>Ga0126371_10006591_pt1 | contig 10337 bp, 7 predicted proteins | sample PanSoiMetaPlot_4_FD_110145 | JGI IMG/M metagenome (GOLD analysis project Ga0126371, IMG submission 110145) | Tropical forest soil microbial communities from Panama - MetaG Plot_4 | ecosystem: Environmental > Terrestrial > Soil > Tropical forest > Bulk soil | place: Panama | collected 2016-02-17
CAGGAACGAGCCGGGGAACGATCCGCCGCCCGGCGCGGACGCCGTCGGCATCACGCAGTTGTTATGACCCGGGCTCGTCATCGTGGTCGTGCATACTGCGACGCCGGTGCGGCCCTCGCTGCCCTGCGTCATGTTTGTGCTGCTGAGTTGCGCGTGTGCCGCTCCCGCGAGCAGCGCGACCGTAGCGGTCGTCGCCAGCGCAGCGGTGTAATTGAGTTTCCGTTTCATTATACCCCCACAGGAATGAGTCCGCGGATGCGGGGAGCGACCCCCACAGCGGGGGCACGCACCCCTCGCTGCCGCTAATGTCCGACGTTGCCTGCTTTGGTATCAAGCATGGGCGCCGGCTGCGGGGCCGATTGCGCACGCCTGTGTCCGATGTGCAACAGAGCTTCGTCGTAGAAGGCTGAAAAACGGTGCAAATCCAAGGGTCTGTGGTGTACCACCGCCGGATTGCGTTCGATTAACGTTCTGGCCGCGCGTCGCGGACCGTACGCGGATATCAGGCGATCAATTCGGGTCGCTGTAGCCGGCGCCACCTGATTCGTGTCGCCGGCTCGACGGTGTCAAATTTCATGAATCCGGTCTTGGCGGCGCGACTGCTTCGCGTCACGGCCGCGGCATCGCTCCGAGCGCCTCGACGACGTCGGCGATGACCGGCGCCCAATCGCCGGACGTCATCTGACGGAAGAGCCGTGCGGTTGGATACCACGGGCTGTCCGTGCGCCCGACGAGCCAACGCCAATCCGCAAACCGCGGCAGCATGATCCAGACCGGCTTGCCGAGCGCGCCGGCCAGGTGCGCCACGGCGGTGTCGACCGAGACCACCAGGTCGAGCGCGGCGATCGCCGCCGCCGTGTCAGCGAAATCGCCGAGCTCCGACGCCAGATCGGTGATCGCCACGCTACCCGACGTTAGTGGCGGATCCTTCTGGAGCGAATAAAACGCAACGCCGGGAATGCTGGTCAGCGCGGCCAGCGCCTCGGCGGGCACGGCGCGGTTGTAGTGGGTCTTCCAGGTCTTGCGGCCGGCGAGCACGAGGCCGACCTTCGGTTTGCCGCCGGCATCGAGGCGGGCGCGCCAGGACGCTGCCCGGGTGTCGTCGACCGCGATGTAGGGAACCGCCCCTGGGATCGTTGCCAGTGTCGTGTCGAAGGCCAGCGGCAGGCTCATCAACGGGCAGTGCCAGTCGCATGACGGCGGGTGTGGCCCACGCTCAACCAGCTCGGCGACGCCGCGAACGCCGGCGAAGAGCCGCAGCATCGCCTGTGGCGCTTCGAGCACGACGGTCCCGCCGCGCTCCGCGACCAGCGGTACGTAACGCACGAACTGCAGCATGTCGCCGAAACCCTGCTCGACATGCAGCAGAATGCGCGCGCCGTCGAGCTTTTCGCCGCGCCATTGCGGCTGGGTGACGCCGCGTGGTGGCGTGGCGAAATTCCGCATGCGCCAGCGCCATTCGTGCTCGCGCCAGCCGGCCGGGTAATCGCCGAGCTGTAAACGCACCAAGCCGAGATGGTAATGCGCGTCGGGATAATCGGCTTGCATCTCCAGTGCTCGGCGATAGCATGCCTCCGCCGCCGTTAAGTCGCCGTCGTCGAACAGCGCGGTGCCCAGGTTGTTGTGGAGCTCGGCGCGGCGCGGGTCGAGCCCCAGCGCGCGGCGATAGCAAGCGACCGCGCCGACGAGATCGCCGCGCTGGTGTAGCACGTTGCCGAGATTGCCGATGGCTTCAGCGAAGCCCGGCTCAAGCATGAGCGCGCGGCGATAACTTGCCTCGGCTTCGTCGAGCCGGCCGACGGCGCGATAGACCGCACCGAGGCTGTTGTGGAAGCCCGATACGCGGGACGCGGCGGCGATCGCTTGGCCGATGAGATCGATCGCGGTCTCGTGCCGACCGCGCTGGTAATGGAGCACGCCGAGCAAATGGAGGGCCTCGGGGTGGCGCGGCACGCGGGCGAGGATCTGCCGATAAAGCGTGTCGGCTTCATTGAGCTGTCCGCGTTCGTGCAATTGCAAGGCCTGTTCCAACGCTTCGGCGAGCGTCGCCATCAGTTTGCGCACCTTGAGTGTTGCATCGCCCGGAGCGCTGTCCCGCGTTCGCACGTCCGCGCAGTTCGCGCCGATGGTAGTGGATCAGTTTGAAAACGGCGACGTCGACTTAGCGGAGTATTTGGTCTCGGATATTTCCCGTTCGTTCTTGGTGATGACGAGCGGGGGAAAACACGCAAATGCGTTCATTTCCCAATACTCCGCGAGCATCGCTATGTCGATGCCACTATTAACGTAGGGTGGTCGAAGCGGACGTAAGGGAACAACACGATCCAAGAGGGTACGTGCCCCGATGGGGGACACCGTGTAGGAAATCGTGCCGATGGCGACAAATACCTTGAAGGCTTGCGGATGGAATGGACAATCCTGAAAATTCCCCCAATTTGCACGCATGTCATTTTCGAAAAAGGTGCCGGCACATGCAGACACACCGGGCAAAAAATTAAAGATCATTTGGTGATCGAAATTCCAACCCCATAAGATGAGATGCCAATCGCCGGGTAAAGACGCTACAACTCTTGCAGCGGCGTCTTCGAAGCTCCGGTGGACAATCGCGTCATCCTCCAGCGTCGTAAGCGGGCGTCCAGACCGGACGGCTATCTTCCAAAGCTCGATGTGCGATAAAGCGTTTCCCAGACCACGATTCGCGTAGGTTGCCGAGACTTCCCGAACCATCGCGCCATCGGCGATTAGCGCATCACGGTCGAGCTTTCCGCCGTCAATTGCCGGAAACCGCATCAGCTTCTTCAGGTGCGAATTGATGCGGCGGAAAGATTCGAGCCGCTCAGGTGTTCGGTCAAGATTGATTAGATGGATATTCATAATTCCCCTTGCTGCGCCTGAAGTTGAATTGGCCCTGGCGCGCCGACAGATTTTCGTTCCGATTATTAATTATTTCCGTGTTCTACCGCACCGATTGGTTGCTGGTCATTCTGAATGGCTAGATTATGCTGCGCTTGGCTATAAACCCAAGCCGGAGTTTTCGTCATGAAGCCGCGCGAACGGGCGCCGTTTTCCGCCATCGTCGACCGGCCGCCGTTGAAGCTGCCGGCGGGCCTGCGGCTCATCGTCTGGCCGGTGGTCAATCTCGAAGTCTGGGAAATCGAAAATCCGATGGCGCGGCAGATTCTGCCGGCACCGACCGGCGTACCGCTGATTCCCGACGTGCCCAACTGGAGCTGGCACGAATACGGCATGCGCGTCGGCGTCTGGCGCTTTTTCGAAGCGTTCGACCGGCACAAAGCCGAGGTGACGCTGGCGATCAACGCGAACGTCGTTGAAAGCTATCCACGCGTGTCGGCGGCGGCGCGCGAGCGCGGCTGGGAATTCATGGGTCACAGCTACGTGCAAGGGCCGATCCACAAGCTGCCCGATCAGCGCGCCACGATCCACAAATCGCTCGATACGATCGCCAGGTTTACCGGCACGCGCCCGGTCGGGTGGCTTGGCCCCGGCCTGACGCAAACTTACGAGACACCCGATCTGCTGGCCGAGGCAGGCGTAAAGTACATCGGCGACTGGGTATGGGACGACGAGCCGAGCGAGATCGCTACCGCGCATGGGCCGCTGGTAACGCTACCCTATACGGTCGAGCTCAACGACATTCCGATGATGGTCGTGCAGCACCATCACGCCGATGTCTTCTTGAAGCGCGCGATCGATCAGTTCGATCGGCTCTATGCCGAAGGTGCGACGCGCGCCAAGATTTTCTGCTTCGCGATCCACCCGTACATCAGCGGCGTGCCGCACCGAATCAAATATCTCGAGGCCTTCCTCGATTATGCGGCGCGCCACGCCGGCGTCGCATTCTGGCACGGCGCGCACATCCTCGATTGGTGGCGCGGCGCGAAACGCTAGCCGCGGCGGCCTATTTGCCGAACAGGTTCTGAAGCCCCTTCGGCACCACCTGCTGCAGCGATTTGCCGCCCTGGTTGAGCAGCTGTCCCGGTTGTTGCAGCATCGCGCCGATATCGGGCCGGTACGACAGATGGTCCCACGGTCCGGTGATCAGCACCGGCACCGCCAACGCACCGGCGACCTTCGGCGTCAGGCGGTAATTGACCTGCCGTTGCGGCAGATCAATCGTGCCCGCGCCGGTCATCGGCAATTCCGACGACACCAGCTGCAAGTCGTTGTTCTTCAGGACGCCGTTGGTAATCGTATAGGTGCCCGACAGCGTGCTGAAATCGGTGTCATTGCCGCTGCCGACGAGACCCATGCTCAAAGCCTTGGCCGCGTTCTTCATGATGCCGATGATGTTGACGCCTTCGATCTTGCCTTTGTCGAGATGCAGCGAGCCCTTGCCGGCGAGCGACGAAATAATGTCGCGCTGGCTGCGGCCACGGCCGTCGACCGCCATGTCGAGGCTGCCGTTACCCGCCAGCAGGTTGACGTTCGCCGCGTCGTGCAACAGCGGCTGCATGTCGACGCCCTTGAGCGCGAAGGTTTCCTGGATCGCAGGCACCGTGCCGCTGCCGTCGATTGTCACCTTGCCTTGTCCGGCGCCCTTGTAGAGCGCCAGTTGCGTCAGATCGGTGGTGAGCCGTGCGTCCTTGAGATGAACAACCAGCGCGCTCTTGCCGACCTTGATGTCGTGATACTCGATGCTGTTGGCGCCGAGGAAGAAATCGGCGTCGGCGACCTTGAGCCCGCTGATGTCGATCGGCGTCGTGCTCCAACCTTGTTCGCCGCCGGCGCTCGTGCCGCCGGCTCCGCTTGAGGGGTTCGCCGCCGGCGCTGTGCCCGAACTCGACGTCGCGCCGATATACGGATTCAGATTGAGATCGTCGAGTTGCAGGCTGCCTTTGACGTAGGGCTTGGCGCCACCGTTATCGAACTCGATGCCGCCATTACCCTTTATGGCATCGAACACGATGGCTGCGTCGCCGAACGCGTATTTGGGTCCGGCGATTGCGACCTTGCCCTTGATCGCCAGCAGGCCGAATCCGTTGCCGGTGGGCATCGGCTGGCCGGCCCAAGCCGCCAAGCCGCGTACCGATGGAATATTGAGATCGGCATCGCCGTCGAGCTTGAGAGTCGGTGCGCCGACGCCGGTGCCGGCGAAGCTGAAATTGATCGGCGTCGACGCGATCTTCAGCTTGAGCGGCGTTGCTTGGCCGCCCTCAAAGGCCGCCGGTCGCCCGATCGACAGGTCGAGGTTGACGGTTTGCTTGTTCCACGCCACTGAACCCGCGGCCGACATCGGGCTGTCGAGACCGGCCATCGCGATCTTCAAATTGATCGCGTCCGCCTCCCAACGTTTTCCACTGCGGGTATCCACGTAGCTGATGGTGCCGTTCTCGATCTGGAGATTGGCAAGACGCAGCCGCGCCAAGGTTGTCATCGCGCCGCCGCCGCTTGCCGCCGGGGCGCGCACGGCCGTGGTCGGCGCCGGTGTCGGCGCAGCGGTGCCGCTAAACTCCCAATTCGGCCGCCCGTCTTTTTCCACCTCAAGCGAAATCACCGGGTCGACGAGGACGAACGTGTCGACCGCGACGGTGCCGCTCAAGAGCGGCAGCAGCTGGAGGCGAACCTCGAGCGATTTCAGTTGCGCCATGTTCCGGGCGACTCCGCCTGGCGCGTTGCTGAACGAGACTTGGTCGGCGGACAGTGCGATGCTCGGCAGCAGATGGAAGCTCACCGGGCCGTCGATCCGCAGATCGCGACCGGTCGATTCCCTGACCGCAGCGATCAGCTTGGCCTTGTAGGTATCGACCGGAACGACGAACGGCGCGACGACCGCCGCGATGATGATCAGCGCAACGATGACGAGGACCGCAACCAGCAGCTTCTTCATAGTCCCTCCCGAGATGCACAACGCATTGGACGGCGCGCGCGGCCGATATCGGCTAGTTTAGTCGACGCTGGCAACGAACGGTAGCTGGCCGCTGTGTCAGTTAGAGGTACGGGCCGGTCGGTTGTCGCGAAAGGAAAGGGGCGCGTCGACGAGCGCGCCCCTTTGACTTACGCTCCGCTCGACTCAGAGATTCGCGATGCCAGGGAAGAACCAGTAGCAGGCGACGCTGATGACGATGAGATACGCCAGCAGCACCAGAGTCCAACCGAAATTGTGGCGGATAACCGCGCCTTCGTTACGGACAAAGCGCGAGGTCGAAACACCGACGCTGGCGGTTTGCGGCGCGATCGGCTTGCCGATCTCGGCGCCGACCGAATTGACGGTGGGCAGCAGGAGCGGCGGGAAGCCGAGCACCTGACCGACCAGCGCCTGGAACTTGCCGAACATAGCGTTGGTCGACGTGTTGCTGCCCGACAACGCCACGCCGATGAAGCCCAGGATCGGTCCAACGACGATGAACGCGGCGCCGAGCGAGGAGAAGGCCTTCGCCAGCGACGCCGCCATACCCGAGTAGTTGTAAACGTACGCCAGGCCGAAGATGAACACGCCGACCAGGCACGCGCCCCACATCTGGTCCCACGTCTTGGTGAAGATCTCGCCGAGCTGTTTGCCGTTCACGCGCAGCAGCACGGCGACGATGACCCACGACGCGAGGATCGCGGAGCCGCCGACGAACGGCGTCCAGTTGAAAACTGCGCCGATGGTCGCGCCCTGGGCGATCGACGACGCGGCCGACACCGCGGCGTGGAACAGGACGATTTTCGGCAGGCTGGACCACGGGCCGGTCCACAACGTGACGACGACAATCAAGACCAGGATCGGCAGCCAGGCCTGGAAGATTTCATTACCCGACAGACCGTGAGCCGGCGTCGACGCCGCGCCGGTAATCGGCTTGCCACCGTAACCCAGCACACTCGGCGGCCGCCAGATCTTGAGCAGCAACAAGATGCAGATGAAGCAGACGATCGAGCCGATGACGTCCGGCAGGTAGGGATTGATGAAGCTTCCCCAGGGTAATTGTCCAGCGATGTAGCCGAGCGAGCCGACGACCGCCAAGGGCCACGCCTCCCACATGCCTTTCTTGCCGGCAACGAGATAGAGCAAGACCCACGGCGGCAAGAGCGCCAGGATGGCGACGATCTTGCTTACAGACGCTGACAGCGCGAGCAACGGATAACCGGTCACGGCCGCTAGCGCGATGATCGGCGCGCCGAGCGCGCCGTAGGAAACCGGCGCATTGTTGGCGATTGCCGCGACCCGGATTGCATCGAGATCGGGAATGCCGATCGCAATCAGGATGGGTGCGACGAACGCCCAGGGATAGCCGAAGCCGACCAGTCCTTCGAGCAAGGCGCCGAAGGCCCAGGCGAACAGAATGGTCTGGACTCGGACGTCGGCGGTGCCTTGCGAGATCAGCCAGCGTCGCAGCTTGTCGAAGACGCCGGTGGTGACCAGCGTGTTGAACAAGATCACGCCCCAGAAGGTGATCCAGTCGACGTTCCAGATGCCGGTCAGCGATCCGTAAACATAGGCCTTGATGCCATCGCCGAACGGCATGCCCCAGACCCAAAGTCCGAGGGCCAAGGTAACGAGCGAGCCAATCAACACGGCGAGCCAGGCCGACCATCGCAAGCCGGCCAGCAGAAACAGCAGGACCACGAGTGGAACCAGCGCCACCAGCCACGTCAGAAACAGATTACCCGTCGGATCGAGAACCTGCGTGAACATATGGTGTTTCCCCCTGTTCGTTAGGGCGGTCCCACCGGCTCAAGCCCGCCCGTGATCAAGCGGGGTTATGTTCAGCTTTGTTGCTTGAGCGCATGCCAAGACGCGCCCGACTGCAAACGGGGAATCCTTACCACAAGATGTGCCGCGGCGTTAGGAGGATGCCAGGCTGGCTGAAACCATTGGTGCGACAGGCAATTGGCCGCGCCCGCCTTCCGCCGCAGAGCGGCCTAGGCGAGCTTCTGCAACTCAGCCAGGACGCGGTCGCCCATTTCGGTCGTCGAGATCCGGCTCGCGCCGGCCTGCGCGATGTCGCCCGTGCGCGCACCGCCGGCGAGCGCGTTGGCCACCGCCTGTTCGACCAGCTTCGCTTCGGCGTCCATGTCGAACGAGTAGCGCAGCATCATCGCCAGCGACAGGATCGAGGCGAGCGGGTTTGCCAGGTTCTTGCCGGTGATGTCGGGCGCGCTGCCGTGCACCGGCTCGTAAAGCGCCTTGCGGCGGCCGCTGCGGTCAGGGGCGCCGAGCGACGCCGACGGCAGCATGCCGAGCGAGCCGGTCAGCATCGCCGCGCAGTCCGACAGAATGTCGCCGAACAGATTGTCGGTGACGATGACGTCGAACTGCTTCGGGTTGCGCACCAGCTGCATCGCGCAATTGTCGGCGTACATATGGCTGAGCTGAACGTCGGAATATTCTGCAGCGTGCAGCTTGGTGACTTCCTCGCGCCACAACACGCCGGCTTCCATGACATTGGCCTTCTCGACCGAGCATACGCGCTTGCCGCGCTTGCGGGCCAGCTCGAAGGCGACGCGTCCCACGCGCACGATCTCGTCGGTGGTGTAAACCTGCGTGTTGATCCCTTTGCGGCCGCCGTCCGGCAGAGTGGTGATGCCACGCGGCTCGCCGAAATAGACGCCGCCCGTCAGCTCGCGAACGATGATCATATCGAGGCCTTCGACGACCTCGCGCTTGAGCGTCGAAGCGTCGGCGAGGGCGGAGAAGACGAACGCAGGCCGGAGATTGGCGAACAGCTGCATGTCCTTGCGCAGCCGCAGCAAGCCGCGCTCGGGCTTTTGCGCGAAGGGCAGGTTATCCCATTTCGGCCCGCCGACCGCGCCCAGCAGGATCGCGTCGGCCTCGAGTGCCGTCTTCATCGCCGCCTCGGTCAGCGGCGTGCCGTGCTTGTCGATCGCCGCGCCGCCGACCAGGTCTTCCTTGACCTCGAAACTGGCGACGCGTCGCTTGTTGAAATACTCGAGCACGCGCGCAGCCTGGTGCGTCACCTCGGGGCCGATGCCGTCGCCCGGCAGCAGCAAGATCTTCCGGTTGGATGTCATGAGTCCTCTCGTGAAACAGACGGCCGTCAGAGCCAGGGCTGCGCCTGCTTGCGCCGATCCTCGAATTTGGCGATTGCCGACTCTTTCTTGAGCGTCAGCCCGATATCGTCGAGCCCGTCGAGCAGGCAATGCTTGCGGAATTGGTCGATTTCGAAATGCACCACTTGGCCGTCGGGCCGAGTGATGGTCTGGTTCGCCAGATCGATGGTTAGCCGCGCGTTCGATCCCTTGCGCGCATCGTCCATCAGCTGCGCGACGGTCGCCGCCGGCAACGCGATCGGCAGGATGCCGTTCTTGAAGCAATTGCTGTGGAAGATGTCGGCGAAGCTCGGCGCGACGACGGCACGGATGCCGAAATCCAACAGCGCCCACGGCGCGTGCTCGCGCGACGAACCGCAGCCGAAATTCTCGCCCGCCACCAGGATCTCGGCCTTGCGGTAGGCCGGTTGGTTGAGCACGAATTCGGGCTTCTCTGAGCCGTCGGCGTTGTAGCGCAGTTCGTCGAACAGCGCCTTGCCCAAGCCGGTCCGCTCGATGGTCTTGAGGTACTGCTTGGGGATGATCTTGTCAGTGTCGACGTTGATCATCGGCAACGGCGCCGCAACGCCGGTCAGCGTGGTGAACTTCTGCATAGCCCGTCCGATCGGAAACGCGCGCCCGGGTTTAGCGGAGGCCAGCGGCCATGGCAAGGCCGCTATGGCCGCAGGCGGCGGGCGGGCAAAGAAAGAGGCCGGGACTGGGTCTCGGCCTCGTCGTCTCCGTAAGCTGTAAAGGTGCGTTGCGGACTACTTTTGCAGCGACGCAGTCCAGATCGGCTTGCCGTCGGCGCCCTTGAAGTCGTGCGTCCACGACGCCTCGATCTGCTGTACCACCGCGTTCGGCAGCGGCACGTAGTCAAGCGCGCGGGCCTGGTCCTGGCCGTTCTTGAGGCACCAGTCGAGGAACTTGAGAACCGGCTCGTTCTGGTCGGCCGGGTAGTCCTTGCGCATCAGCATGTAGGTCGCGGCGGTGATCGGCCAGCTCTTCGCGCCCGGCTGATCGGTCAGGATCAGGTAGAAATCCTGCACCTTGCTGAAGTCGGCATTCGCGGCCGCGGCCTGGAATGACTCCATCGTCGGCGCGAGCACCTTGCCCGCCTTGTTCACCATCTTGGTGTAGGTCAGGTGATTTTCCATCACGTAGGCGTACTCGACGTAGCCGATCGAGCCTTTGACCTGCTGGACGTTGGACGCGACGCCGGCATTGCCTTTGCCGCCCACGCCGACCGGCCATTCAACCGACACGTCGGCGCCGACCTTCTGCTGCCATTCCGGGCTGACCTTGCCGAGATAGTTGGTGAAGTTGAACGTCGTGCCCGATCCGTC
>Ga0126371_10006592_pt1 | contig 10336 bp, 7 predicted proteins | sample PanSoiMetaPlot_4_FD_110145 | JGI IMG/M metagenome (GOLD analysis project Ga0126371, IMG submission 110145) | Tropical forest soil microbial communities from Panama - MetaG Plot_4 | ecosystem: Environmental > Terrestrial > Soil > Tropical forest > Bulk soil | place: Panama | collected 2016-02-17
GCTGGTGATTGTCTTTGACGAGTCGGACTCGGACAACACCCACGGGGGCGGGAATGTGCCGTGGATCGTCGTCGGGCCCGACGTGAAGCGCGGTTATGTCTCCAATACTTTTTATCAGCACCCCAGTACCCTGAGGTTCCTGTCCGAGGCCCTTGGGCTGACCACATTTCCCGGTACTGCCGCTACTGCCCCCGACATGCAGGAGTTCATTTCCAACTCCAGCCCGGCAGACAGTGCCGACCTCTCCCAGTAGATACTGCCACCGACGACCATATGCATCAGAGCGGGCTGCTCACCTATGCCTTTCCAGTCTGGAAACTGAGCATCTGACTCCCATCATGGATGAGGCGTGTCCATCAAAAGAATCCTCTTGCCCACAGGACCTCGGGCAGAGTAGAGTGCTGGGCGTTGGGCGCACCGAACCGGAAGGCCGACGCCGCCTCGCTCATTTCTTTCAGGAGGCCAGAACCCAACGCCTCTATAGCACGCGCCGTCCCCGCTCTCTGCCAATCTGAAAAATCTCCGGAGAACTGTTATGAAATCTCCCCTCCGTGTAGTTAACGGGAAGCGTGCCCTCTCTATCGGGATCGTTAGCTTCATGTTTGCGGTCGGTTTATTGTGCCTAATTCTGGCCGCAGCTACCATGTCTGCGTATGCGCAGGCGTCCGACGTTGTTACCAGCGCGTCAACCAGCACGTCTTCACCTGCAGACTGGACGCAATTCCTCAGAGATAACATGCAGCGCTGGAACCCGTATGAAACGGTGCTTGGCGTCAACAACGTTGGCGGTCTGCAGCTGAAGTGGAAGAACCCCATAGGCATCTATATCCAGAACATTATGTCCGCTCCCGCCGTGGTAAACGGGGTAGTATATATCGGCTCCGATGACCACAATGTATATGCGCTGAACGCCAGCACCGGCGCCAAGCTGTGGAGCTTTGCCACCGGAAACGAGGTGGATTCCTCGCCCGCCGTGGCGAATGGGGTCGTCTATGTCGGCTCCCAAGACGACAATGTATATGCGCTGAACGCCAGCACCGGCGACAAGCTGTGGAGCTTCGCCACCGGAGGTTCTGTGTTCTCTTCTTCTCCCACGGTCGCGAATGGGGTTGTTTATATCGGCTCGGTGGACAACAATGTGTACGCGCTGGACGCCAGCACCGGCGCCAAGCTGTGGAGCTATACCACCGGAGGCGCTGTGCTCTCCACGCCCGCCGTGGCGAATGGAGTGGTCTATGTCGGCTCGGTGGACAACACCGTGTATGGGAGAGTGTATGCATTGAACGCTGACACCGGCGCAAAACTGTGGAGCTTTGCCACCGGCAACCTAGTGCGTTCCTCGCCTGCCGTGGCGAATGGGGTGGTGTACATTCAGTCCGATGACGGCAACGCATATGCGCTGAATGCCAGCACCGGTGCCAAGCTGTGGAGCTATACCACCGGACTCGGCGTTGTGCAGTCTTCGCCCGCAGTGGCAAATGGGGTGGTGTATGTCGGCGCCAGCGGCGGCACGGTGTATGCGCTGAACGCCACAACCGGTGCATTCCTATGGAAATTTGTCACCCTAAGTGACTTGTTCTCTTCCTCGCCCGCAGTAGCAAACGGGGTGGTTTATGTTGGTTCGGAGAACGGCATCGTATATGCGCTGAACGCCACCACTGGTGTCAAGCTATGGAGCTATCCGACCGGTGGCCTCGGAATCTTTTCCTCGCCCACAGTTGTGGATGGGGTGCTTTACATCCGTGGTGGACATGGGAGCTCTACTTATGCCTTCTCGCTGGGGAGTGCCGACCTCTTCCTGCGCGTGCAGCCATCTGAGACGACTGTCCATCAAGGTGACTTGCTCACCTATGCCTTCCCGGTATGGAACCTCGGGCCAGATAACGCATTTCACGAAGTGCTGAACACACAAGTCCCCGCAGGAACGACCTTCGACTACATACGCATCTCCGGCACGCCCGGACTAGGCACATGCACGCATCCGCCATATCAGGGAACAGGGCAGATCGTTTGCCATCAAAACGCCAGCATGGCTCCGAACACCACATGGACAGTGCGCCTGACAGTGAGGGTGACATCACCAGCGGGTACTGTGATCACAGAAAATGCGGCTACCATAGCGGAGACGCCCGATCCTAACCTGGCCAATAATATGGCGGCGGTGAGCCTGACGGTGCAGTGAAGTGAAGGCGTAAATTAATCCCTGCTAAATCGCAGAATCAGATGCCCCATCATGGGATCCCTCTTATCTGTGTGCCTCTGAGGAGTCGAATGCTCAGCTTTGGGCTTGGCGAATCGAACGATGATCGGATTGCTGTCCGCGGCTAGGTAGGTCGACATAGGTTAATTTTCATATCTCAAGGCAACAAAAAAACGCGCCCGAAGGCGCGTTTTTTTCAATTTTGTTTCTCTAGTGGAAGGGGATGGCCGCCGCGGGTTTCCGGTCGTTCAATTTCTCATTGCAGATATGCGCGGCCTCCAACGCTCGAACCTCCGCTATTGTCTTGGCCGAACCGAGAACCTGAAAACAATGGTGGCAGATCGTTAATTTTGCGCGAGCGATGTGGGTCCGCGCAGGGAGCAATTTCTGCGGAACCGCATGGGTGGTGGTGACAGTGGAAATCATGGCTCACACTCCAGTATTTTGAGGGTGGACTGGAAGCATTTACCCCGCCTGATGACTGACAGGTCAAGTACTCGACAAACGAGCCTGGGGATTACGCCAGTGTTACTTTTGCTTTCTTTGTCTATAAAAGATGCCCGGTCAGGCGTACCGGGTTGTGTGTATGAGTGTAGTTTTTGCCTATTTCCCGAAAAGGTCAACAAGTTTTTCCACAATCTTGGCTAAATTTTCCACAGATTAGCAATGAAAACGGTTTCGGCGGTAAATGGCGCATGCTTTCCTAATCCGTATCTGAAACTCTCCCGATAACTATCTCTGGGAGACCCTCCACTATGCCCGTCCTGCCAGAAAAGCATTCCAGCATCCTGCTGGTCGACTCAGATCCTGACTCAGCCTCCACTCTCAGTGCGCTGATTTCGTCCTGGAATTATCACGTCGAGGTGCTGGCCGATGGCGCTGCCGCATTCAGGCGGCTCAACGGCGCAAATCCCCCGGCAATGGCCATTGTGAACTATGAATTACCCTCCATGAAGGGGTTTGAGGTTATCGCGGAAACGCGCCGCCGATCGCGCCGGCAGGCCACGTGGCTGATGCTGATGAGCGCCGCCGCCGACCTGGAAAAGATCGAAATGGCCCATAAAGCCGGTGTTGACGATTTCCTGCTCAAACCGGTCAACGAAACCGACCTCCTCATTCGCCTCCGCACAGCTGAACGTGTTCAGCACCTCTACCACGAGCTACAGGAGCAGACGCAAGCCGTCCGATTTCATTCCGCGCACGACAGCCTCACCGGACTTCTCAACCGCGAATCCACGATGCGCCTGCTCTTTCAGGAGACTGACCGCGCTCAGCGTACGCGCACATCTCTGACACTCATGCTCATCGACCTCGACAAATTCTCCGAAATCAACATCGAATTCGGCTACGAAACCGGAGATGTTGTCCTGCGCGAATTCGCTCAGCGGCTGCGTCGCTACCTGCGCAGCTACGATATTCTTGGGCGCTACGGCGAGGACGAGTTTCTCATTGGCCTGCCTGGTTGCGCGACCCATCAGGCCACAGCAATGGCCGAGCGCCTGCAAAACACAGTGCTTGCCAAGTCTTACCACGTCCACCGTGATGTGTTGAACGCCACCGCGAGCATTGGACTTAGCACCAGCCAAGGGCGCTCACCCCTTATCATCCTGCGCGAGGCGGAATGTGCTCTGCGCAATGCCAAACTCGCCGGACGTAACTGCGTCCGCGCCTTCGCCCAGCCAACCGAGCCCATGCTGGAAATCGCTGAACTTAAACTATCCGACACCGTCCCGCCATTCTAAGTGATCGAATGACCTTGTTCCAGGCCACTTTTAAGCTTCCAGAGTCTTCTGTCTCCTGGGTCGCTGTTCCCATCGCTCTGTATTCACTCCCTTCCCAAGCAGCCATGCAGTCAGTGATCCCTCACCAAGGAGGCCAAGGAGCATCGTCCAAGGCGAAAGGCGATTTGCGAGCTGTGGAGACAAGAAGGTCAGCCAGCCCAGACCCGCCAGCACCATAAGGATGCCCACGACTCGAGGCAGGAAGTTTGATTTGAGAATGAGGTAGCCAATCAGAAGGCAGTAGAAACCGAAGAATACCAGGCTGTTGATGTGCAGTGGGGCAAAGTGAAATGCTTGCAAAGCTCCGAGTGTGCAGCCTGCAAGGCTAAAAAATGCGGCGATCAGGGAAACATTCCTGTCTACCGGCTTAAATATCTGATACAGAATCAGCGTGACCACAACGTAACATGCCGTAGCAGCGAGATTGAAGGCATCGCCCACAGCCCTGGAGCGGATAAACACAGCTAACATTCCCGTCAGAATCGTCAGCAGATAAAAAAACCCGGCAATCCGGGCTTTGAGATGTGGCGACTCAGTCATCTTCTTTTTTCTCCTGTAGGATTTCCCATCTGAGCGCTGTTCTCGGCACAAATCGAAGAAGTGCTATGAACTGTTCCTGGCTATGGAGCCTGTTCCTGTTGAGAGAAAGCCCAGCGGCGTTATGACCCCACATACGATAGCCGGAGCACAGGAGTTCCCTGCCTGAGAACTCAAACCGCCGATTATTGAAGACAAAGAAGGCGAAGGGAAAATGGCAGGGGGAGGGTTAGTCTCCGTCGTCATCTTCTTTGCGCGAGCTGTGCGGATGGAGCACCATCCACGGAACCGGCTTGTTCCCCATCGCATCCCGCCAGAGGATGACGTTCAGCTTCCGGGGGTCGGCTCGGTCTTCGTGGCTGAAGTCCATTTTCGATGACTCCTTCGCGCCGGGAGCTTTCGGGTTGTTGGCTGTATAAATTAGGCCGTTGTCGCGGTTTGTGTAGTCGGCGTCAAACGCAGCCTGGTCGCCTGCTCCGGTGAAGAGCGGGGCAATCAGCGGAGCGAAGGCATCGTTGTTGTTCATCGGCGGAATGCCGAGAAGGTCTTCCATCGTTCGCAAGAAGCTGACCGTGGTATAGAAGGTTGAATCGACCGTCGGCTTCGCTTCGCGAGGCGAGTATTTGCTGATGACCAGCGCGATGCTGCGGTGCGCATCTACATGGTCCGCGCCGTCCTGGGCGTCGTCTTCAAGGATGAAGAAGGCTGTGTCGTCCCAGTAGCGGCTGTGCGAGACGGCTTCGACTGCGCGGCCCACAGCGAGATCGTTGTCTGAAACTGAAGCTTTCGGTGTCGGCGATCCCGGCCTGGTTCCCGCAGTGTGGTCATTCGGCAGCCGCAGCATTACGAACGCCGGCATGTCGCCGTCCGCGACCCACTTGCGGAAGTGTGTCAGGAACTCCTCGACGCGAAGCTGGTCGGGGAACATGAGATTGAAGTCGGGATACTGCGGATCGAAATGGCCCTCCAGTTCCGGCTTGGTGGCTACATTTTTGTAGATGAGAGGAATTGCCCACGGATATTTGCTTGTGCCACCGCCATAATTGGCCGGAATCGGATCGCCCTTGTGGATGGCCGCGACTTTGCAGTGTTCCGGAGCCGGCTCCGGCGTTCCCTCAAGCGGCGAACTGGCCCTGGGTGCTTCGTCAATCTCATCACAGAACTGTGTCGAGATATATTCGCCGAAGTGATAGAGCGACTTGCCGTGGCGCGCGAGGTTGGTCCAAATATAACTGCTCGATGGCTCGTTCACGTCGGGAATGCCTTCGAGCAGCGGATATCCCTGCTCGACCACGCCCTCGAAATCGTAGACGCGGGCACTACCGCGATACGCCTGCTGCCATGTCTTCTCGGTGTAGTCGCTGGTAATGGCCGCGTTCGACCAGACGTGGCCGTCGCCTGAGACTTCACCCGAGTCATAGAAGTTGTCGAGCACGCCGAATTGCAGCGCCAGCTTATGCAGGTTGGGAGTGATGTCGCGTCCGTACATCGTCAATGACGAATCGCCGTTGCCGGCGCCGAGGTCGCCGAAGATCTGGTCGTAGGTGCGATTCTCCTTGATGATGTAGATGACATGACGGATTGGATTTGTGCCGGCCTTGAACTGAAGATGCTGCTGAGCTGCCTGCATCATGTTGCTGGCAACAACTTCAGATGTAAGTTGCGGCAGCTCACGCTCAGCCGCACTCATATCGACCGTCGCCAGTGAGCCGTGAAGCAGAGTGGCAATGTAGGTATGCGGACGATGCAGCCGCCGCGACTGGTTTGGCGAAGGATTCGCAGGTTGCGGCTGCGGATCCACATTCGAGCCGGTTCCTTTGCCTTTACCAGCGGCGATATAAAGCTGGTTTCCTTTCGCGGCCAGGGCCGTCGGCAACCACTCGGTCGGAATGAAGCCGCTGGCTTCGACCGCCGTATTCGGCTTCAGACCGAGTGTCGAGAAAACGGCAACCGCATCGGAGCCCGAGTTCGCCGCGTACAGGGTTCCATCATCAGGTGAAAGCGCAACTGCGTCGGGCATCGCGCCAAAGTAGTGCTGGCCAGGTAGTTGTGTGCTAAACATCCCGGCAAGCTGCATGTGCTCGCCGTTGAGATGAACAGCTGCAACAGCATCACGATTAGCCAACGCAACATAGAGCATCCTGCCGTCATGGCTCAGCGCAAATGCAGTCGGATGTGACCCTGGCGCAGTGGCAACATCAGGCGGAAGCAGCGGCAGAGTTTGAACAACTTTGCCGGATTCAAGATCGAGTTCAGCGACTGCAGAGCCGTTCCACAATGCAACGAAGGCGCGGCGGTTGTCACTACTGGCGATGACTGCTATCGGATACTGAGACGGAACGACAGGATGCTTTGCCAGATCAAAACGCAGAACTGCTTTGCCTGATGCGGCATCGACCAGCAGCACGTCGTCGGAGAACTCATCGGCGACAAGGATCTGCTCTGCCCCTGTCTTGCTCTTAACGATCGCAAGTCCAGCAGGAGCGGGAATCGCCATGGCACTCGGAACCGGCTTGCCAATCTTGTTCTGCGTGCGTCCCGGAGCAAGCTGTTGCAGCGGCATGGAAATGAGCCGCTCCGGCGCAAGCGTGCTGCCAGTGAATCTATAGACCGCGATAGCATTGCCCGTATGCGCTGCGCCATCGCCTTCCGGCTCTTGCAGCGAGTCAATGCTGGCATATACATGCGAGCCGTCAGCGCTGAACGCGACACCGTTGTAAAGTGTCTGCGTCGCGCCAATATCGGTGCGGGCATCGGGAAAATCGGCGAGCTTACCGGTTTCGGTGTCGAGCACTGCAATCGACTGCTCATAATTCGACTCGACCGTGCTGTATCCCGCGTTGACGATGGCCAGGTAACGATGGTCGGGCGACCATGCCATCGCCATCGGGAGACTGTTCAAGCGCTGAGGCGAGCCGGGAACGGGCGGGGTGATCTGCTTGCTCGTGGCGAGCCGAATTGCCTGGGCATCACCGGCAGATTGCAGAACCAACGACACGGCAAGTAAGGAGAGCGCAATCAGGGAACAGTTCATATTCGACAGCAGCAAATTATCACGGCGACATTACAAAAGTCTTACAAGCCCTCTTCCACCACACTGATACGGTCTAAATAGACCGTATTTTCACTACAAAGGAACTACTCTCCCGCATGCCCGTCGAGCTTCTTGAAGACCTGCTGGAAGAACCCTCCGCCGCTGAAACCACCGCGCCGCCCAAACGTTATTCCCCAAAACCGGACCTGCCGACGCTGGGACGCGCCGCGCAGGGTGGCAAGACAAGCTGGATCACAGCCGTCTTTATGGTCGCTTTCCATGTGGGCGCGATTGCGGCGCTCTTCTTCTTCTCATGGAAGGCCCTAGTTGCAGCCGCGATTTTGTATGTCTTGGCTATCAATATGGGCATCGGCATGGGCTACCATCGGTTGTTAACGCACCGGGGCTATAAGACACCGAAATGGGTCGAATATTTTCTGGCCGTCTGCGGAACCATGTCACTCGAAGGCGGTCCGATCTTCTGGGTGGGGACGCATCGCGTGCATCATCAGCTTTCCGACAAGACCGGCGACCCGCATACTCCCACTGAAGGCGGTTGGTGGGCGCACCTGGGCTGGATTCTGAGCGGGGAATCGCTGCACGCGCAGACAGTAATGCTGGCGCGGTACGCTCCCGATCTCACGAAAGACCGCTTCCACGTCTGGTTGAGCAAGTATCATTGGGTCCCGCTCACCATCAGCGGATTTGCCCTGCTTGCGATGGGCGGATGGACATGGGTGCTGTGGGGCGTTTTCTTCCGCGTCACGCTTGGTTTGCATGCGACCTGGCTTGTGAATTCAGCGACCCACATGTGGGGATCGCGCCGCTTCGCCACGCGCGATGAATCGCGCAACAACTGGTGGGTGGCCCTGCTGACCGGCGGCGAGGGCTGGCACAACAACCACCATGCTCACCCCGTATCGGCTCGGCATGGCTTGAAGTGGTATGAGTTCGACCCGAATTATTACGGCATCTGGCTGCTGAAGAAGTTTGGCCTGGCGCGTGACATTAAGGTCGCTCAGTACGATCCGCACAATCCCCGGCCTGCCGGCGCGGCTTAAAATAGAGCCGAATCAAAAGATTCGCCCGCTCACGATAGACTGAGCGGGCGTTTCCATTTGCTCCATGAGAATTACGCGACGCAGATCGGCCAAGGTTTTCTTCATCACATTGGGCGCATGCCTGGTGGGCGTCGCGCTGATACTTGGTGTTGGCTGGATTGTGCTGAACTGGCGGCGCGCCTGGCCGATGGTTGTCGGGATTCCTTTCTTCCTTCTGCTGATTGCCGGCCTGGTGCTGAATACAATTTTCCTCGTCCGAGAAGTGCGCCGCAACGAGCGACACGACAGCTTTCTGAACGCGGTCACGCACGAGTTGAAGACGCCGATTACCTCGATCCGGCTGTATCTTGAAACACTCCAGCGCCGTACATTGAGCGAAGAGCAGCGGCAGCAGTTCTATGACATTATGCTGGCCGACAGTGAACGGCTTCTGGCAACTGTAGAACAAGTGCTGAAGGCGGGCGAAGTTGGACAACGCGCGCGCAACCAGATACAAGCCGAAGTGGATATGCATGCGCTGGTGCAGGAGTGCATTGAGACGACGCAACTGCGGCATCATCTGGCTCCGGAGTCGATCAGATTTGAGAGCGGCGACGCTTCCCTGCTGGTTCGCGGCAACCCCGACGATCTGAGGACGGCGGTCGAAAACATTCTCGGTAACGCCGTGAAGTATTCACCGAATGGGCTTCATGCTGTTGTCCGGTTGGCGCTGGAAGGCGACGCATGGATTGTGTTGAGTGTCAGCGATGAAGGCATCGGCATTGCTACGGCACACCTGAAACGCATCTTTAAACGCTTCTACCGCGTGCCGCACCGCAATGTGCTTAAGACCAAAGGCACCGGTCTTGGACTGTTCCTTGTCCGTTCCATTGCCCGGCAACACGGCGGAGACGCCACTGCGCAGAGCGCCGGAGAGGGCAAGGGCACAACCATCCGCCTGCAATTACCGCGCCTGCTGGAAGCAGTGAGGCGCCCGCAGACGAACTGAGGAGCCATGCCACAGAAGACAGCCCGCATCCTGGTGGTTGAAGACGAAACGCATCTTGCGCAGGGCCTTCTTTTTAATCTTCAGGCGGAAGGGTTCGAGGTGCAGATTGCGAGCGACGGCGAAACTGCGCTTGCCGCATTGACCAGCAATGGAGTGAAGTTCGACGCGGTCCTGCTCGATGTCATGCTGCCGGGCAAAGACGGTTTCGCCGTGGTGAGTGAACTGCGGGTGAAGCAAAACTATGTTCCGGTGCTGATGCTCACAGCGCGGGGCCGCCCAGAAGATGTGCTGCAGGGATTCGCCGCCGGGGCTGACGATTATCTGCCTAAGCCATTCGATCTTTCCATCCTGATTGCGCGATTGAACGGCCTGCTACGGAGGATGGCATGGCATACTCCCCCTGCATCGACTGAACCATCTCTGGATTTACCGCGCTTCGAGTTTGCCGGCCGCTGCATTGATTTTGAAGCACTTGAATTAACGGCTCCGGGAAAACATATTCATCTCACGCTGATGGAAGCGGATTTTCTACGCTATCTGGTGCGCAACCAGGGCCGCATCATTTCGCGCAAGGAGCTTCTGGAGCAGGTATGGCGCGTGCGTGAGGATACGGACACGCGCGCGATTGACAACTTCGTTGTCCGTCTACGCCGCTATATCGAAGATGAGCCTGTCAATCCGGTCCATCTAAAAACGGTGCGCGGTGTTGGCTACCGCTTTCTGCCGGAAGGAGAA
>Ga0126371_10006593_pt1 | contig 10334 bp, 14 predicted proteins | sample PanSoiMetaPlot_4_FD_110145 | JGI IMG/M metagenome (GOLD analysis project Ga0126371, IMG submission 110145) | Tropical forest soil microbial communities from Panama - MetaG Plot_4 | ecosystem: Environmental > Terrestrial > Soil > Tropical forest > Bulk soil | place: Panama | collected 2016-02-17
GCTCCGCGCTGCATGACATGTATTCTGGGTACACCGCGAGACTGTTCCCTCGAACCAGGTAGTGGGAATTGACGACCTCGGGGTTGTTCACTTTGCTGAGACAGCAATATGCAAGGGCAAGTATGTTCGAGAGACCAGAAAGTCTTTGTAAGTTTCTGGCGTGATTGGCAAACGCAGGGGATTTACAAAGCTTAAATCATGAGAAGACTGGCGATGCAGAACTACACAGATTAAGGGACCTTCAAATGGCCATCCGCCACTGCATTGAGCTAAGAATTCCGGAAATGAATAGTCGCCGCTCTTCGTAATCGTCTGCGCTTTGCGCTTTATTCATTGGCACTTGTCACTGACCATCTTGAGGGTCGCAACGCGGATTGTTCCAGCTTCTGTGGCCTTCTTTTGGTTGTACTCTGCACTCTGAGCCCGAGACGTCTCTCTATCACGGGCTGACCCCTCCTTGTTTTTCAGACGTGCCAGTCTTCGGCATCATTAGCATTCTATGGTGCAGATCTGGAGGACGGCGAGCGATCTTTGGTTCAGATACGAATCAAAGCTCCGCTAATCTTCTCTCAGGTCCTTGCCTTGGATGCTAACGGGATCAGTGCCAGGGTGCTCGATGCCTTCGCAATCAGTACCTTGTCATTTGCACCCTCACTCGTCACTTCCGCTTCAACGAAGATCAGTCTCTTACCGGTACGCAATACCTGAGCGCGACAGAGAAGAACCGATGCTGATGCCGGCCGCAGGAACGACGTTTTGTTCTCGACGGTGATGACGTCCTGGCCTTCGGGCGCGGTGCTTGCTGCGGCGCCTCCACACGTATGGTCGGCAAGTGTCATGATAACTCCGGCGTGGGCCAATCCGTGCTGCTGCTCGAGCGCGGGGAGAATCTTGACTCCGGTTTCACACCAACCGTGGCCAAAAGATAACAATTCAATTCCCAAGGAGCGAACAAACCGCGCATCTTCGAAGATTCGCTTGACCAGATTTCCGTTTGCTTCGCTCATGTGCCCCTGACCGTATTATCGAGAACTTTTATCATGCGGAGCAGCTCAGTCCCGTGTGGATAAACCTTTTCGCCTGTAAAACCAAAGCCATACGACTGATATAGCCGGATCGCTTCCAGCAGAAAGGGAGTCGTAAACAGGGACATGCGGTCGAAGCCCTGCTCACGGGCATAGTCTTCGGTCAATTTCAATAGTTTCTGTCCAAGCTTTTGTCCGCGCGCTTCTGGATCCACAGCCATCCCTCGAACGAAAGCAGAGTCAGCCGCTCGCATCGCCGAGACGGTTCCGATGATCTCTTCGTGCGCATTTTCCGCAACCCAGAGCGGACCTTCCTCCATCCGCTTGAGAATGCCGCTTTCCGGCAGCACGGTCGCGACGAAGGCTTCCGGGGTATAGAGTGGCTCGAATTCCAGAAAAGCTCGGTTCAGCAAGACAGTAATTGATCGAGCATCGGCAGCGGTCGCCCTGCGGATGCGCGGCCGGGTTTCTTGGACGCCGATCGCTTCTGGTGTTCTCACAGCGAATCCCGGAATGTACGCGAGTTTATCGGGATTGCTGATGACATATACCGCAGAAATTTGGTCACTTCCATCCAGAGTTATCACCGAAAATGGCCTCCCGTCGAGGTAGCTTAGAACCCCCGGATTCCTGTTTACCTGCGTCAAATGGTTGGAGAGATTCCGGGGAACAAATTTCGCGAAGCCGAGCAGAATCCCGCGCGCCACGCGGTCGGCTCCATGGATTTGATTCGGCACGGCTGGGCCTTCGCCTCCCCCATCCGAATACAGCACTACATCTTGCGAAAGCAGTGCAAGCAACCCATCCATATCGGCGCAGCGTATCGCCATAAGAAATCGCTCCAGCAGATTGCTTTGTTGCTCGTGGGATGCTCTGAAGCGCGGCCTCATTTCGTTCACATGTCGACGCGCGCGGCTTAGGATCTGTCGGCAGTTGACTTCGCTTTGCCCCAGTACTGCGGCGATCTCTGAGTATTCGTACTCAAACACTTTTCGAAGCAGGAACACCGCCCGCTCTACCGGCGTCAACCGCTCCAGCCGCACGAGAAATGCCATCGAGAGCGACTCATCGACCTTGATCATGCCAAAGGGGTCTTTACCCTGGTCTACGACGAGAGGCTCCGGTAACCACTGGCCAACGTACTCCTCTCGCTGAACTCGAGCTGATCGCAAGTAATTGATGCAAAGGCGGCTGATGATGGTGATCAGAAATGCTCGTGGCGAGCGAATCTCTTCATCTGGAGCTTGCTGCCAGCGGATGAAGGTCTCCTGCGCAACATGTCTTCCGCATCTGCAACGCTCCCCAGCATGCGATAGGCAATAGAAAGCAGAAGACCGCGATATTGATCGAAGGTTGCCAGTCGAATCGAAGTCTTTGGGTCTGCCATCTCCAACTCTCGAGGTTTCAACAACGGGGATGGGCTCGGTCGCGCCCCCAATGGGCTTTCTCCAGACAGACAGGCCGGACGCCGTTTCTGTGACATCCAGTTTCCCACGCGTGAATCCACCGGTTCGCTCGCCGTTATTAGATGTCTCATCTGGCGTAAACAATCCAATTGGCACTCGTGTCACAAGTAGGATCGTTGCCCGGTCTGAGGATTTAGAGGGATGCATGAGGATTTTCACCATTGGTGCCACAGGGCACACGGGAACACAGATCATCGATCTTGCCCTATCGCGGGGACATGAGGTAACGGCGTTTGTGCATCGCCGCAGAAGATTCACCGTCAAGATGCGCGGCTTCATGTCGCAACAGGCGACCCTCATGGCGTCGAACAACTGACGGCTGCACTGCCGGAACATGATGTTGTGCTCTCGGCTCTAGGAATACGTCCTCCCCAGGCGTTCCGCCCGCACAATCTTGTCAGAGACTGCGCGGCGAACACTGTGGCAGCGATGAAAAGGAGCGGAGTGAATCGCATCATTATGGTATCGGCAGCCGTTCTATTCCCCGCGCGAGGGCTTACATTTGCGATTTTCCGCCGACTATTGAAGCACATCGCGCACGACCTATCGGGGGCTGGAAGCAGTACTTCAGAGCAGTGCGCTCGATTGGACGGTCGTAAGACCCCCGCGGCTCACGAATGGCAGCCATGAGCGGTATCGAATTTCCGAGAACGCTCTTCCAAGAAATGGATTCTCCGCGTCGTTCCGAGCAGTCGCGGTTTTCATGCTGGATGCCGCTGAATAGCGCTCGCATGTTCGGCAGATCGTGGGATTGGCGAAGCCTTAACTGCGTTATGTCACATTTGTCAGAGCCCGCCCGTCATTTATTTAAGGAGCACTTCGGACAGAGAGTCCGACGTGCGTAAACATGAGGTGGAAAAGATGCTCTATTTAACCTTGGTGTATGTACATGTGCTGGCAGCCTTGCTTCTGGCGTCGGCCTTCGCTGTCGAGGCTCTGAGCCTGTGGCGTATGCGACGGGCGAGGAACGCCAGCGAAGCGATACTTTGGGTTGAGTTCACGGGGAAATTGCCGATCGTCGTCGGCCTCTCAGGCCTGGTCTTGCTGTTTTCCGGTGGCTACCTGACGGCCAGAATGGCCGCGTGGAGCTTAGCCTGGCCCAAAGTGGCTGTAGTAGCGCTGGTTCTAATTGCGCTATTTGGCGCAATCAGCGGGAAGCGAATTCGAGCGATACGCCGTATGCTGCTGAGTGAAACGAATCATTCAGCAGTAGCGGGAGCACTCAACGATCGTTTCCTCACGCTGTCGCTCAACTTGCGCTTGTGGATTTTCAGCGGCATCGTTTTGCTGATGACCGCGAGGCCGGGCGGGGCCGCTTCTCTCGTAATCATTGCAGTTTCCGCGACTCTTGGCTTGCTTTCCGCAGCGATTGGGTCGAGGCGGGGAGTTGGATTGACGGCTCTCGATGCACCGGCGCCCACAAGAGGTTAGGCTCGGGCTTTTAAGACACCCGAGGAGTCGGTTTTCGTTCGCAACGAGCGATCGTACCAGTAGAGCACACGCAGGGCGCGTAACGTATTCCAGCGGCTGGATCTGCCCTCGCCCTCGTTCATTCCGATCGGCATGACTCCTGGATATTGCGCGTCGAGAGGCCACCGCCCGTCGGCGCCGCGCTTCGACGCGACCAATTTGATCGCCTCGGCCGCGCGTTCGTCAGGCGTGATGCCGGCACTGCAAAGGTACTCGAGCCCCCGCAGCACGTCGTAGTGCCACCATGGCGGAAACGCGAAGTGCCTCCAACTGGCTCCACTCTTGCGATCTCGCTCGATCACCTCGTCAGTCGATCGACGCCGAAAGAGTCGACGCTCAAGCAAGTACTCCTGCCCACGGAGACGTGCCTCGGTCACCTCCGACGTCCTTCCACCGGTACGTTCGTGCTCAAGCAGCGCCTCTAGCACGCAAATCGTGGTGTTGAATGACGAGCGCGTCGAACGGTTCGGGGCCTCGCAGTTCCATCCGCCATCAGGCAGCTGCTCGGACAGCAGACGGCCGATGATGCCTCGCATGTCCTGGCTGAAGTAGGCGCCGACCGCCGCGACCTGCCCGTTGATGCACGGCTCAACCTCACCTTCAAAAAATGCGTTGCTGTAACATTCCCGTGGTCCACATCCGCGCCATGTGACCCGGTCGCGGACCAGGCCCACTGCCCGACGTGCTTGGTCGCTAGCGGGATCGAGACCGAGATCCCGTAGCAACAGGAGGACGTGCATCGTCGAGTTCCATCCGCGGCTCCATGCTGCGCCACCCCAGCGACCATCGTCGGCTTGCAGCCCGAGCAGCTTCGCCCCCAGGCCTTCAGTGGCGATCCGCGCCCGCTCGGCTGCGACCGCGGCGGCTGGCGTATCGGTTATGTCTCGCATCACCTGCCACCGGATCGATGGGTCGGAATCGAGAAGCCAGTCAATTACAGTCACAGATCTCTCCAGCACGCGGGGTGCCGTTCTTTCGGCATTACGTTTCCCAAACATAGTTTGATCTGATATCGGTCACAATTTCTCCGGGAGAGATCATTTATTAACACACTCGGTCGACGTTAGGGCTCGTCTGATCGCGGTGCGACGCTATGTGGTCGGCCAAGTGGTCGCGCCTCCTGCACGCTCTGGTTTTCTCTTGGATTCTATTTGTTTCCCAGAAATCACGTTTGAATCCACACCCGTAGAAGCCGAGCATGAAGGAAAGATCAGGTTTGACGGACCGGAGACTTCCTGCAGAAAAACCATTTTGGTCTAGCTGTGATTGCAGCTTATGCGGACATGAAAGGCGACAGTCAGACGACGAAAATACGGTGCTGCTCACGGGCAATGTCGATAGTGAACAACAGCACGATCTAGCCTTACGCATCGCGCAATCCTATGCCGGTGATCGAAAGATCGTGGACAAGATCAAAGTCACGCAGGCGACATAAAATCTAGTTCAACTTTGGGGGGCCAATGAAAATTCGAGAGATCATGAGCGGTGATCCGGCGTGCTGTCTCGTGAGTGACACGGCACAGACCGTTGCCAAAATCCTATGTGAGAAAAACATCGGTTCTATGCCCGTGGTGGCCGATCAGCGAGAGCCGAAACTGGTGGGCATGATTACAGACCGTGATCTGTGTTGCTCGGTCATCGCGCAGGGCTCGGATCCAAAGACCACACAGATCGAGAACCTCGTGACTCTCTCTGCTTTCACATGTCGTGACGGCGAGAATGTCGAAGCCTGCGAACGGCTGATGCAAGAGCATCAAGTGAGAAGGATACCGATAGTCGATGCCGAGGATCGGGTGATCGGTATCGTCTCGCAAGCGGACTTGGCGCTAAGAGACAAGGGTGAGAGGGTCTCGAAAACTGTAGCGGAAATCTCAAAACCCGCGCAGCCCTCGATTGCAGCATGACTCGAATCCACGGCGGCCGTCGTGCCGCCGTGGCTTCTGATGACTCACGATACCGAGTACCGGGCGTGTCGCTCCTCCTTTGTGCCTCCAGGCCAGGAGATGGTGATCACAAATGCACTTTCCTCCAACGCCTCGACGTGGTGAAGGATTCCGTATTCGAGCGCCAACAAATGACCGGCATGAATTTCGACGCTTTCCCTCGGCAAATGAACCCGGAGCTTGCCTCGGAGCAACTGGATCGAGGTTCGACCGTCGACATGGTGTTCGTTCATTCTTGTGTTTGACTTCATCAGAATGAGGACGATGTGCAAGTCGGGATATTTGGCGAGTGTCTTCGAGCTCCGTCCGCTGTTCCTCTGCCATGACTCCCGGCTGCGGAGCTCGCGAAGTTCGTCTTCTAGATTGAACTTGAGAGCAGCTCCCGCCAAGAAAGGCAATCGCTTCAGCTTCGCCCGGCTTGCCTTCAGTGCCACAGGATTCGTCGTCATAGCATTTTTCCTCGGACGATGGATTCCCTTATGATGCCGACGCTCATTGGCGGGTTCGAGATAAAGTGGCGTCAGAAAGCCCTTAGGAATCCCCCAATCCTTGGCGTATGTCATTGCGAAGTCGAGATCAATAGGAGAGCGCTTCCTACTCTCTGCCGGAAACATGACGATTCGGCGGATGGACAACGTCGGCATTGTTGTCGACGACCTCGTAGCTGTTATCGCAGTACGAGGACAAGTATCGGCTCTGTTACGTCCGCGGCACTGAGGGCATCATCGTCGCGGTGCTCGATCGACATCTTGGCGGCTCGTAGACCCTCGCGGATGCGAGGAGGAAACTTACCGGCAGCGGCGGATGGACGGAAAAGCGCCGCATGTCCTGACCCGACCGGCAGACCCTTTCTACGGTAGAATTGGGGCCGTGCGAGTCCGCTGTAGCCCATCTTCCGAGATGTCCTTGTCAATTCAGAATCTTGAACGTGGCCCGTGCAGAATTTTTCTTCTCTCGCCGGCGAACATTGCCGGAATTCGCGCCCAATTCCTGATGCGTGACAGTGCTGATTTTGAGTTGGCGGTGCGGCTGCGCCGGCGGGGTGCGTCCCTGGGTGAGCTCTTCAGCTTCATCAGTGGTCTGTATTTTCGCGGCAAGCTGAGGTACGCCCACGCCTTCTGCAGCGCGCCACCCAAGGTCGAAGGAGCCTTTGTTATCACTTCGAGCGGGGGTCTTATCTCTCCGGATACTCTAATGACGCTCGAACGCCTGAGAGAAGTCTCTTCCGGCAACATGGATCCATCCGATGCTCGCTATCGAAGTTTGCTCGATGGCGACGCGCAGAAGCTTGCAGGAATGTGTGGCCAGAGCTGTCAATTCGTTCTACTGGGCAGCGTTGCCACGCCGAAATATGTCGAGCCTTTGCTGACCGTCTTCGGTCAACAGTTGATGTTCCCCGCGGAATTCGTCGGTCGAGGAGACATGAGCCGAGGAGGGCTCATGCTGCGCTGCGCCGAGTCGGGCCGTCAACTGACATACATCCCCGTCCTGGGCGCAAAGAGGCATGGCCCTAAACCACCCAAACTCACACCGCTGCGGCGCAAACGCGTTCGCTCTGCTATCGACGTCGTGTCGCATCGCTGATACCAACAAACAGTTAAACGGCGCACTACCAACAGCAGGGTTGCGCATCACCTCCGACACCACCGTCTGTTCTAAGAGACTGCTGCAAGCCGCCTTTTTTGCCATCTTGCGTCGTGCTTTGCTTGCCTTCTTGGGGCGCACTCCCGCCTTGCTCAAGAGCTCGCATTGTCTTCGGCTCATCGCTTCCCCCGCTTCCTTCGCCGACCGAAATCTTCACGCCTTCGGAGACTCTCCTCATGCTTGATTGCGATGTCACCAAGCGACATTATCCCGACCACTTTGCCATCTTCGACAACGGGTAGGCACCGAATCTGCCGCGATGCCATCAGATCTGCGGCATCGGTGACATCGGCATCTGCTTCGACACCCTCAACCTCTTCGGTCAAAACTTCCGCCACTTTGGCCAATGCAGGATCTATGCCGTCGGCAATGGCGCGGATCACATTGTCCCGATCGGTGATTAGCTAGTTCAAAGGCGACTGGGATGCCGCCCCGGGGCAGACCTAGGACGATGACATCATCGCGGTGAGCGAATTGGCGATGCCCGGAAGCAAGGACTCGGCCGGCTTCGAATCGGTCCTGGAACAGCATTGAAAAGACGCGTCCTTGTTCAAGTCACTCATTGCGTCGTTTGCGGACTCTGCCAAACTTCGTCATCCGACATTCCGATTCGATCGTCGTAAAATTTGGATGAATGTAAGCACAAGGTGTTGCTTTCCTTTTTACCAATTTTCGTGCCATCCAGATATAGAGAAGCACTGAGGCGCCCCAAACGCCTCAGTGCGAATATGTCTCCACGAGATCATGTTATCTATGAATCGGTGGAGGGGGAGGTAGCGGAGCTGAGTGCATTCTTGCCATCGGAGGTGGACCATTAAATGCCCGCACCGCGTGGTCGTGGAATCCACTGCCGATTGCAGGCGCTGGCCTTGATCCATCAAAGTGGTGAGGCACTGATCTTGCGGGAATCGGTACTTTATAAATCACCAGCGGGGAGTAAAAACCCCAGCCAAACGGACTGAACAGGAATCCGTCTGCCGGCAGGAACGTGAATCCGCCAGACCAAGGATTCCAATACCATCCTGGACCGAACCAACCCGGTCCATACCATCCATTGGCCACGTAAGCGCGTGCCGTTTCAGTGTTGGCTTGCGACAGGTACTCCGAGCGCAGGCTGCTCCAACGATACAGATCATCACTTTGCTCAACCCGCTTTTTGTCAAAGCCCTGCGCCTTGAGCTTGCCGTCTGTATTCAATGCAAGTTCGTGTCCGCCCTTGACTGTGACTTCGCGGTCGTTTGCCTCAACGCTCGCCCTGCCGTCGAAGACCATCATGTTGTTGTTGGAGGCATCGAAGCTGTACAGCCCTGTCTTAAGGACCCGCGTATCCCCGCCGGGTTGGCTGATCCGAATGTTGTTTTGGGGATGGATCTCATCCACTTCCACCATCGCTTCGCCTTGGTTCAATGCCAGTTGCGTGTCCGTCAAGTTGGACGAGATCATTTTAATCGAGCTGTTGCTGCCGAGACGGACATAGACACCAGGCGTCAACAGAATCTCAGCCTTGCCACTTTGGGTCGCAAGGCTTTCGCCCGCCTGCAGCCCCACCGAGCCGACGGCTTTTGAATCAAGCGATTGGTTCCCAACTGACACCTGTCCTTCAATGTAGTTCACAGTTCCTGGCGTGGCGGAATGTTTGTCCGTATCCGCGTACACGGGCACAGACAGAACCGCCACCAGGAAACCAATCCCGATAGCTGTTTTCCATCTAGCCAGTCTCATAACAATTTTGCCTCCTTACTACTAGTATTTACTGCCTCCTTACTAGTATTTAGATGAGAGGAAGAAAACGATGGATGTTAAGGTAACCGATTGAAACGAAGTCGGTTATGGGGTGTATTTGAGCGACTCGGGACGCAAGAAGACTGTTCAGTCGTTTTTCTGCAACTTCGGCGGGATTCCGCAATAATGGCGCCGAGAAAGACAACGTCGACTAGAGATATGACGATTCTGCCGGTTACCACAGACTTGCATCGTCATGCGCTCGAACCCAGCCTTTCCGAAGTCCGTTCAGGCAACGACTTCGGATCGGATGTGTGCTGCCGACAGCTTCGCCACGATTTGGGTTCCTTCTGCACCGGAATGGATTTCCAAAGTCCCACCAAACTGTCGGATTCTTTCCTGCATTCCTGTGATGCCGACGCCCAGTTTGCCGCCGGAAGTGATATCTTTCTGCTTCTCAGGAGAAATGCCCTTGCCCTGGCGGGCCTCACACTCTTTGCCCTCCAGCACTTCGCGGTTGTCCCACTGATCCAGGACGCAGAGACCTACGAAGCTGCGTGCGTCATCCCACTTCTGGCACAGAGCGGAAGCGACATTCCGCTGCATCTCGAAACTAAGAACTACCGCGACTTCACGGACACGCGCGGCTACGACGAACGCTTTCGCTGCAAGAATCCTATCGCAAAACACGAGTCACCTACCTTACTGCCCCACCCCGTGTAGCCAATTACATCGAACGGCCAGAGGTCCTGCGTGCGCTCCGCGACACCGTATTTCAGGAGGATCGTCGCCAGCCTATAACCATTTACTGCGCCCTCGATGCTCACGGGTATTGGCTTTGCGGCGATGCTCTTTGGGGTGATGGCTCTCGCCGGGAAAACGATCGACACCCGGTACGGTGCGCGCTGGGGGCTGGCGGCTTTTGCATGCTTCAGCCTGGTTCCGGCCCTCGGATTACCGCCGCAACCTCCGGGCGCTGCGGTTGCAGACTTGCATCAACGCCAGCTCTGGTGGGCAGGGACTGTGATTGCGACCGCCGTCGGTGTGTGGTTGATCGCCGGGAA
>Ga0126371_10006594_pt1 | contig 10334 bp, 8 predicted proteins | sample PanSoiMetaPlot_4_FD_110145 | JGI IMG/M metagenome (GOLD analysis project Ga0126371, IMG submission 110145) | Tropical forest soil microbial communities from Panama - MetaG Plot_4 | ecosystem: Environmental > Terrestrial > Soil > Tropical forest > Bulk soil | place: Panama | collected 2016-02-17
AAGGCAGAACCGCAGGTCGCGTATTAGAATAGGTCCATGACCGATAGAAATTTCGCCGTTGTCCGTGCCTTCCTGTTCGACCTGGATGGCACACTGATCGATTCGAAGCTGGACCTGGTAAATTCCGTCAATTTCATGCTCAAGAAGATGAAGCGAAACAGTTTGCCGCTCCAGACCGTGGCAAGCTATATCGGGCACGGAGCTCCGCAGCTGGTGGCGGATACGCTGGGACCTGCGGCCACCGATGAGGACCGAAAAGCCGGATTGGACATATTTCTGGCGCATTACGAAAAGCACAGCCTCGACGCCACGCGCGCCTATCCCGGCGTGGCGGAAGGGCTGGAGGCGCTGCAGGAGCATGCCATGGCCGTGCTGACCAACAAGCCCGTCAGGATGAGCCTGGAAATACTCGAAGGCCTGGGGCTGCGAAAATATTTCCGCCACGTTTGCGGTGGCGACAGCTTTCTCGCGAAAAAGCCGGATCCCGCTGGAGCGCAAATCATCCTGCGCGACCTGGGAGCAAAGCCGGCAGAGGCGGCCATGGTCGGCGATTCCGACGTGGATGTGCACACCGCTCGCAACGCCGGGATGCTCGCCGTCCATGTCAACTACGGCTTCGGCCAGCACGCCCGTCACGCACATCCCGCCGATTTGTATGTGGACAGCCTGCAGGAAATCGCCGCACTCGCCTTGGCTCCCCGCTGATTCCGTTTTCCTCATTGCCCTTTCAGGCTGTTCTTGCCATTCGGCGCTCTGGTTTGGCAGACTCAGCCAGTGCTTCTTGGCCTCTTCCCCGAGCTGAACGCACCCGGCGGCATTCAACGCGCCAGCCGCCATCTGGCATTCGTGATGAGCGAGTACGCCGCTTCCCACAAGATGGAGTACCGTTTCCTGAGCCTCAATGACTCCCAGGAACTCCACCGCATGCGGATTTCCGATCGCGAATTTGTGTTCACCGGCGCGGACCGCGGCAAACTGCGCTTTGCGGTGAACGCCCTCCGCGCGGCGCGGCGTCACGCAAAGCTGGCACTAGCGGCGCATCCGAATCTTGCTCCCCTGTTGCGACCGATGCGTACCTTCACGCGGGGAATGAAAAGCATTGTTTGTACGCATGGCATCGAAGTGTGGGAACCTCTGCCGGCCAGGCGGCGCAACGCTCTACAGCGGGCCTCGCTGGTCCTCGCTCCGAGTTGCGCGACACGGGATCATCTGATTTCGGTACAAGGGATCTCGGCCGAGCGCATTCGTGTGTTGCCTTGGGCGCTCGATCCGGACTTTGAAACCAGGGCCGCCGCGGGACCGCATTCCCCGCTCCCCGCGGAATTCCCGTCCGGACGGGTGATTCTGAGCGTGGGCCGCTGGGTGACCACGGAACGCTACAAGGGGATGGACACGCTGATTCTGGCAATGTCGCGCCTCCTGCTGCGCTGGCCGGACCTGCAACTGGTGATCGCCGGCACGGGTGACGACCGAGGCTGGCTCGAGCAGATCGCACGCGATTCCGGGGTGCAAAAACACGTGCATTTCCTGGCCGGTATTCGGTACGGCCAGCTTGCGGCGTGCTATGAAGCCGCGGAACTTTTCGCGCTGCCCAGCCGGGGAGAAGGTTTTGGGTTCGTTTACCTGGAAGCCATGGCTCACGGGAAACCAGTGATTGGCGGAGCGCATGGCGGAGCACCGGAAGTCATCCAGGACGGGACCACCGGATATCTGGTGCAACACGGCGAAACGGTGCAGCTGGCTACTTCGATCGATGCGCTACTCTCCAACCCGGAAAATGCGCGCCGCATGGGCGAAGCTGGGCGGGCACGCGTCGAGAAGGAATACCGCTTCAATATCTTTTCCAAGAACTTCAAGAAAATCCTCCGCGAGTTATGCGAATCCTGAACGTTACCCAGAGCTACGCTCCGTTTTACGAATTTGGTGGGCCTCCAGAAAAGGTTCGTGCGCTTTCCGAGGGTCTTGTCGGGCTGAGGAACGAGGTCACTGTGCTGACCGCCGACTGGGGCGTCGAGCGACGCCTGGCAGAACTTCCGGGGGAGCCGCCGGCGGAAGACAGTCCCTTCGGAAAAAAGCGTGAGGTCCGGGGCGTAAAAACGATTTACTTGCCGAACTGGCTGCACTTTCGCGCGGCAAGTTGGAACCCGGCGCTGCCGCGCTACCTTCGCGCGCGGCTTGCTAATTTCGACGTGGTGCACATTTTCGGATTGTATGACCTGCTCGGCGCAAGGACTGCGGTGGCGGCGCACAAACGGAAAATCCCTTACGTCGTCGAGCCTATCGGCATGTTCGTGCCCATTGTGCGCAATTTTTTCCTAAAGCGGCTTTATCACCGCGTGTTTGGGCACGAAATGCTGCAAAACGCGTCGGCGATCATCGCCACCTCCGAACAGGAAAAAGAGGAGTTGGTGTCCGGCGGCATTCCCACGGGAAAAATCGTTATCCGCCGGAACGGCGTGGCGGCGCCGGAAAAAATGCCCGAACCGGGAATGTTCCGGAAATTGCTAGGCCTCCCACCAGATGCGAGACTGGTGCTTTTTCTGGGACGCTTGTCGCAAAAGAAAAGCCCTGACCTTTTGCTGCAGGCTTTCGCGCAGATGGCTGCGGCGGAAGGCGCCGCGCATCTGGCGTTTGCGGGGCCCGACGAATCGGGAATGCTTGGCAAGCTGCAGGGCATGGCCGCGCAAACGGGAATGCAGCAGCGCGTGCACTTCGCCGGCCCGCTTACGGGCGACCTCAAATGGGCCGCATATCGCGATGCGGAGATCTTCGTGCTGCCTTCGCAGAACGAAAATTTCGGTAACACCGCAGCTGAGGCGGTGGCCGCCGGCACGCCGGTGATCGTCACCCGGCAGTGCGGTATCGCACCGCTGCTAGAGGGCACCGCCGGCGTGGTCGTTGAACACGACGCCCACGCCTTGGCCCAAGCGTTGCTCGACCAATTGCAAAGCCCGCTACGTTACCAGCAAATGAAGAAGGGTTGCGCGGCCGCCATGCAGCGATTAGACTGGGGCCAGCCTACCCGCGAGATGCATGCTCTATTTTGCAGGCTGGCGGATCCTGCCAGGCCGTAGGCGAATTCGGCTTAGGAATGGAAGTGATTCGTGGGTAGTCATCGGATATTCCGCCTCATCTGGTGGACGACCAACGCGCTGCTTGCTCTTTCTATAGTGGCCATTTATTTTACGGGTGAATGGGAGCAGTCCGTTCGCGATTACCTGCAAGGTTTCTCCGACGCGATTATCCCGGAGGCGTCCACGTCACGGCAAAGAGTGGATGCCATTCTCACCTGGATGAGCGTGGGGCCGCCCCGCTATGAAGCCCCGGATCCCTCCGCGCTTTCGCCTCACGATCCCACCGATACCTTGAATTACCGGCAACTCCTGGAAGTCTGCGGCAGCGCCACCAACGCTTTCCTGAATCTTTCCCGCAGTGCGGGCCTGGAGTCGCGGCGGCTCCTGCTGCTTTCCCCGGACCGTACCGCGAAGCACGTGGTCGCCGAGGTCAAGCTGGACGGCCGCTGGGTGATTGTGGACGCAACCTATCGCGTCATCATGCGGGATGCCCAAGGGAATCTGCTGACGCGCAAGGACCTGCAGGATCCGAGAATCTTCCAGGAAGCGATCGGCCGCATCCCCGGTTATCTTCCTTTGTACTCTTATGAAAGGTATGCGCACGTCCGCGTAGCCGCTTTGCCTTTTCTGGGCTCGAAGCTGCGTTTGATCCTTGACCGCCTTTATCCGGGATGGGACGAAAGTGTGGAGTGGAGCCTGCTTGTCGAGCGCCGCTCGTTCCTCTGCTTTTTCGTCTCGGCAAGCGTCCTGGTCTTTTCCCTGTTGCTGCGTTTCCTGGTGGCCTGGCTGGCGGATCATCGTTTGCGGATTCCGCGCTTCCACCTGCGTACCAGTCTGCGTCACGCCAGCGCTTCCTTTTTTTCCACCCCGGGGATCAAGTAGCGCGTGTGCGGTATCTGCGGATTCGCGAACGCTTCCACAAGCGATGAAGCCGGGCGCCGTGTGCGTGCCATGGCGGAAGCCATGCAGCATCGTGGCCCGGACGACGAGGGTTTTCTGGTCAGCGACCCACGCCTGCCGGGCACGGCTCTGGGCATGCGCCGCCTCAGCATCATTGACCTGCCCGGCGGGCACCAACCGCTCTGGAACGAGACCCGAGACATCGCCGTCGTTTTCAACGGTGAACTCTACAACTACCGCGAATTGCGCGAACGCTTGCGGCAGAGCGGTCATAAATTCCATACGCAATCGGATACCGAAATCCTGGTGCACGGCTGGGAAGAGTGGGGCGAGGACTTGCTCGACGAATTGCGAGGCATGTTTGCGTTTGCGCTCGTCGACCTGCGCAATCATTTCGCTACCGTGCCGCTGCTTTTTCTGGCGCGCGACCCCCTGGGCATCAAGCCCCTGTACTATGCGCGCACGCACGAAGGCTTTGCCTTTACGTCGGAACTCCGCGCGCTGCTGGCCGCTGGCGTCGTGCGGCGGAACTTTTCGCCGGATGCGCTCACCAGCTACCTCCTTTTCGGGAGTGTGTCCGAACCGTTGACTCTGGTTGAAGGCGCGTTTTCCCTGCCTCCGGGGCACCGCTTGCTGCTGCACATACCGGACCGGCGGCGCACGCCGCGCGCACGCCCGTGGTGGGATCCGCGACAGACCGCCGCGGTCCGCGATCCGCAAAGGCCGCGAAACTTAGTCGCCGCTGTTCCGCGCGTGCGGTCTCTGCTCGAGGATGCCGTGCGCGCGCATCTGATTGCCGATGTGCCGGTGGGGCTTTTTCTTTCGAGCGGCCTCGATTCCAGCGCCGTTGCGGCGTTCGCCGTTCGCGCGCAGAAAGGCATCCAGAGCTTCACGCTGTCCTTCCCCGATACACCATACGACGAAGCGCCTTTAGCGCGCCGCGTCGCCGAGGCCACTGGCACGCACCACACGGAAGTTCCCTTGAAGGGTACGGACATGCTCATGCGGCTCGATGAAGCCGTGTCCTCGCTGGATCAACCGACGATGGACGGCATCAACACATATTTCGTGTCCTGGGCGGCCCGCGAAGTGGGACTCAAAGTGGCACTTTCTGGTCTGGGAGGCGACGAGCTGTTCGCCGGCTATCGCACCTTTTCGGATACGCCGCGTCTCATGCGCCTGGAGCTTCTCGCGCGCTTCGTGCCCCTTGCGTTTCGCCGGGTAAGCAGCCCATTGATCAGCGGCCTGTTGGCCAAGCTTGGGAGCGCGGATGCCGGACGCAAAGCCGGCGATGCCTGGCTGGCGCCGAATGTTTTTCCGCATCCATATTTTTTCACGCGCCTGCTGTTTCCGCCGTCGGACCTGTGGCGCTTGACCGAGCCCCGCTTCCGCAGCAGCGCGGTTGCCGCGGACGGCGTGACGCTCGATCCCACGTGGCTGGGTTGGTTGGAGCGCACTGCCGACCAGGCGCGGGAACTCGAGCCGGTGGCTGGCGTTTCCTGGCTGGAGATGCGCACCTACATGGCCAGCACGCTGCTGCGCGACACGGATTCGGTGAGCATGGCGCGTTCGTTGGAAGTGCGCGTGCCCTTGCTCGATACACCGTTGGTAGAGTTTATGTGCGCGCTGCCGGATGAAGCGCGGGTGCGGCCGGAATCATCAAAAGCTTTACTGCGCGCGGCGCTGGAAGGGTTGCTGCCCCCGGAAATTTTCCAGCAAGCGAAGCGCACGTTTACCTTGCCGTGGGAAGATTGGATGCGCAATTCGCTGCGGCCGCGCCTCGAATCCAGCTTCCTCAATCTTGCGCCGGCGCTGGCGGAGCATCTGCATCCCACCGGCGTGCAAGCAGTCTGGGAAAATTTCCAGCGCGGACAGACGACCTGGTCCCGTCCGTGGTCGCTCTACGTCCTCAACGAATGGTGTCGCAAGCATTTGTCCTGAAAAGTTCGAAATAGCGGAATTTTCTGGCGTTAACAACAGACCGCGGGTTTTGGGTACACTGTTAAATTCGAAGATGAATATTCTGGGCGTCAACGCGTATCACGGAAACGCTTCGGCCGCGCTGGTGTGCGACGGGAAGCTGGTGGCAGCGGTGGAGGAGGAGCGCTTCAACCGCGTGAAGTACGCCGCGGGATTTCCGGCAGCCGCGATCCGCTACTGCCTGCAGGTAGCGGGTATTACGCTGGCGGATCTGGATCACGTGGCCGTGCCACGCAATCCTTATGCGCGGCTGGGTAGGAAACTCTTCTATGCCTTGCGCATGCCGTCGTTCGCGCGCGAGCGAGCAAGGGTAATTTCGAAGTTTACGGGTATTCCGGCGGCACTGGCTTGGGCCTTCGACAGCGACCCCGCAAAACTCAAAGCGAGCTTTCACCGCGTCGAACACCACCAGGCACATCTGGCGAGCACGTTTTTCGTTTCACCATTCGATACCGCCGCGTTGCTTTCCGCCGATGGTCTGGGCGATTTCGCAAGCTCGATGTGGGGCCTGGGCACGGGCAATCGCATGCGCATTGACGGCGCGATCGCCTTTCCCCATTCGCTGGGTTTGTACTACAGCGCGGTCACGCAATACCTTGGCTTCCTGAAATTCGGCGACGAATACAAGGTGATGGGCTTGGCGGCTTACGGCCAGCCCGCGTATCTCCAGGAATTCCGCGACATACTTCGCTTCGATAGCAATGGCGGCGCGTTCGGCTTCAAGCTCGGGCTCGACTACTTCACGCATCACAAAACCGGGCCGGAAATGTCCTGGGCCGAGTCCGACCAGACGCCCACGCTGGGGAAAATGTTTTCCGAGGCCATGCCGCGGCGACTAAAAGCGCCCGCACGCCAACCCGACGAACCGCTCGAGCAGCGGCATCGCGACATGGCCGCTACGCTACAGGCACGGCTCGAAGAAGTCTATCTGGGCATGCTCAAGAAGCTGGCCGCGAGAACGAGTGCAAAGGCCGTGTGCCTGGCAGGTGGAGTGGCGTTCAATTGCGTCGCCAACGGAAAAATCTTCGATGCCACCCCGTTCGAACAGGTGCACGTCGACCCCGCGGCGGGCGACGCCGGGCTAGCGGTCGGGGCGGCTTTCTACGTTTGGCACCAGATTCTTGGAAAACCGCGGTCATTCGTGCTGGATCATCCCTATTGGGGCCCTGCCTATTCCGCGGAGGAAATCCAGAGCGCGATTCGATCCAGTCCTGTTTCCCAGGGCGGCCACTCCATCGCGGAACTTCCCGAAGAGGAACTGCTCCGGCGCACCGCGGCTATCATCGCCGATGGGAAAATTCTAGGCTGGTACCAAGGCCGTGCGGAGTGGGGGCCCCGGGCGCTGGGCAATCGCAGCATCGTCGCCGATCCCCGCCGCCCAGAGATGAAAGAAATCCTGAACCGCCGCATCAAGCACCGCGAGATCTTCCGCCCCTTTGCGCCGTCGATCCTGGCGGAAAAAACCGGCGAATGGTTTGAAAAATCCCACCCTTCGCCGTTCATGAATCTGGCGTATTCCGTGCGCCCGGAAAAGCGCGACAAAATTCCCGCGCCCACGCATGTGGACGGCAGCGGCCGCCTGCAAACCGTCACTCGCGAAGCCAACCCACGCTACTACGCATTGATCCAGGAATTCGAAAAGCAAACCGGCGTGCCCGTGGTTCTAAACACTTCCTTCAACGACAATGAGCCAATCGTCTGCCGCCCGGAAGAAGCCCTCGACTGTTATTTGCGCACGCAGATGGACGCGCTGGTCCTTGGCGGTACGCTGATTACCCGCCCGTTGTGACACCGAGCGGGATGACTCCAGCAACGAGCGAGTACGGGGCAAGCTCCAACGTATTCCTAACCGCCGAATGGCGTGACCTACTCCTGCTTAATTACGAGGTAGAGCCGGAGCTCCTCCGCTGCCATGTGCCGCTTGGAGCTGAATTGGATTCCTTTCAGGGCAAAACCTACGTGAGCCTGGTCGGCTTCCGGTTTCTCGAAACCAGATTGCGCGGAAAGCTGGCGATTCCTTTTCACGCCGATTTCACGGAAATCAACTTGCGTTTCTATGTGCGGCGTAAGGTGGAGGGGGAAATCCGCCGGGGTGTCGTGTTCATCGCAGAGATCGTGCCGCGGCTGGCAATCGCCAAAGCCGCCCGCTGGTTTTACGGCGAGAACTACGTGAACCGGCACATGAAGCACGCTCTGGAAATGAGTGGCCAGCGAATGACTCTCGATTACGGATGGAGGAACCGCGGAAACTGGTGCGTCCTCAGGGCACGCATAGAAGGCGCTCCCGCGCTGCCTGCAGAGGGCAGCGCGCAACAGTTTATTTCCGAGCATTACTGGGGCTATTCAGCGCAAAAAGACGGGGGCACGGTTGAGTATCGCGTGGAGCATGTGCCCTGGAAAGTGTGGATGGGTTCCGAAGCCCAATTCACAGGCGACCCGACGAACCTTTATGGAAAAGAACTCTCCGAGGTTTTTCGGAAGAAACCGGATTCGGCATTTGTGGCGGAAGGCTCCGCAGTGAGCGTCTACAGCGGCACAAAAATCGCCTGAACCGCTCCGCCCGGAATAGACCACTACTTCTCGGCCGCGGCCGGGCTGGTTACCTTCAGCGAAATCTTGGGTGGATGGAGCAAGGTGTTGTGCACCAGGCAGTGTTCCACCGCTTCTTCGACGCCCTTCGACTGCTCGGCGGTCAAGTCCACGGGCGTGTCCACTTCAATCGCGAAATTGGTCATGCGCGCCAGCGGGTCCTTTACTTTTTCGCCGGTGACACGCACCCGCGTCCCTTCCGTGGCCAGCTTGTGCTTCCGCAGGTATTCGGCGACGTAATATCCAGCGCAGGAGCCGAGCGACGCCAGCAGCAATTCCGGCGGCGTAAACCCTTCGTCAAACCCGCCGCTCGGCACGGGCTGGTCGCTGACGATGGAATGATTCCGCGCTTTAATCTCAAACTGTACAGAACCCAGATGCTCAACTAGGACTTCCATGTACCTCTCCCGGGGGAGCGAACCCTGATCTTAAATTGCAGACGCGTTCCTGGCGCCACACTTTATTCGATTCACGAATAGCACATTCAGGTTTGCGCGGCTGTGACGTACAACCGAGCGTTCTCACGCGAACCCTGACCCTTTGACCAAGGGCCGGATTTCAAGGCGTTCCGCTTCCCCTGTACAATCGTGCCGTGCGCGTTCTGCTCCTGAACCTTTATTACCCGCCGGACACTTCAGCCACGGCCAAAATGGCGCAAACGGTCGTCGCCGCGCTCTCCGAGAAACACGACGTAACGATTCTTTGCGGCCGCCCTTCCTACGACCCTGACGAGCGGCTACCCTGGCGGCTCTTGCAAACTGAGCGGTCCGGGCGCGTGCGCATTATGCGCGTTGGTTCGTCGGATTATCCGCGCACGCAGATGAAGAAGCGCATTTTCAACTATCTGAGCTACGTGATTCTGGCCGTGCCGCGTGCTCTGTTTCTGCCGTGCGACATCGTCTTGGCAATGACCGATCCTCCGTTCGAGGGAATCGTCGGCGCGTTTGTCGCGCTGTTGAAGGGCCGGCCCTACGTCTACAACATTCGCGACATGTATCCGGACATGGCCGTAGGCGGCTCCATCGTCCGGCCTGGCATGCTCGTGCGTATCTGGGAGAGATTGCACCGCTGGGCCTTGCGCCGCGCGCGGCGCGTTGTTGTTCTCGGCGAAGACATGCGCCATCGTATCATGGGCAAGGGAGTGGATCCTTCCCGCGTGGTTGTGGTGCGCGATGGGACGGAGATTCCACCCGCCGGCTCGCCAGCGCCACAAATCGATCCCGAAGCGGTGCGCGAAATTCGTGGCGGCTTTCGTTTTGTCCTTTTGCATGCCGGGAACCTGGGCTTCTACGGAGCGTGGGACGTGTTGCTGGCGGGTGCTGCGCAATTCGCGGACGACGGAATCGGTCTGGTGTTTGTCGGTGATGGCGCACAACGCACCCGCCTCGAGGCGGCGGCCACGAACATTCCTAACGTCCGCTTTCTTCCCTTTTTTCCCGGCAGCAAGATTCCTTCGGTGCTGGCCGCGGCTGATGCCCACATAATCACCGTGAAGCGTGGCCTGGAAGGCGTGGTGGTGCCCAGTAAAATGTACGGTATCCTCGCCGCCGGGAAGCCCATCGTGGCAGTGGCGCCGCGCGAATGCGACGTGGTTTCGATTGGCGAAAAAAAGGGATTCGCGCTGAGCGCGGACCCCGATAACCCCTGGGAGTTTGCGGAGGTTGTGCGCAGAATGTGGCGCGATCCGGCGACACTGCAGGCGATGGGCCAGGCCGCGCTGGCAGCGGCGTCGAAATACGACCGCGATCAAGAGCTGGGCAAACTCGTCCGCCTCCTCGAAGAAAGCGCCGC
>Ga0126371_10006595_pt1 | contig 10334 bp, 14 predicted proteins | sample PanSoiMetaPlot_4_FD_110145 | JGI IMG/M metagenome (GOLD analysis project Ga0126371, IMG submission 110145) | Tropical forest soil microbial communities from Panama - MetaG Plot_4 | ecosystem: Environmental > Terrestrial > Soil > Tropical forest > Bulk soil | place: Panama | collected 2016-02-17
GGATCCATTCAAGCGGAGCCGCGATCTTCCCGCTACGGAATGCGTCCAGGAAGTTCATCGCTTCCTCGCGCGTAATGTCGTTTGCGTCGCGGACCACACGGCCCTGATAAAGGCTCGCCGGAACCGACATCACCTGAAGCGGCTTTGCCGTCATCGCGATCACAGTAACGACCGGTTTGTCACCAGTAGCCGGAGCGGCCGGAAACATCGCACGGTCAGCCCATCGGACTACCTGATTGTTTTCAGTCATTGAATTCCCTCCACACTTCTAGGTCTTCTGATATCTGGCCCCATAGTTCCCGGAGCGACTTTACACGCTTACCGGTTACGGCCTGTACCCGATTATACGGCTGATCCCGGAGGTACACCGTTGAGATTCCCTGCGCTACCGCATCGGCCGTCTGCTCCGGAAGGTCATCGGTGACTGATGAAATCCTGTGTACGCCTACCTGCTCCACCAGATCGGCATATTTGGACTTCCCATCCACGCCCTCAAAAATAACGGCGTCATATTCGATCTCATTGCGCCGGAGCCATTCGCGCGTGTCTGGGTCGATGTTATCGAGCCGGAGGTATGGCCGCGTAGTACAGATCCAGAGACTGGCTCCGGCCGTGCGGACGTTCGCGGTAAGCTCTGCTGCGTAATCATAGCAAGGCATAAACCGCTTGAGGCCACCCTGCCGGTAAGCGAGCTTACATTCCCGGTAGATATGATGCTCCACGCCCATAAATTTGTGGAGCGGCATTCCGGGGTTGATTTCGCTCGCGGATGGCATATGAACACCAAGCCACTGTTCTGCGAACCAGAGGAAATGGGAGTGGTAGTCGCCTAGCGTCCCATCGATATCGAGCCCTACAACGGGCTTGTCGCCTCCGGTGACCCACCGCCGCTCGCCTCGCGCCTGAACGTATTCGGACGGAGTACCTTCCAGCCAGGTAGTCATAGTACTGCTGCTTCCTTTGCCTTGTCCGATACCACAAAATACCAGACGTGGTATGGATCGATGTCATCCGTCATCATTTGTATAGATGCCACTCGTATCCGATATCCGCATAGCTGGAACTGATGAATGTGGTATTCCTGCTTCCAGTACCCGGATGCATCGGGAACAGGCACCACAAAACGCACGCCATCTGCCTCGCGAATTTCACCGCTGGCAGGACCATCGATGACAAGTGCTTTCATGCCAGGAGCCTCTTAACTTCCGGGTAGACCTCGTGGACTAGAGCCGACTTCTGCCACTTGCCGTAGCGGCCTACGCGAGCTATCTCCGGATAGCAGTCGCAGTCCGTTTCAAGCGGCTTGGGAACAGCTGCGTGCGGCTCTCGCGTCTCCGGAGCCGTCGCCCACTCGATAGTCTGGTAGCCGAATACCCGCGATATCCGGTACCACGGATGTTGCGCCGTTCCGTCACAGATGATCTCATTCTCATCGAATGGCTTTTGCGAAGTTGATCCGCTCGCGTAGATGGTATGGTACGTGAACTTGTGGTCTTTGAGGCACAGCGCCGGAGCCGGAATCGTGCTGATGATTTTCTCCGGCCGGAGCGCGAATACGAAATCAGGCAGGATACCATCGCGGATGTCCGGTTCCTCGTGGAGCCAGACTAGGTTTCCGGTAATCAGCTCATTCCACATATGACGATAAGTCGTGCGGATATCCCAGGCATCGTGGACGCCCACAAAATCCTCCGGCGAGACTTTGCCTTCCCACTTATCGCCATAGACCTTTCGCCGGTATTCCTCCGGAGTACCGATGAGCCAGTACCCAACCTGCGTCTTGGGCGCATACTCGTATCCCGGAACCGGCGCGTGGAGATACTGGCATCCGTAGAGACGGCTTGGCTGGGAGGTATTGCTAACGATTACGCATTCACGGCCGGAATGGATCACAGCAGCTGCGGCCGCGAGCCCTGCCGGTCCACAGCCGAGAATAACGACATTTGTCTTCATTTTCTTTCCTAGTGAATGGGGCCTGCCCGGAGCGCTTGGGGTTCGGAACGCTCCGGGCAGGGAATTGGCTACAGCACGCGGCCACCGTGCTGATGCGGGCGAGTCCAGCCGTACTCAAGGACTCGCGTTAGCTCCGCGATGATATCGATGTCCCAGATATCGACCATATCCAGGACACGGATCAGCGCATCGGCTAGCTCCGGGCCAACGCCTACCGGCTTGGGATGCTTATGGGCCTTCCCGCTACACGCGCGGTTATGCCCGATGCCGGGCTCCGTCGCGTCGCAGGTCTCAGACCACACCTTGTCCCGGTAGGCGTCAAGTGCCTCGCCTAGCTCGCTTCCGGCTAGCCCGATATAGGCCGCGAACCAGGGCCCAGTCTTGGCTCCGTCTGCGCCTTCCTCGCGCCATCCCTTGGCCGTGTTCAGGTCGTGGATCTCCTGAATGATGTACGGAAGCGTGTACATCCCGACGGCGTGACGCCTAGCGTCCTGCTTCTCAGGCATCAGAACGGAGGCTCATTGTCGGCGCTGCGCCGGCCACGGCCACGAGCCGGAGCGGAGGCCGTCCGCGAGCCGCGAGCCGGAGCGGCGGCAGTGCGCCCTGAAGGCGCAGAGCCAGAGCCTCTGGCGCTCCGGGCTCCGGAGCGGGTAGCGGTAGCGGCCGGAGCCTTACCGGCCGTCCTAGCGCCGCGAGTCTGAGCAGTGGCCGGAGCGGAGCGCGAGCCACGACGGCCACGCGCCGGAGGCTCAGCAGGCTGCTCATCCTCAGCCTCGCCTTCCTCCTCATCCTCGTATTCGTCGCCTTCCTCATCGCCGGTTTCGTCCTCATCCTCGTATTCGTCCTCATCGGACTCGCCGGAGTCGTCCAGCTCATCCTCCCACTCCAGCCAGTCCTTGGCGATGGCCTTGGTCTCGCCCTGGTATGGCTCGTGGCCGATGAGGATCATGCCCCAGGCCTCATCGTGATCCTCGCCTGGGTGGAAGCCGTCGATGGACTTGATGGGAGCGCCGTTCTGGTCGGCCTTGTCGACATCGACCTTGCGCGCCTTGATAGCCGCGAGAGAGATCTGGGCCCACTGGAGGAATGGGTCCCACCGGAACTTGGCGCTGGCGATAAGCGCCGCGTTGAGCCAGACCGGCAGACCGTCGTACTGCTTGAGGTCGCCTTCATTCTCTGCGGCGATCCAGAGAATCTTCAGCATGGCGTCGTTGTTCGCGGAGCGAGTCCACCACATCCGCTTAACGTAGCCGCGCAGGATTGTGTCGACCGGAGGAACGTCGCCCTCATAGTAGTCGAATTGCTCCGTGGAATACTCCACGGCCTCCAGTTCCCTGACGTCCAGGCCTGCAACGTCGGCTTCCTTGAGCCTAGTCATTAGACTTCCTTCTGGTGGTAATGGTCTTGTATCTTTGGGTGGAGCCGGTGATCTGCTGCGTGTTCTCCAATCGTCTGGAACCGGACTAGCGGATGGCGCTTATCCATGTGCTTCCGGAGCCAGCTACGCGGCTGGCCTTCTGGGCCGGCTAGTCCTACGCGCTCGCCTTCCGCCATTTCCGGTTTCGCCTTTCCTGACTGCTTCCTCTATTGCTTCGATCATTCTCGCCATTTGCCAGTAGTCATCCTCCGGAACGTCCCAGAACTTCCCTAGTGCCCGGTAACGGTCCTTAGCATACCAGGGAGGATACGGCTGACAAAGTGCCCGCCGCGTAACTGGGCCGGTCATTTCCCGCGATTCCCGCGCTACCGCGTAGTATATCGCGACGGAGAATTGAGAGGAAATAGCCGACGATATCTCGCCTTTCTTGCCTAGTAGGAGTGGGACGATTAGCTCATCCTCACCGTCATCGACGGCCATAGAGGTCGTGATGAAGATTAGATTGAACTGAGCCGATATCAAGCGCCGCGCCCATCGCTTGAATCCGTTCTGGTATTTCTGGTGGTTCTGGATTGCCGGTATGTCTAGGTCGCGAGACGGATTCAGCTTGTTCTCCGTATCGAGAATCCACTGCATATACATTTCCTGCATGATCGTCCCGGAATCGACCACTAGCCAGTCTTCCGGCCCTAGCTCGCGCTCAGCCCACCGGACACCACCGATGGCGTGCTCCCAGTCAGGGCAGCGGATTAGCTCCGCTTGAGAGCCTACGGCGCGAGCCGACGCAATACCCTCCACCTCAGTCGACAGGAAGACTCCGGCACGGTCGCCATTAAAGGCTCCGCCAGCCAGCAATGTCTTCCCGTGCCCGGACGGCCCATGGATAAGGATGTTCTTGGGTGCGTTCTGCCCGGAGCTTCCCAGGCTCTCCACGACAATCTCCACATCGCGCTCAATCATCGCGGTGGGAGCTTCCTTCTCTTTTTTGGCGGTCTGCCGCCCACGGCCTGGGCGTACTCCGGTAAGCTGCTCGTCTGCGGCCATTATGACTCGGCTCCGATCACGATGTTGTGGTAAAGCGAGATCCAGTCTGGATAACAGTGTACGCCAGGAAGCGTATGGAATACGTGCTCGCGCGAGCCGACCAGGATTAGCCGCTTGCTTAGAGTCCAGGCAATGCCGAATTCGACATGCCTTCCGCCACGGCCAGCTCCGGTAAATGAGATCATCGTGTCGGCCTCGTGGATATCCTCTATGTCGATAAGCGCGAACTGAATCCCACGTTCAGGATTGGCATTCAGCTCAGCCTCGCCTAGCGCCTCTGCTAGCGTGCCTCCGTGTGTGTCGATCCAGCGAGAGGTCACCTTGATGCCGATATCGCTAAGCATATTCCGGTAATGCCGCATCTCCGGATGGCGCTCATACTGCGCCGCGAGGTAAACGTGTTTCATTATGCTGCCTTCCGGTCATCCTCGTAAGGATTGATTTGTATGTACTTCTGACGGAGCACTACCTTTAGCGCTTCCTCGGAACCGTGGGACCGCATTAGGCACGGGTCCCAGAACGGGCATCGGGGGCAGTCCTTGCCCGGTGTCTTGATAATCGGCAGGTCGCCTCTCCGGACGGCATTCATCCAGAGCACCTCATCGGCTATCCGCTCTAGCTCCGTCCTTGCCTCATCCTGGGTCCGCTCGATTAGCTCGCGCCGGAATAGCGGAGCAGGCTGTTTCTTTGAGACGGAGTTGTCCTTGTTAAGCCTCAGACCTTCCTCGTTAACAGGCCGGTCATCCGGTGTGCCTTTCCGCAGGAAGTTGTAGATGACACCGGTAAGGAATTCGTGCGGCTTGAGTACGCCTTCCGCGCGGAGTACGGAGGTAGCAACCGCGAAGTATGAGCCACCCTGATCGTCATTCTCCAGGTAGGCCGTATTGATCTGCGAGGCCGTCTTGCTCTCCAGCAGGAATATCCGGCCGGTGGACTTCTCACGAAGCACGCCATCCCAGCGCGAGCGGAATACAGCAACGACCTTCCCGCCACGATTAATCCGCACGCTGAAAGGCCGTTCCACCGCTATAATCTCCCAGTCGGAATCCTTCCCGTAAAAGTCGATGTATTCCTCAAGCATCCAGATTCCTAGTTCCTTCGCGTCTACCCAGACACCATCCTCAAACTCTGAGCCAAAGTACGTCTTGGCAAAACCGATTTCCTCGCCTACCCACTTTTCAAAGGTATCGGCCGGATGCGGGCCACGCTTGAGTCCTTTCAGGTACCATTGCGCGAGCGCCTCATGAATACCGATTCCGAACCAGAGCGCATCGGCCTGGACCGCCTTTGGGCGATAACCCATCCGGTATTCCCAGTACCATTTCAGGACGCAGCGCTTGAAAGCAGAACGCTCGCTAGTCCGGAGGATAGGGATGTCTGGTGGAGCCATGATCGCCTCGCCTTTCTTGCCTACGTTTACCCTCAGGGCTCCGGCCGGAACGGAGCGGGACTGTCCCAGCCGGAACGCTCAAGGTACAGGTCAGCTCATCCGCAAGAGCCGGAGTGCCGTTTCTGGCACTTGGAGCAGAACGGCTCCAGAGGTTTCGAGTGCTTTCCCATTGTCGCCTCCAGTAGTGCTTTCTCTCCGGAACGGCCTACCAGCTGAGGCCGTCGTGATAGTTGTCGTCGAAATAGGAATGATTGGGATTGCCGCCAGGAAGGTCGCGCCAGACGTAAACCGAACTGTATTTATCGCCTGGGCCATTGGCGAAGGAATTGCCTTTGTCTCTCACGCCTTGTCCCTAAACAGTGCTAGGCCTGGCCATCCGAGTGGGGGAATCCTCGGTGACCAGGCCCAGCGGCCTAATACGGCGCTTCCGCCGCATTCTCCGTACTGGCGGCGGCACCACGGCCACGACCGCCACGCCGTCCGCGCGCCGGAGCGGGCTCAGCGGGCTCCGTCGCCGGAGCGGAGCGGGAACCTCGCCGGCCACGCGCCGGAGCCGCAGCTGCCGGCTCTGGCTCTGCAGGTGCCGATCGCGCCGCGCGCCGCGCCTCGCGCCGCTCGATGTTGAGGTCGGACTTCTGGAAGTGCGGGTACAGCTGCGTGCCGAGCACGAACAGCCGGTCGGCGCTGATCTTGGACAGGTCGCCCAGCTCCTGTTCGGCCCAGTCCAGGTAGTCGTTCATCGTCGCGGAGTAGTCCTTGTCCAGGTACATCTGGATGTCGAAACCGTTGGCCTCCGGCTCCGGAGCCGGTGCGGGCGCGGCCTGACGCCGGCCACCACGCTTGGCGGTTGCTGTCGCTGCCATTGGATTTCCCTTTCGTGGGGTTAGTGCTTCAGGTATAGGATGACTATACCTCCTGGGATGGGGCGTGGAAACCCTATTTCGCTGCGAATTTCCTGAATAATGCTCCACGCCGAATCGGGACAGCCCGAAATACCGGACAGTTACCCAGCCGTCGCCGGTTTTCCATTCCTTTGACGGACGTTCTTTATCCTGCGCAGTATACGGCAGGATCGTTTCGCGGACTACGGACTCACTGAAGCCCAGCTCCGCGAGCGCCGCGATTACCTCGCGGATGTTAGCGCGAGTGGGCTCCGGGACGATCACCGCAGCCTTCATCCTAGCCTCCGGACTATCGCCTGGATTACGGCGTGAGTACCGATGGCCTCCTGGAGATGCTGGATCTCGCGATCGTGCTTCCAGACGAGCATGGAGGCTATCTCGCTGAAGATCGCCGTGAGGACCATGAATAGGGCCACCGCGATCTTGGCCCAGATACCACCAATAAAGACTCCGGCGATTAGCGGACCCATTAGCATGAGCCTAAAAACTAGTGATGGCATCAGAACATCTCCATAATCAGCCGGAACCGGTAGGCGTCGCTTGTCGCCTGCTCTCCGTTTAGCTGGACGTAGAATTCAATCCAGCCTTCCTCCGGATCAGAATCGAGCACACGGAACGTCCGGATGACCTTTGAGCCAAGGTCTTCCCGGTAATCCGTGATTATGTTGACGAGAGCCGTAAAGACAAAGTCTTCCACGGCCTCCGGCATCATGTCGTGCTCGACTTCCGTTATCCGTACCAGCTGCCGGCCGCGAGGCGTCATATTCTCCCGCATCTGATCGCGCAGCCTCCGGGCTGCCGCCCAGTCGTTACCCTCTGACATTCCATGCTCCCGTTGTTGTCATGAGAACTATCGCGGCAATCGCCAGAACCGCTATCGCGACGTAGAGAAGTATTCTCTCAGGCCGTGTCATCGGCTCTGGCTTGTCGCCTTTCCCGGTCATTACTTGCTCCCTGCTATCGCGTACTCCGCGAGCGCTTCCGGGCTCGCACTCTTAATTGCCTCGCGCTGCTCGTCTGTTAGGCTCGCCATCCACTCGTCTATCGTACCGGAGGAAATCAGCCGGTACACGGTAACCTGGTGGATACGGGAGACGCGGTGGATTCTGGCGATCAGCTGCTCATCCGAATCCGATATCCACGGCTGGTCGATAACGACCATGTCATCGGCACGGTCCAGGGTGATCGACTCGCCACCAGCGTTCCGGTTCAGGATAACTACCTGAAGGGAATCGTCTGGGTCCTGGAAGCGCTCCACGAGCCGCGCACGATCCTTATCGGAGGTAGCGCCGGTAAGCGTTAGGACTTCCACGCCGCATTCCTTCCGGAGTACGGAGGCCGTAAGCTCAACCATCTCGCTGAAGCTTGACGCGATTACAACCTTGACTCCGGTGTCCTCGCGCTCATTGATAAAATCGACAAGCCATTCGATCTTCCCGGACGGAAGCGCCGGAGAGACGGAACGGCCTTCACCGACAATCCCGCTCGCGTTAGCGAACTGGCGCAGCCGCGTAATCTCCGCGAGGACACCTGTAGCGGTTATCCGGCCGGTAGGCGTATGGGCCTCTGCTTCCGCCTCCATCTCCCAGTAAAGCTTGGCCTGGGCAGGGTCCATTTCGATCTGGACGTAGCAGGGCGAGTCGGCATCCTCGCCAATAGGCGTACCGGCGAACACGATATCTGGAAGATCCGGCGCTGCGTCTTTCTTGGTCCGCTTCAGGTACCACGGCCGGAGCATCCTCTGCCAGGCGTCTGCGTCGCGCGGCTCTAGAACCTTCGCGCCTCCGCCAATGACCTTGGCGTAACGTCCCTGCTCTACGCCAAAGTGGGTTTCCGCCCAGCGCCAGAAGCTAGAGAACTTCTCCGGCGCGAGCCAGTTCAGCGTGCCCCATGCCTTCTCCAGCTTGCTCCGGAACGGAGTACCGGACATCGCGATTGCGAGTCCATCCGCGCGGAGCCTCCGGCGAATCTGCATCGCACCGAAACGCCATTGAGTAATCGACTTGCTCTGGACGTTTTTGGTAGACGCGAGAGCGTTGTGGCACTCATCGATAATGATCGCATCCCAGTTAGTCCTGGAATCGGAAAGGTACGGCCAGAGCGGCTGAGCGGAAACCTTGCCGTCCGCATCCTCTACGCGCTTGGCCCGCATCATCTCGATGTTGATAACGAGCATCTTCCGCGCGCCTTCAAATCCGGCGACTGTGTGGTCCTGGTAAGCCTCAATAACGGCCTTCCGCTCCGTCGCAGAGCCCTGGGCCACGAACACCGCGATACCCGGAGCCCAGCGGTGCGTCTCATTCTCCCAGACGGCTCGCGTAGCCGTACGCCGGCAGGCCACCAGAATCTCTTTGGAGTCGCTCTGGATCACGGCCGCTAGTCCCTGGAGCGTCTTGCCCAGTCCTGGGTCATCGCCCAGCACGACCGTACGGCCGGTCAGGATAAAGCCGACACCGCTGATCTGGTAGCGCCGGTTCCGGAGCGCCGCGTACAGCGCCGGAGCCTCCCACTCAACACGTGAGAGGTCAACGTTGTCGATTGCCTCCGCGCGGAGCGTTTCCAGCGAGCGCTCACGGGTGACTTCCTCCTGGGCCCACTTCGCGAGCACCGGCAGGACCGTCAGCTCATCGCCAAATTCCTTCCGGAAGGCGCGGCACGTGTCCATCGTCTGCGGATAGCTCCAGCACTTGAAGACATTGGGGGTGACCGTACGGTCCCACTCCGGCCGCGCACCGGGTATCCGCTTAGCCGCATCGCGGCCTCGCCCGTTCGCGTAGTCGATTCGGGCCAGAATCCTCCGGCCGTCCGTCGTAATTGACGCTTTCATCTTCCGCCTCTCGCCTTGGGAGGCCAGCTCCGGCGCGTACCGGAGCCGACCAGACCCAAGTCTACCTCAGTCTGCGCTCGCGCGCTACCCGCAGTCTACGGCCAGGAGCCAGCCGCTACAGCATCCCGGTAGGGAAAGCCGTACTGGTCGCCGGTAGGCCCAGAGACTCTGGCTCCTGCCTCTGCGGAGCCGGTTTCCAGTCTTCCGTTGCCGGTACCCAGTCATCCGGGAACTTCCCGTGCGGTGTCGGCTGCTGCTTGTGCCAGTCGTGGTAGATATCCTCTGGGCTCGCGTTCAGGCACATGGCGTCGGTTCCGGCTCGCTCGCCCATGACGATGACGCAGTAGATGTTGGCCCACTTACCGGCCGGATCCACATCCTCAACCGTGATCCGGATCTCACGGCTGATGTACCGGTCGCCTTCCCTGGGGATATTCCTCACAGCCACTTCTTGTCGCCTTCCCTGAATAGCGTTTCGGTGAATACCTCCACGCAGTTGCCGATTGTATGCCCCTTGTATATGAGATTGGCGAATGCCTGAATGGCGAGTCCGCGCTCAACTACGCGGCACCTCCGGCCCATTCCAGACAGGACGGCTCCGGTAGGCTCGCCGGATTTGATGCGGGCCATTAGCTCCGGCTCGATTGAATCCTCATCGGCCAGCAGCTCAATTGAGACGATTGCCGCCATAAGTGGGCCGGCCACCATCACGCCTTTCCGGATGTACTGGCCTAGCATGTCCCACGAGGCGATGGTGACTATCTCCGGCTTGATACCGGTTATCGCCTCCACGCCGCTGGTGGCCGTCTCTCCGGCCCTGAGGTGCGCGAGGAATCCGTA
>Ga0126371_10006596_pt1 | contig 10334 bp, 12 predicted proteins | sample PanSoiMetaPlot_4_FD_110145 | JGI IMG/M metagenome (GOLD analysis project Ga0126371, IMG submission 110145) | Tropical forest soil microbial communities from Panama - MetaG Plot_4 | ecosystem: Environmental > Terrestrial > Soil > Tropical forest > Bulk soil | place: Panama | collected 2016-02-17
AGCCGGGCAGCGTGGCGACCGGCGCCGTCGGCGGCGGCGCGGTGGGCGCCGGGGTCGGCGTCGCGGTGGGAACCGGTGTGGGTGTGGCGGTGGCCGGCGCTCGCTGGGCCGGGGAGGGGTGCGCGGCCGCGGTCTGCTCGCGGGAGGGGGTCGTGGCGGCCCGAGGCGGCGTGAGCACGCGCGCGACGGCGGCGTTCACCCCGCGCCCGAGCGCGCTTGCGGCGTGGACTGCGGCGGGACCCTCCAGCAGGGCCGCGACCAGTGCCAGCACGACCAGGCCGGCGACGAGCACCGCCAGCGGCGGCGGAAGCGCGGGCGCGGGCAGCGTCACCGGGCTCCTGCCGGCCGGTTGGCGCCAGAGGCTGTCCCGGATGCGTTCGGTGAGCTGCGGCCTGGGCGGGCGGGTCAGGGCCATGAACGCCTGCCTGATCTGCTCGTCGAGCCGCCGCTCGATCACGCCTCGTCCTCCTCTCTGCGATCCAGTTCGGCCGTCACGCGCTCCCGGGCCCGAAAGATTCGGCTGCGGACGCGGATCGGGGACGTCCCCAGGATGCGTGCCACCTCGTCGTCCGGCAGGCCGAGCGAGACGCGGCAGAAGAGCGTCGCGCGGCTCGCCAGCGGCAGGTCGCCGACGATGTCGCGCGGGCCGCCGACCCGGCCGATGTCGCTGCCCCGCAGTGCCACCCGGCGCCACCAGGCCCGGTGCCGAGAGTGCTCGGCCACGATCCTCAAGAACCAGGTCCGGAAGCTCGTCACCTCGCCGTGGATCGTGCGGTAGCGGCCCCACGCTCTGACGGTGGCGCCGTGCACCACGTCCTCGGCCGCCGCGTAGTCCAGCAGGATCACCGTGGCCAGCCGGTAGGCCGGGTCGAGGACGCTCTCGACGCGCGTCATGAAGTCATCCCGCTGGAGGGTCGGATTCTCCGTCGTCGTGGTGTCGTCGCCCATTTCCCTTTCGCGGCGTCCCCCGCCCGGTCACGCACTGTAGCGCGACGGCACGCTCGGTGTGTTGGCGTCCGGGCCTACTCGCGCGCCAGCGACCGGACGATCAGCGCCCGCAGCGCATCCTCGCTGGGGCTGTGGTTCTCGTGGTTGACCTGGAACAGGACCAGCACGTCCGGCGCGGCGGGATCCCGGTGCGTCAGCGCGTCCGGGTCGACGCCGGCTCGCACCTGGACCTCGGTCGGCATCGGCTGCACCCTGACCGTGGCCGGCGCGCCGGCATCCAGCACGAGCGCTCGGAAGCGCTCGGGGCTCACCCGGTGCGGCAGCGCGCGTCCGCTGTCGAGCTGTGACGCGCGGCGGAACGCCTCGTCGCTGGCCGCCGGCAGGCCCGCGTGGCGGCTGATCCGGCCGAGCAGCGCCCAGGCCTCGGAATCCTTCGGGGCGCGATCGCAGGCAGCCTGGGCCGCCTCGAGCGCGTCGTGCATGCGACCGGTCGTGTAGAGCTCACGAGCGTGCTGGATCAGGTCCATGCCGGCGATACGCTAACAGTTCCCATGCGGTTCTTCAGGTCGGCGCCGAAGGTCCTGCCGGCCCAGGCGTCGGAGGCGGACGCCCTGGCCGAACTCTACCGGCGCGCCTGGCAGGGCTGCGAGCGGCTGCTCGACGCCCGCCTTGCGGCGCATGAAGCGTCAGCGCCCGCCGAGGTGGCCGCGTGGTTCGTCGGCGGCTTCGAGGTCTTCCGGATCCGCCACGAGGGCGCGGTGATCGGGGCGGTCCGCTGCTGCTTCCCGAGCAGCGCCTGCCTGATCGACCGGCTGGCCGTTGACCCGGACGCGCGGGGTCGCGGGATCGGGCACCTGCTGCTCGACCACGCCGTGGGCCGCGCCCGGCGGGCGGGAGTGACGCGCATCTGGACGCAGGTCAGCCCCAAGCTGGAGACGGCGCACGCGCTGTACCGGTCGTTCGGCTTTCGCGACGCGAGCCGCTTCAGCGCCGTCTACTGGGGGGAGGAACTGCTCCTGCTCGAGCTGCCGTTCTGAGCGTCAGCCGCCGGCTGGGCCGCCCTCCAGGCCGGGCTCTGTCAGCTTGGCCGGGTCGATGATGCGATCGAGCTCCTCCTCGGCGAAGCCCCGCTCCCGAGCGAGCTCGCGGATCGTGCGGCCCGAGCGGTGCGCTTCCTTGGCCATCTTCGCGGCCTCGTCGTAGCCGATCACGGGCGCGAACGCGGTCGCCAGCATCAGGCCCTTCTCGACCAGCTCTGGACCCCGCTCCGTGGCCTGCAGTCCCTCGACGCACCGCTCCGAGAAGTTGCGAGCCGAGCTCGCGAGCACGGTGATCGACTCCAGCAGGGCGACCGCCGACACGGGCATCATCACGTTCAGCTCCAGGAAGCTGCCGGTCTGCGAGAACCCGATCGTCGCGTCGTTGCCCACGACGCGGGCGACCACCATGGTCAGCGACTCGACGATCACCGGGTTGACCTTCCCCGGCATGATGCTGGAGCCCGGCTGGGTCTCGGGAAGCGCGAGCTCGGCCACGCCGGCGCGCGGCCCCATCCCCATCAGCCGGATGTCGGAGGCCACCTTCCAGAGGCTCAGCGCGATCGCCCGCAGCAGGCCGTGGGCCGTGATCACTGCGTCCAGCGCCGCCTGGGCGTGGAAGTGGTTCGGCGTCTCCCGGACCGCGAGCCCGGTGAGCGCGGAGAGCCGCTCGCAGGCGCGACGCGCGTAATCCGGGTGAGCGTTGATGCCCGTGCCCACCGCCGTCCCGCCCAGGGGGACCACCACCAGCTCGTCTCGCGCCTGCCGCGAGCGGCGGATCGACTCCTCGACCTGGCCGGCGTAACCGGTGAACTCCTGGCCGAGGCGGATCGGCGTCGCGTCCTGCAGGTGCGTCCGCCCGGTCTTGACGATCGGCATGAACTCGTCCGCCTTTCTGGCGAGTGCCGCGCGCAGCCGCTCGAGGCCGGGCAGGAGGTCCTGCTGGATGGCCTGGGCCGCGGCCAGCTGCATCGCCGTGGGGATCGTGTCGTTCGACGACTGGCACTTGTTCACGTCGTCGTTGGGATGGACCCTGGAGCCGAGTCGCCTGCTGGCCAGGTTCGCGATCACCTCGTTGAAGTTCGTGTTCGTGGAGGTGCCTGAGCCGGTCTGGTAGACGTCGATCGGGAACTGGTCGTCGTACGCTCCGTCGGCCACCTCCTGGGCGGCGGTGGCGATGGCCGCCGTCCGGGCCGGCTCGAGCAGGCCGAGGTCGCCGTTGACCTCCGCGGCCGCCCGCTTGATCAGGGCCTGGGCGCGGATGAACCGGCGGGGAAACCGCTGCCCCGAGATCGGGAAGTTGGTCACCGCGCGCTGGGTCGAAGCGCCGTAGAGCGCGTCCGCGGGCACCTCGATCTCGCCCATCGAGTCGCGCTCGATCCGGGTCACGGGCCTGGTCTCAGTCTCGGACATGACCCCAGATGGTAGGACGCCGCGGTGGCGTCCATACCCGGTACCCTTGCCCGCCGTGCGCGGGTTCCTGGCGATGGGTGGCGCGGTGGCGGTCCTTGGCGGAGGTCTCCTGGTGTGGGGCATCCGGCAGCAGGTCGCCTGGTCGGACTGCCAGGTCCACTGCCTGGGCCACAGCTCCTGGCCGGTGACGGCGCTGGGCATCCTGCTCCTGCTCGGGGGTGGCTTCTTCATGGTCTGGACGGCCGCTGCCGAGCACGCCGCCCGCGTGCTGCACCCGCCGGAGCAGGAGCTCGACGAACGCGACCCTGGAGCGCCGTGAGCAGGCGACTGGCGGCCGTCGACGTCGGCAGCAACACGGTGATCGCGCTGGTCGCCGAATTCGGCGACGGACGGCTGGTCGACGTCGGCCAGTTCGAGGAGATGCCCGAGCTGGGCGCCGAGGTCGACCGCACGGGCCGCATCGGCCCGGCCAAGACCGCCGACGCCATCGGCGCGCTCGAGAGGGTGCTGGCGCCCGCGCGCGCGCTCGCCTACGAGGACCTGGTGGCCGGCGCCACCGCGGCGGTGCGGCGGGCGGCCGACCGGACCGAGTTCCTCGACCGGATCTCTGCCTCGATCGGCGTGACGGTGCGGCTGATCGGTGAGCGGCGGGAGGCCGAGCTCAGCTTCCTGGGCGTCGCCAGCGTCCACGCCGCGGAGCACGGCTGGCTGATGGGGGACATGGGCGGCGGCAGCACCGAGCTGGTCGTCGCCGTGGGCATGCGCGCGCTGCGCTGGACCTCGCTCCCGGTCGGTTCCGGCGGCCTGGCCTCCAGGTATCTCTCGGATCCGCCGGACGCCGGAGAGCGCGAGGCGGTGCGCGCCGCGGCGGCGAGCGCGCTCGAAGCCGCCCCGGAGTGCGAGGCGGAGAAGCTCGTCATGACGGGCGGCACGGCGTCGCACCTGCCGACCATCGTTTCGCTGGAGCAGCCGCCGGCCGTCCTGACCAGCGAGGCGCTGCGGACCGCGATCGAGCGCCTGGACGCCGGTCCGTCCGCCGACCTCGCGCCGCGCTACGGCCTGCCGGCGGCACGGATCAGGGCGCTGCGGGCCGGGGCGGAGCTGCTCCTCCTGCTGCTCGACCGCTACCGGCTGGACCGGTTCCACGTCAGCCACGCGGGCCTGCGGCAGGGCATGATCCTCGCGCGTGTCGAGCGCGGCGACGACTGGTGGCGCTGACGGTCAGGCCAGGCGGCCGCGAGGACGCGGCGCTCGTCACCGCGCTGCACGCCGTGGCGGCCGGGGTGGCCTACGCCGACATCTTCCCCGGCCAGCAGTTCCCGATCGAGCTGACGAGGCGCCGCTGGGAGGCGTTCGCGGGCGAGGTGCGGATTGCCGAGGAGGACGGGAACCCGGTCGGCTTCGTCGCCTTCGAGGGCGACTGGCTCAGCGCGCTGTACGTGCTGCCGGACTGGTGGGGCCGGGGCATCGGCGGACTCCTGCTCGACCTGGCGGGTCCCGTCTCGTCGCTGTGGGCGCTGGAGGACAACCATCAGGCCCGCGGCTTCTACGAACGCCGCGGCTGGTCCCCGGACGGCGGCGCGCGGGAAGCGTTCGGCGTCAGCGAGCTGCGCTATACCCGGGTCAGCCCAGCCGGCTCGTGTGGATGAGCGCGAAGGCCAGCCAGCCGATCCCGGCCGCGGCCGGGATGGTCACGATCCAGGCGGTCAGCATCGTCGCGCCCAGGCCCCATCCCTCCGCCGTGAGGCGCCGGGGCGCGCCGGCGCCGATCACGGCGCCGGTCAGCACGTGGGTCGTGCTGACCGGGTAGCCGAACACGGTCGCCAGCTGGATCACGGCCGCACCACTGAGCTGCGCGCCCATCCCGGTCGCCGGCTCGATCCGGTAGATCCGCCACCCGACCGTCCGGATGATCCGCCAGCCCCCGGCGTACGTCCCGAACGCGATCGCCGCGGCGGCCAGGAGAACGACCCACACCGGGACCTGGAAGTGACTGACGTGCCCGGTCGCCAGGAGCGCCATCGCCATCGTGGCCATCGACTTCTGCGCGTCGTTGGCGCCGTGCGAGTACGCGATGAGCGCCGAGCTGAGGATCTGGAGCCGGCGGAACGCTCGGTTCAGGCGCACCGGCCGGCTGCTGGCGAAGCGATACACGGCGACCATGACCGCCGCCCCCACCGCGAACCCCAGGGGCGGCGACACGAGCAGCCAGGTGACCACCCGGGACACCGAGGCCCAGCTGACACCGCCCAGCCCGCCCTCCGCGGCGATCGCGGCGCCGATCAGCCCGCCGATCAGCGCATGGGTCGAGCTGCTGGGCAGCCCGCCGTACCACGTGACCAGGTTCCAGACGATGGCCGCGAGCAGGCCAGCCACGAGGATCGGGACGGTCGGCTGGCGCAGCAGCGAGGCCACCGTGTTGGACACGGCGCTGCCGAAGACCAGCACGGTCAGGAGAGCGCCGGCGAGGTTCAGGACCGCGGCGACGGCGATCGCGGACCGCACGCTCAGCGCCCGCGTCGAGACCGTGGTGGCGACGGCGTTCGCCGTGTCGTGGAAGCCGTTGGTGAAGTCGAACGCGACCGCGAGCAGGATGGTCGCGGCGAGCAGCAGCGCGGTGGGCAGTCAGGTCCCCCTGTCCCTCCCCTCTCGCGGGGGAGGTGGCCCGCCGGGGCCGGTTGGGGGGAACGTCGCTTTCCTCAATTCCCCGACCCTATGCGTTCTTGATCGCGATCGTGAAGAGCAGGTTGGCCACAGACTCGCACTTGTCCATCGTCTGCTCCAGGAGGTCGTAGATGTCCTTCCATTTGACCACCTGGGTGGCCGGCGTGCGATCGTCGGAGAAGAGCTGCGCCAGCGCCTCGCGGTGCATGCGGTCCCCCTCGTTCTCCAGCCGGTGGATCTCGGCGCGAGGCTCGTCCATGTCGGAGAACGAGTCCATGCGGTCCAGCGCCCTGGCCAGTGCGACGCCGGCGCTGGCGAGACGCTCGCCGATCGCCTTGGCCGGCTCCGTCACGACCCGCACGCGGTACAGCTCCAGCTTGTCGCTCACTTCCTCCGCCAGGTCGACGACGTCGTCCAGGGAGGACGCCAGCGCCACGATGTCCTCTCGTTCGATGGGCGCCACGAACGTCCGGTTGGCGAGCGAGTAGATCTCCGCCGTCACCTCGTCGCAGGCGTGCTCCAGGTCGCGCATGCGCGGCTGCCTGGACCGGCCCTCCAGCAAGCTCTTCGACAGCTCCGCGAGCGAGTCGCTGACGAGCTCTCCCTGCCGCCTGAACAGGTCGTAGAAGCGCCGCTCCTGCGGCACCAGACTCAGCTTCACTCAGGTGACACCGTACCTGGCGGGAACGGGTCCGTGCGACTCACACGTGCGATGGCCGGTCGAGTCCCGCCTAACGGTCGTCCTTCACCGCTCCCTCGCGCTGCAGGATGCGCCGCGCGACCGCGATCGCAGATGCGTACGTGGAATCGGTGCCCCGGTAGTCGAGGCCGCGCGCTCCGAGCGTCCGGGCCTGCGTGTACGGCGTGTCCGACGCGTAGTGGATGATGCCCAGGTCGAACCCGACACGGCTCATGTTGACGTTGTCGTTCATCGGATAGCGGCCCGGCTCCTGCACCTCGAAGCACGCGTCGAGGTACGGCCCGGCCTCCATCTCCACGACCGTGTAGCGGCCCTGGTAGTAGAACTCCAGGTAGTCACGGTTCTGCAGGAACGTGCCGCGCACGGTGACCGCACGCTGGTTGTCGAGCACCGATCCGAAGACCAGCGTGCCCTGGACGTCAGCCGCCGTGAAGCAGTTGTCGAGCCAGTAGGTGTTGCCAGAGTGCTCGTTGAAGACGACGTTGGGGATCATCACGTCGCCCACGTCGGCGTTGAGCGTCGCCGCCTTGCCCATCACATAGACGCCGAGAATCCACTGGGACGCCTCCGCGACCTGGCGGAGGATGTGGTACGCGGCGAGCCCGAGTGGGTAGTCGATGTTGATGATCGCGGCTTCCGAGCGCCGGAGCGCGGCCGCGTCGACACGCCCCACACGCGGGTCCAGGCACGTGGGGTCGAGGCCCGCGACGCGCACGACCTGGGCGGGCGAATCGATGCCCATCGACTGCGGCGCGACGTGCCGAATGCCGACCTCTCGCTCCATCTCGGTGCGCTGCCGCCGCAGGTCGGCCGCCCGCGGATGCCGATCGAAGAGGGTCCGGGCCGCGAAGTACAGCCAGTTGTCCCGCGACGCCGGGGTCCGGCCGGACTCGACCCTCGCCAGCTCGTCGGCCAGCTCGGGATCGGCGCGGCGCGCGAAGTCCACGATCTCGGGCTCGAACCGCCGCGCGACGCCGCTCAGCACGTTGACCAGGCTGTGCACGTTGGAGGACACGAAGTAGACGGGCGCGTCCGCCAGGCCCAGCTCGTCGATCGCGGCCTGGATCGGCAGCCACCACCTGCCGGCGCCGCGGGCATATCCGATGTGCGAGCCGCCGACCATCCGCATGGTGAGGTTGCACTGGTGCCGGCCGGCGTGGGCCAGGGTCGGCTCGAAGTCGGCGCCCCACGTGGCGCGGAGGCGGCCCCAGTCCTCCTCGCTGGCCTGCACCGCCACCCGCACCCGCTCCGGGTCGCTGCCCACGTCCTGGACCGCCCGGTGCAGCTTGTTCCACTCGGTCTGGAAGGCCACCAGCGTCGGGACCAGGTCGTCGATGTCGGACGGGGAGGCGAGGAGGACCGCAAGCGTGCGCTCGCGGTCCCAGTACCACGGGCGGCGCCTGGCGGGCGCCTTGACCCGCTCCCAGCCGCCGACGTCGAGGCCGAGCGTCACGTGGAAGCCGTGCACGCTCTGACCCAGGATGACCCGCCGCGAGTCCGAGATCGCCAGGGGGAGGCGGCGGACCGAGTAGAGAAACGCGCCCATGTCCATCTGCGGCTCTCCCGCCAGCGGGTGCAGTGAAGAGGCCATGCCCAGGTGCGTGTGCGTCAGCGTCTCGAGCCGGATCTCGCCGGAGCTCTGCAGCATCGTCGAGTACGTGCGGACGTAGAGCTCGACGGCATGGCGGCCGCTCCAGCCCATGGCGGTGACTGCAGGTGGCGCTGGGGCTTCCATCGACTGGAGTCTAAGTGGGTCGGCCGGCGGCCCGGCTTACGAAAAGTTGACTGCGTACACAGGCAACGCCGGCCCGCCCGTCACAAACTCGATGTCGCAATGAACCTCAAGGCCTTTTGGACGAGCCTCCCACGGGCGGCCAGGGTCTACCTGACAGCGGTGGGCGCCGTCTCGGCGGCGGCCTTCGCGGTCGTCGTCACCGGTGCGGCGACCGGAACTCCACTGCTGGCCGCATCGCCGTCGCCGAGCCCCAGCCCGGGCACCGGCACCAACTACTGCAGCCGGTTCACCGGACACCTCGCCTCGAACCTGGGCAAGTCGCAGTCGCAGGTGCAGAAGGCGATCTCGGACGCGCTGAGCCAGACGATCGACGACGCCGTGAAGAACGGCGACCTGACGCAGAGCCAGGCCAGCGCCATCAAGGCGCGGGTCGGATCCAACGCCACCGGCCAGTGCGCCGGCGGCCTCAAGGGCATTCCCGGCATCGTTCGCGGCGGCGGCCCCGGGCCCCGCTTCGGCGGCGCCAGGTTCAACCAGCTGGACGAGGTTGCCAAGGCTCTCGGCATCACCACCGCGCAGCTGCAGCAGGACCTGCAGAGCGGCAAGACGGTGCAGCAGCTCGCCTCCGCACAGGGCATGGACGAGGCGGCATTCCGGACCAAGCTGGCCGGCGTGACGAAGACGGATCTCGACCAGCAGGTCAAGGCCGGCAACCTCACACAGAACCAGGAGAACGCGATCCTGCAGCAAATCCAGACCGGCCCGCTGCCGCTCTGGAACGGCGCGCCCAAGCGATTCGGCCCCCCGAGGGGCGCGGCGCCCAGCCCCAGCCCTTCCGGGACCCCCTGACCTGAAGATTCCACGTGGCCCACGAAGAGAGCCCCTCCCGGGGCTCTCTTCACGTCTCGGGTTCGTCCCTCCGGTGGGCCGCTAAGCTCCCGGCTCCTCGGGGGGGCCGAGCCGGCGCATCAGCTCTTCGAGGAGGCGGCGGGTCTCCGGGTCGGACATCACGCGCTCCTGCATCGCCTCCGCCGCTCGCCGCAGCTCCGGGTCGCTCATGAGCCGCTCCGCCATGCCCTCGAACTGCATGGCCATGTCCTTCATGGCCGCCTCCTGGGCGACCTGCATCAGGACGGGCTGGCTGGCCGCCGCGGCTACCGCCTCGACCTGCGAACGCACCATCCCGATGCCGCGGCAGCCCAGGCACTCACCACGCAGAACGCAGTGGCACAGCTGGCGCCGGAGCTGGTCCAGCGCGGCGTGGACGCCCGAGAGGTCGGCCGGTTCAGCCATCAGTGCGCGGCCGCCGGCGGCCGCACCTTGCCCTTGTACATGCTCTCGATGGGATCACGGTACCGCTCCTGAACGATGCGCCGCTTGACCTTCAGCGTCGGCGTGAGCTCGCCGCCTTCCTCCGAGAAGTCGTGCGGGAGCAGCGTGAAGTACTTGATCGACTCCCAGCTGCCCAGGTCCCGGTTCAGCTCGTCGACGGCGTGCTGCACCACGGCTCGCGCGCGCTCGTCGTCGACCAGCGTCTCGGGGCTGCCCGAGATGCCGTGGACGGCCTGCAGCGTCTGCCAGTCAGGAACGACCAGCGCCGTGACGTACGGGAGCTCGTCGCCGATCACCACGGCGCGCTCGATGGCCGGGTCCTGCATGAGCCGCGTCTCCATCGGAGCCGGGGCGACGAACTTGCCGCCCGCCGTCTTCAGCAGCTCCTTCTTGCGGTCGGTGATGCGCAGGAAGCCGGCGGCGTCCAGCTCGCCGATGTCGCCGGTCCGCACCCAGCCGTCGTCGAGCGTCTCGGCGGTCGCCTCCGGGTTGTTGTAGTAGCCGA
>Ga0126371_10006597_pt1 | contig 10334 bp, 10 predicted proteins | sample PanSoiMetaPlot_4_FD_110145 | JGI IMG/M metagenome (GOLD analysis project Ga0126371, IMG submission 110145) | Tropical forest soil microbial communities from Panama - MetaG Plot_4 | ecosystem: Environmental > Terrestrial > Soil > Tropical forest > Bulk soil | place: Panama | collected 2016-02-17
GCAAATGCCGGTTCGGTTTTTGGCGCTGACTCGCGTACTCTCCGCGCTTTACAACCGCGACAAAATGGTCCGCGTCGCGCGTGGGCCGCGGGATTCGGTAACCATCCATGACAGCCTTCGCAAACTTTAGTGCGGTCCGCAGCGAGATACGGTGCCCTTGCGTCACGTAAATCGGTTTTACATTCGTCCGCGTGCGAAGCACTGCTCCAATCACTTCCCCTTTGTCGCGAAGCTCGGTCCACGCGCCTGCTCTTGACGGAAGCGGATCGTGTTCTCCAATCAGCAGCGACTTCGCGCAGCCAATCGTCGGCGTCTCTAGCAACACGCCCAAATGTGAGGTAATCCCGAATCTCCGCGGGTGAGCATAGCCGTGCCCGTCGCAAAAAATCAGATCCGGCGTGTTCTTAACCCGCTCGAACACCTTCAACAGCGCCGGCGCTTCGCGAAAACTGAGCAGCCCGGGAACATACGGAAACTCGATATCGCTCTCGCCCCAGAACCGCTCAATTTCCTCCATCTCCGGAAAACGGTAAATCACCACGCCGGCAATAGCTTTGTTGCGCGCAAGATCAAACGCCAGATCCGCTCCCGCAACGCGCCGAACCACTGGCAGCAGGTCGCTCAGCTCCAAACGCTCGCGCAATCGAAGCTGAATCTTCGCAGCCTCTTTTGGCGTAACCTTCCAGCGGTGCAGCCGTAAGTATTTCACGCATGGACGGTATTTCCGTGTCCAGCCCCTGTCAAGCGCAGCGCCTGTTTATCACTTGCGCGTGCGCTCACAGAACAGTCGAATCCGGGGTATAATTTTGCGCATCCATTCGATGGGTCAAAGCATCGGTGCAGACTACGGGAGAATGTCAATGCCTCTGAAAATCGCGGTTCGCCAGTCATCCGGAGTTAGCATCATCGATCTGGAAGGCCGCCTGGTGATTGGACCGGACGCAGACGCGCTCAAGCAGCGCATTGACGAATTGTCACGCCAGGGCTCGAAGCACATTCTCGTAAACCTCGCCAAAGTTACGCAACTCGACAGCTCCGGCATCTGCAGTCTTCTCCATGGCTACACCATGATGAAACAGCAGGGCGGCTCCTTCAAAATGCTCCATCCTGCGGGACACGCGCGCGAGGTGCTGGAAGTGATGCGTCTCATCGAAATCATCCCTACGCTGGAAGATGAAAAGCAGGCCGTCGCTAGCTTCCCCGAAGCCAAGCCATCTTAAGTTCTGGAAAGTTCTTCAGGAATTTTTCTTCAGATCACTCAGAACCAGCTTCGCCAATTCCTTCAGCGTGTCGAACACGCCCTGGCCCTGAACCGCGACCGCTTCGATCACCGGCTCTCCCTTGAGTTGAAGTTGTTTCCTCAACTCGGGCACCGGCATCGCATTCGGCAGGTCGCGCTTGTTGAGCTGTAACGCGTAGGGAATCGTTTCGAAGTTAAGGTTGTGGTCTTTCAGATGTTCCTTCAAGTTGTCGATCGTTTCAAAATTCGCGTCCAATCGCTCTTCTTGCGAGTCCGCAACAAACACCACGCCATCCGCGCCCTTCAAAATTAATCGCCGGCTGGCCTCATAAAACACCTGTCCGGGCACCGTGTACAGGTGAAAGCGCGTGCGGAATCCGCGCACCGTTCCTAAATCCAGCGGAAGAAAATCAAAAAATAGCGTGCGATCCGTTTCCGTCGCCAGCGAAACCATTTTTCCTTTTTGATTTGAACCGGTGTGGTCGTATATCCACTGCAAATTCGCAGTCTTCCCGCCTAAGCCGGGGCCATAATAGACAAGTTTGCAGTTAATTTCCCGCGCGGGGAAGTTTATAAACGGCACAGGTCCCTCAAGGAGTAGCCGCTAACTTTATAGCATAGCCGCAAGTAGCGCGACATCTGCTCTATTTCGTGATGCTTCGCAATGATAACAGGCGAGATTTGCCTTATTCGAAGCGAACCCGAGGCAAACGCTTCAGAGTGAACGCCGAGCACTACCGACAATGTTCCACGTGAAACGCTCCGGCTTGGCCTCTGTGCCTTACTCCTTGAATTACCTACAAGTTGACGCCGTTGAGCATCGCTGCTATTCTCCGTCTATGGCGCGCACGAAGAGCAAGACAAAAAGCGGCAGCCGCTCCGTTTCGAGACGCCAATCAGGCCGCAAGCGCCTCAAAGAGAAGAGCTTAGGCCATAGCCTGCTTCTCGAATCGAACGACCAGGCTACCCTTCAGCAGCTGAAAGCCTACGAAGAAGGCCTCAAGCTTTTTCAACAGCAGAAATTTGGCCGCGCCACAGAGGCATTGGAACGCGTCACCCAGGGTCCAAACAAAGAGTTGGCCGACCGCGCCCGCGTCCACCTCAGGATCTGTTCGCAGCGCCTCTCCCGCTCATCGCAGCCCTCGCTCAAATCCGCCGATGATCATTACAATCAGGGCATCGCGATGATGAACCTGGGCCGCTGGGACGACGCCCGAGTGCATCTCGACCGCGCGCGCAAAGCCGCTCCCAAAGCGGACCACATCGTCTACGCCATGGCCGCGCTCGATTGCCTGACAGGCGAAGCCGAATCCTCCATGACAAATTTGAAAATCGCCATTCAATTGCGTCCCGACAATCGCTATCGCGCGCGAAACGACGAAGACTTCGCTTTCCTTCAAGAGGATCCGCGCTTCACTGAGCTTCTTTATCCGGAACGAGAAGGCGCAAACGGCTAGGTTCGCGGTTCGCCCGACATGTCCGAGACAGCCCGTCCAAAAAAGCACATCTGTATTGTTGCGCTAGGCGGTGGAACAGGCCTTTCCATGCTCCTGCGTGGGCTGAAGGAGCACATCGCCGCCCCAAGCAACGGCGCCGCCGTCTCTCCCGCCATTCAAGTAGACGCTGTTGTCACCGTCACCGATGACGGCGGCAGCTCCGGCCGCCTTCGCCGCGAATATTCGATTCTCCCTCCGGGCGACATTCGCAACTGCATGGTCGCGCTCTCTCCCGACGAAGCTCTCCTCGCAAAACTTTTCCAGTATCGCTTCCCAGGCAGTGGCCGCGGACTCGCCGGCCACAGCTTCGGCAATCTTTTCCTCGCGGCGCTCACCCACGTTACCGGCGATTTTCCCGAAGCGGTGAAACTCTCAGGCAACGTTCTTGCAACTCGCGGCCGCATCTTTCCTTCGACCGCCGCAAACGTCACGCTCAAGGCCACTCTCGACAACGGGCGCGTCGTTTCCGGAGAAACGCGTATCTCCCGCTCGAATCGCCCCATTCGCCGCGTGCAACTCGTTCCGCGCACTGCCTCTCCGTTGGACGAGGTTCTTTCCTCCATTCGCAAAGCGGACCTGATTCTACTCGGTCCTGGCTCGCTCTACACCAGCCTCATCCCCAACCTTCTCGTGCGCGGAATCGCTGCCGCCATTGCGAATTCTCGCGCCGAATGCGTCTACATCGCGAACCTCATGACTCAGCCCGGAGAAACCGACGGCTACTCCGTCGCCGATCACGTTCGCGCCATTTACGAACACACCGGTAAGTGCCTCTTCCACGCCGTCGTTTTGAACCGCGCCCCCGCCTCGCCCCAAGTCCTCCGACGCTATCGCCGCCAAGGCGCCGCGCCTGTCAATCCTTCGCTCGAAGAGCTTCAAAAAATGGGCCTCACGTGCGTCGCTGGCAATCTCTTACAGCGCGGAAAAGTCATTCGCCACGATCAGCGCCGCCTCGCCCAACTCATCCTGAACCACTATTCGCACCGGAATTCTGCTTGAGTGCCGTCATCAAAAAAACGCTCCCGAATCGCCCAACTAAACCTGTAGTTTCAATGCACTAACCGACATTTCCACAGCCCGTTCCGCGAAAAATTTACCGTCCCTATGAAAATTCCTCCCGATGCTCGTATACAGAATTCGCCGTAGCCCATGCCATTAAAGTCCTGATACTAGTACTTTTACTAATTCTCTGTATTTACGGCACATAAGTTGCCTTCCCTACAGAACGGGGCCGGAAACCAAGTTCGTCGTGGACCGGTAAAAAACGTTCAAGAAGCTTTTCTCGCTATTCGAAAATCGAGGGACTTCGGTTTTCGAATGGCGATAACTACGGCCCGCTGGCTTGAGAAGCCAAACTTCTTCTAGGGGGGAGCCATTCTTAGAAAAACCAAGAAGTTCGAGCAGCTTTTTGGCGCATCTCACAATTCCACGCACGAGTCTTCGCAGAATGCGGAACGGCTCGTGTTCTGCCAAAAAAATACCGGTACACCAAAATTTCAGGTCGAAATGAACGGCGACCGCGATGCCGCGCTAAGTCGCGCCGCCAGCCTGCTCGCATTGGGATGCATGGCCAGCGGCGAATCTCCCGCGGACTACGTCGTCTGGGTCCCCGCGGAACATGGCCTGATCGATCAAATCACTCGCCACGCCGAGGAGCTTCTTCATCTCGGACGCGGCTTTTCCGCCGACGTCGAACTCAGCCCGCGCGAAAACGATGTGCTCAAGGAGCTGCTCAATCATCGCGTCAATAAGGAAATCGCCGACGCGCTCTGCATCTCCGTGCGCACGGTGAAATTCCATGTATCTTCGCTTCTCGCGAAGTTCGGCGTGGGCAGCCGCTGGGACCTCATTCAAAAAGCGCGGCACATGCTCGGCACCAAACAGGTCACCGACAATTTCGCCAAAGTCGAAGCCGCCAACTCATCCGCTCAAGCTCCCGCAGCATCTCAAATTTCCGCTTCGCCTCGGGCAGCTGAATCGCGCGAATCCAAGCGCCAGCACACGCGCGTCGTCCCGTTCCGCGGCGGGTATCTCCGCCCCGCCTGAATTTGTTCCGCATATCCGCATGAAGTCGCGCTCTGGTCGTTCTGGCCAGAGCGCTCTTCATTTCGCGCGTCCTATTGATGTCATCCCGAGGTCGGCTCCGCACCTCAGGAGACGGGGCCGAGGGACCTGCTTTCGCCTAGTCCCAAGGGCAACTTCCAGCCTCTGTTTTTTTCGGTTATCATGTCCTTGGGAACTTCTCCCCAGAATTTCATTTTCACCTTGAGCGCCCTGCGTTTCCGCGGCTCAGGACGGAGAGCTTCGTGATTCCTCGCTACACGCGCCCCGAGATGCGCCAGCTCTGGAGCGATGAAAACAAATTCCAAAAGTGGCTCGACGTCGAGCTGGCCGCTGCCGATGTCCTCGCGGAAGCCGGCACCGTTCCCCGCGAAGCCGCCGCCCGCCTCCGCGAACGCGCCCGCATTGACGTCGCCCGCATCCTCGAAATCGAATCCAAAGTCCGCCACGATGTCATCGCCTTCACCGTCGCCGTCGGCGAAACCGTCGCCGATCCCGAAGCCGCTCGCTGGCTGCACTATGGCCTCACTTCCAATGACGTTGTGGACACCGCGCAGGCCCTCCTCCTCCGCGATGCCTCCGAGCAAATTCAAAAAGGCCTCGCCCGCTTCGCCGAAATCCTCGAGCGCCGCGCCTTCGAATTCAAAGACACTCCGCAAATCGGACGCACGCACGGAGTTCACGCCGAACCCATCACCTTCGGTCTGAAAATCGCCAACTGGTACGACGAAAACCGCCGCGACATCGCCCGCTTCGAGGCCGCCGCCAAAGAAATCGCCGTCGGAAAAATCGCCGGCGCCGTCGGCACCTGCGCGCATCTTGGCCCTGAAATTGAGGCGAAAATTTGCCGGCGTCTCGGCCTCGCCGTCGCGCCCATTTCTTCTCAGGTCATCGAACGCGACCGCCACGCCCATTTCGTCTCCGCGCTGGCCGTCATCGCCGCGTCTCTCGAACGCATCGCTCTCGAAATTCGCCACCTGCAGCGCACCGAAGTCCGCGAAGCCGAAGAGCCCTTCGGCGGCGGACAGCGCGGCAGCTCCGCCATGCCTCACAAACGCAATCCTGTCGGCTGCGAACAGATCTGCGGCCTCGCCCGCGTCGTCCGCGCCAACGCCACTGCCGCCTTCGAAGACATCGCTCTCTGGCACGAACGCGACATTTCGCACAGCTCCGTCGAACGCGTCATTCTTCCCGATTCCACCGCGCTCGTGGACTACATGCTCGACCGCATGTCCTCTATCGTCGCCAACATGAAAGTTTTTCCCGAACGCATGCTGCGCAATCTCCATTCCACGCAGGGCTTGATTTTCTCAGGACAGCTTTTGCAGGATTTAGTCGAGCACGGTGCCGCTCGCGAAGACGCTTACAAATGGGTCCAGGCCCATGCCATGGCCGCCTGGGAATCCGAATCCAGTTTCCGCGACCGCGTCGCCGCCGACCCCAACATCACCAAATTCCTCGATGCAAAACAGCTCGCCCACACCTTCGACTTGCACGGCCAGCTCAAATCCGTCGACGCCATCTTCTCCCGCGTCTTCGGGCAGGCTGCGGCGAAGACGGTCACGAAATAAGCCTCGCCGGCTTGTTCAGCGGGCCAATTTGGTGTCGGGAATCTCCTCGCCTGTTCTTCTTTCGTCAGAGGTAAGCAATAGCAAAGCTGTCTTCAAAAGCGGTCGAAACCTTATCGATTAGAAATTCTGAAGTGACTGATTGTGCAGCACTTACCAAAATTCCTAATTTTCGCGCTGAAATCGTGTTCGCTGGATTCGTTGCTTTGGAATCAGTCTCGGGAACCGCGCTCCCCTTCTCCTTGGATGTGCCTCCGTACCTTGGATGAAGTGCATTTTCCTGTCGATTAGAAATGACCTCTGGTGATTGTTTTCTATAACTTACGCCAACTTCTAATTTTTCATAGCTCTGTCGATTAGAATTCTTAAGGCTAAAGGCCCAGGGCTGGACGGCAGCGAATACGAGTGCCAGAGGGCGCGAATGGGAGGGTGGAGGATCGACCGGGGCCGACTGGCCAATCGAAAAGAGGTCAAGCGCTGACATCGAGCATGGGTAGCATGGAACAGCTGCTGGGGGCAAATGAAAAGCAGCGAACGGGGAAAAATCGGAGTCGAACTGCGTCTTGGGCAGCCTCAATGTGGGTAGCGCGGACGAAAAATTTCATAGACAAATGGGCGGGGCTGGATTGTCTTATGGATGAGCAGCACGCGGTCGTTTAGAAAGATTCGGCGTTTTCGGGTACAGCAACTATGGCAGAGCGAAGCGGCCGACATGCACTCTAACGGCTCTGAGATCGAGGAGTTGTACCGCCGGCATGGGCCGGCGCTGCTGCTGTTCGCGATCGCCATGACCGGGGAGCGGAGCAGCGCGCAGGACGCGGTTCAGCAGGTTTTTGCGCGATTGCTGGAACGCGGACTGGGCGATGTGGCTGACGCGAAAGCCTATTTGTACAGATGCGTGCGAAACGCAGTGCTGAACGAAGCGAAAGTGCAGCAGCGCAACGTCAGGCTGGATGAGGACGCGCCATGGTTCGATGTGCTGAACAGGGATGCGAGTGAAGAATTAAGCCTGCGACGCGCGCTGCGAGCGCTGCCGAGCGAACAACGGCAAGCGGTCGTGCTGCGAGTCTGGTGCGGGCTGAGCCACGAGGAGATCGCCACACTTTTGGAGATTAGTGCAAATACTGTGGCGTCGCGATATCGCTACGCCCTAGGGAAGCTGCGCGAGGCCATGGGCGTGAGGAAGGATTCCTGTGCACATGCATGCCGAGGATGAAAGCTTTGAAGGTTATTTGAAGCAGTTCCGTCCGCGCGCGCCGGAGGCCCTCCGAGCGATGACAGGCGTGCGAAAAACGAGACGAGCGCTGGCGCTCGTCGCATGGGCGGCAACGATCCTTCTGATGACAGCTCTTGTAGCGACAAACTGGAGCGGGAAGCGATCGCCCAGCAACCTCACTTTACATCCGTTGACGATTGGTGCCGCGAATGAGCTGCTGGAGCGAGCGCCATCGGTGAAGGCTGCGATGGATGAGTTGATGCTCGATTCGCAAGAAAAAACAGTGCCAAAAAACCAGAGCGCGTTCCGGGCGCTTAGCGAGGAGAATGCTAATCCATGAATGCCATTCGTTCGATCGCAACGATCATGTTGTTTAGCGGACTGTTAACGGTACCCGTACTTGGGCAGACTGCGCCGCCGGATCAACTGGGCGAGAATGCGGCGTTGCGTTATTGGTCGGCATTTGCGCAGATGCAGGACTCGGCAATGATGAGCGGAAAAATCCCCGGTTTGGACGATCCGAGCGTTAAGGAGTTGTTTGACAAGAATAAGGCTGCGCTCGATACGATGTACCGAGGAACGATGCTTCCGAACTGCGATTGGGGAATTGAATATCAGCTCGGGGCGAGCACGCCGGTCGAATATGTTCGCAAGGCGCTAATACTTGGCAACATGAATGCCCTCTACGTGATGTACCTGGAGAAGCATGGCGATACCGAGGGAGCGGTGCGCGCACTGACTGCAGGATTGCGCTTCTCGCGTGACGTAGCGAATGGAGGCACGCTCTTCGCTACAGAAGTCGCGGCGGGCCTGTTGATGGATCATCTGCCGATGATCCCAAACATAGTGCATTCCGGAATTTCTCCAGTACAACGGATGGCGCTGCAAAGGACAGTTGCGCAACTCGGTGAGGGCGGGCTGGACTGGCAAGGCGCTGTGAAACGCGAACTCGGACTTTATCGTGGAACGGATCACGGCTTGAGTGCGCAGGGCGTGGCGGCGCTGTCGCAAATCGCGCCGCTCTATGTGAGCGCTATGAGCGATGCTTCTGTGCTTCCGCGGCTGCAGAGCATGATTGCGAGCGCGCCAGTGGATTTGCGTAACCTCATGCCGAATCCGGAACGCGTGCTTGCCCGCGAGCAAAGTCTAGAGAATCATCTAGCCGAGGCGCGCGGAGTGCTGCAGTGACGACGAACCCAGGCTAGGAAGCTTCATACATAAGCTTCTCATCAGCTTTCACGCTACGGCCGGGCGGACTTGTTCTTCAAACTCTGAGATTTTGCCGGAGCGGCGGGAAACTCATTCCATGCCAAGGAACGACTTCTCAACGGGGAATTGATTTGGTAGCATCGCCAACCAGTTAGGCCCATTCCTGGAAACCCCCGAGTAACTGAATCCCATTCGTTGGAGCAAAGACGATGCATTCACATTCGTTTGATTTGGTAACGGTCGGCGGAGGGCTGGGCGCTTCGGCGCTGGCGATATCTATGGCGCGGCGGGGAGCGCGAGTGCTGGTGTTGGAGAAAGAGACGCAGTTCCGAGACCGCGTGCGCGGGGAAGGATTAACGCCGTGGGGAGTAGCGGAGGCGAAGGAGTTAGGCATCGCCGACGTGCTGCTGAGAACGTGCGCGAAGGAAGTTCCATTTTTGGAAACGGGAGCAGGCCTTCGGAATATTGCGGAGACAACGCCGCAAAAGTTGCCGGCGTACAGCTATTGCCATCCGGAGATGCAGGAAGCGCTGCTGGCCGAGGCGGAGCGGGTGGGAGTCGAGGTGCGGCGGGGTGTAGCGGTGACGGCCGTGGAGACGGGCATGAACCATGCGACCGTCCGCGTGCGAAACGGCGACGAGGAGCGGATTTCGACGCGACTGGTGGTCGCGGCGGATGGGCGTGGATCGGCAGTACGCAAATGGGCAGGTTTTGCTGCGCAAAAAAGTCCGAGACGGTTTTACTTTTCCGGCGTACTGCTGACGGGAGTCGCGGGGCGAGACGATGTCGTGACGTATGTTTTCAACCCGATGTCTGGTTTTGTCGTAGCCCTTGTAGGGCTGCCGAAACAGCGGTGGCGCGCGTATCTGGGCTATCCAACCGAGAGCGGATTGGCCCTTCAGGGGAACGAGAAACTGGAGACTTTTCTGGCGGAATCAAAGAAGGTTTTCCCGCCCCTGGCAGAAGCTTACGCGGATGCCAAGAGCGCCGGGCCGCTGGCGACATTCGAGTCGACGGAATCGTGGGTGGATCATCCGTATCGCGAGGGCGTGGCTTTGCTTGGAGACGCTGCGAGCACGAGCGACCCGACATTTGGCCAAGGAATGCCGACGACGCTGCGAGACGCGCGCGTGTTGCGGGACGCGCTTCTGAGGCACTCGGATTGGGACCAGGCGGGCCATCAATTCGCGCAACAACATGACACCTACTTCCACACATCGCATAGAGTTTGCGGCTGGCTGCGAACGCTCTTCCAGGAGCAAAGCGCGGAGGCACAGGCGTTGCGGGAACAGGCGATGCCACGCATTGCGGAGGATGCTTCGCGCGTACCGGATCATTTGTTCAGCGGGCCGGATTTACCGGTTGATGAAATGGTACGTGCGCGGTTGTTCGGCGAGTGCTGAGCGGCAGAAACGGCGTTTCGGTTCTTACACTCGCTGGATGTACCGGCCTTCGGAGGTGTCCACCTTCACTTTGTCGCCGTTGTTCACGAACGGCGGCACGTTGATCACGAGGCCAGTTTCGAGCGTGGCGGGCTTCATGAC
>Ga0126371_10006598_pt1 | contig 10333 bp, 8 predicted proteins | sample PanSoiMetaPlot_4_FD_110145 | JGI IMG/M metagenome (GOLD analysis project Ga0126371, IMG submission 110145) | Tropical forest soil microbial communities from Panama - MetaG Plot_4 | ecosystem: Environmental > Terrestrial > Soil > Tropical forest > Bulk soil | place: Panama | collected 2016-02-17
CTGCCCCGCTCCCGACAGATTTCACGCCCTATTGGTGGGGATGGAAAATGATACCGCCCAGTTTCTCAATGCCGTCCGCGCGGGAGCTTCAGGATATATGTTAAAGGATGCGTCGGCGTGTGAAGTCGTAGCTGCCGTTCGCGCCGCGGTCCGGCGAGAAGCCACCTGCCCGCCGCGACTCTGTGCAGCGTTGTTCATGTTAGTGTCTCAATTGCCACAGCAGGTTTCGGTGACGACAGCCGCCACGTCCTCCAATCTGACTCTTCGCCAGCGCCAGCTTGTGAATCTTCTGGCAAAAGGTCTTACAAACAAGGAAATCGCTGCCCAACTGAATCTTTCGGAGTTTACCGTCCGCAATCATATTCACCGGATTCTCAAGCTCGTGGATGTCCGCACGCGTCGCGAGGCCGTCAGGGCGGTTCTCAGCCAAGTGAACTGATTTCTATTCCTCCCGACTAAGATGGGTTGTCACTGTTTCGGTCGTGCCTGTTTAGTGCGCCCACGTTTCTAAGGTGGGCCTTGGGGTGGCGAAAAACCAACAGCAACGCAGTCGAGAACCTTCCAGGAGAGACCAATGAATTTTGCACCTCTCGGGACCTCACTTTGGCGAATCGCCTGTTTTGTTTGGTTTTGCCCGATTCGATGATTTATTTACCCGAACCTGAACTGTCTGCTGACCTGTTTTGGGGCGCCCTACTATTCAGTACCGAGAGCAGTTCGAGTGAGGACAGTGGCGGCGAAACTTCGCCCTGGAGCACAATTGCTTTCGCATTCGCCTCTTTTCCATAGAGCTTTCGGTTTGCCCTGTTGTCGGGCCGTAGCGTGGAGCCCCCAAGCGACACGCCAGCAAAGAGCCCCCGTGCGCGTGAGTACGAAAGTATCTCCGCGCGGAAGAATGCGTCCGTGGCGGCAGATGTTTCGCGCCCTATAGGCCCGGCTGCCGCCGACGCATCGGCGCCCAACTTCACTTTGCTCGTGAGGACGCTGCTCGCAGACCGTTTATTCATCAGTAGCAAAACAAAGTCCGTGGCTTGGCCGCCGGCCTGAAATCCAAAGCTGCCTCCGCCGAGGGCGATCATCGTTGGTGCACCCCATGGCCCTTGAAAGTCGGGCCCTCCGCGGCAAGTCATTACTCCGCGGCCGTAGCTTCCACCAACCCCCAGGGCGAACTTCAGCGTCGAAGGAATAACGACCACACATTCTGCTTTCTGGAGCAGTGCTGTGGGAATGCCACTCTTGAGTTCCAGAACTTCCTTCATCACCATGCCAGAATTTACAACCCGGTTGTTCTCTTTGCTTGAGGGTGGGCCTGCTGCCGCTGTAACCGCGGTTCCGCCTCCCCCATCATTCGTCACTCCGCCGAAGGTAGCCATCACATGGTGCGTGCCTGCGGAACTTCCTGCCGTATATAGGCCTTTTGCTGATACTGAACCGCAAGATGGACTTGAAGTACAGGCCCAGGTTGCCATAGGAGTTACATCCAGAGTCGTGCCGTCACTCCAATAGCTCGTAGCTACCATCTGCAATGTAGCCGACGGACTCATTACATAACCTTTTTCCAATTTGATCGCGTAGATCGGTGCTGTAACACAGATGGAACTCCCACAGGGGCCTGTACCCGTTAACGACGCCGGTGTGATCGTGAACGTAGTTGATGCGGTCCCCCCTCTGGAGTCCGTTACCGTCACTGTGGCTTGTGCGCCAGCTACCCCCGTGGGGGTGCCATTGATTAAGCCGCCGCCCAAACCAGTGGACATGGACATTCCCGTTGGGAAGTCTCCGGTAAACGCATAGGTATATGGCTGTGCGCCACCTGTTGGCGTGATTTGGCAATTCACGGCTATATTCTGTTTAATCCGGGTGATGCAAGGCGGGGCATATACGTTGAGAGGGTTCGAGTCACTCCTTGAACCACCACCCATAGTTTGCCCAGAGCAAATCATGCAAAGTCCGACAAGCCAATGTAGCTTCAGAGGGGAAGATTGATTCCACTTCATAACGGCACCTAAAACGCTTCCAGCGCCTCTCTATTGCTTCGACTGGGGACATCAAATCCCACAGATGGAACTACTCTGAATTCGCTTTATGTGCAGCAAAACTGTCAAAAGCTACAGGTTAACGGGAAGCTATGCTCTTGGTTTGACTAGCGATCCTCATGCAGGAAGGTCTTTTCTGTCACTCTTGACAGTTCCCGGAAGGTTCCCTTCTCTGCTTTAATGGCAAGCTCTCGGATTCCTCTCGAATCTATCGGTGCCTGCTATGGAAATCACCAAATACAGATCGCAACTGCTTATCGCGCTGGAACAAGCGGGTGTGCATCTTCGGCAAGCGCAGAACACGCTCAACAGACTGGGAAGGGATGTCGTCGACAGGTCCCGAAGACAATGGGACGTACTTCGTCCAAGCGAAAACCACGTGAACTATTTGTGGAACCTACTTCGCCGAGGACAAAATGTGGTCACGCGATTGGGAAGGAGCGTCGCCGACAAGAAACAAGAAATGCGCGAGGCATTCCAAGCAAGTAAGGATGATTTTCGGGAGGTACTGACAACGTCTCGTCATGCGGTCGCGGGCGCTATCGGCAATATCATCAAATTTCGATCTGAACTATATGTCGCCTGGGGGCAAGTGACCGCACGTCTTCAGCGGGGACAGAACACGGTCGCCAGATTTGGAAGGAGTATCGCTGACAGACCCCGAAGACTACAGAAGGCACTCCGATCACGGGAGAATGATTTGCGGAAGCTATTGGAAAACTCTCCCGATGCAATCGTTGTGACCAACGTTGAGCACCGTTTCGTTGAAGCAAATTTGAAAGGCTTGGATCTGTTTGGAATCTCGGAAACCAACCTAAGCAAGTTCACCATTGACGTCTTTCTTTCGCATGGTCAAATTCTAGAGTTTCAGGGAATTGGTTCGCCTTTGACAAGACGTGAGGAAAGGCATGGCAAATGCGAAATCAGGCGGTTGGACGGAAGCTTGCGAATCGCAGAATATAGTTTCGTCGCAAACTTTGTTCCTTCCCGGCATCTATACAGATTCCGTAACGTTGCGACAACAAATCAGTATCAGCCCCCCAAACTGCGTACCCTCAGGAATCAGCCGAATCCTGATCCAAAACGTTCTGGACGAGCTCCCACAGAAGCTTCGGGTAATAATAAACTACGGCGCATGCCAAGGCCGAGATATATGGTAGCCGGCTGAACCATAAGAATCGACACTTCTGCCGGACCAGCAAGTTGCAACATCACGACACAAATAGCACCGTGAATTATGGGTCGGCGGCCACTTCTGCCGTGTCGCCGAAAAGTCGGTCCATTCGCATATTCCTCATTTACTAACCAAGAAGAACAAACAGGGGATTCCTCGCATGGGTCGTGGCTGGACTAATCGCGGGTTGGCTTGCGGCCAAGCTATGAAGGCTGGAGGCTATGGGATTCTGGTCGACGTCATTCTTGGCATCCTGGGCGGTTTTCTCGGAGGATGGATCTTCGGCAAGCTGGGAATCTCGCAGGGGGCCAGCATGATCGGATCCATCATTGTCGCATTTTGTTGCAGCGGTGATTTTGGCGTGGATTACTCGCCTGCTCAAAAACCCTGGAAAGGAAGTAGTTGCGACTGGCAACCCGGAACTAACTCTCTTCTGAGTCTGGAGATCCGTATCGGGACGTAAGCGCGGGGCTGCAAGTTTTGACAGGTGAAACTGTCCGTCGACCAAGCATACTTGAAGCCCGTTGATAGGCGGTTTCCCTAAGTTGTCTGCGTAGGAAGGTTGCTTAGATTGGTGATCTTGGGAGCACGCGCTTGCCAGGACAAGAATCGGCAAGGTTTGCTGATGGAAAAGGAGACTAAGAAGCTATGAAGAAAAGGTGGATAACGATTTTAGTGTGCCTTACGGCAGTGTGTTTGTTGGCATGCATGTCGTTGTTTGGAGCGAGTGACGATAAGACTAAAGTCAAGGGAATGATCATTTCCCGTACCGGAGAAACCTTGACGGTGAAAGGCCCGAACGGAAACGTTACTGTGCTTCTCACCGACGAAACAAAAACGAAAGATAATAAGGGGCTAATAGGCTTAAGGAAGGAGTATATGGCCAACACGGTGCTTATACCGGGCCTCAAGGTAGACATTGACGGAGTATCTGATGCCGAGGGTCGGATTGTGGCAAAGACAATCACCGTCGACGGCGATGACCTGGAAACGGCGGAGATGATCCAAGCAGGTTTGCATCCTACCGCCCAGCAGGTCCAGGAAAATACGGAACGATTTTCTAAGTTGGGCGAATATGACGTGAAGGCCGAAGTAACTGTGAAATTCGCGGTTGGCAGCACGCAGATTTCATCGGCGGACCAGGAACAGCTCAAGAAGTTGGCGCAAACCGCAATCGGTCTCACCGGTTACCTCATCGAGGTAAAAGGTTTTGCCGACTCCAGTGGCAACGCTATCATGAACGAACAACTGAGCGAGGACCGCGCGGAAGCGGTTGTCGGTTATTTGCTCCAACAATGCAAGGTGCCGGTGCGGCATATCGTGGCGCCAGGTGCGCTGGGTGAATACCAACCGGCAGCATCGAACGAGACCAAGGAAGGACGGGCGCAAAACCGGCGGGTCGAGGTCAAGGTCCTGCTCAACAAAGGCATCGCCGGAAACTAGGAGCCATTCAAGAGACGGACGTGCCGCATGAAAGGTCGAGGCCTGTCCTGCACGAAAATACGATATGGCCGTATTCATTCTCACAGTGCTCATTTTGGGTTGCTCGACCCACTGTCTATATGCTTTGGAGGTAAAGGTTCCCCGCGGACTCGGGTGTAGCATTTTTCCCGCGCCAATGGCCTACCCCCGTTGAAATTCAGTACCCTGGACAGCGCCGCCTATCGGCTGCCGAGACCGGGACGCAGCATTCGGTCGTTTTGGGGTCACGCAAGCAACGCCATACAAGGTCAACCCTTACGCCGAGTCCACGAGTGCGTGTTTGGTGTACTCGCGTTTTAGCCTGTTGATCCGAGACTCTAGTTTCACGCTTGGGGTAGGTTGGGTACATTTGAAGGGTCAGTGGCGCGTTTTTTGGCTCGTAAGTTACGCGGAATCGGCAAGGAATTGACGGCTGCCAACCAGAAGGTCGGGAGTTCGAATCTCTCAAGCCGCTCAATATCAAGTTCATTTTCATTCATACCATGGCCGGTTACCCCAATGAGGGCCGCAACCCCGAGACCCAGGTATAGAAAACCGGAGCCCGGGCACCACCGTTTAACAATATCGCCGTTATACGGCGCTTACCTAGACAGGCCGATTACCTTCGACTATGCTCAGTTTCCGGCTCAATTCATCTTTTGGAGTTACCATGAGTGCGGTAGTTGCCGAGCCGACATTTCGAGGCGTCATCTGTCAGTCTTGCGGAAAGCCCATCCGACTATCGGCAGGAGTCATCAAAAGACAAGCTGCGATCCAGGCCACGGAAACAAAACAAAACCAAGATGTGAACCCAGATCTGATTACAAAGGTGTTTCCGGCGCGATGCCGTAGATGCCACAAGGAAGGTCTTTACACGCTGGCGGAGCTGGCTGATTTTCCTGAAGAGTAGGACCTTCGCTGGAGTCGTATTAAACGGAGACTCGAACAAAAAAAGGCCGGGGCCTTTCGCGTTTCCCAAAAAAAGTTGCGCCCATGTTTGGGTTCCCAAAATCGAGTCAGGCTAGAAGCAAGGGCCAGCGACGCTCTGCGCCCTTTCATAATCCGCTTCTAACACGGAGACTTGCCACGAGGCTTGCCTTTTCGTCTTCATCTTCATCATCCCCGCAAGAGGATTACCATGGGCCGTCTCCGCATCAGCGCCGCACCTGGCCCGATTGGGGATGTTCGCGCCGCGCAAGGCTGCCACAATCGCCTCAAATTTAGGCCGGCTTAGCCCTTCCCACAAAAGAACTACTTTCGCGGCATCCGCCTCCGTGGAACTGCCAACCAGTGAGGCCAAGCAATGACAGCAACGAGCAAAACCCGCGCGGTACTCTGCCTTGCAAATTGGGCAATAAGGCATGTCTTGCCTCTCCGCTGGCTTGATTTTAGCACCGGGCTACGACTTCCGATGAATTTGTTTTGGAGTTCGCAAGATTCGTCTTTCCGCTCGGGCCGGCGGTTGCCGCCATGACGTTTAGCAAAGTGCGCCAAGGTCGCTTTGGTGATAGATGCCATAAAAGAACAAATTCGATTTCATCCTTTCCGGCGTTTTGAACATCCAGAACAACGGACGCTTTTGGGGACGCGGGAAGCGGGCTTCCTTGCGCGGGGTGCGGGGGTCTGGCATGAAGTCACGACGTTACATCACCCGGTTATTGCTATTTTCGTTTCTGCTGGCGGTACCAGTTTGGGCGCAGGATGAAGTCGCGCCGGACCCGGACGCGGCAACTCCGGCCCCCGGGCAAGCGCGGCACCTTCCGACCATCTTTGGTCGCGACGCTATCTTTTCGGGGATTGGGGCGGGGGAAGAACGACTCTGGAAGAAAAAGGCATCTCCTTCGACTTGTTCTACATTACCGATTTGCAGGGCAATCCGACGGGAGGACTGCAGCAATCCAGGGCGGGATGGCAAGAATACGCGGGACCATCGGCATCAATTTCGACAAGACCAACGATTCCTTCTCGAACTTCGATGCGTTGCTGGGCGGGACGTCACTGGGCTCGGAAAAGCGCTTGCGTTGAACGATGCCTTTCAACGGACTCCTTACTGGCTGGTGTAACCAACGTTTCAGTACTACATCAATATCGGCGGGAATCATATCATTTACCGGATACGCCCGTTTTTGGCTTCCGGACAAGTTAGCTTCTGATTTGCCAGGACCCTCATGAAAAGCAGAGCCGAAGAGATCAAGAACATCGCGGGGAAGCAGTTTGATTTGTGCGTGATTGGGGGTGGCGCTACCGGCTCCGCGTGCGCACTGGACGCGCAGTTGCGCGGCATCCGTACCGTACTGGTGGAGGCGGGCGATTACGCAGGGGCTACCTCCAGCGCCGCGACGAAGATCATTCATGGCGGCGTGCGTTACCTCGAGGAGGCGATTAAGGGTGCGGACGTTCAGGAATATCACGTGCTGGTGCGGGCCTTGCAGGAGCGCGTGTGCATGCTGGAAAACGCTCCGCACCTGACGCGTAAACTGGAATTCCTGGTGCCGAGCTACAAGTGGATCGATGTGGCATACCTAGACATCGGCCTGAAAATTTATGACTGGCTCGCGGGACCCGGGCGCATTTCGCCGAGCAAGTTTCTTTCCGAGGAAGAGACCTTGAGGCGCATGCCCGAGCTGAATCCAAAAGGATTGCTGGGCGGCGTGGCCTACGCGGACGGGCAGTTTGACGACGCGCGCTACAACGTGACGCTGGTGCAGAGCCTCACCGTGGCCGGCGGGAACGCGCTGAACTATGCGCGGGTGACGGATTTCCAGCGCGGGGCGGATGGAAAGATCGCAGGCATCGTGGTGAAGGATCGATTAACCGGGGAGACGTTCATGGTGGGCGCCAAAGTGGTGGTGAACGCCACGGGCCCCGTGTCCGATGCGATCCGTCAATTAGCCACACCCACGGTGCGCAGGCGTATGCGGCCGAGCAAGGGCGCGCACATCCTTTTGCCGCTCGACGTTTTCCCGACGGAAGATGCGTTGCTGATTCCCAAAACCGAAGACGGGCGCGTTTTGTTTGCCGTGCCTTGGTACGGTCGGCTGCTGGTGGGAACTACCGATGACGAGGTCGAGCCGGGCGCCGAGTTGGTGGTGACGAAGGCGGACATCGACTACATGCTGCGGCACCTGAATCACTATCTGGCACGGCAGGTGACGCCGGACGACGTGGTCAGCGGATTTGCCGGCGCGCGGCCGCTGGTCGCCTCGGGAGAGGAAGGCGACGGTACCAAGAAGCTGGCGCGCGACTACGTGATTGAAATCGATGGGGCCAGCGGGCTGATCAGTATCATGGGCGGCAAATGGACCACGCACCGCGCCATGGCCGAAGACACGATTCATGCGGTGCAGCGGGCGCTGGGCGTTCCGCAAACGGAGTCCTCGACGCGCAACCATGTGTTGTTTGGCGGCCTTGGCTTCACCGACGACTATTGGAAACAGTTCTGCCGCGACCAGGCGATTTCCGAAGCCACCGCCCATCACCTGGCAACGAAATTCGGAACAGCCGGCGGAGAGGCTTTGGCGCTGGGACGCGAGAACGCCGCGCTGCTCGAGCCGATTGTGGCGGAGCATCCGGCGATTCGGGCCGAAGTGGTTTATTCGGTGCGCAAGGAGATGGCGGCGACGATCGAGGATGTTCTGGCGCGGCGGCTGGGGATCCAGCTGTATTCGTGGCGCACGGCAATCGAGGCGGCGCCGGTAGTGGGTTCCCTGATGGCCGCGGAACTCGGATGGAGCGATGCGGCGACGCACACAGCGATCACAGGCTACGTGGAGAAGATCCATCATCTACTGGACGCGGCCGGGTTGCCACGCAAGCGTTCTTCGGCGAAAGCGGACTAAAGAGGGATATAAAGAAAAGGAATTTCGGGAGGAGCAACGTGGCGGATTACATCGGAGCAATCGACCAAGGAACGACGAGTTCGCGATTCATCGTGTTTGACCGGACGGGGCGCGTAGTGTCGGTCTGCCAGAAGGAACACGAGCAGATTTATCCCAATCCGGGATGGGTGGAACACAATCCCGAGGAAATCTGGCAGCGCACGCGCGAAGTCACGGCGGAGGCGATGGCCAGCGCGAACCTACATCCGGAGGACCTGGCGGCGATCGGCATTACCAACCAGCGCGAAACGACTATGGTGTGGAATCGCAAGACCGGCAAGCCGGTGGCCAACGCTCTGGTGTGGCAGGACACGCGTGTGGCGGACTACGTCAGCGAGTTGGCGAAAAATGGCGGCCAGGACCGCTTTCGCGCGAAGACCGGGCTGCCGCTGACGACGTATTTCAGCGGCCTGAAAATCCGCTGGATTCTAGAGCACGTTAAGGGCGCGCGCGAGCTGGCGGAAGGGGGAGACGTGCTGTTCGGCAACATCGACACATTTCTGGTGTGGCTTCTCACCGGCGGCTGTAATTGCGGTGTGCATATTACCGACGTCACCAACGCCAGCCGCACACAGCTCATGGACCTCGCCACGCTGTCCTGGGACGATGAAATCCTGAAGGCATTCGGAATTCCAAAAGCCATGCTGCCGAAAATACTTTCGAGCAGCGAGATTTACGGGCGGGCGCAACTCCCTTCCGTAAAGGATGTGCCAATCGCGGGCATCCTGGGAGACCAACAGGCCGCGCTGGTGGGTCAGACCTGCTTCGAACCCGGCGAGGCAAAGAACACGTATGGCACGGGCTGCTTTTTGCTGATGAACACGGGCACGCGCAAGGTAGATTCCAAGTCCGGCTTGCTGACCACCATGGCCTACAAGATGGGCCCTCAGCCTGCGCACTATGCCCTCGAAGGAAGCATAGCGATTACCGGCGCGCTGGTGCAGTGGGTGCGTGACAATCTCGGCCTGATTCAGAAGAGTTCAGACATCGAAGCACTGGCTCGCACGGTCAGCGACAACGGCGGCGTCTATTTTGTTCCCGCGTTTTCGGGCCTATATGCGCCGTATTGGAAGGACAACGCGCGCGGCGTAATCGCCGGATTGACCCGCTACGCCAACAAAGGCCACATTGCACGCGCGGTGCTGGAAGCCACGGCGTTTCAAACGCGCGACGTTCTGGAAGCCATGGAAAAGGACTCCGGCATCAAGCTGGATGTGCTGCGCACGGATGGCGGCATGGTCTCCGACGATTTGCTGATGCAGTTCCAGGCCGATATTCTCGACCGGCCGGTCGTGCGCCCCACCACTAAGGATGCGACCACCGCGCTCGGCGCCGCGTATGCTGCTGGATTGGCGGTAGGCTACTTCAAGGATTTAAAAGACCTGCGGGCAAACTGGTCGGTGGATCAAACGTGGAAACCCAATTTTAAAAACGGACAGCGCGAAGAGTTGTATAAACTCTGGAAGCGCGCGGTCAGCAAATCGTTCGACTGGGTGGTCTAGCGCGGCAAAAATCCGCATCCATAAGGAGTTCCTGAATGCTTGCGAAATGTTTTGGCGAATTTATGGGCACGTTGATGTTGATCCTGCTGGGCAATGGCGTGGTGGCCGGCGTCCTGCTGAAGCGATCGAAAGCGGAGGGAGGGGGTTGGATGGTGATCACCAGCGGCTGGGCGTTCGCGGTGATGGCCGGCGTGTTCACGGCGATCTCATGCGGTAGCAGTGACGCGCATCTGAACCCCGCGATAACCCTTGGTTTCGCCGTTTCGTCAGGGGATTTTGCAA
>Ga0126371_10006599_pt1 | contig 10333 bp, 10 predicted proteins | sample PanSoiMetaPlot_4_FD_110145 | JGI IMG/M metagenome (GOLD analysis project Ga0126371, IMG submission 110145) | Tropical forest soil microbial communities from Panama - MetaG Plot_4 | ecosystem: Environmental > Terrestrial > Soil > Tropical forest > Bulk soil | place: Panama | collected 2016-02-17
CGACTGATGCCAAGCATGTGGAGGAGGCTTTTCGCGCGAAGCTTTTCAGTTTTGGCATTTATGAGGCCGAAGGAATGAGCGACGATGCATCCGCTTCGAGTGGAGGCAACACGATAGGTAATTCCCCGCCGGGCTCAATTGACAAATCCGTACTCAGTCATACCGCGCGGCCACGAATCCGGGATCGCGACCATTTACGATTTGTTGTGCCTGGTCTGCGGACGTCAGCCTTATGACGCTCATCATTTGCGTTTTGCGCAAAACCGCGCGCTCGGCCGCAAGGTCAGCGACGAGTTCGCGGTGCCCGTCTGCCGAATGCATCACCGTGAGATTCATCGCTGCGGCAATGAGGAAAGCTGGTGGCGGAACGGCGGAATAGATCCGCTTGCGGCTGCCCGCACGCTGTGGCTTCGAACACATCCACTACTAAAATAGACAATGACTCTTGGCTTATTGGTCTGGTTGATGCAACGGATTTCGTGATCGATTGCGCACGATAAGGGCAGGTCGCCCGTTGCGGCAATGTAGTAGCCGAGTTAAGGCTCTTTAGTTTGGCTACTACGTGGCGCAGCCGGCCGATGCTTGGGGCTGAAATTTACGCCCTGGGCTGCTCTAATCCTTCGTGTCCGAGCGGCCAGTGATATTACGTGGCTTGATTAGTAAAGCTTACGCGGCATGATGGTGGCCAAAGTGCTCACTAGAAGGACTTAGCCGCAGCCAGCTAGCTCCTAAGGAGCTCGCCCACCGGTGCATCCATGCGCGTAAATATATTGCCATGCTCCTTTCACTCCTTGCTGGTTGTTGGATGACAGACGTAATTCGGTTTGTGTGTATTTATAGTGGTGCGGCTGGAACATTTCTGGGCTCTCTGCACGCATATGCTGCATGAGTTCCGAGCCATCATCCTTTGGGGATTCAACGATTGTTTCAAATACGGTCTCGCCGCCCTGCAGTACCACTCTTGTCCCTTGCTCTCGCTTTCCAAATCGCTGCTCTTGCCATCCTTCGACTTTGATTCGGTCGGTGTAGACGTTGTTGAGATGGAACAGCTCGTTCTTGATCGCGAAGACACAACTTGCACGATCGATCACTTTTAAGTCTGCGTTGTCAGTTCCAGTCAACGCCAACCCCACAGAGCGCAGGAAAAGGTCACTTTCAGCCCAAGCGGAGCAGCCTAGAAGAAACACAAGTCCTGCAGCAAATAACCAGCTCAGCGACCTTCGCAAAAGCAAGCCTCCATCAACCTGCTCGAAAGTGCAGCAACGCGAGAACGTCAGGAAAATATGGCGAAAGAGCACCGTCCCCACAAGGAAAATATTGCGACAGGCAGACCACGAAAACAATTCCTCATTGTGCTCATAAAGTCGTCGCATTATGACGTCATCCGCTGATATCGCTTGAGCACAGATCATTTCGTGTTTTGCCAGTCGATCTTAGGATGAATAAGGCAGGTGACGTCCTTATCAGAGGCAGGGGCCTTGCGAACCGGTTGCAAGTTATTTGCTGTGCTCTCCTGTCTCGCTGCAGTGGGCTGTGCGCCGCTGCCGGAGGGCTGGATCAGGCTTGATAAACGGCAGATTGATTCGAAACAGCTTTTTACCGATCGAGCAATTTGCGAGAGCGAAATTAAGGCCAACCTAAGAACGAGCAGCCAAACGACAATCTGGGGCCCAACCGAGGACGCAATCGCCGTCTATACTGAATGTATGGCTCGACACGGGTATAGGCTTGGGAAGTGACTCACCCCGCGAATGATTCGAGCTTTCCTGGTTCTCGATGCAAATCGCTATTATCCGGCGTACTCATCGGCGATTCATTGCAGATGAGAAAACGCTGACGCTCTACAGCGGCTCGAATTGACGCTGTTCACATTGGCTTTCGACCGCGCGCGAAGACAATCAGGAGCCAAGCGACCACCGTCATTCCGGCGCTCAAGGCGGCTATCTCCATCGTTCGGGACGGCAGCAGAATTGTCGCGACCGCTAGCCCGGCCAGCATGAGATTGACGGCAAAGACTCGGGCCACGACGTCGATAACCCGAAAGCCGCGATCGGTGGCGCGCTGATAAAAATGCGAACGGTGTGCCTGCCAAATCGCTTCGCGATTTGCTGTTCTGCGCAGGAGGGTAATGGTGCTATCAGCAAGATAATACAGTGGCAACAAGGTGGCGGCCACGCGCGCCCCGCTGGCGGCAAGCGTCAGCAACAGCCAGCCAAGAATAAGCGCAATCGGAAGGCTGCCGACATCACCGAGAAAAAGTTTAGCGACTGGCCGATTGAAAAAGGCAAAGCCAATGGTGGCACCGCACAGTGCCAGACTAATGGCTGCGTTTTGCCATGGTAGATAACCAAGCAAACCAATAGCGCCGAGGGCTGCGGTAATCGGCACCACCTCAACAACGGTCATCCAGTCGAGGCCATCCATGAAATTCACCAGATTAACGAACCATAATGCGCCGACGAGCAGTAAAATGCGCTCGCTCCACCAAGGTAAAACGGGCAGCAGGCGCAGGTCGGGCGGCAATATCGCCAGCACAGCGACGATAGCGAAGCTTTGGAGAACCAACCGGGGTGTAGCGGCAATCGGACGCTTGTCCGCCGTCACACCGACTACCGCCATCAGAAGCACGGCGGTTAAGATGACAAGAAGCGACGACACGCTCGCGCCTGCCGGCCTCGAAAGAAATAACGCGCTGCCGGAGACGAGGATCGTCGAGCCAATCACCGCAATGCCGCCGCCCTGCGGTGTCGGTTCTTTGTGGGATGAGCGTGAGTTCGGCCTCGCCACGGCGTAATGGGTGAGCCACGGACCCAAGGCAACGATGAGGGCCACGCTAAATGCAGCCGCAGCCAGCACAATCGCCAAGCCCGCAAAAGCACTGAGGCTATTCTGCATTCCCAGCCTGTCCGGGATTGGAATATCGTTGCCTTACCACAGTTACGCCACGGCGCAATTTCCGAGTAGGCCTCCGGTTGCGCAATTCGCTGCCGCGGGTAGAACTAGCGCGCAGGGCTCGCGACATTGCACAACAGGATTGGGGCTTGACGAGTCTACTGAAAACTTTTGAACGCCGCGTGGTCAAGCCGCAATTGCGGCGGCTAAAGCCTTGGCGCCATACAACCTACGGCGATATTCGCGTCAGCTACCGCGACCATCTCGACGGCGGCGGGCGGACCTCGGGGATGGAATACCTCCCGCTATTTCATGATCTCGGCATGCCGCGGCAGGGCCGCGTGTTCGAGTGGTGCGCCGGCCCCGGATTTATCGGCTTTGCGCTTCTTGGTTACGGGTTTTGCGATACATTGTGTCTGGCCGACGTCAATCCCGAAGCGGTCGAGGCATGCCGCCGTACTGTTGCGCAAAACCGATTGGCGGACCGCGTTACAATCTATCATTCTGACAATCTGGAAGCGATTCCGGCACCGGAGCAATGGGACCTGGTGGTGGGTAATCCGCCGCACTTCGTCGATATCTCGCCCGGCGAGCTGCGTTTTTACGACCAAGACTGGACGCTGCACCGGCGTTTCTTTGCAACCATCGGCCGCTTCCTCAAGCCTGGCGGAATGATTGTGCTTCTGGAAAACAATTGCGGTTCGACGGCGGAGACGTTCCGCGCCATGATCGAGGCCGCCGGTCTGCACATTGTGTTTGTGCACAACTGCGAACCGCGGCGCACGCCATATACCCGCATCTACTATATCGGCGTCGCCCGCCGCGGCTATGCCGTTCCCGTCTGGGCGCGCCTAGCGGCGGATCGCCGCGCGCCGACCGGTTTATCTTCCGCAACGGCTCAAAACTAAGATACTGAAATCCGGGCCACATGGGCCCAATCTTCACAACTTGATCGGCTTTCCGGAATACGGCAAAGGCTGGCGCATGGTCGGAGTCTCCCGCCTCGCTCACTTCGATCGCTCGTCGCTCATGCCGTTTGCGGACTGGGCGGCGGTCGCGGTTGCGGTCGCGCTACCGTGGTCGACGAGCGCGGTCGGCGTCGCCATTGCTGTGTGGCTGGTGCTTTTGCTGCCGACTTTGGACGCGGCTTCTCTCAAGCGCGAGCTTGCTACCGCGGCTGGCGGCTTGCCGGTGCTGCTTTGGTGCCTCGGCGCGATCGGCATGTTGTGGGCCGAGGTCAGCTGGCATGATCGCTTTGCCGGACTTGATGGATTTCTTCGCCTGCTTGCGATTCCGCTCCTGCTCGCTCAGTTCCGCCGCTCCGGAAATGGCATCGCGGTTGTTCTCGGCTTTTTTATTTCTTCCACCGGAGTGCTGATTGCTTCCTATGGCATAATGATCGTATTCGGTCATGAATGGCCTCGTGTTTATGGCATCCCGGTGCACGACACGATTTTCCAGGGCTCCGAGTTTCTGATTTGCGGTTTTGGCGCTATCGGCTACGCAGCGCTGATGCTGGGAAAATTAGCCGCGCCATGGCTGATTGCGATCCTGGCTGTCGGCGCACTGTTCCTCGTCAATTTTGCGTTTGCAATTGCCAGCCGGAACGCGCTTGTTATCGCACCGCTGCTGCTTCTGCTACTCGGTTGGCGACTGTACCAACGGAAAGGAGTTTCGGCTGCCATACTAATTGCACTCGTGGCAGGAAGTGCAATGTGGTTGGCATCACCCGTCTTACGCGACCGCATCGCTCGAACTGTCGTCGAGATGGAGGAGTATCGCGCTACTAACCGGGCGACCTCTATTGGCCAACACATCGCTTTTCTGAAGGAAGCGTTGGCGATAGTCGGGTCGGCTCCGATCATCGGCCACGGCACCGGGTCGATTACCGAAGAATTTCGCCGTGTCACGGCCGGACAAACGGGGGTTTCGGCAGAGCCAACCGTGAACCCGCACAATCAGACGCTTGCTGTTGCCATTCAGCTGGGGCTTGTTGGAGCCATAGCACTTTGGATTATGTGGATTGCGCAGCTTCTCTTGTTCAGTGGACAGGGCGCAGTTGCCTGGCTCGGCTTGGTCGTGATTGCGGAGAATATTTTATCCTCAACCGTTCATTCGCACTTGTTCGATTTCAATAACGGCTGGCTTTACGTGTTCGGCATGGGCGTGCTCGGCGGCACGATCTTGGGCGAGCGCGACAGCATGTCGAAAAAATCGAACTCAACGGTTGATAGGCAATTACACGGTTAGCACCTGTGCGAACCGCTTCTGGCTTGCGGATAAAATGCGCTCCGCTCGTTCGATAACCGCCGGCGCCGATACGCTGCGCATGCAAGCGTGATGATGATGGCAATGTTTGAGCTTGCGAAGGTAGCACGGCGAGCACTCCAAGTCGGCACGCAAAACTGCATCGCCGCGCCTGTAGGGGCCAATCCAGACGGGATCGGTCGGCCCGAATATGCTGATCACGGGACGATCAAGTGCGACCGCAAGATGCATCGGTCCCGAATCATTGGTTATGCTGATCGTGGAGCGCTGGATCAGCGCCGCCAGCTCGCTTAGCGCCGTCATACCCGCAAGATCGATGACGCCGGGCGCCAAGGCCACTACTTCTTCGCAGACGACGCGCTCGCGCTGCGAACCAATCAAGACGACGGCCGAGTCCTTGGACAAGAAATGTCGCGCTACCTCGGCAAACTTGTCGCTGCCCCAGTGTTTGGTCTCCCAGACCGTGCCTGGCGCCATGATCACGATGTCGCCGTGCTCGGCGCCATGCTCAGCCAGCAGTGCCTCAACTCGGGAAACCGCGGATCGAGGTATGGGAAAAGAAAAATCCGCGGGCTCGCCATCCAAGCCCAAGATCTGCCCGACGTTCAGATATCGATCGACCGCGTGCAGGTCGAGCGTGGGCACGGGGATGTGATGCGTATAGGCCAGCCAGCTTCCTTCGCGCGCGCCTTGCCAGGCGTGTTTGCGCGCCTGCTCCGGAAATTTTCGCGGTGAGGCATCCCAGACGCTGCTGCGCGGCCGATCAAATCCGATCCGCGCCGGCGCACTAGTGGCGAGCGTTAAAGCCGCGGTGCGAAACTGGCCATGCATATCGACGACCAGATCGTAAGCGGTGGCACGCAGCTTCGCCGCGAGTCGGACGTAAGAGGCAAAGGGCGCGAGACGCCATGGCGTCGACCAGGCCTCGCGTTCGAACTCGATAATGTTGTTGATCGCAGGGTGATGCCGTAGCAGCTCGGCGATCGCGGAAGTCACCAGCCAATCCAATCGCGCCGTTGGATAGCGCCGGCGCAACTTGTTCAGCACCGCAATCGTATGCACAACGTCGCCGACCGCCGACAGCTTGATCAGCAGAATCTTGCGAAAATCGCGACGCGTGAGATCGACCGGGGACAAGTGCGGAATAACTCCTGTCAGATAACGTCAGCGCCGCAATGGCGATGCGGAAAGCGGGCGCAAGACGGTAACTCCCATTGGCTTTGCGCGACGCGCAATCGGCTAATGGCGATCGGCATCACCATCTGCAGCAAGCGCTTGAAAGAAGCGGACGTGTGGTGCCGAAGCATGGCAATTTGGCGATTGCCCGCCGACGTAAGCCAATTGAATTGAATGACGCGGCGTTCGCCGACAAACGGTTCGTGGCCGTGCCACGAATTGTTGCTGCGCTTGAACGCCAGCAGCGTTCCGGCGATCGGCGGGACTTCGACGATGATGTCGTTGAGATTCTGCGAGGATCGCAACAGCCGCAACTGGCCGCCCGGCTGATCCCAGCTCTCGTTCATGTAAAGAAGGACAGTGATGATCTTGGTCTTCGAGTCGGTGTGGATCTTGCCGTCGGCCGGACCGCATCTGCCCCGCACAGTGGTGATGGTGGGCCGACCCGACAGGTCGATACCGAATTTGTCCTCGAATGCCTCGCGGAACGTATCGCCGTTGAGTTCGTCAAGCAGCGTTCGGAACGCCGGGCCAAAGACAACTTGATCAACCGGGAAGCTGCCGGAGGTCGAAATCTCCGGATAGTCGCTATTGATTTCGGCCAAGGCATTTGGCGCGATAAATTGCGGGACGATCAAATGTTCGAATGGGTCGCGCTCCAGCGGAGTGGCGCGGAACTGCTCGATGCCGAGATAACGTAGCACTGCCAATCACCCCCTATAAGCTGCGGACAAATACCACGATGGCACGGTCGCTGTATATTCCTTTCAGCGGCAAGTGCGGCGGCATTCCGCAAACAGCCGCGAATTATTGTGGCGGCGCAGACGATGACGGTTGCGCCTCACGTCGCAACGGCTGACTCGGCGGTGGCGCCCAGTTTTGGATCGCCTCATAACGCTTGGCATAGCGATAATAAGTTCCCTCGAAATTTCCGAAAGCGATGACAAACCCAGCCCAGCCGTCGATGAAGCCAAGTTTGAAAATGTAGTGTTTGAGGAACGACCACGATGCGTGCCCAAGCGCGCTCACCATCGTCACACGTTTGTGGGCGAGTTTGGGAACACCCAACGAGGAATAACGGTTTGCCTTCCTCAATACTTCTTCGAGATTGCGAAATGGAAATTGCCAGATCGCGTTGCGCAGCGTACCGAGTGGCTTCTTGCTCAGCACCTCATAGCCTTCATGGACCGGCTCGAGGGTGTACCGCATGCTGCCGTTGCGGAACAACTGCGGCTGCCGGAAATTTGGATACCAGCCCGAACCGCGGATCCAGCGCCCCATCATGAAGCTGCGGCGCGGCACGCGGTAAACATCGCATGGCGGCGTGCCTGCGAGCAGCGCCAGGATTTCATCGCGCACCTCCGCGGTACAGCGTTCGTCGGCATCCAGGCTGAAGATCCAGTCGCAGCGGCATGCCTCGACGGCGCGGTTGCGCAAATCGCCAAAGCCCTGGAACGGCACCTGCACGACGCGGGCGCCCAGCGCGGTGGCGATCTCGGCGGTAGCATCGGTGCTATAGGAATCGACGACCACGACTTCGTCGGCCCACAGCACACTCTCGGCGGCAGCCTTGAGCTTCTCGGCCTCGTTATACGTCAATATGTAAGCCGAAATCGTTTGCATGGTTGAAAGTGAGTTCGATTGGCGTTTACTCACCCCTAGTCGGCGCCAGGCCGACGCTAAATGTCCTGTCTTTCAGGTCAATGTTCTGACCGTCAAGGCGCATCCTCACGCGACCCTATTTCGAGAGCTCGCCGATAAAGCGCGACTGTTTGGCGCCCGATAATGTTGGCGGCGAATCGCTCGACCACAAGCTTGCGCGCCGCCGTCGCGTAACGCGTGCGCAGCCCTTGATCGGAGGCCAGTCGCGCCATCGCATCCGCGAGTGCCGCCGCGTCATCGACGGGAAACAACAACCCGGTGTGCTGGTGATGTACAATTTGCCGACATCCCGGCACGTCGCTTGCGATCATGGCGCGGCCACATGCTGCCGCTTCCATTAATGACAGCGGCATGCCCTCCCGCCGGGACGGGAGCACTGCGACCTGCGCCTTGGCCCAGAAAGCGGCGATATCGGCGACATGACCGAGCCAGGCGATCCCGGCTTCGTCGTTCCAGGACCGCGCTTCCGCCTCGCTCACCGAAGCTGGGTTGGCGGGATCCGGCGTGCCAGCGATGAGCAGCATCGCATCCGGTATGCGCCTGCACAGCAGGCGATGTGCGGCAATGAGCGTGCGCACTCCCTTGTCGTCGAGGAGCCGCCCGACAAATCCGAATGTCGGCGCGCCAATCGGTTCGGCGAGCGGCGTGAAACGATTGACGTCGACGCCCGAACCGGGGATCAGCACAATGCGGCTTTTGGCAATGCCGAGCGACGTTAATGCCGCCATGTCGTCGTTGTTCTGCACCAGCGCGATGGAATTCCTGCGATTGATCAGAAAAAGTAACAGCGAACCTACGATGGCACGAACGAGACGCGCTTTGGCGGTCGCGGACGTGAAGGAATAGCCAAGGCCGATGAAAGCATTGATGCAGGCGCAGGGTCGGCCGAGCGACGCCAGCATGCCAAGTACGCAGGCCTGCAAGGCGACGTGGTGCGTGAGCGCCGGCTCTACTTTGCGATGCACGCGGCGGAGCGCGGCGATGCTCGAAAGTGTCGCGAGCGGAGACAAGCTCCCGCGCGCGAACGGAATCGGGTGCAAGATGAAGCGCTCGGCCGCGATCGCGGCCGCCCCATCATTGACCCGCGTCGCCACATGCACTTCGAATCCGGCGTCGCGCGCAGCACGCGCCATCGGCAGGCGATGAGATAGAAAGGCCCAGTCCTCCGTCACCACATAGAGGAGGCGTGGCTTTGCCGGACTGTCGTCTGAGATGTCGTCAGCCGCCATGGTCGGACGTGAGAATGGGAAGCATCATTGCATCCGCGATCGATCGGCCGAAGCGAACCTCGAAAGCTTGGGTGGCCAGCATCGCTGCGCGTTGACGCTCGGCGCTACCATGGCCGGTTGCAACCAGGAGAGCGCCGGCGATGCCGGCCCGCTTGGCAGCTTCAATGTCATCCGCTTTGTCACCGACCAGCCAGGACGATTTGAGATCGAGCGCCAGCGTGGACGCGGCCTGTAGCAACATGCCCGGATTGGGTTTGCGCGCCGGATGATCCGCATGGGCGAGAGTACCTTTGCCTTGCGGATGGTGGGGACAGGCATAGACCGCGTCTATCCAGGCGCCGCCACTTGCCAGCGAACCGACAATCGCATCCTGCACGGATCTAAATTCGTTCCAGCTATAGTAACCGTGGGCGATGCCCGCCTGATTAGTGACCATGATCACCGGGATGCCCCGCTGGTTTGCGGCGGCGATTACTTCCGCACTTCCCGCAATTACGGCAATGTCGTCGACTTCGCACAAATAGCCGGTATCTTCCACGACCGCGCCATCACGGTCCAAAAACAAAGCGGAGCGGCCCGGCGGCGGGCGTCTTAAGATCTGACACCAGACGCCTTGCGGATCGAGCGGGTGCTCGGCAGATTGGCTCGATTTGAGCATTGTGATTCTGCGCCTCGCGCCGATGGTCTTTCTTAGCACAATGAAATCATGTTAGGTGCAAGCCTTCTGGAGTGACCGTGAGCAGTCGCAGCCCAGTTGAAAGCCGCGGCCAGAACGATTCCGTGGCCGAACATTTCCGCCGTTCGTGCGAGACGCTGTCGCGTGCCGCCAACGATCCCGATCTGCGTGCGGAGATCCACGCGATTGCGGACACGATCACCGCAGCATTTCGTGCCGGCCACAAATTGCTGATCGCCGGCAATGGTGGCAGCGCCGCTGACGCTCAGCATATTGCCGGTGAATTCCTGTCGCGGTTGAATTTTGACCGCAATCCGCTGCCTGCCATCGCCTTGACCACCGACAGTTCGGTCCTGACCGCGATCGGCAATGATTATGGCTTTGATCGCACCTTCGAACGCCAGGTGCGCGGATTGGGACAACCCGGCGA
>Ga0126371_10006600_pt1 | contig 10333 bp, 7 predicted proteins | sample PanSoiMetaPlot_4_FD_110145 | JGI IMG/M metagenome (GOLD analysis project Ga0126371, IMG submission 110145) | Tropical forest soil microbial communities from Panama - MetaG Plot_4 | ecosystem: Environmental > Terrestrial > Soil > Tropical forest > Bulk soil | place: Panama | collected 2016-02-17
AGAACTACATTAGCGTTCTCCGGCACCTCCCATTTACTTCGAACCGCCCGGCGGTCCACTTTCTTCGCCTCCCGCTCCCACCAATTGTTGTCGACGACATATGGCATCAGCTGAATTTTTTCATCCGGTACATTCAGTGAGCGCATCAGCTCGGCTGTGCCGCTAGAAGGGGCGAACACGACGTCGGCCGTACGAAAAAGGCGCGGCCAAAGCCATTTCTTAAGCGAAACTTTCCAAGCTCGTCCATCGACGGATTGCAGACTGGTGGCGTCAGTGCCATACATTACCGGAACACCGGAAAGTTTTGCCGCGACCAGAGCAATCCAAAAAGTCGCGCACATGTACCCGGTAAAGATCGCGATCGCATCAAACTTCTCTGTTCTTATTAGCTTCCAAATCCCTGGATTGATGAGACTGAAAAAACTGGACCTCGTAGGTACCAGCGAAACGTTCTTAATTTGCACCCAGGGGTAATCGTCAAGCAGCGGAACATCCCACGCGACCTCTACTCCGAACCCAGCGTCCACATGTCCCTCTGCACCCTGCATGCCACAGTAAGCGACCAGTACCTCCAGATCGGAATGTTTGGAAAAGCGGCGCCACATCGGAGAGCCATACTGAGTCGGATGGGAGCACAGCAGCAGCACACGGAACTTGTTTTCATTCATTGCGCAGGCCCACAGATTCAAAATGCGCCGGTTCTTCGAAGGCATCGGAAGGGCCCGAACGACCTGAAAACAGGATTCGTGAAAGCGATTCGGCCAAAGCTGCGATTGATTGTCCTTTGGCGATTTCCTTCCTGAAGGATTTGCGCTGACTGTCCACCGGCTCCTCAAGAGCCAGCTCGACTGCAGCCGCTAACTCCTCTGCGGTGTCGCCAAAGTAGATCGTGTCTGAGTACTCCCACAAATTGACGAGTGGAGTTGAAACCACCGGAATGCCGGCGTTGAAATAGTCGAACACCTTGAGCGGCATGCAGTGAAAATCTTTATTGCTGTGGCAGTTGTAAGGCATGAATCCAACATGGAGACTTGCGACGAGACCGCCTAAATTCGCGGCATCCCGCCATTTAATTGTGTGCACATTTGGAAGCGGCAGGCATTTGGAATCTCCAAAATGCACAAAGTGCCAGTCCGGGCGAGAGACGAGCAACTCGTGCAGAACCGCCAGATTCAGTCGATTGGAAACGAGACCGATATATCCAAGCCGCGGCTTCGGTATGGCAGATAATTCAGTCGGCTCCACGCATCCTGTTTTCTGGGGCTCGCTGGCATCGGACCAGCGCACTTGCGGAATTAGCGCAATCTTTGAGCCGAATTTTGCGCGCAACTGGTGAAAAATGCTTTTTGAGAGAGTCAGCGTACAATCCGATAACTCAATGTGACGATCCTGTCCAGGTTCAGGGTAGTCAAAACAACAGTGCACTAGCGGGAAGCCACGTTTCTTGAATTCGCGGCAGAGCGGCACAAAAAAATCGCCGTGGGGGTAAATGAAAAAAGGATCCCTGAGCTCAAGTTTCGCAGCCGCCTTCTGCACCTGCGCTGCAATCATTCGAGCCTGCAAGCGGTCGAACCCCAACTGAAGCCGATTCAGCCTGTGCCCCAAGAACTGAGGGCGCAATCGAAAGATCCCGGACTGGATTTCTGTTATCTCAAGCGCCGCGTTTCGCAAGCGAGAGGAGGGATTCTCGCAATAAAGAACCTTCGCTCCAAGTCGTGATAGAGCAAGCGCTATTCGTTCCGGATCGTTGTAGTTGTACCAACTCCAACCAGACATCACAATGGCATCGCGAATAGGACGAGCGCCGTTGTCTCGATGTGTGGGTTTCATTCCTTTGCTCTCGATGGCTGTGCAGCCGAGTCAATCTCCTCCACCTGGCGCATGTCTTGCTTTTCAATCCGCCGCATTAACGCATGCCGGCCAGTAAAATATTGTATTGCGGAATCGGCCACTTCTGCAGGGACGACGCGAAACTGGTTGTGAATTGTCTCACTCCAGGAAATTGGGCCTCGCGCAGGAATCAGCTTCATGCCCCACTGAAACATCAAACCGAAATTCCATGCTATTGCGACGCATAGCGCTGCTACCGTGCTCCAATTCCCAACTCTCGACCCCCGCCACAGCCTTTCGTAATCGGTTAGCAGCGCTGCGAGGCCCATAACGAAAAACGGTGTGAGTGACACAAAAAAGCGATTCCCGTATGAAGAGATGCCGTCCCATACTGGATAGGTGGCAATCAGAAAGTAGAATGCAATCGCTGAGCTCGCTAGCGCAGCACAAAGGACCTTGTCCTTGCGCCACAAGAGAAACAGTCCGGCCGATGCCAGCAGCAGGATCGGTGTCCAACTAAATAAGCCGTGATCCGCGGAAAAAAGAACCGTTCCCAACAGAGGGGACTTAAATGTCCAAACGCTGGTTTCGGAGTATCCCAAGTCGATAGGACTGCCGAAAACAATCCATCGCGTGATCGGTGTCGGCAAGAACGCAGTGAGCAGCGCCGAGGGGAAAAGCGCGTATCTGGCAATCTCTTTTCCGAAGCTGGTTCCAGAGACGCCGTGCGATCTGATTGTTTTCGCCAGCCCGATTACGAATTCCACGACGACGATAAGGAGGAAAATAGCGTTCGGGTAATACATGTCCATCATCAGGCCGCCGATAAGCCCCAGGACACACCATTGCTGCCATGTCCGATTAGGACGCGTGCGGTCCCAATACCAGAGAAACAGTGCAACGATGAATGCAGATTGCGCATGCGACCAGGAAGGATTGAAGTACATGTACACCGGAAGAGAACTCGCAAGCCAAATCCCCACTACGGCCAGAAAGGCCCACCGTTCCGGAAAATATTTCCGAGCAAGCCGAAAGGATATAAAGAGGCCGGCGAATCCGCAGAAGGCCGTAACTATTGCCATGGTGTCGAGGTACGGCCACGAATAACCATCCGCCGCTATATTGGCGCCGAAGTGGTTTGCTGTGAGCACTGCTCCGTGGACCAAGGCGAGGAAGGGAATCCAGACCAGTGCAGGTCCGATAGTGAAGTGATTATCGAGATGGCCGGTCGAAGTGTATTGGTTGGCATAGATGCGCCCGTCCGAATCTACGCGGCTGCTGCGAAATGATGTATTCGCGTGGCGCCAATCTTTTTCGAACTGGAGATTGTGATCCAGCGCGAGCGCCCGAGCGTAAGCATAGTATCCAATTCCGTCTCCACGCACCCACGGATTGACGAGAGGCAGTGAGAGGAGAAACAGAACAATCAGTATCCGCTCGTAACGGCCCAGTTTTTGCCATCCAACGAGGAAGTTCATTTTATTGCCACTGTCAGCAAGCTTTGACCGATTGGCGGCTTACAAAACTGTTCGAGTTTAAAGCTCCATGGAATAATCCACCGGTCGTACCATCGCACTTGCGATGCTTTTATGGTTGTTTGCCGCAGCACCTTGCCAGCCAAAAACCAAGATGCGATGCCCATGAAATTGATATAGCGCCGTCGCTCGAGCCGGAATCCCGCATCCTGAACCTTTTTCTCAAGTTCGGCGCCGGTATAGCGCCGGTAATGTTCAAAGGCCTGATCCAGCGAACCATAATTCCACTGAAATGCAGGGACGAAGAGCAGAAGGCTTCCCCCCGTTCTAAGGGAAGCGTGGATCTGCGACAAAAGCAGGTCGTCATCTCGGATATGTTCAAGCACGTTTACCAGCACAACAGAATCCGGCGATTGCGTAAGCACTGTCGGATCGAAAGTCCCGCAGTGCAATTGCACTCGAGGATCCGTGAAGCGGCGGCGCAAGAGAGGCAGAAGGTTCGCGGCCGCTTCGAAGAGCACGAGTTGCATGGTGTTCTTACGGTCGAGCAGGAGCTGAGAAAAAGTCCCCGATCCAGCGCCGATCTCGACGATGTTTTCGCCCAAGTATGGAGCAAAATAGCGAAGAATCCATTGGCAGTAATTGCGCGCCTGCGCCATGGCTTCCAACTCGGTTCCGGAATAGACGAAAGGTTCGGAGGTCAATGTGGAAGAAACGCTCTCCATGCATGTACCATTAATCTAATCCAGGATGAACTCTTATGGTGTAGCGGCTCCGGCTATCGCTCCGGTTGATGCGCTGTGCGATGCCACAGCAGCATCATCGCGCTTTAGAGTTCCAGCCCGCTCGCGGAAGTGAGTGATGACTCGATCGATAATTGTCGCCAGAGTGCTCTTCGGCGAAAAGCCGGTGATAGCCTCGAGCTTCTTCAACGATGGAACACGACGAACCATATCTTCAAACCCCGGCTCATAGGCTTGGTCGTATGGTATGTGAGTCAGGGGCGAGGCGCTCGCAGCTCGCTCTTTGACGAGCTGAGCCAGATCATTGATGGTCACTTCCTGGTTGCTGCCAATGTTCACGACTTCGCCGACCGCTTTTCCGCTGTCCACCAAGCGCACTATGGCTTCGACTGCATCTTTCACATCGCAAAAGCAGCGCGATTGCTTGCCATTTCCAAAAATCGTGATAGGTGCGGCGGCGAGCGCTTGGGAGACGAAATTCGGCAAGACCATCCCGTATCGTCCCGTCTGCCGCGGGCCAACGGTGTTGAAAAAACGCGCCACAACAACCGGTAGTTTTTTCTCTTTCCAGTAGGACAGCCCCAGGAATTCATCCAGCGCCTTAGACGCGGCATAGCTCCAGCGGCCTTTCGTCGTTGGGCCAAGTACCAAATCGGAGTCTTCGCAGAACGGTACGTTGGTGCTCTTGCCATAAACTTCGGAAGTGGATGCTGTGAAAACCAATTTTTTCTTCTTGCTCGCAGCATCCAGTACGAGCTGGGTTCCATTCACGTTTGTTTCTATCGTTCTTACCGGGCTTTCTACTATCAAACGGACGCCAACCGCTGCCGCCAAATGAAATACAACATCCGACTCATCCACAAGCTCCGCGAGCAGATGGCGGTTCTGCAGAGAATCGAATACGTAGTGAAAGCTGGGTGAGTTCTTAAGGTGCCGCACGTTTTCGACGCTGCCGGTCGAGAGATCGTCAAGAATAAATACATCGTCGCCTCGGGCCAGCAGCGCTTCCGCGAGATGTGAACCGATGAAGCCGGCTCCGCCTGTAATTAATGCGCGCATGAACTTGCTCCTCTCTTGGGGCTAGGAAATCTCTGTTGAATCGCGAGCGCTCTCGTCGTGCTGCTCCTCCTCGCCATATCCATAGGAATATGGATAGTAGCGGTAGGAGTAGTAATAATCGGGCGCTCCGGAATCGACAGCGTTCAATACAACTCCAAGTAAACGTCCCTTTACCGCCGAAAGAAGCTCACGCGTGCGGGAGAAGGCCTCCTTCGGTGTTTCATGGCTCCAGACCACGAGCAACACGCCGTCGGATAAAGCCGACAAGATCACGGCGTCGGTGGCGGCCATGATGGGCGGCGAATCAATCACGATAAACTTGTACTGCTGGCGCAAATCATCGATCGCTTCGGCCATGCGATGGGAAGAGAGCAGATCCGCGGGGTTCGGAGGGATCGGGCCTGTCGCGATCGCGTCCAGATTGGGAACATTTGGATGCGATACGATGATGTCGCGCAAGGTGATGACGCCCGCAAGGTATGAACTCAAACCAACTTCATGGGCGTGCCCATTGGGCAGATTCAGTGCGCGACGCACTCCGGGTTTTCGAAGATCGGAATCCACAAGTATCGTTCGGTCGCCCAACTGAGCGAGTGTGATGGCCAGATTCGCGGCCGAAGTGGTTTTGCCTTCCCGGGGAAGAGCGCTCGTGACCAAGATCACCTGCGGAGCATGATCGGCCTGTGAAAGCAGCAGCGATGTCCGAAGGGCACGAAAAGCCTCCGACACGACTGACTTTGGTTGATTCAAAGAAACAAGCTCGACGCGTGAGTCGCCGTTCGAGGTGCCAGCTTGCCTGGAAAGCCGCGCCAGCGAACGGCCATTTCGTCCAGCAAATGCGGGCACTACAGCCAGGCATGGCAAACCTGCCAGATTCTGCACGTCGTCAGGGGATTTAATTGTGTTATCTAGATATTCCCGCAAATACGCGAGCCCGACGCCTCCGACCAACCCGACGAGAAAAGCAAGCAGGATGTTGCGCCCCTTTTGGGGACGAGAAGGAAAAGAGGGTACCAGCGCTGGGTCAACAATCCGAATATTGCTGGAACGCAGGCCGGCGGAAATTCCCGCCTCTTTTAATTTTTCCAGTAAACCATCATAAAGCTGCTTGTTGGTTTCGGCGTCATGCTTCAGCATGTTGTATTCGACCAGCTTCTGGGCCATGTTGTCGGTGAGCAATTCCTGCCTGTTCAGATCGCGCTCAAGAAGGCGTGCATTGGCCTCCACTTCATGGTATTCGCTGTCGATTTTCTGGATGGCGCGGTCTTTGGCAGTCTTCAACTGCATGTCAATTGTTTCTTCCTGCGCTTTGAGCAATTGCACCTTCGGCCAATTGGGGCCGAACTGGCTGAGAGCATCCGTGTACTGCTCGTCGATATCCGTTTTTCTCTTCATCAAGTCTTGAACTTCCGGGCTGTCTAATACGATGGGGAGGTCCGCAGCACCTTCTGAATGGGCCAGGTCATAGAGGGCTTCTTTTTCCGCCAGTTGAGTCTGCGTCTGCGTCAGGGCGGTGCTAAGAGCGGAAAGTTTCTGAGTCGTTGTATTCTGATTCGCGTCTACCATCCATATCTGGTTATCCCGCTCGTACGCCACCTCTGCGGCGTCGGCTTTCTCCATTTTCATCCGCAGTTCTTCGAGTTCAGAGGAAAGAAAACTCGAAGCTTGCATGGTTGCGTCGTAGCGGCTTTTGAAGTTGCGTTCGATGTAATTCTGGAGATGGGCGTTCACCACCCTGGCAGCAAGCTGGGGATCCTCGGCCGCGAATTGAACTTCAAGCAAGCGGCTATTCGGAACGCGCGTAACCGATAGCCGGCCAAGAAAATCACCCAGAATCGGTGGCGTCTTCTGATTCGGGCCGGAGTTGACAAGAGCCTTGGGATCGCCCCCGAATTCAGGATATCGCGGAACGTCCAGCGACCGTATGGTATCCATCGCCAGCGTTTCGCTGGAGAGAATCTGCGACTGCGTCTGAATGTAATTATCCATGTCGATGGATTCATCGTAGTCCGTTTCCTGAAAAGGCAGAGGATTGTTATTTTCGCGATCAACTTCGACACGGGCTGACGCAACGTAAACAGGTTTCATCTTAAACGTTGCAATCGTCACAATCGTAACGACCGTAAGAAGGAAACTCAAAATCATCCACTGGTGCTTGCGCAGAACCAACAGATAATCCAGCAGATTGATTTCCTTTTGCGGCGCCCATTGTGGAGGGACGGCGGGAGAATACACGACCGCCAGCGATTCCTTCTTGCGGTCGACCGGAATCAGTTTAGGCGCCTCGTCCATTGCGTTGTTCGGTTTTCCTCATGGGATCCTGTAAATTGCCAGTCCGGCGCCGATGCCTATAGCCGCAGCACCGGCTCGACCAAGGACTCGTTTGGTGGCGCTGTCGGGGACGTACAAAATATCGCCCGCATAGAGCCTCACGTCGGGATCCTTGCGGTCCATGATTCGTTTCAGCCGGATTTTGATCTCCTTTGTCTGGCCGGTATTGACATCCTTGCGCAGAATCACGGTGTTGTTCGGCTTGGCGGAGCCAATCAAACCATGAGCCAACGCGATGATTTTCATGGCATTAAAGGTCGAACCAGGATCGTTGAGCGTGTAGCCGCCCGGCTGCCCCACCGCGCCAGCCACATAAATGATGCCCGCGCGCGGCACTGTTATCACGTCCCCGCCGTAAACAGGAACATTGAAGGCCGGATCTCCCTTGTCCAAGAGATCGAAAATATTGACATCCATCGTCCTTGAATCCGCTGCTGGGTCCGCAGGAGGATCAGGCTGGCCGCACTCCGTTCCGCGGGCCTCAGAGCGCGTGATGAGAATCTTATCTCCAGCATCGTTGGCTACGCCCCCGGCAGCCGAAAGCACTTCAATCAGCGTGGTCGGACGGAACTCGTGATACACCACGGGGTGCATTACTGCCCCTGCCACGGAAATAGGGTCGCTGTTCTGTTCCTTGACCATCACGGAGACTTGGGGATGCATAATGAGCCCGTTCGATTGCAGCAATTTTTCTAGCGTTCCTTCCACCTGGTAGGGAGTGCATCCCGCGACTGGGATTCTCTCGGGGAGGAGCGGCAATGAAATCAGCCCGGTTTCGCTTACGCGGACGTCCCGACTCAAATCGGGCACCTGGAACACGTCTAGGTGCAGCAAATCGCCTGAGCCAATGGGAATCTCACCCATTGGACTGCGTGAGCTGGCATTGGAAGCAAGCTCCGCGATTCGCGCGTTCGTTTGCTGCGGGGTTTGAGGCTTATCCTGGCTGAACGCCGACTGGCAGGCCAGCAACGTGAGCACAGAGAGAATCAACCAGATAGACCAAAACCGAGCGCAGTCCAGTGCCTTCCGGACTGTAGAAGCCATGGATAGAAATAACCCCGAAAAACTATGGCTTAGCGGCATGTTGAATGTCAATGGTGGAAGTCGTGTACAAGCCGGGACTTTCGAGGGACGACCTGCGACGCCGGAATGTCGGTGACACTACGACAGACACTTGTAGTAAGAACAGCAGTCCGTTGGCAGGTATGTGAAAATTAAAATCGACCAGACCATGCACAAGCAGCCCGAAACAGGAAACAATTCCTGCGGCATGAACTGCCTGAGAGAATGGGCTCTGCTCCTCCTTAAGGCGCGATTGCGCCTCGTAAAACAGCATGATTAGGAAGACTAACCCGCACATGGCTCCGGCAATTCCTGTTTCCGCAAGCAGCTCGATATAGTCATTGTGAACGTGATCGACGATCCGCCCGTCATAGTAGGTCTCGTATCTTGGATATACCGAAACAAGCGTTCCTAGCCCTGCTCCAAAGAGCACATGGGCGCTGAACATGTGCCATGCTCCTTCCAGCATGGTCACACGCCGGTCGCTTGAGATTTCATGCGCGGCCGCAGAGCGGAACCGCCCGAGTATTTTGCCTGCCCCGAGCCAGGCTCCAGCGCCGAGGGCGATGACCAGCAGCATTGACGCGGCCAGCGCCTGGAATTTGGTTTTGTGTGCGCGCGCAATGAGAAAAATGAGAAGAATCTCACAGAAGAAGCTAACGATACCGCCGCGCGAGCCCGTTAGGGCCAGCGCTGCGATAGGAACTAAAGTCAGCACCCCGACAAAAATCTGCTGTTCCCGGCGGATGCCCCGAAAAACGAGCAAGCACATGCCAACCGGGGCAACCAGTTCGATAAAACCAGCAAAATCGTTGCGGTTGACGTACGGACCAAATGGAGTCCCGCCACCCGTGAGCGCACGGTGCCAGTACAGGACGTTTTGCGAAGTATAGTTTTGTGTGATTCCAAATACAGCTACAAGAAACCCAAAACCCATCAAAAACCAAGCCAGATTTCGCAGATCCTGACGTGTCCGAAACGATTGCAACGCGAGAAAGAAAAGTATGGCGCACGCGAGAAATTTCATCAGCGCCACACGCGTTAGGAACGAGTACGCCGTACTGCCGAATACCGACTGCAGAGCGGAAATGGCGATAAATGCCAGCACTGGCCAGCCTATAGAGCGCCAGTAAATTCCCTTCTCGCGGTGCAGCACAACCAACCCTACCCACCAGAGCAGTAAAACAGCTGCACCGATTTCAAGGATTGTCTCGGACCAGACTTCAACCGTTCCGAACGCCAGGACTGCAAAAGCCACGAGTACGCAAATTCCCACTCGCAAGATTTTCATGGAGTCGGATTCGCCGCTGCCGCTTTGGTCAGAGTTACGTCGTCTACCCAGACTGTTCCACTCAACTTGTTATCGAATAGCCGGCTCGGGAAACGGCGCAGCCGAATTTGTAGAAAATGAGTATTCACGCTAGTGGAGAACTGGACGTCTACAGGTGTCCACGGGTTCGAGCCGGTCAGTTCGGGCGTTTGGAGATTCACTCCCTTTTCGGCCGAATCGAGAATTTCAAATCGCACGCCGCTCTCCGTGGTAATCGCACGGGTCATCATAAAATACTGAAAATAATACTTTGTGTTGGGTTCAACCGGCACGAACTGCCACACGCCTGCGAAATCCAAATTCATACCGCCGATGAAATCCACTCGCAGGGAATGACTCCCAGAATGTTCCAATGCGGAATCGATGCTGATGTAGTCTCCCGGCACCGCTTCAAAATGCCAGTCCAGCCCGCCATTCGCAACTGGCTGTTCAAACCCGCCATTCCAAACCGCCGATCCTTTCACCACTTGTTCCGCAATGGGCCAATGCCCCCCGGCAAGCGC
>Ga0126371_10006602_pt1 | contig 10331 bp, 7 predicted proteins | sample PanSoiMetaPlot_4_FD_110145 | JGI IMG/M metagenome (GOLD analysis project Ga0126371, IMG submission 110145) | Tropical forest soil microbial communities from Panama - MetaG Plot_4 | ecosystem: Environmental > Terrestrial > Soil > Tropical forest > Bulk soil | place: Panama | collected 2016-02-17
CCGAGCATCAGGTAGATCCGCAATCCGTCATAAAGAAACTCCGGCTTTGTCAGATTTGCAGCCAGCTGCTTCTGCAGCCGCGCCAGCAGCCGGGGAAGCAGCAGCCGGTTGAGCCCACGCCCATAGGAGGCGACCGCCTCGGAATGCAGCGGTTGTCCCTGGTAGAGACCGAATTTCATCGATAGCGGGACCGCTGCCAGGTCGGCGTCGTAGCCCTGGGGCAAGTGGCGCAGCTTGTCCAATGCAGGCAGCACCTGAGAGGGGTCCGAGTCCTTCAGCACCGGTGTGTTGAGCCGTGACGCCTCCTCGTTCGCGACGGCGATTGCGGCGCTGACATTCGCTTCCATCTGCCGGTTCTGAAGATAGCTGTACGTCCAGGCACCGCAGGCGCCGAGAAACAGGAGTCCCAAGGCGCCATAGCTCGACCATCGCAGGATGTTGCGGCGGCGCTCGGCGTGCGGATTGGTGCTCACGAGGCCGGCCTCACGAAAGATCACCTCGCGCAGCAGACGGGTGATGAAATAGCTCCGGCCCGAGCCGCTGAAGGCGACAAGGTTCGACTGCTCCAAACCGAACCGCTGAGCGATGGCGCCCATCAGCCGGTCGATGGGTGCTCCTTCCTGGGTGGCGCTGGTGAAGTAAGCGCCGCGTAACAGCGGCTGCTCTTCAAAGCGCGTCGACTCGAAGGTTTCGCGCAGAAAGTCACGCAATATGGGCTTTACACTGTTGAACTGCACCGGAAAACCGAACGCCCGGCCACGCCGGTCCGGATCGCGCTCTTCGTGCACACGCTCGAGAAGCCGATCATTCAGCCGCTTCATTATTACGTCGAATTCCGCATCAAACAGCGAAACCAGGTCGTCCGCCTTCCGGCTGCGCTCGAGCGGAAATGTCGCGCCCCAGACTTCCATCCGCCCATGCCGGTCAAGGTCGCCGAAAAATTCGGTGAATCCCGCGATGCGGTCGGCTTTAGTGAAGACCACATAAACCGGCAGCCGCATCCCGAATTCTTTCTGCAATTCACCAAGCCGGCTCTTGATGGCGCGCGCATGTTTGGAGCGCTCACCTGCAGGCATTTGCAACAGATCAGGAATGCCTATGGCAATCAGCACGCCGTTCACCGGCTGACGCGGCCGATGCTGTTTCAACATCTTCAGGAATCCGAGCCAGGCCTGCTGGTCGGCGGTTTCGTCGCTGTCCTGGGTCGTGTATCGCCCCGCCGTATCGAGCAGGATAGCGTCGTCGCAGAACCACCAATCGCAGTTGCGTGTCCCACCAACGCCGCGCAGCGGATCCTTGCCGAATTTGTCCGACAGCGGAAAATTAAGGCCGGAATTCACCAGCGCAGTCGTTTTTCCCGACCCCGGAGGACCAATCAGGATGTACCAGGGCAACTCATAAAGATATTGCCTGCCGCGACTGCCCGGCCGGGAGCGCTTCAATTCGGCAAGCGCTTCCTCGAGCCGCTCACGCAGAATATGGGTTTCCTCCGCACTCGCGCGGTCGGCTTCACGCGGTGATTTGCCGGCCGGCTCTTCCGTCACTTGCGCAATCATTTGCGTGTTGCGCCTGGCGGCCCTCAGGTCGAGCACCAGATTGACAACGAGCCAGCAAACAGCGATCAGCGCGATGAGAAGCAGCCGCGCAAGGGCAGACGCAAAAACATCAAGGAGCGGCGCGAGAATCCAGACGAGTAAAGCAAGTGCGAGCGCCCCTACGCCTGACAGAACCCAGCGATTGGTGAGTATTGCCAGCACCCGTTTCATGCCGGACGATTTTTGAGTGGTTGCTTCAGGCATCGCTGATCACCCCGCAAGAGGCTTCATGAGGACAATTTCGATTCGCCGGTTCTGCTCCCGGCCTGCGGGCGTGTCGTTGGTTGCAAGCGGCATGGAGTCGCCCATGCCTTGCGCAGATACGCGCTGTGGATCGGACAATCGGGAGCGAACCAGGTTGCGAGCGGCTTCGGCACGCGCGAGCGACAACTCGTAGTTTGATGGAAACCGGATGGTATGAATGGGGGTATTGTCGGTGTGCCCGACGACGGTGACTTGCCCGGGCTCCTGCTGGACCGCGCCTCCAATCCGCAACAGAACGTCGACGTAACGATCTGCCACATCGGTACTTCCTGGAGTGAACATCGCGTTCCCCGCCAGCGAGATCGTAATGGTGCGGTCATTCTCACCCACAGTGACCAGATGGGCGGAAATCTCCGGCGCAAGGAACTGCCGCAGACGATCGGCGTGACTGGCATAATTGGGCAAGGCTGTCCCGCCCGTGATGGTGGGCGCGCGATCCGGCGGCAACCGGGCGAGTTCGGCAAAAACGGGATTCGATGCTGCACTCAGCAGAATGCTTAATCCGACAAAAACAGCGACCAGCACGCATGCCGCGGCAGAAGCGTATACCCAGATGGGAATCTGGTTCGGAATTGACTTGTGCGCCGCCTGAACGCCCTGCCAGTGCGGGGACAATTCACGCTCGAATTCACCACGTTCACGCCGAATGGACGCGAAGAGGATTTCGCGAATTCGTGCCAACTCCGCGTGTCCATTTGCCTGCATGCGAAGCCGCCCCTCGAACCCGAGCGACACGCAGAGATACATAAGCTCCAATAGATCCGCGTTTCCCCGCTCGTCCAGGAGCTGCTTTAGAGCATCGAAGAACCAGTCACCCCCGGTGACCTGGCCGTGAAACACACTGAAGAGAGTGCTCGACCGCCACGCGCTGTACGCACCCCATGGGGTATTGAGGACGACATCGTCGAGCAGTGCGCAAATCGTCCGGTGCGCAGTCTGAACCGATTTGGCCGGTATCCCGGCGGCCCGAAGCCGCTCCTGGTAGAGCTTCAATTCCTCAATGATCCGGTTACGGAGCGCCGCGATGTCCGGTTGATTGGCCGAACCACGGATGCCGATCGCAATCGCAATCAGTGGGCTCGCAGCCACCACGATCGGGTTGGCGCCCGCGGGAACGAGGTCGGCAAACGAAATATTCGCTGTCGGAGGTGCGGCGGCAGCGGGCCGGGGCGCTGACCGCGCCACACTGGGCCGGCCCGGCATCGGACGAATTACGGTTTTCTCGGGGTCGATGCGAAACGGGTCGTCATTGTCAGACATGGCTCACCTGCGAATGGCCCAGAATTCCATCACGAGGCCGGGAAAATCGCCGCCAACATGAAATGCGAAAGCGCCGGAAGTTGGCAACTCGCGCCACAACTGGTCCTTTCGGTCGAGCTCGAAATAGACAGTGCCGGCGTGGAACGGAATTTGACGCGGACTGACCGGCAGGGGCCTGATCGGGATACCGCGGACCGCGCTGTTGACCAGTTTCACGATCTGCTCGACCGGCCCAATCGTGGTGAGCTGCGGGAAATTTCGCCGCACCTGCTCGTCAGCGACATCAGCTTTGACGGCGAGGACAAAACTGGAATCCGTGAGCAGCGATTTATCGTTGAGAACGGCGATGCGCACTCCATGCGCACGTTCCTGCAGCGGAATGGGAACCGCGCTTTGGTCGAGCACGGCGCTCAGCGCCTGCCGCAGTTCCATCATGACCGGCCCGAACGTGTTCTGCAGATCGTCATGCCGGTAATCGCTGAATTCAATCGGCCGTTTGGTCCGGGAGACGAAAGTTGCGAATTCGCCCGCGAGCTGAATCAGCGTCGCATAAAGAGCAACCGGATGTAATTCGGACAAAGTCCCGTAATGACGCAGGAGCGGCGAATACCGATTGATCATCTGCAGCAACAGGAAGTTTGAAATATCCGCGACGGCGCCTGCAGCCTGGGTTGCGCGCCCGACCAGTTCTTCCGTGCGCTGTTGAAGCAATCCCTGCAGCTCGGTGATAATCCCGCTCAGCGCCGGAACCCCGGCGCAGGTCAGCGCCGGCGCAATATAGCGGTCATCAAGAATCACGGATTTGTCGCTGCGCACCTCCTGGATGCGCGCAAGTCCAAGGCACACATAACCTGCGCGCTCACTCGAATGCAGCGCATACCGCAGTTGCAGCTTTCCGACAGTCAGGTCGGCGCTGGTCTCGGCGCCTGCAATCGCATCAAATGCGCGGTAGGGACTCGCGGCAAAGCGCGCCCCGGGAGCATCATATCCGTTGGCCGTGATCTCGGCTTTGCCCGGCTGGTATTCCGGCAATGCAAGATAAACAATTTCATTCCGGACGTTTGGTCCCAATTCGAGCGGCAACGGATGATTGCCATCGGCCATCAGGTCGAAAGGCGTGCCGTCGGGCATAATTCCCCGGCACTGCGTAACGCCGAATTTGCCCCCGATCAGCATCTCGCGGCTGATCTTCAGATCCGAAATACCCCATGCATACGGCGCGACACCGGCAATGCGCTCACGCACCAGCCGCTCGATGTAGCGATCATGCTGCTGAAAATGTTGGGGCCGAAGGAACATCCCCTCGGACCAGACGACCTTGTTGTCAGCCCCCATGCTCCCCCGTGCCCATACTCTTCAACAGCGTGCCCAATGCCGCTCCGGCCCACAAATCATAGCGGGGTTTGCTAATTTCTACGAACGTATTTCCCATATGCTTCAGCGAACGCCTGGCCGAAGCTTCCCTGGAAATCTTCTTCCAGCTCACGCGCGATTTCCGCGTGCATTGTTTCATACATTTCCCACAGCCGCGCTTTTCGCATACCGGGCAGGCCGTCAAGTACCGAGCGTTTTTCGAGGCGTCGCGCCAGCCGTTCCGGATCGGTCTGTTCGAGCAGGTGTTTCAGCGCTACCTGAATTCCCGCGATCAATGCCATTTCATGCGCCTTGATGTCTTCAAGCGCATCGCGCATCGCCTGTGGACCAGGGGTAAAGCCTCGGCGCCCCAGGATCATCGCTGCCACAGCCTCATCCAGCGGTAGTTTGGGTTTCACCGCATTATTCTGATCTGCGGTCAATTCGGTCTTCTCGATCCGGAATTCCGTTTTGAACTGTTCGCGAGCGACGAGAATGGCCCGAATGCCCTCCAACGCGGCGCGATATGTCTCGCCCGCGAGGCGAAGTTTGGCGTTGGCATCTCCGCCCTGAGGAATGAGCCGAACTCCCGCGCCGCGCAAAAACTCGTTCAATCCGTCGGAAGCAGGCGGAGGCGGTTTGGGAATTTCGGTCGCGGGACGAAGATCACCAAGGATATCCGCATCTTCCGGGAGCAGGTTGCGGACTCGCGGGAATGCAAACACCTCTCGTTCGGCAGTTATGGGATCGGAAGCTTTCGGTTCGTCGCTTTCCTGGACAGGCGGCGACAGTACAGAACTGGATGCGACGAGTTCTTTGAAATCGAAGTCTTCCAAAATCCGGCGTGCCGGTGACAGGGCGATATCCTGGCCAGGCGAAACATCCGGCTCCTGCGGAAAACCGGGTTGTGCAGAAAAATCCGGCGGAATGGGCTCGCTTGCCAGGCCGGCGAAATCGGGCTCGCCCCCGAACCGCGGTTCAGACGCGAAATCGGGTTCGGCATTCTGGATTGAGATGCTCAGTTCATATGAACTCAGATTGATGCGATCACCTTCATTCAACGGCGCACGCTGGCCATTTGCGAGCCGCCGGCCATTCACTTCGGAGCCAAGGGTGCTGGTATCGATGATGGCAAACGCGCCTTGTTCGTAGACGATGCGGCAATGGCGCCGGGAAAGGCTGGCGTCGCCCGGCAAAACCCAGTCGTTATCGGATTGCCGGCCAAGTGTTGCACCTTGTCCGGCGACCGCAGCGCTGTCAAAGGATTTGGCCGCCGTTTCCCCTCCTGGAGGACTCTTCACGACAGTGAGGGTCAGATTCATTGCGCTTACACTATTTTGCCTCAGCCGCCGATCAGTACCGCGGGCAAACCAAGCACAATGTTTCCGCCGTGCGCGGTCATATCCGCGAGCCGGGCGGCGGGCATACTGGTTACTAAAACAGTCGCACTGCCTTTGACGATGGTGTCGGGCGGACCGACGCACACAAGGGGATCGCCAACGCGCGCCTGCGGCAGTGACCCTGTGAGTACGGTTGGTGCACCCATGACGATCGGACCGCCGACATGGGGAACCACGCCGGTCACCATTGGGCAGACATGCATATCTGTCAGCCTTGCGGCAGGCATGCCCATCGGTGGATCTAACTCCGCTTTGACTCAATGCGACCGCTGCCTCCATTGGCAATGTCGATCGCTATCTCAATATAGCGCTTCCTTTTTTGCTCCGCCAATGCCGGCTCAGTCTGGACAGCAGCCAGAGTCACCGCACCGGAAACGGCGACGCCCGACAGGTGTGGCGCTGGCGGCACCACGGGCAGATCGGGCGGCGCGAGGCTCCCGCCGCTCCAGAAGGCCGCAACCGCGGCCCATACCAGGGCGCTGTCAAACTGCGTGGCTTGCGCCCGCTCCATCGCTGCCCGCCGGTTCTCTTCCGTCGGGCGATAAACCCAGGCTTCCGCAGCTGTCAGCGCCGCAAGCGCAGGAGCCGGCGTGCCGTCCTGCACTTGCGAGCGCGCACAAAGACAGGCCCACCACACGGCTTCGCGCTTTGGCAGCGCAAAAGCCATGAATTGAACGGCGTCATCCAGTGCCGGCGCGGAGACGAGTCTTTTCAGATAATCCGCTGGCGAAGCAGCGCCCGCATCCGGCAGAGTCCGGCCGGCCGCTGCCGCAAGACTACAGATTTCGGCCGCCTTGCTCGCCGATATCTTGTTCAGCGGTCCGATATCCACTGCATCTCCGCAAAATCTCTTAACGTGGAGAGGCTCAGTTAATCATCGTGATGCCACCCTTGAGGGTGAGCAAGCCATCACCGTTGACCTGCGTCATCGGGCTCTTGGCGTTGAGCATCGCGTTGGCCTCGATTTTGATCATAATGCCTTTAAGCGTAATTCCGCTTTGGTCGATGGTGATGCTGTTTCCTCCGACCTTCAGTGTAATACTCTGCATCGCATCCGTGGTGCTTTGGCCGGCATCGAGTTTAAGGCTGTGATTTCCCATATTGAGCTTCTGGTCCAGATTGCCCGTCTTGACCTGTAAGCTCTTGTTGCCCTGATCGACGGTTTCGCTGACATTGCCCTGCTTGATCTGCAATGTCCGGTTTCCGGTATCCACGGTAAGTTGGTCATTGTTGTACACGACGCGCCGGAAGTCCTTCTGCGCGTGGATGTATATTTCCTCGGACCCTGCCTTGTCCTCGAAACGCAATTCGTTGCTCTTATCGGCGGTCCCGGCGCTCTCCCAATTTGCGCCCCTGATTCCGCTTTGCGTTTTATTGTCCGGAACGGTGAACGGCAGTTTATTCTTCCCGTTGTAAACCATGCCGACGATGATCGGCTGGTCAGGATCACCGTCGAGAAATTCCACAACGACTTCGCTGTCTTTCCGCGGCAGGAACTGAGTCCCCATCTGATTATAGGCCCAGTTCTGCGCGATGCGGCACCAGCGTGACTGTTCTTGCTCGTCCCAGTGGAATTTGACTTTGGATCTTCCGTATTCATCGGGGCCGTCAGTCACGATCGCGGTTTGCGGGCCATAGATCAGGGGCCGCTTCGAAATGCGCGGAGGACGGAAATTCACATCAGATGGCATACAGACGAAGCTGTTCTGGTAAGTCGTTGGTCCCTCAAACGGGATGCCGGCACCATCACGGGCGTCGTGTTCAACCGAGATCACCGCATAGCTGTCGGAGTTTTGCGATGCGGCAATCAACGCGACGCTTTGGTCCTTGATCTTGAACTTCGAGGCGGGCTTCATGTCGACGTCGGCGCTGACGCCTCTGATGCGAACCAGTTCGGTTTCGTTTTCCTCCATCCGCAAGCGCGCGAGGGCCTTGGCCTCATCCGTGGTCGCGTGGCGCCCCGGATATTCATAGACGGCGCGCTCGGCAACTCCACCCGCTTGCAGCTTGGGAAGACCATTTGCGCTACCGTTCATCACGCTGACTGCCTTGAAATCCCAGTCTGCCTGTTTGAATGATGATGCACCAATCCGGTACTGCGGCTCCCACTGTTCGATGTGGCCGAGAAACTCGACCGTGCCGATGCCGGTCTGTGAATAATCCGAACTTCCATTGCCCATAACCAGAGGGCAGTTCGATTGCTCGTGATCGAAATAGTAGAACAGCCCCTCTTCTTCGAGCAGACGCGAGGCAAAATTGAAATCGCTTTCGCAATATTGGACGATGTATTCGCGTTGTGCCCCGGCAGATTTCGGCCTGGACGAAATGCTGCATTCCCTCAGCACGTCGCTCGCGACGTCCGCGGCTTTTTTTTCAGTGAATATTCTGCAGCGCTGGTTCAGCGTGGCAATCCAGGCCGGCGGCACAAGTTCGACCAGCTGAAGATGATATTCCCGGATCGAGGTCTGGACCGCCTGAATTTGCGCGATAATGCCGGAAAAGCTCCGAACCTTGTCTCTGTAACGCAGTGCCAGGGTGAGCGACTTGCCAAGTGCTTCGCTTGGCTCCAGCGCCCGGCCAATGGTCATGATTTCCAACTGGAAGCGCGATAGCGCCGACAACTGTTCAGTACCGCGAAACGCGGTGATCAGAATTTTTTTCGACCCAAGATGAAAGGCTTCGACCGAAATCAGCCTCTTCGTCTGATCGAATTCTATGTCCACAAGCGCGGTCAAAGGGCGTTATCCGCGGGCTAAAATATGAAGCCGCGACAGCCGGCGCCAGATTTCGCGACAGCCGCCGCGGCGTAAACATTAATCCCGTCTGTTCCATTCAGACGGGTATCCCGGAGCGAGGAACTAGCTGGTGAGCTTGGCCAGCGACAGATCGTAGTCCACCTTCGGGGCGGTGCCCTGCTTATTTTCCGCTGCGGTTGGTGTGAATTCTTCGTGGATCTTCGTGAAATTCAGGGTCAGGCTTTCACTCGGCCTGTCACCTCCGGAACTCATCGAAAACCCGGATATCATCGTGTTTCCGAGCACAAACTTCAAATAGACTCTCTGCTCGCCTTTGTTGCCGCTCGTTTGCGTGAATTCGAGCGTCGTTTCGACAGGATCTTCGCCGCCCAGGGCCGCCTGTAACAGGCCAACAGAGGCTATATCCATGGGTTTCGTGACGACGACTTCGCTCACGGACGGACTTGAGGCTTCACGGTTGGCTGCGCGTCCCACCGGCGTGCTGATGGCTCGGCCGACTCCCCACTGGAATGAATTCAACTCGATCCAGCCTTTGTGCTTATCCTCTGTGACATTGCCGTTGATCGTGCCGTACTTCATATAAATTGGCATTATTCCCTCCGAATACGGCCCGCAGCTAGAAGCCGCGCGCCGGCTGCGTTCGCGCCGATTTCATCAATGACTCCTTCGGAGCGCCCCAGTTTGCAGGCAAAGAAAAGATTAAGCACAGCGGGGAGTCACTAAGCAAAATTATACTGGTGGGCGCCATTCGAGTCCAGAGAGAGACGGACGTCGCGGAACGCTTCGCCGTTCGCCATCTTTTCCAGCAAGCGCGCTGACAGTTCGGGGAGTATTCCGCGCGCAATCACGTTCTCTATATTCCGCGCGCCGCTTTCGGACTCGGTACAGCGAACGGCGATGGAATCGATCACTTCGGGATCGTAGTTGAGTTGCGCCCCGTAGTTCTCCGCGATGCGCTTCTGTATCCTGCCAAGCTGCAATTTGATGATCAGCTTCAAACTCTCCGGGCTGAGCGGGAAGTACGGCACCAGCGTGACGCGCCCGAGAAAGGCGGGCTTGAAAATCTTCAACAGATCTGGCCGAAGCGCTTCCGCCAATCCGTTCGCATCTGGCATCGTTTCGGGGTCGGCGCAGAGTTTTGAAATGGCATCCGTACCGGCATTTGAAGTCATGATGATAACAGTATTCTTGAAGTCGATATCGCGACCTTCACCGTCCCGCAATTGGCCTTTGTCAAACACCTGGTAAAACACATCCTGGACACCAGGATGCGCTTTCTCCATTTCATCGAGCAGTACGACGCTGTACGGGCGGCGCCTGACAGCTTCGGTGAGTACGCCGCCTTCGCCATAGCCCACATAACCGGGTGGCGAGCCGACGAGCATCGAAACTTTGTGTTCCTCCTTGAACTCCGACATATTGATGACGGTCAGACTTTGCTGTCCGCCATAGAGCAGCTCCGCGAGCGCAAGCGCCGTTTCGGTTTTGCCGACACCGCTGGTTCCCACCATCAGGAACACGCCGATCGGCTTGCGCGGGTCCGTCATCTTGGCGCGCGAGGTCCGCATCGCCTGCGCAATCGCCTCGAGCGCATGAGCCTGGCCGATAATGCGCTCGCTCATGATCTCTTTCAGCGAGAGAACGGTCTTGATCTCGTTGGAGACCATGCGGCCCACCGGGATTCCCGTCCAGTTGCCAATAAC
>Ga0126371_10006603_pt1 | contig 10331 bp, 11 predicted proteins | sample PanSoiMetaPlot_4_FD_110145 | JGI IMG/M metagenome (GOLD analysis project Ga0126371, IMG submission 110145) | Tropical forest soil microbial communities from Panama - MetaG Plot_4 | ecosystem: Environmental > Terrestrial > Soil > Tropical forest > Bulk soil | place: Panama | collected 2016-02-17
AGAGGCCGCCGAATTTCTAACGTCTTAGTTCGCGAGTTCGGACAATAGCCTAAGCGCAGATTGCCGTATGGACGGGTCGGCGCTGGCTGCAGCTTCTTGGAGATGCCGCTTCGCCTCTCTTGTACGGTTCAGTTTCAACAGCATTAAGCCGTAGTTCAGATGTCCCAGTGCGTAGTTCGGACGGTAGCGCAAAGCGGAGTCGAAGAGATAGCCCGCTTCCTCCACACGCTCGTTTTGGAATAGCAGAATGGCAAGATTCATGTGCGCTTCCGAGTAAGCGGGTGCCAGGCGAATGGCTTCCCGGAACGCCGCTTCCGAGCGGATTGGATCACCTCCGGGCAGCGACCACGCAAGTCCCAGGTCGTAATGCGCTTCCGGCGCTTCAGCATCGAGCTTCAGCGAATTCGCCAGCGCAGTTACGGCTTCAGTCCTTTTTCCCTCTTTGAGACGAATCTGCGCAAGCTCGCGCCATGGGACGGGATCATCAGGCAAAACCTTCGTTGCGCGCTGGAATGCATCGACGGCTTCGTTCCAGCGCCCGGCCAGATCGAGCGCCCGTCCCAATCCCAGCAAAGCGGCGAGAGAGTTCGGTTTGAGGCGGAGCGCTTCCTCATACAGCGGGACCGCTGGCTGGGGTTTGACGTGACGCACCCAGGCGTCGCCCAGTTCGACATAGAACTCGGGTTGCCTTGGTTGATACTTGGCGATCGCGGCTCGAAAGCGGTCGAGGCCCGCGTCGGAATTGTTGTCCTCACGAACCTGGGCCAGCGCCAAGTAAAGTTCATTTTCGGGCGTGTAGTCGAAGGGTTTCGGATAATATGGCAGTACTTCTCCGTGGTAGACCGTTTCAGGGTGAGGCTCTGGCAGTTCTGCGAGCAGATCGCGTTCCGGTCTTCTGCGCTGGATGAAGTGGTCGGTCATGACTGCGTGGACGACATCGCTCGTCCGGCGCTTGGGCATGTGGCAACCAATGCAATCGGCTGAAGCCGTATGGCGACCAGTATCGACCGTCCGTCGGAACGCAGTCGTGTGGCACTTGAGGCATGCGGCACTGTAAGTTCGCGCCGCTTCCGTAGCCGGCGGAACTCTATGCGGGTCGTGGCAGGTGGTACACTGCAGTGCTCCCCCGCTTTTGAGAAAGCATGCCGACATCTTCAGCCGGTAAACGGAGTTGACGATTTGAAAACGATCTTCAGCCGGCTTGGCCGGGGCGCGATCGAAGAACAAGATGAAGCTAGCCAGCGGCTCTCCAGGCCGGTACGAGAACGGCCCGCGATCGAACTTAACGATCGAGTGCGGGAACTGCATGCTGTCCGTTTCCAGATGACATTGCATACATACCTCGATCTGCCGGCCGGGAGCGAGTCGCGCAGGATTCACGATCGTCTGGGAGATCGCCTTGACGCGCGCCCCGCCACCCTGGGCGAGACGAACGTGAGAGCCGCCAGGACCATGACATCTTTGGCAATCGATGCCTTCCGGCAGGGCACCTGTGAAATGCGGTTCGGCTTCTAGCTGCTCGTGCCCAGCCGCAACCTGTGGATACGAGTTATGGCAGAACATGCATTCGAAGTAAATCTTTCGCCGCGAGTTGGGCTGATCCGGCCTGTCGTAACCCGGATTCATGGCCCAGTAGCCGCCCTTATCCGCGTACCAGGCGAGTGGAAGTTGAAGCAGTGTGCCGGTGCTGGTCTGATGCAGATAGGTGCGAACGTGGTTCCCCGAGCCTAAGATAAAGTCGATCCGCTTCTCGTCGACATTGGTTTGTGTCCCCTTCAAATCGATTTGATAGCGGCGCTGGTGGTATTCGCCATCGCGCTCGATCATCTCAAAATGCGTGTCGGACGCCGGATGATAGTAGCGATTGTTTACTCGATAGTCTTCCACACTGTTACGCGGCGATGGGCGATAGAAGGAACGCGCCATTCCGGTATGTTGATACGTTTCATAGATTTTCGCATGGCAGTTCGCGCATACGCGCGAGTCAACGTATTCGGCCGAAGCTTTCGGGACTTCTTGCGGGTCACCGCGAAATGGCACTATGGCGGCCAGGGCGGCAACCAGCGACCACGCGATTTTCACAGGCTCATCGTATCATCGTGCCTGGCTGGTGGCCATCCGAAACTGAGACCGTGAGGTCCTGCTTGCAAGGTACCGCCATATGCAGGCCGAGAAACGCTAGTTTGTGTAGTGCCGGGTCACAGCGAAGGACAACTTTATCGTCGGGTCCCTCCAGTCCCCTAAATTTGGCTCGACGATCTCGCGCCCGGATTTCGATTACTGAACCGCACCCGTATTGCGCGACATCGACGGCGGATAACTCTTACGAGCGATTGCGCCTCTAGTATCACAGTGTTAGGATTGCTCAATTGATAAAACCAGCGATTGAGTTGCGGATAGGAAACACTTTGAAACACAGCCATGCTTAGCCGCTCATATGCGATTTTGTCTGCGACCTCATGCACGTTTAAGGAAGACCCCTCCCGATGACGGCGCGTTCGTCCGATTGGGCGTCGGCTTATTCACCAAGACGAAGTAGGCATTACGAAAGGAGATTTTATGAACTCTCGCGTTGCTGTTGGCGCAGGAGCGGCTGCTGTGCTCGCCACGTTTATCGCGACTCCATTGCCGGCCCAGGCGCTCCAACCGGCGAAGGCGACCGCGAAAACATCGATTCCGCGCGGGGCTGACGGGCACCCCGACTTGCAGGGTATCTGGACCAATGCCACTATCACCCCGGTCGAACGCCCGGCCCAGTTCGCCGGAAAGCCGACGATAAGTGATGAGGAAGCCGTGGCTTTTGAGAAGGCTTCAATGGATGGCTTGAACCTCGATCGCCGCGACGGAGGCCAGGAAGCAGACCGAAGCCGCGCCTATAACAATCTCTTTGTCGACAGAGGAACCGAACTTGCCAGGGTGGACGGAATCAAGCGAACCTCGCTAATCATCGATCCGCCGGATGGTAAAATCCCACCGCTGACTCCAGAAGGGCAAAAGCGTGCTGCGATTTTCCGCCGGCGTGCCGATGAGGGAAGCGGCGGCCTGAACGCGGGTAATGGTGGAGGAGGCAACCTGACGGCGGACGTTTCCGGTAGGTACGACAGCATCAAGGATCGTCCGTTGGCAGAACGTTGCATTCTTGGATTCGGCTCGACGTCCGGCCCGCCGATGATGCCGGTGCTGTACAACAATACCTACGAAATCGTGCAGACGCCCGCAGCAATCATAATCCTGGTGGAGATGGTTCACGATATTCGGGTCATTCATATGGATGGCCGACAGCACTCGCCTTCCAACGTGCGCCAGTGGTTGGGCGATTCCATTGGACACTGGGAGGGAGACACGCTGGTAGTGGAAACCACCAACTTCACCGACAAAACCACGTTTCGCGGGTCCGACCAAAACCTAAAGGTGACGGAACGCTTTCGCCGCGTCGATAACGCCACGATGCTTTATAGAGTGGCGATCGACGATCCCACCGTGTTCACAAAACCCTGGACAATGGAGTACCCATTCCTGGCGACGGCCGGCCCGGTGTATGAATACGCGTGTCACGAGGGCAACTACGCGATGCCCGACATCCTGGGCGGCGCGAGGCGGCTAGAGAAGCTGGGAGAACCTGAAAAGTAAGCGACACTCTCGTCTTACCTAATCGGTACAACGTGATGGAGCGCTTAGACTGCCTGTGTTTTGGCGGCCTCCACTGTCGTTTTGTTAATCGGCTTGCGCGTCTTATCCAGCTTCGTGGCGCAAGCAATGCAGATCGGAACACCGTTCAGGTACAAATGAGTGTTCGTTCCGCAGGTTGCGCACTTCGTCATAGCGAAGTGGACTATAACACGCGCGGCGCGTCGCTACAACGAGCATTTGTGCCAGTTCGCCGAAGCCGCATTTTTTCAAACGTTCGTTAACGAAGCACTAACAAAAGACGTGGCACTTTTCTTGCTCGAAAGCCAGCAGGAGGCTATTTATTATGCTTTGGTACGCATGGGTATGCTTGGTGATCGCAATTATCGCCGCTGTGCTCGGTTTCGGCGGTATCGCCGCAGGCGCCGCCGCCATCGCCAAGGTCCTGTTCCTGGTATTCCTGGTGCTTTTCGTCATAAGTCTTGTGGTTGGCCGCCGCACCGTTGTCTGAACTTTGCACGGTTGGTCCGTTTAAGAAAGGATATTGCAATATTGAAAACTTGGGTGAGTTCATTTTGCCTGATCGCGCTCCTCTCATTAGGAGCTTGCACTACGCGAAAGACGTCCGATGTTAGCGACAACGTCCGGAAGTCCCTCAATCAAGCGGGATTCAAGGATGTAAGCGTCAGCCAGGACCGTGACAAAGGCGTCCTAAATCTGACAGGGCACGTAGCCACTGAGTCCGACAAGGCCCAGGCGGAAGCGATCGCGAAGGCCAACGCCCGCGGCCAAGTTGTTGCCGACGAAATTGCAGTACTCCCGGTAAACGACCAGGACACGGCAAAGACCGTGTACTCGGACCACGATGCCGCCATCAAGAAGGACTTGGATGCGGCGCTCACCGAGAACCGGCTGAGCAAGAACGTGAAATACTCAGTAAAAAATGGAGTGGTCAAACTTACCGGAAAAGTAGATTCGCATGCCACGCGATCCGAGGCCGCGAAAATCGCAACAAGCATTCCAAATGTTCAGCAGGTTGTGAATGAGCTGGAAGTGAAGTATCGGAGAGAGACGTCGTCGAAGTAGTGTTTGCGATGCAGGGGAGCCTCTTTGATGGCTCTCGTCAGAAGTAAAGCTAGCCCCGTCGCGAGTTGCTGCCTATTTAAGCTCCGGTGACTGGCAAAAGGCAAGCGGTGCAGAAATGAATGGTTCGTCTGCACCGCATCCTGCCCTTCGCAGAAGAGGCCCCAGCCTCGGGCACGACTACCGATCCCTCGAAATCTATCGCAAGCTCTTTCGCCTTGGGCAGCATCTCGTTTCCGCACGGAACAGGAACACGTAGATCAAGCCATTCTGGTGTTTGAACGCATTGCCACGGGGCGAGGGAAGAGGCGTGGAAGACCGCCATGGATGACTCAGGCACGCAACTGAAGAGACGAGGAAGGCCAGTGGGGAGCAAGAACAAGGCGAGGAATGGGGCCTAGAAGAGTCGCGCCGCCGGTCACTAATCCCTAGCGCCCACCCACGCCAAGGGATGCGCGGCTTCGAAAGGGTCCTTGATCATCACGATGTGTACACCTCGCCGCCGCACACAATTTCTGTCACACAGGATCAAAATCGACCATTGTTTTCCGGCGGCCAAGGTCTCCATCACAGACGGCACACCCTGACGAATCACAACGAGGGGTTTGACGAGCTTAGCGATCCCGGATACCTTGGCCAGAATAGGTGAGCATGGAAAAATGCCGACGTGATTGTGCCGGCCGTAGGGGGCGACGTGAGAGGTCGTTAAGTCCGCTGCTAACGAACCGCCGCGAGAGGCTCGTTGGTCGAGTGGGTTACCTCCGCGTGGGTGTCTGCTCTTGCGGAGATGCGGGTTGCCTCTCGCGGCTTAACTATTAGACAGTCGAACGTCCGATTTCTTATCCCCAAAAAATAAATCCAATCTAACGCACTACCGCGAGGTGGCCTCCGAAGAAGGAGCGGTTCTTCCACTGTTGTTGGTACATCAACCCAGCAAAATGAACACGTCCGGTCTTCACTCCTTCTCGCGATAAAATCGCACGGCCAATCTGCGCAAGCGAGGAGTTACCTCACAATTCGGTGACTTGTCACTTGTGAACTGGCTGTGGAGTCGTATTGATTCCTCACACATTGATTCCTCACACAGAGCTAGCCGGCAGATTTATTTTTTGGGGATAAAAGGAAACTAGAAAGAGACCGTTGAGAGTCTAACAGCAAACCGCGAGAGACACCCGCATCTCCAGAAGAGGCGCACCGAACTCAAGAAAGGAGGTCACCTCAATTAACCTCTCGCGGCGCAGCGAAGGCTGCCTGCCACGCTTCCCTTCGCTGCCTTTGCTTGTGAAGCACCGCGAGAGGCTGCCTGATTGGGTTCCAGGTGGTTGCGACGGCCTCTTGGAGAATGCCTCTCGCGTATTTTATCGTATTTCCCCGCTTGGTGGATCCAGCTTTTTGATCAGAACAAGAAGTAAATCGCTCGGTCAATTCAGCATCTCAGTCGCGAGAGGCGTGACCCTGATGTTCTCCCCCGCTGCTGATAGACGCTAGCCCACACTCGTGCCGATGCTTAACCTCCCGCAACCGTATTCGGGTGGTGATAAATTCGCCGTGAAACTTCTCGGCGTCCGTAACACACGCAATATACAACAGAAAACCTCCGATTTATTGAGACATCTGATTATGTCATGTGAATTGTTGCTTATACAAGTCGGTGTCATGTAGGTGGCGTCTTCAGATGACAGGTCAAGGCGCAAAAGTCGGACGCAAGAAGAAGGAAGCGATCATTGCGCTACTCACTCAGCGCAATGTCGAAGAAGCCGTCCGTTCGATCGGCGCTGCTCACAAACCCTGCTGCGTTGGATGAAAGAACCAGAGTTCGCGGAGTCGTATCTGTCGCGAAACGCGACGCCTACAGTCAATCGATCGGCACGGCTGCAGCAGGCCACGAGCGCCGCAGCGACAACACTTTTGAAAATGATGGTCGATCCCACCACGCCCGTGTCAGTGCGGGTCCGGGCGGACGATTCCATCGTCAATCACGCTGCAAAAGGAATCCAGATCGAAGACGTCGAAGCGCGGTTGGCGCGCTGGAACAAGCCGCTTCAAATGGAAGACAGCGATGAATAGTCTCAATAGAGGGCTTAACAATTCTCTTTACTGTGTCGCTTGTCATAAGCGGTCCTGGATTAATAAAAGCTTATCGTTCTTAGTTTCACTGCAGACCATGCGTGAGGTTTTCCCATTCGTCTGCGTCTCCATGGAATACGTCCGGTAGCATCATATTTCTGGCAGCCGTGTTCGGAGCAGCCTGCCACACGCGCACGCCGCCGACGTACGTCGCATCCACAACAATATCTTTGATGTGATCCGCCTCTACTTTGCGCGGATCTTTGCGAAGGACAGCGAAATCCGCCAGCTTCCCCGACGTAATCGAGCCTTTTTGCTTTTCCTCGAACGTCGCATAAGCCCCGTCGAGCGTCCAGACTTTGATCGCCTCCTCGACACTGATCCGCTGGTGCGGTCCATATGCGACTCCGTTCGATCCTTTGCGAGTCACCATGTCTGGAATTCGCAGCAGGGGGTCTGCCGCGGACACGGTCGAATCGGAGTGACCGGCCACATGAATGCCCATGTCTATAGCAGTGCGGTAAGGATGAATCATCGCGAGGCGCTTTTCGCCGTAGGACGCGAGCTTGTCGCCATGCTCCCACATATAGGAATGGAAAACGAGAATCACGCCGTCGCGCTTCGCGCGATCGAGCAGAGCTGGCGTCATGACGCTCGCGTGCTCTATCCGATGACGGACGTCGGGTCGCGGATTACTAGTCTGCGCTCGCTCAATCGCCGTTAGTACCATGTCGATTTCACGATCGCCGTTTGAGTGTGTCGCGATCTGAAATCCCGCATCGTGCATCGCCTGGAATGCCCTGTCCAAATCTTCTTGGGATCGCGCTGGAGGGATACCGAAATAACCTGGCCGGTCCGAATACGGTTCGGAAAGCCAACACGTTCGTCCACTCATTGAATTACCGTGGAAAACTTTGAGCGAGGTCAGTCGAAGGCGGTCATCTCCGAATCCGCTTATGAGGCCAGTTCCCTTGACGTTTGAAAAACTCCCTTCGCTGAACATAAACCCCATACGCACCGGACCACCGGCATCGCGCACAGCTTCGTAAAGATGAAACGAATTCGGATTCCCACCGGCAATTCCCGCGCTGGTGATGCCGCGCTCAGCGTAGCCGCGAAAGCAGCGCAGATACCCCTTCACCTCGTCTTTAAACGGCACGCGCTGTTCGTCAGCGCGCGATGTCACTCGGGTCAACAGCTGTCGCGCGGCTTCACGCACCACACCGTTCGGTGTGCCATCTGAATCGCGATCGAACGATCCACCCGGGGGATCCTTTGTCTCTTTCGTGATTCCGGATCCCTCTAGCACGTAGCTGTTGACCGCGATCACATGACCAGAAGCGTGGCTGATCAGAATTGGATGCTCGGTCGAAACACTGTCGAGATCGTGGCGATTCGGATGGCGGCCGAGCTTCAGATCGTCATAGCGTGATCCGCTCACCAGTTCGCCTGTCGGCGTCCGAGCCGCTTTTCGCTTCAGAGCCGCTATCAAGTCTTCCATGGAATGGACCCTTTCCGGTCCGAGCCAAGGCGTGTAATAAGGCGAATCTTCTTCATATACGCCGACCGGATGTAGATGTACGTCGTTGAATCCCGGAGTGACCGTCATTCCTTTGAGATCGACGATCCGCGTCGAGGCTGTCGCGAGGCGCCGAATTTCTGCATTCGAGCCAACAGCCTCGAATCGTCCGTTTGAAACGGCAAAAGCCTGGGCGTAGGGCCTGGAAGAATCAACGGTGATCACGGCGCCGTTGAGGTAGATCGTATCCGCGGCCGATGCGGTGGAGACGGTGAGCAGGAAGAGTAGCAGGTGGCGCATCGTGATTCTCCAGTCTAAAATCCGAGCCGCAACCTGAACTGGACTTGCCCGCAGCGTGTTGTCTGGCTCAAAAAATCATTCTCTCGAAAGTTACCCATGTAATGCTGGTGCTCGAACCCGCGAAAGTCGGTTGCCGATGCCTTCTTCGGACCCCGCGTAGTCGCTTCGGCCTTGGACATCCGCTTGGGCGCCACCCTTAGCGGATGTTGCGCAGGAAAGCTGGAGTGGTGCGGACTATTTGGCGTTGACAGCGGCAAAGATCGTCTGTCGTTAACACATTAGTCGTCTTTTGGAATTAGCGTTAGTTGTCCGCTCGCAACCGGATGGAGGAAGCTGGCTAGGTGGAAACGAGCCAGTCGAGCCCCGCCCGCGAAACGAAGCGGATGATGAAGCTACAAGACGCAATGTGGAAAGCCCTGGGCATGAAGATCACATGGATCGAAGCGGCCGCGATCGCCGGCATGAACGTGCGCAATATGCAGCGGATGCTGCGGCGCTACCAGAAACGGCGATGTGAAAATATACCTCGCTAGCTACACCGGTGAGATGGCGCAATCGCTGGAGCGGTCGAAGGCCCAGTCGCACGACTTCCCCAAGTATCTACGCGACTCCAATAACGCGATCAAGGGAATCGCGGTTATAGAGCTGCAACCTCAATCGGACCGCGAGGTCAAGGTTCGAGTCGAGTATGTATAGCAGGATCGCAATGAGGCCCAGTATTTCCTTCTGGACAAGATATCCGGCGCTTGGAAAATTTCGCGCGTGGAAACAGCCGAGCGTATCAAATCCCTGATCCCCTATGGTACGTCGGTGCGATGATCGCTGATCCGTTTTTTCTTGAGAGCGGCTCGTGCTCTAGTTGAACTGCTCGTCATGCCGGCTGCCGAACAGTCGGCCCAGTAGGGCCTACCCGTTCTCGATTTGCAACTCAAAGATCAGAATGTCAAGTCCTGGACGCTCATGTTCCACGGTGGCGGTAGTAATCAGCGACATAGCTGTGAGTTTTGAACCCATGTTCAGCAGCTCTGCCAGTCTGATCCCTTATGAAGGATCGGACATCAAAGTGTCTCCGCGGCCACTTCTCGGCGAGAATTTCTTGCAGGTGAGCATGCGTCACATCGGCTGAATGCTGATGGTGCACGGGATTGGGCGCGGCGTCGACGGACATGGAATAGCGCGTTTGCAAAAATCACCACGCGCAATGACGCCCGAACCAGCTTCTTCTCTTCCGACCTCGGTCGGTTGTTCTTGGCCGCGCGTCGGCAGGGAAGTAATCCTGCCGAGATCCGTGTCTACGAAGCGCACTGAGCGCCAGGAAAGACGCGAAGGTAGGAAAATGGGTAACGACGGAGCACGAACCTGGTGGCCGAGAGAGATCATTTTGTTCGCTCAAATAAGTCCAAGAGTCGGCTGATTGTATATCGGTGCTCTCGATTCCAAAATTAAGCGGTTGAGAACTAACGTATACCGATTTAAAGCGCCCGGTAGCCGCTATGGGCATCAGTGATGAGTCGTTGACGCTCGCTATCCTGCGCAGAAGTCGTTATCGCTGAGGCTCACGCGGAACCGGTTCCGATACCGGAGAGCGAATTGTCGCGCACGCCGCAGCTTTTCGGAGTTTCGAAATTCTTAACGTCACCAGCTAGTCGAGGAACTCGCTCTCCTCCAACCGGGCCGGTACGTATTCTTCCGTAACATAGCTGATATCTTTGCTTATCAAGGCTTCCACTTCGAG
>Ga0126371_10006604_pt1 | contig 10331 bp, 11 predicted proteins | sample PanSoiMetaPlot_4_FD_110145 | JGI IMG/M metagenome (GOLD analysis project Ga0126371, IMG submission 110145) | Tropical forest soil microbial communities from Panama - MetaG Plot_4 | ecosystem: Environmental > Terrestrial > Soil > Tropical forest > Bulk soil | place: Panama | collected 2016-02-17
CGTGAGGAGGAACAGGCCCTTCACGTCCTTCGGCGTGTCGGCCGCGATCGCCGGAGCGACGGCCAGAAAAGCGGTGGAAACGAGGGCGATCAACGAGGCCCGCATGGCGACATCTCCCGTGACAACGCGATTGGTTGGTCGAGGCCGCCCCCACCGGCGGTGTCCGCGTGAGGGGGCGCCGTCGGATCGAGGCGGCTTTTCCCGCCCGATCGTGACGAAATCGGTACGAACTTAAGGATTTTTTTTGGCTATTGCGCAAGTGCGACCTTGCGCCACGATCCACGTGGTTAACGCGCGGGCTGCACGCCGCCCTGGAGGTTGCACGGCCGGCGCCATATGCTTGACGGCCCTGCGGCGCTTCAGCGCAGCGCATCCGAGGAGGCCCTCCCATGTCGGCGCAAACCCGCCCGCTCGTCCACGCGGACATCAAGCCTTCGACCGCGCCCGAGCTCGCCTCGCATTACATCGACGCCCCCAACATGCCGTGGGAGCCGACGAAATTTCCCGGAATCCGCATCAAGGTGCTCTACAGCGACGACAGCGGCATCACCACCGCCCTGTTCCGGCTCGATCCCGGCGCCGTCGTGCCGCTGCACGAGCACACCGCGCTCGAGCAGACCTATGTGCTCGAAGGCACGCTCGAGGATCACGAGGGCGTTGCCGGGCCCGGCCAGTTCGTCTGGCGGCCGGCCGGCAACCAGCACGAGGCCGTGGCGCCGAACGGCGCCGTGCTGCTCGGCTTCTTCCTCAAGCCGAACCGGTTTGCCTATGGGGAGAAGTTCTTCACCGAGGAGACGAAGTAGCGCGGGCCGCCTTTTTGTCCCTCGTCCAGGCACCAAATGCCCGCGACCGAGTTGATACCTCGCGTGCCGAGGACCCCCGCTTGAGCTCAGCCGTCGAGACGTTGACCGTCCCGCTCGCCCGCACCAGGGCGGCCGCGATCGACCCCGAGCGCGCCGTGGCGCTGGCGCTGCTCGCGACCGCGCTGGTCCTCGGGCTGGCGACGGCAGCCGATTACGGCGTGACGATCGACGAGTTCAACGCCAACGACTACGGACCGAAGGCGCTCGCCTGGTACACCAGCGGCTTCACCGACCGCTCGCATTTCGAGACCGTCGAGGCGCCGCTCTGGTACTACGGCCCTTGGTTCCAGATGCTGACCGCGGCCGTGCAGTCGCTCGGGCTCGCCGGCCCGCTCGCCATCCGTCACGCGCTCACCTTCGCGGTCGGCCTCGCCGGGGTCGCGGCGCTCTATCCTGTCGCGCGGCTCTCGTTCGGGCGCTGGGCCGGGCCGGCGGCGATCGTGATCTGCCTCTCGACCGGGTACTTCTACGGCAACCTGTTCTTCGCGCCGATCGACGTGCCGTTCCTCGCCGCCATGTGCTGGGCGACGCTCGCCATCATGGCGATGGCGCGATCGGCCGTGCCGGGCTGGCCGGCGACGGTCTGCGCCGGCATCGCCATGGGCCTCGCCATCGCGACCCGCACCGGCGGAATCATCACGCACGCGTATCTGATCGGCGCAATGGCGCTGTGCGGCCTCGAGGCGATCCTGTCGAGCGGCGCGGCCGCGCGCACCGCGCTCATGCGCATCGCGGTCCGCACGGTCGCCGCCCTCGCCCTGGCCTGGCTGGTCGCGATCGCGCTGTGGCCCTGGCTGCAGATCGGCAATCCATTCACCCAGTTCACCACCGCCTATGTGCACTTCGCGACCCTCTCGACCGACTTCGAGTTCGATCACTGGGGCCGGCGGCTGCTGACCACCGAGCTGCCGTGGTCGTACATCCCGGCGCAGTGGCTCGCGCGATTTCCGATCGGATTCCTGGCGCTGCTCGCGAGCGCCGTCCTGCTCGGCATCCTGGCGGCGATCCGCTGGGTCCGCACGGACCTGGCGCACGGGCGCCTGCGCGACGCGGCGCTGTCGCTCGCGCGCGGCCGCAACCTCCTGCTGGTGTGGGTCGCGGCGCTCGTGCCGGTCGCGTTCCTGATGATCACCCGCGCGACGCTCTATGACGGCGTGCGACACACCCTGTTCGTCATTCCCATGCTGGCGCTGCTGGCCGGCTGGGCCCTGGTTCGGCTGGCGCAGCTGATCGGCCGAGCCCGCATCGTCGCCGCGCCGCTCGCCCTCGCCTACCTCGGCGTCGTGCTGGCCGATCTCGCCACCCTGCACCCGCTCGAATACATCGCCACCAATGCATTCGCGGGCGGCACCGCCGGGTCGTACGAGCGCTTCGAGCTCGACTACTGGTCGGCGGCGGCGACCGAGGGGCTGCGGCGCCTCGAACACCGCCTCGACCATACGGGTGCGTTCACCGGGTCGCGGCCGGGTATCGTGGTGTGTATTCCCTACCGCGAGCAGATGGCCGGCATCATGCTGGATGCGAAATGGCGGCTCGAGACCGATCCGGACAAGGCGGATTTCGTGATCGAGACCCAGCGCAATCGTTGCGCCGCCGACCGGCCCACACTCGCGCCGATCGACGAGGTCACGCGCTATGGCCGCGCCTTCGCGTGGACCTTCGTCAACACCAAGAGCCGCTACGCCGGTGCGGCGATCCGGTAGGCCGTGCACTCATAAAATGGGGTGGCTCGGCCAGGCGCGCTTGATGTCCGCTGTGCCCCTGATAGCGGCGGAAAAGCGGACATCGCGGGACTTCCGCGTCGTGCATAGGAGCGTCTCCAATGCGTCGCAGCAAAACAATCGATCGCCGCGATGCATTGGAAGGAAGCCAGCGAAGCCAAATTCCGCGTCGCCTGGGATGCCGAAGTTGCTGGAGTCTCCACCTCCAGGCACATCGTTCATGGTAGCAGGAAATCAAGCCGGCGATCCGTCTTCGACGGCGCGATCTCCAGGATTTCTACCGTGACAATTCCTTCGGCCACAAAGGGATCGACGTTCACCCGCTCCTGCAGGGCAGCGAGCGTCGCTCCATGGGCCAGAATGGCGCCGCCGGCATTGGGTAGCAGTGAGCCCGCGAGCAGGAACACGCCCTCATCGAAGCCGTGCTTGAGCCACGCCTTGTGGCCTTCCATGTGCTGGCTGGCTTTTCCTCCGTTGTCCGAAAATTTGAGCAGAACGACGAACATCATATTCACACTCAAGCCGCGAAAGCACGCGCGCCTACTGGGACGCGCACGAATTCATCGGGCTTGGCAACCGTACTCGCCCAATACGGCACCGACCGCATGCGGTCGAAATAGGCGTTGATGTTCGGATAGAACGACCAATCGAAGCGTGCCATGTCCTTCATGGATTCGAGATGGATGATGGCGTAATCGGCGATGGTCAGACCGTCGCCCACCATAGTGCGATGGCCTTCGAGATGGCGCTCCAGGACATCAGCATGGGAGCGTAGCATGCGGATGCTCCACGTAACGAGATGCTCGTCCGGCTGTTGTCCGAAGACATTCGGCTTAAGCACGGTCTGGAAGGCGAGCATGCCCATCTGGTCATTGAAATGGGCAAGCTCCCAAGAAAGCCAACGATCGATATCCGCCTGCACGCGCGGATCATCCGGGTAGAGTGAATTGCCAGGGCACTTGCTGCACAGATACTTGTTGATGGCGTTGCTTTCCCAGAGCGTGAAATCGTTGTCGGCGAGCGCCGGGACCTTTCCCGTCGGATTGATTTTAAGGTAGGCGGAAGATTTCAGGTCACCTTTCATGTAGTCGAGATAGATTGTCTCGATCGTGATCCCGAGATGATTAGCGACCGCCTGAACCTTGCGACAGTTGGTCGAGCCATTGGCGATATAGAGCTTCATGGCTTGCTCCGTGGCTGGCGTTGAAGTGATGAATGATTTCACCATAGCCATGCACGGCGGCACGCCAATGCAAACTTCTGCACAGGAGGTTGAAAGAATTTTTCACCTCTCAAGGGCCTTCGCCGAGAAGCAGGGGCGATGCGGATTTGCACTTGCGCGCAAGTGCGTCAGAGGCGGCGCGCATGCGGGGAATACGAGCGATCTCCGGATGAAGGAGCAACCACAGCCCTGTTTCAAGAGCAGCAATCGGCGGCGCTGCCGATATTAGTTCGGGAATGGAGCTGCCGACGAAACAAGGCAACACGCCGAAGCCAAGCCCGGAGCGGATCGCCTTAGCGGCGCCGAGCAACGTGTTGGCGCGGAACCGGATCGCTTCTTCCGGCACATTTTTCGCCATCCAGGCACCCGGCCCCGCGCAAGCAAGCGCCCCGTCATAACCGACCCACGGGCGTTGCGCGTTGCCGGCCTCACGATGAGTCGCCGCAAGCTTTTTTTCGGCATAGACGGCTATGGCAACAGTTCCGACCCGTCGCCCTTTGAGCGCCGGATCGGGCGCGTTGGTCACGCGTAATGCAATGTCGGCGGCGCGTTCGGCGAGCGATAGCGGCTGGTTTGACACTACAAGTTCAATGGTGAGTTGGGGCCTTTCCCGGCAGATTTCGGCAAGCATGTGGGGCAAAAGATATTCTGACACGGCATCGGGCGCGGTGAGGCGCACGGACCCGTTGATGCCCTGATCGCGCCCGGCGAGACGCGTCTCCAGCACCGCAATCTCGTTGCGGAATCGGACGGCAAGTTCGCGCATCTCCTCGCCGGCTGGCGTCGGACGGCAGGCGGTTGGTGTCCGTTCGAAAAGCCGCGTCCCAAGACGCTGCTCGGTCTGTCGCAAGCGCCGTGATAGTGTGGGATGGCTCAGGCGCAGGCGCTGAGCCGCGCGTGAAATTGCGCCTTCCTCTGCGACCGCGAGCACGAGGCGCAAATCATCCCAATCGAGAATCGAATGCGGCGCCATGATGGATGAAAAGCCTTCTTTGTCAGGAATGATCACTTTAAATAACATACCATCTCTGCCCGAGCCGTTCATCCGCGTTGCCTACACAGTAATGGTTCGGCACAGCACCTCCTCCGAGCTGGCAGTAGGGATTGCCCTTAGCCCACCCCTCACCAGCGCCGGTAGCCCGTCTCCGGTTCCCAAAGAACGTGGCTGCAGCGCACAAACTGGCCCCAGTTGAGGTCCGGCTTGGGTCATCCTGGGTCAAAATTGGATGCGCTGATCGAGCAGAATATTTCCGCTTGGCCCCCAAGACCCGACATCCGCACGTCAACGAGTACGCGCCCTGGCGCGCTCGCGTCAGCCCGCGCGCCGCAGCCGCCGGCGCTCCGGCTTGCGGTTCGGCTGTGCCTGCGCGAGCGCGATGGTCCGCGCCAGAACGGTGATGAGCTCCATCTGGGTGCGCAGCTTCAGGTGCAGGTTGAGCAGCACGATGAGCGTGATCCCGACCCAGACATAGATCACGAGGTCGACGCCGCGGCCGATGCCGACCCAGTGGGCGAGGAACGTCGCGTGCTCGGGCACCCAGATGAAATAGAATCCGGCCATCGCGGCCGCGATCGAGAGCCACGCCACGACCGGCGAGCGGCGGCGCTCGTTGCCGGCATAGAGCAGCACGCCGCCCATCAGGATCGACAGCACGATCTGCGCCGTCATCGATAGAGCCTCCGGGCGAACAGATCGAACAGGATCGCGAGCGCGTCGCCGAGTCGCTGCCCCTTGGCGAGCGAGTAGGCCGTGTACTCGATCCGCACCGGCACCTCGACGTACGGCAGGCCGCTGGCGGCGATCTGGGCGAGGATCTCCGATGCGTGCGCCATGCGGTTCTGCCGCAGCCGGATCCGGCTGGCGCCGCGCCGCGTCATGGCGCGCAATCCGTTGTGCGTATCGGTCAGGCGCAGACCGGTGGTGAGCTGCGTGAAGACGGTGGCGGCGCGCAGCAGCAGGCGCCGGGCGGCCGGCAGCGCCATCGTGCTTCCCAGGAACCGGCTACCGAGCGCGAAATCCGCACGCGCCTCGCGCAAGGCCGCCACCAGCCGCTCGATGTCGGCGGCGCGATGCTGGCCGTCGGCATCGAACGTGACGACGAACTCGGCCGCCTGCTGCAGCGCGTAATCGATGCCGGTCTGCAGCGCGGCGCCCTGGCCGAGATTGATGGGGTGGCGCACCACCGCGTTGGCGGCCGCGGCCCGTTCGGCCGTCTCGTCAGACGAGCCGTCGTCGACTACCACCACATGGTAGTCACGGCGCGCCACCTCGCCGACCACGCGCGCGATCACCTTCGCCTCGTTGTACGCGGCGATGACGACCCACACCGGCATGCCGTCGCCCATCGTTGGCGCGCCTCCGTTTGCGCCGATGGCAAACGCGCAATTGCGGTGCCGGTTCCCTCCTCAGCCAACTACCAGGAACAGGCCGATGGCGATCACCACGACGCCGCCGACCAGCCGCCATCCGACCGGCTCGGCGAACACCCAGGCACCGAGCAGCGGCGTGATCGCGAACGCGAGGGCGACGAACGGATAGGCGCGCGACAAGGGCGTGAATGTCAGAATCCAGACCCAGGCGACCGCAAGGGCGCAATAGAGCACGAACGCCGCCAGGAACCAGGTATTGCCGGCGAGCTCGATCAGCCGCTCGCCGAGACCCGACCCAGGCGTGAGCCGCTGCGCCGCCTGTTTGAACAGCAGCTGTCCGCCGGCCATCCCGGCCGCATAGGCGGCGAGCAGCAGGATCTGCGTCGCGCCGAGGCGATGATCGCTCATGCGGGTTTTCGCAGCACGACGCGCATGGCGTCGAACAGGTTGAGCGGAAGGCCGATCCCACCGGCGCTCGCTTGCGTTCCTTGCGGCAAGCCGAGCATGCGGCGCAGCTGAAACAGCACCAGCGACAGCGGCACGATCTTCCACGGATGATCGATGGACTCGCGGTCGAGGCCGGCGGACCGCGCCATGCGGGACATGCTGTCGGGGGTGAAGAACCACAGATGCTGCGGCGGCGTCATCAAGCGCCAGTGCCTGCCCGAGAGCCGCGCGGCGAGCGAGGCGAAATCTCCTGTGGTGATGACGATGATGCCGCCCGGCACGAGATGGCGGCCGAGCAGGCGGAGCAGGTCGAGCGGATCGGGCAGATGCTCGATGACGTCGAGCATGACGATCACGTCGAAATCACCAAGACGTTGCAGCGTCGCCTCGTCCGCCGCCCCGGTCGTCACATTCAGCCCTGAGCCGCGCGCCTGGGCCGCCGCGTCGGCCGCAAGCTCGATGCCGGCGACGTCGAAGAAAGGCTTTGCCTCGCGCAGGAAGAACCCGTAGGCGCAGCCAACCTCGAGCAGACGCCCGCCGTCGCGCCGCATGCGGATGAACTCGACCGTGCGGGCGAACTCGCGCCGCAGTACCGGTTCGGCGCCGCGATAGTCGGCATAGCCGTCGGCGTGGTGCCCGGTGAAATAGTCGTCGGTGTAGTACCGCTCGGGATCGAACGCCGGCGCTTCGGTCCGCCCGAGGCCGCAGGCGGCGCAGCGCAGGATCGTGCAGTTCTTGATCGAGTAGAGCCGCGTGTGCTCGGTGAGCCGGCCACAGGCCGGGCAGCCGCGGCGCAGCGGCTGGGCGGTCGTCGATGCGCGTCCGGGAGCCTCGGCGTCGAGCTGGAGCATGCTTTTTGAGACCGCGTCACGATGCCGACAATTGTCGCAGGTACCTTAACGCCCGACGCAGCAGGCGGTTCCGCCGGGTCCGGACGCTGCGTCCCGCACCTACCCCGCCAGCCCCTTCATGATCCCATACAGCGCCGCCTGCCCTTCGAAGCCGATGCCCGGCCGGTCCGACAGGGTGATGGCGCCGCCCTCGACCTTGGCGTCGTCGGCGAACCCGCCGAACGCGCCAAAGACGCCCGGATAGGACTCGGCGCCGCCGAGGCCGAAGCCGGCCGCGATCGCGAGCGACATCTGGTTGCCGCCGTGCGGGAAGAGCGAGGCGCGCGACCACCCTTCCCGCTCGAGCATCGCGACGGTGCGGGCGTACTGGGCGATGCCGTAAGCCTGCGGCGGATCGACCTGGATGATGTCGCGGTCGGCCCGCATCCCGCCGAAGCGCGCGAAGTTCTGCACGTCCTCGGTCGAGTACAGGTTCTCGCCGGCCGCGAGCGGCGCGTCGTACATGGAGGCGATCTCGGCGTAGAGCGCAAAATCGAGCGGGTGGCACGGCTCCTCGAACCAGCGCAACCCGAACGGCGCCAGCGCCTTGGCGTACGCGAGCGACTCGGCGCGATCGAACTTGCCGTTGGCGTCGACCGCGAGCTGGGCGTCGCCGAGCACGGACTTGACCGCCTCGATGCGCCGGCAGTCCTCGGCGAGCGGCGCCCCGCCCACCTTCATCTTCACCATGGTGTAGCCGGCGTCGAGATGGCGGCGCATCTCGTCCTGCAGATCGCGGATGGTCTGTCCCGGCCAGTACCAGCCGCCGCCGACGTAGCAAAAGATCCGGTCCGGCACCTTGCCGTCGCCGTAGCGTTCGGCGAGGAGCTGATGCAGCGGTTTTTCGGCGATCTTCGCCACCGCGTCCCACACCGCCACCTCGATGGTGCCGATGCCGATCGAGCGCTCGGCGTCGCCGCCGATCTTCTCGCGCTGGCGCATCAGGCCAAGGATCTTTTCCGGATCGAGATTGTCCCCGCTTGCATCGAGCAGCGATTGCGGATCGGCGCGCAGGATGCGCGGGATGAAGCGCTCGCGCATCTGCGCGCCGCAGGCATAGCGGCCGGTCGAGTTGAACGCGAAGCCCGCCACCGGCCGGCCGGCGCGCACCACGTCGGTGATCACGGCGACCACCGAGGTGGTCATCTCGGAGAAATCGAAGCTCGAGTTCTTGAGGTCCGACTTGAGCGGGATCGCCCGCTCGCGAATGTCGACGATGCGCATTGTGAGACCGCAGGCGGCGTCACTGGATCTTCAGGTTGGCGTCGCGCACCACCTTGCCCCACCGTTCCATCTCTTCCTTGATGCGGGCGCCATATTCGGCCGGCGTGCTGACCACCGGATTGAAGCCGATGGCCTCGAGCCGCTGCCGCACCTCGGGGATCGCGCCGATCTTGGCCATCTCGGCGTGCAGCTTCTCGACGACCGCGGGCGGCGTCTTGGCCGGCATGACGAAGCCGGTGACCGTATCCGCCTCCTGGCCGGGCGCGCCGGCTTCGGCGATGGTCGGAACATTCGGCAGCAGGGGCGACCGCTTCACCGCCTCGATGGCGAGGCCGACGAGCTTGCCCTCGTTGATCAGGCCGATGGTCGGCGGCAGCGCCGTGAAGCCGATCGGCGGCTGGCCGGAGAGCACGCCGTTGACGGCGAGGCCGGCGCTGGTGAACGGCACCATGGTGAGATCGAGGCCGTAGGTCTGCTTCAACAGCTCGGCCGAGAGATGCGGGGTCGAGCCGATCGCCGGCTGCGCATAGGCGTACTTGCCGGGATTGGCCTTCACCAGGTCGATCAGCTCCTTGAACGTCTTCGCCGGCAGCGACGGGTGGACGAAGATCACGTTCGGCGACACCGCCGCGAGCGTGAGCGGCGTGAAATCCCTGATCGGATCATAGGGCACCTTGGCATAGAGGCTCGGATTGACCATGAAGCCGGTGCTGGTCACCAGGATGGTGTAGCCGTCGCCCGCCGCGCGCGCCGCCTGCGCGGTGCCGAGGTTGCCGCCGGCGCCGGGAACGTTCTCGACATAGAACGTATGACCAAGATTCTCGGAAAGTTTCTGGGCAAAGACGCGCGCGATCACGTCGGTCGGCCCACCCTGCCCGAACGGCACCAGGACGCGGACATTGCGGTCCGGATAGGTCTGCGCCGACGCGGTGGCCGAAACAGCCAGCAGGAGGCAGGCAAGCACACGAACGATCGCTCTCAAGGCGGTCTCCCATGATTTTGGTTTGGTGCTATCATCGCCCCAACCGGTGGCGCAGTAAACCCAGCCCCTCCCGCTGCACCGCCTTCCCCGCCACTGGCTGACACAAGGAACTCCCATGCCGGCAAAGAAGTACACGCGTCAGGATCTGAGCGACGCCGCGGAGAAATACAAGAACTGGGGCAAGTGGGGACCGGACGACGAGATCGGCACGCTCAACTACACGAGCCCCGCCGACATCGTCGCGGCAGCGGGCCTGGTGAAAAAGGGCAAGGTGATCTCGCTCGCGCTCAACTTCGACCACACCGGGCCGCAGGGCGCGAAGAGCAAGTATCCGGCGATGGGCCGCACCAACCCGATCCACACCATGCTGCGCACCGGCACCGACGCCTACTCCGGCGTGCTCGACAAGCGCGGCATCCGCGCCGCCGACGACATGGTCACCATGCCGCTGCAATGCGGCACCCAATGGGACGGGCTCGGCCACGTGTTCTACGAGAACTGGATGTGGAACGGCTACGACTGCCGCGAGGTGACGAGCAACGGCGCGCAGAAGTGCGGCATCGAGAAGACCAAGAGCAAGATGGTCGGCCGCGGCGTGCTGCTCGACGTCGC
>Ga0126371_10006605_pt1 | contig 10330 bp, 12 predicted proteins | sample PanSoiMetaPlot_4_FD_110145 | JGI IMG/M metagenome (GOLD analysis project Ga0126371, IMG submission 110145) | Tropical forest soil microbial communities from Panama - MetaG Plot_4 | ecosystem: Environmental > Terrestrial > Soil > Tropical forest > Bulk soil | place: Panama | collected 2016-02-17
GCAAGAGCGGGCGCGTCATGCCGATGGTGCTGCGCATCACCGGCAACAACGAGAATTTCGCCCGTATGCGGCTCGCCAACTTCAACCTGCCGAAGACCGAATGCGCCGACATGTGGCAAGCGGCGACGCGCGCGGTGGCGATCGCGCAAGGGAAGGCCTGATGGCGGCCCTGATCGATAAAGAGACGCGGCTGCTGTGCCAAGGCATGACGGGCTGGGCCGGCACCTTTCACACCGACCGTATGGTCCAATACGGCACCGCCGTTGTCGCCGGTGTCACGCCCGGCAAGGGCGGCACGACCCATCTCGGCGTGCCGGTCTTCAACGCCGTCGCCGAGGCGAAAAGCGCGACTGGTGCTAACGCCAGCATCGTCTTCGTGCCGCCGGCAAATGCCGGCCGCGCGATGCTCGATGCGATCGAAGCGGAGATGCCGCTGGTCGTCGTCGTCACCGAGCGTGTACCGGTGCTCGACATGGTGCGCGTCCGCGAGGCGTTGGTCGGCTCGCGCACGCGGCTGATCGGGCCCAACTCGCAGGGCATCTTGGCGCCCGAAATCTGCAAGATCGGCGTCATGGCGACGGATCGCGCCCGCCGTGGTCCGATCGGCGTTGCCTCGCGGTCCGCGTCGCTGACCAGCGAGGTCGTCAGCCAGCTCACCGCCGCGGGCCTCGGCCAATCGACGACGGTCGGCATCGGCGGTGACCCCGTTCACGGCATCGGCTTCGCCGAATGTCTCGATCTGTTCTTCAAGGATTCCGATACCGAGGGCGTGGTTCTGGTCGGCGAAATCGGCGGCGCCGAGGAACAGGACGCCGCGCGCTACATCCGCGAGGCCGGCCTGAAAAAGCCGGTGGTGGCCTTGATCGTCGGCCGCGCGGCGCCGGCGCAGTGCCGCATGGGGCATGCCGGCGCCTTGACCGCGCAGCCGTCCGACGATGCCGACAGCAAGATCAAGGCGTTGCAGGACGTCGGCGTGGTCATCGCGCCGAGCGCGCATCTCGTCGGCACGGCGATGTCCGAAGCTTTCGCGCGGCGCGCCGCGTGAAGGCTTAGACGGGTCGGGACTATTCGATCGAGCCGATCAGATGGCCGCACGATTTGACCGGCGGCAGTAGCGTTTCACCAATAACGAAGATCGAGTGTGGGGGCGTCAGCAACGCCCTCAGGTGCGTCGCAGATTTTCGCGCGCCGTGAGGCCCACAATTGGCAGACTCTGACCTCCGGCAAATCGCATCCCGCAACGGGCACCGTCTTGCCAAACAATGTCGCCGTGGAAAGTACCAAAGCCGGTGATCGTCAGGCTGATCTCACCGCTGACGTCCACCAATTCATCGAGTAAAAGGTTGGCACCGCCCACCGAAATATTGCTAACGAAGCACCGACAGGGGCCATTCGGAGCTTGTAGTATACCAACACATTGCAGCTGCCTTCGACGGAGCGTCAGACCGGGCAAATGATTTTTGTGGGTTTTTGCTTTTTTGTTCGGCTCGCGCACGGGCATGGCGATGGCAAATCGTGAATGTTGTGGCGGATGCCAGCAAAAGTAATTTTCGATTCGTTAAAGGCGGATTAAGTAATAATTCTCGCACCATACCGCGTCGCGCTGCGCCAATCAGACCAGAACCTCGACCAATCGTCGTCATCTGGAAGTGCATCTGGCCGAAGTCACTAAATCGTGATTGGCCGCCGAGCTACGCTCGCCGGTTCCAGTTGCACGAAATGCGATACCGCGCGGTCAAATGATTGCCTCCGGGTGTGCCGCGCTCGATCTCCGGTTAACGGACGGTAACTTTAAGGCCCCTTTAATCCGCTGCAGATAAAAATCATGCCGCCGTTTCTCAACTCTGGCAGGGATTAAATCGTGGCATCGCTGATCAAGCTAGTACGAAGTGAGTCCGGCTCGGTCACGGCGGAAGCTAGCCTGATCTTGGCACTCACGGTCTTTATCGTTGTAACTGCCGTTGCGACATTGAGTCGGAATTACTGCCTGTAGTGTCACTACGAGAAAACACTTTGGCAGTCGCTGAGAAGCAAAAAGCTGAGGCGCCCATCAGCCAGAGCTTATGCGTTCGTGCCTCGATGCAAAGGCTGGGCGGATTCGGCGCGACGACCGGAGCGAACTATAGCTTTGACGTAACCGGCGTCAGCAGCGGCGAAACTATGTCGGTGACGTACGTAGTGTCGTCCGTAAAACGAATTCCAACATTACTCCGGGTCCGCCACATCACTTCGGCATTGAGTGGAGGCTTTCCATCAAGGTCGAAGCGAACCTCCTGAAGCCGATAAAATTGCGACACTAATTGCAGGCGCGCACCTGTGAGCGACAGATCGGTCACGATGCAGTGTGCCGTTCCCTCGGGAGTCACGACTTGTGCCTCCCAACGACCAATCGCCCGCCCAAGATTTCGACGCTCGCCGCGCTCTTTTTCGGCGCGCTCAGTCTCTTCGCGCGCTCGCAGAGCCTCGATCGTTTGTAACTGACTTGGCAAAGGATTGGCCATAATCAGGCCCTCCAGAGAGCCACCATACACGGGGACTACGTCCCAAAATTAGGATCACGAGCCGATTTCGTCAAGAATCGCGTGTTTTTCCACCTGAGGCACTGGGCGCTCCTGCATTTCGTAGCTAAGCGAAATTGGAGGGAGCGGCGCAGCTCCACAGGATGCAGCCGGTCCGAGAACTTCGTGTCGCATATATTGGGAGTCGGTCCTGATGGCTGGCTGCCGCTGCGTTCGGGTGAGTCCGAGCGTACAGGCGCGCCGTCGGATCGCGCCTGGTGTCCGGCGCGGCAGTCGTTCCCACAATTCGCGCCGATGGATGAAGGTGTATGTCTGCCGTAAATACTCGTCCTCCTGGCTCGACCAAAGGCGCGCTGCCATTGGCCCCGGTTCGGCGAATCCGCCAAGGGCATGAAGTAAAACGTCTCGACGAAGGACATGCAGCGTGATGTGGCGTTTCACGAGACTTACCGAACTATAAGTGCAGCCGGCGCCGAAGTAGCGACGCGCCTCACCGCGCTTTCGGAGCGAGGAGAGATCGTCGCTACTACGCACGAGCATTTTATCGGCGCATCGATTGTAGGTCATAGGCAACTAATTCATCAGCCGGCGATCCCTTTCAGGCTCCGGTCTTTCGTGAAAACGAGGTCACGCCCCGAAGCATTGGCCCATTGGTTGATTTCTTGATGTGGCTCCGATAGTTGGACAGACGATCTCTTCCAAAAGGTTTACCGAAATTTAGGCTGTCGCTGCGATCCTTCCTGCGCCTGTTTCTTGGTGCGGGTTGTGATGAAAAAACCCAGCTATTCGGCGCCGCAAAGCGCCCGCGTGAGCTACCTGGCTAAGCCAAGCGCCGTATTGGTCGCGATAGCCGGGCTAGCCGCGCTCATCTATTTCCCTTGGCGCCTGACAACGTTCAATCCCCACGCGATGACATTGTCGCTAATGTTATATGCGGCGGAGCTATTCGGACTGGTAACGATTCTCCTTCACACCTTCATGGTTTGGCGCGTCGTTGATCGCCAATCTCCGCCACCGCCACCAGGGATATCAGTCGACGTTTTTATCCCGACCTACAACGAACCTGTCGACATGGTGCGCCGAACGGTAATTGGCGCCCGCGATATGACGTATCCGCATTCGACGTGGCTGTTGGATGACGGGAACCGTCCGGCGATGGCGGCGCTCGCTGCGGAACTTGGCGTCCATTACCTCGCTCGTACCGAGAATACCCACGCAAAGGCGGGCAATCTTAACAACGCTTTCTCCCGCAGTTCGGGGGCATTGATCGCGATTTTCGATGCCGACCATGTGCCACACAGAGATTACCTCGTGAGGACCATCGGGTATTTTTCGGATCCCGCCGTCGCTTTTGTGCAGACCCCACAGGATTTCTACAATCTCGACTCCTTTCAACATCGTCGAAGCGCGCGGCACAACGTCGTGTGGTCCGAGCAGTCGCTATTTTTCCGTGTAATCATGCGCGGCAAAGATTATTGGAACGCATCGTTCTTTTGTGGCAGCTGCGCGACGGTCCGTCGTTCGGCCCTGGCGTCAATTGGCGGGTTTGCAACTGAGACCGTAACGGAAGATCTGCACACTTCGATCCGCCTTCACAAAAAAGGCTATGGCTCCGTCTATCATGGGCAGGCACTCGCCTATGGCATCGCTCCCGATACGTTTGAGCCTTACGAATCCCAGCGCGTCCGGTGGGGCCAAGGTGCAATGCAAGTCTGGCGCACCGAGGGAATTCTCAGTGCACGTGGGCTTACGCTTGCGCAGCGCCTTTGTTATCTCGCGTCGGTCCTGGCCTACTTCGATGGCTGGCAAAAGGCGTTTATGTACCTAGTGCCGCCCTTTGTTCTTCTCGCTGGGATTCTTCCTGTTGTCTCGCTCGACTGGCACTTCGCCGCAATTTTCAGCACTTGGTACGTTCTTTCATTGCTCGCCTGTGAGGAGCTTGGCCGCGGCTATGCTCATTCTTGGATGATCGAGCAATACAATTTTCTTCGTTGTCCGGGTTTCTTGTTTGCGACTTTGACATTTTTCCTAAATCGGCGGCTGCGGTTTTGCGTAACGAAGAAGGAAGGCTCAACACGGTTAGACAACATCAAACGGCTGGCGCCACATCTGTCGGCCGTCGCTATCGTATTGGGTGCGGTGCTTATTGCGGCAGCGAGGTTTGCCTCAGCACCATACATGCAGCCGAGCGCTTTCGTATTGAATGTGATTTGGGCGTCGGTTATGGCGTTCACCGCAATCGCAGCGGTTCGATTTTCGTTCAGGCATGCAAAGCAAAATCGCGCCTCTTATCGCTTCAACCTTCCGCTGCCGATCGCGATCGAGGACGGCAAGGGGTCCAAGATCGTACTGACGGCCGACGATGTATCGTCGGGCGGACTTCGGATTCAGATTCCTGGCGCACTGCCCGTCGAAACGGGCACCACGTTGCCCGCAAAGTTGATCCTACCGTCGGGATTGAAAACCGTGTCGCTCGATGTTCGGAGATGCTCCGTGGTGCGAACGCAAGAGGGATCGGTACGCCATCACGTAGGCGCGAAATTTGTCTGGCCCTCGGTTGCCGACGCCGACGAGTTGGACCGCTATCTCTACGGGTCAAATGCCCAATGGTTGTTTAGCGGGTTGCGCGAGAGGGGTGACACACCTACCGAATTGGTTCTGCGCCACTTCGGGCGCCAGCTCCACCCGTCGTTGCATATCAGCGACGAGTGGCGAGCGGCAATTGTCATACCGGCCGATTTATCGCGGTCGATTGAGGTGTTGGCGGCACTCAATGACACCATGAGCGAGGTCGAGGGGCTGCTGGCCGAGGACCTACTCGACTTCGATGCTGTCACTTTGATATTCCTACACGAGACCTATCGGGCAGGCCTATTCCGGATTGATTCGATCGAGCGATTCGAGGGGGAACACCGAACAATGTTTATGCACAAGGTATCGCGGCTGGATGCGGTGCCACACCGTGAGTGGGCTCCCGCCAAACGTTCCTTGTCACAGCATGATCTACCGGGTGGAGCAAAGGCCGAGTCACTTCAGTGAACCGGAAATCGCTGGTTTTCGGAGCCATCGCTCTCGCTGGCTCACTTGGAGCGACGCCGACCTGCGCTGACGAACTCTTTCTTGCCGGCGGCAATACTGGACCGACTTCCGATTACGCATTCACGGGAGTAGTTGTTCCATTACCGGGTGCGCAGCTCGGGCATGGCCTGGCGGCTCGGCTTTGGGGCGACTATCTCGATTACACCTACCGGACCGGCGATCGAAAAATCACCGCAACGGGGTTTGGGGGCGCGCTCGGCGGCGTCTATCAATTTTCCGGAGCGTGGGGATGGGCGAACCTTTCGCCAGGTCTGACCTATCGCAATACACGGCTATCAGCCAGTGACCCAACCAATCAGGAGGCGGGCGCACACACCTACTTTAATGGAGAAGTAGACGGCGCTTACAACCTCAGTTCAGCGTGGCGCGTTCGGGGTTTGGTGAGTTATACCCCGCAGACCGAAGATTACTTTATACAAACAGGAATCGACCGGTCGGTTTTGGACTGGCTACGATTGGGAATTGGTCCGAGTTTCCAAGGTAGCCACCAATACAGCGAAGTGTCCGCCGGTGTGACGGCATATATTCAAATTGTGGATGGGCTTGAGATTGCTCCGTCCGTCGGTGTGTCGCACAGTGACAGTGGGGAGACAGGTCCTTACGGCGCCATAACGTTCGTTTTAATTATCCATTAGAACGGACGTCGCTCATCAAAGGCCCATCCTACTCAACGCGGCGGCTTTTCAGGATTTCTCAAGCTGCCGGACACGGACCGGTAATGCACGCCCATTAAGGCCATACCGGCGCAGGCGCCAAGCACCTTTAGGTTGATGATGCCTTTGATCGGCTGTCACTGGCTATGCCGTTCGTGGGGCCCTTGGTACACTTTTAGCCCGACGCGTCTCTTCAACCGGTGGCGCGCCAATAACGTTAAGCCTGCGATTGTTCACCACACAGAAAGTCTTCAAGGCCCCGCGTGGTCAAACGCCGGGACGACTTTCAGACCGTAAGAATCCAGCCGGGGCCCGCGCCACAGCCATTGGCTGCAAATCAAGATCTCGTCCAGCTAACGAAGGCGCTGATCGTTCGGCTTCGCGATGGGCGGTTCAACCAGCGGGCGGGAACCTATCGGGAGCTTGACGCGATCGCGCGCATGATCGAGCGCGAGTCAGGCGTCGCGCCCGGTAGTTGGGTCTAGATCACGCCGCGCGGGGATGCGGGCGGCGGTTGGGGCGGGTTACGGATGAGGGTGTTGAAGGTGATTGGCAGATCGTGCGGGATCGCCGAACCCGTTACGCATGAGAGGAGCGTAGTTTCCGAATGACATCTGCGATTTTCCGCCATATCGCTGAGACACTGTCATTTCCGGAATTCATGAGAAACTCTGCATAGCGCCGCGCCCTTTCCTCGGCATCGCTGCCATGCCGCCCGATCATCTGGCGAGCCGCGCGGTCGATATCTTCGTCTCTAAGCATACAGTTCGATGCCGTGCGAGCGCATACTAACTGGACCTTTTGCTCCACTGCCTAGTACGGCCGCTGTTTTACTTCCCCCGAGCATGCGGATACCGCGGTTAACTCGCGAAGCGCGGCACTGGCTGTGGCCTCTAGCTGATGTTCGGCCAAATTAGGCCGACGCTCGCCGCGCAGTGTTCAGATTACGTTATCACCTGTTTCGTGCAAAAAATTAGATCAGCGGTTTAAATTCTTTTTAGGTCAATCGTCGGCGAACCGGGCGGGCCGCAGGGCTGTCTCAAGGACTAACAACAAGGTGGCTGGGTTGCTGGCGGATTTGTCCAAGCCTGCACAATAGATCGCCAGGGGGGCAATGCGCGAGCTTTGGGCGATTTTCGAAGATGACCTGGAAGGAGTCTCATGCATCCAGAAGATCGGCGACAGTCAACCTGAACTCACGAGGATTGACCTGATTTGGCAGACGCCGGATTGGGACGGCCGCAGGCTGCATGCGATGTGGATCGTCGACGCAACGAATGAGCGCAACGATGTCATCCGCGTCTATGGAGTAGTGCCCGCCGCAATAGCCGAACGCCACGCCGTCTACGTTGAGCTTATGGGCGGACAGCTCGCCTAAACCGTGCGCCTAGTCCAGGAAGCGATCACTGCTCCCAGGCAGGCTTCCCGAGGTAGACCTGAGATGGCTTAGTCGCCACGCCGGTTGCAGCACCGAGCCCCGCCCCGATAGCCGCACCGGTTAGAGGCGCCCCCACCATTGCTCCGATAACGGCACCGCCCGCCGCGCCGATACCAGCTCCCGAGAGGCCACGGTCTCCAGCCGAGGTGCCGCAGGCGGAAAGAGCGAACATCGCAGCGAGCAAGCACACACCGAATTTGGCTTTCATATGATCCCCCGAAAAAAAGCAATTAGCCTGATGCCTTACGAAGTGTATCCCGTATCAAATGCCTCATACACTGCGAATAGTGATCCCGTGCGTCGTACTAATCGGCGAGGCAGCCGTCTGGAGGTGAAGAGACGGGAGGTCGCTGTGCCGAACGCAGACGGGCTAGAGGGCTCGGTTCGATAAACGCAACGGTACCGTTGCGTTGCGTTATGATTTGTGTTATTGAAGCGCGAATCTTCCCGGAGGTCCGCCATGGCGAAAGCCAGATCGCTGATGATTGGCGCCGGCGCTGCCATCGCGCTCGTGACGGCGCCACTTAGTCCCGCCTCGGCACACGATCATCACGGCGGCCCGATTATAGGGCTGGTCGCACTCGGCGCAGCCGCGATCGTTGGGGTGGCCACCATCGTGACGGCTCCGTTGCGCGTCTTGGCGGCTCCAGCATACGCACGAGGACCTGCATACTATCCGCCGCCGGCCTATTATCCACCACCACCGCCCGCCTATTATTATGGACCGCCGCCATACGCTTACAATCCGCCACCTCCGTATTACGGACGCTAGGCTTCGGGCGGCACGAGGAAGGAGTGCTTTACGCCCGCCCCATCATGAGCGGTTTGAGTGAGGACGCGTAACATCGCTACAAAGCGAATCGCGCCGCCCCGCCGCGGAGGCCGACCATCGCCCGCAGATGCAGTTCTGCTTCGCGAGCGGATCCTTGACGCTGCTACCGAACTGTTTTTCGCGGAAGGGTACGGGGCCACGAGCATAGAGACTGTGGCACGACGGGCGCGGGTTTCCAAGCGAACGTTCTATCACCGCTTCCCAGATAAGGCGGCCCTCTTCGGCGCGGTGATTCATCGGATCGTCGAACGACTGCGGCCGCCAGCTGATGCTCCGCTCTACGAAGGGGGTAGCCTCGATGAGATTCTGAAACGTTTGGCGAGGCTCATACTGCATGCCGCGCTTACGCCGACAGCACTTTCGTTGAGTCGCTTGATGATTGCTGAGGCGCATCGCTTTCCTGAACTTGCCCGCGTAGCCGCGCGCGAAGGTAGCCGAGAAGACGCGGTGAAGCATATCGCGGCTTTGCTCCGTCGCGAGGTACACGCCAGCCACATCAACATCGATCGGCCAGAGTTCGCGGCAGAGCAATTTCTTGACTTCGTCATCGCAATGCCGAGACGCCGCGCTCTGGGTCTTGGCACAGCCATGACGGAGGCCGAACTCGACGCGTGGGCGGATGATTGCGTCAATCTTTTCCTCAACGGGTGCCGTTTCTGGCAAACGAGCAGAGGGCGCGGCCATCGCAGTCGATGATGCCCATACGAACCCGGACGATATCCATGGTGCGGGGGCCAGACCTTGTTCTCCGTTCCCACGGGATCCCGTTTGGCATGCCAGCAATTATTTCGGAATTTGAGCTACCCGCAGGCGGTCAACTCAACTATGCCTCAGCTGAAATCTTTGCTATAATTTCAGTTAGACATCAAAGTAATTAGACATCAAAGTAAAGAGCAGCGAATCAAACTACACACGGGTGCCTCACCGCAACGCGTCTAGTCTTGAGATTGCGCCATGGTTCGACGGAAGTGGAGCCTGATTCGATCCGGTCTTTACGGCTTAATCGCTCAGCTCTTGGCGATCTGGCTGGCCGATTGGTATTGGGGAACCCACGACTGGGAACGGATTACATTTTTTCTTGAGTCCGGCGTTCTTGATGCGACGCTCGAGGCGCTTGCAGCCCTTCTGCCAGGTCCGATCGCGTTTGTTCTGATAGCGGTGTTTCGCAACTTCGCCGCGGCACGCTTAGCAAGAAGCGAGGGTGAATCGCCCGATCCCGGGAGTCCGTAGCGAGACGTTATCGGATGTTCTGATCTATGGGGCCGCCGCAAATCTTGTGCTGCAGCGACCACGGCAAGTCTCGCTGTGCAATGCTGTCGACTTGCTCATCGTCGATGTCGGAGCATTCGCGCTGGCGGCGAGGCCAAACGGCGTTCGCCAAACTTAATATCGTCCGTTCCCCCGAAGCGAAATCCCGTCGTCTCTATATCGTCGCAGATTTTTGAAGTCGGCGGTGTGAACGGAAGACGATGGCGACCACAGATTCGTCACACAGCGATGCACGGCCTTTGTCTTAAATGCGTTTGTTCGTTGGGAGTAGTTCCGTGTTGTGGGGGTCCAGTTCGGTTTGCCGCAAAAGTAGCCGCGCAGGTAGTCCTGCAGGCGACAAGAGAGTTCACTCCCAGCGGGAATTTTCCTTACCAAACATGCGGCGCGCCGGCGATTTACGGCGCACGTGGTTCGCCGGCACCGCTGCGGCAGCTTTGTTGGCGGCCTCGGCGGGCCTGGCGCAGGCGCAATCGCTGCCGACGGGCGGCACGGTGGTCGGCGGGCACGCGGTGATCACGCA
>Ga0126371_10006606_pt1 | contig 10328 bp, 10 predicted proteins | sample PanSoiMetaPlot_4_FD_110145 | JGI IMG/M metagenome (GOLD analysis project Ga0126371, IMG submission 110145) | Tropical forest soil microbial communities from Panama - MetaG Plot_4 | ecosystem: Environmental > Terrestrial > Soil > Tropical forest > Bulk soil | place: Panama | collected 2016-02-17
CCGCCGAAACGCTCCACCACTTCGGTCTCGCCATAGCCCGCGATCTCGAACGCCTTGACCATCGCCTCGGGCCGATGGTTGCGAATGCCGCCGGAAGCGATCTCATAGCCGTTGCAGGTGATATCGTACTGGAACGCCTTGATGCTCAGCGGGTCCTGCGTCTTCAGCGCCTCCAGCCCGCCCTGCGGCATCGAAAACGGATTGTGCGAGAAATCGACCTTCTTGTCGTCCTCATTGTAATCGTACATCGGGAAATCGACGATCCAGGCGAGCTCAAACCGCTCCTTGTCGACAAGGTTCAATTCCTCGCCGAGCCTGGTGCGCGCAAGGCCTGAGAACTTCCAGAACTTGTCGGGATCGCCCGCGACGAAGAACGCGACATCGCCCTCCTTCAGGCCGAGCTGTTCGCGGATCGCGGCGGTGCGTTCGGGGCCGATATTGTTGGCCAGAGGACCGGCGCCCTCGCCGCCCTCGCGCCACATGATGTAGCCGAGCCCCGGCTGGCCCTCGCCTTGCGCCCATGAGTTCATGCGGTCGCAGAAGGCGCGGCTGCCGCCGCCCTTGCCGGGGATTGCCCACACTTGGTTCTTCGGATCCTCAAGCATCCGCGCGAACACCTTGAAGCCCGAGCCGCGGAAATGCTCGGAGACCTCCTGCATCACGATCGGGTTGCGCAGATCGGGCTTGTCGGAGCCATATTTGCGGATCGCTTCGGCAAAGGGAATTCGCGGCCAGGTTTTCGTCACCGGCTTGCCCTTGGCGAACTCCTCGAACACGCCGCCGATCACCGGCTCCATCGCCGCGAACACGTCGTCCTGGGTGACGAAGCTCATCTCGACATCGAGCTGATAGAACTCGCCCGGCAGGCGGTCGGCGCGCGGGTCCTCGTCGCGGAAACAAGGCGCGATCTGGAAATAGCGGTCGAAGCCCGACATCATCAGCAATTGCTTGTATTGCTGCGGCGCCTGCGGCAGCGCGTAGAACTTGCCGGGATGAATCCGCGACGGCACCAGAAAGTCGCGCGCGCCTTCCGGCGAGGACGCGGTCAGGATCGGGGTCTGGAATTCGAAGAACCCCTGCTCCTTCATGCGCCTGCGCATGGAATCGACGATCGCGCCGCGCGTCATGATGTTCTGATGCAGCCTTTCGCGGCGCAGATCGAGGAAGCGGTATTTCAACCGGATGTCCTCGGGATAGTCCTGCTCGCCGAACACCGGCAGCGGCAATTCGCCGGCCGGACCCAGCACCTCGATATCGGCGACATAGAGCTCGACCATGCCGGTCGGCAGTTCTGGATTGGCGGTTCCCTCCGGGCGGCGGCGCACCTTGCCTTCCATCCGCACCACCCATTCCGAGCGAAGTTTCTCGGCATCCTTGAACGCGGGTGAATCCGGGTCGGCCACGCATTGCGTCAGGCCGTAATGGTCGCGCAGGTCGATGAACAACACCCCGCCATGGTCGCGGATGCGATGGCACCAGCCTGACAGGCGGACCGTTTCTCCGATATGGCTCTCGCGGAGCGCGCCGCAGGTATGGGTCCGGTAGCGATGCATGGTGTCCTGGGTGTCCTGGTCAGGATGTCTGGGTCAAGTCGGAGGAATCGGCGGCGAGATACCTGTCCGAAGGGCTGTGGGTTTACCCGAGGCGAACCTGTGCGGCAACCGAGGGCACGGACGATTTGGGCTCGAAAAACCCGGCCGTGACACCTATCTTAGCGTACATGACGGTGCATTTCCCCTTCCAGCACTCTTACGCGGCGCTGCCGGCGAATTTCTTCGCCCGCGTCGCGCCGACGCCGGTCGCTTCCCCCCGGATGATCAAGCTGAACCGGCCGCTCGCGATGCAACTGGGGCTTGATCCGGATATGCTCGACAGCCCTGAGGGCGCGGAAATCCTGTCCGGCAAGACGCTCCCCGAGGGCGCCGATCCGATTGCGATGGCCTATGCGGGCCACCAGTTCGGCTATTTTGTTCCACAGCTGGGGGATGGCCGCGCCATCCTGCTCGGCGAGGTCATCGACAGAGACGGCGTGCGCCGCGACATCCAGCTCAAGGGATCGGGCCCGACGCCCTTCTCCCGCCGCGGCGACGGCCGCGCCGCGCTCGGACCTGTGCTGCGCGAATATATCGTCAGCGAAGCGATGTTTGCGCTCGGCATCCCCACCACGCGCTCGCTCGCGGCCGTGATCACCGGCGAGCCCGTGATGCGCGAGACGGTGCTGCCCGGCGCGGTCCTGACCCGCATCGCCGCAAGCCACATCCGCGTCGGCACCTTTCAATATTTCGCGGCGCGCGGCGACACGGACGCGGTGCGGCGGCTCGCCGACCACGTCATCGCCCGCCATTATCCGGAGCTTGCGGGCACCGAGCGCCCCTATCATGCATTGCTGGGCGCCGTGATCGGACGCCAGGCCGAGCTTGTCGCGCGCTGGCTGCTGGTCGGCTTCATCCATGGCGTCATGAACACCGACAACACCTCGATTTCGGGCGAGACGATCGATTACGGCCCCTGCGCCTTCATGGATGCCTACGACCCCGCGACCGTGTTCAGCTCGATCGACGAGATGGGCCGCTATGCCTATGCCAACCAGCCGCGGATCGCGCTGTGGAATCTGACGCGGCTGGCCGAATGTCTGCTGCCGCTGTTTGCCGACGAGCAGGACAAGGCGATCGAGCAGGCGCAGGCCATTCTCGGTCATTTTCCGGAAAAGTTCTCCGCCGCCTATCAGGCCGGCCTGCGGCGGAAGATCGGCCTGTTCAGCGAGCGCGATGGCGACGATGCGCTGGTGCAGGACCTGCTCAATGCGATGACCGACGGCAAGGCCGATTTCACCCTGACCTTCCGCCGGCTGAGCGAGGCCGCCGCCGATCCGGCCGCCGACGCCGATGCGCGAACATTGTTCGCGGAGCCCGCCGCCTATGACGAATGGGCCGCGCGCTGGCGGCAACGCACGTCCGAGGAACCGCAGGCGCCAAGCGAGCGGCGGCAGGCGATGCGCGCGGTCAATCCGGCCTTCATTCCGCGCAACCATCGGGTCGAAGAGGTCATCCAAGCCGCCGTCTCGATCGACGATTTCGCTCCCTTCAAGACGCTTTTGACGGTGCTGTCAAAACCCTATGACGACCAGGGCGAGTTCGCCGCCTATGTCGATCCGCCCGAGCCGCACCAGCGCGTGCTGAAGACGTTTTGCGGAACGTAAGGTGGTTAACGCCGCATCCCCTCACGAGATGAGCACTGAAGTCGCCTTGTCGCACCGACTCGCGACCCTGACCTCCTCGAAATGCAAGGCTTGAATTCGTCGCAAGACCCTTGACATAAAAGCGCTTTCGGCCAACGACCTGTTTACATGGATTTGATTACGACCACTTCGGAACTCGCCGCTGCTTGCGAGCGGCTCGCCCAGCATCCGGTCATTACCGTCGACACAGAGTTCCTGCGCGAGACCACCTACTATCCCCTGCTCTGCGTCGTGCAGATGGCGAGCCCGGATGAAGCGCTCGTCATCGACGCGCTCGCCGAGGGCATCGATCTGAAGCCCTTCTTCGAGCTGATGGCGAACGAGAAGGTTCTGAAAGTCTTCCACGCCGCGCGCCAGGACATCGAGATCGTCTGGCATAGCGCCAACATCGTCCCGCACCCGATCTTCGACACCCAGGTCGCCGCGATGGTGCTGGGTTATGGCGACAGCATCGCCTACGATCAGCTTGTAGAGCGCATCACCGGACACCGGCCGGACAAGACCCATCGTTTTACCGACTGGTCGCGGCGGCCATTGACCTCGGAGCAGGTGCATTATGCGATATCCGATGTCACCCATCTGCGCGACGTGTTCACGGCGCTCGATGCCGACCTGAAGAAACGCGGCCGCAACGACTGGGTCAGCGAGGAGATGGAGGTCCTGACCTCGCCAAGGACCTACGACTTCCACCCCGAGCGCGCCTGGGAGCGGCTGAAGACGCGAGTCCGCAAGCCGAAGGAATTGGCGGTACTGATCGAGATCGCGGCATGGCGCGAACAGGAAGCGCAGAGCCGCGACGTTCCGCGCAGCCGCGTGCTCAAGGACGACGCCGTCGGCGATATCGCGACCCACGCGCCGACCAGCGTCGAGCGGCTCGCCAGCCTGCGCTCGCTGCCGAAGGGTTTCGAGCGTTCAAAATGGGGCGCCGAGGTCCTGGCCGCCGTGCAGCGGGGACTGGCGCGCGACCCCTCGGCGCTGCCGAAGCTCGAGAAGCCGCGCAACAATTCGAACGGCGCCGCGATCGTCGAACTGCTGAAGGTGCTGCTGCGGATGACCTCGGAGCGCCACGCCGTCGCCACCAAGGTGATCGCAACCGTCGACGACCTCGAACAGATCGCCGCCGACGACGAGGCCGATGTGGCGGCGCTGCACGGCTGGCGGCGCGACTTGTTCGGCGAGGCCGCGCTCGCGCTCAAGCATGGCCGGCTGGCGCTGGCGATCGAAAGAGGCCGGGTCATCCGGGTCAATCGCGACTGACGCTCCCTTTGTCACACCGCAATTCTGCCGCTGGCGCCGATCAGGTCGTCGCTGCGCACGATGCCCGCGAAATTGCCGATGACCTTGACGACCGACTGCTTGTAGGACGCGACGTCTCCGACGCCGCTGCGCCGGCAGGCGACGGCATCGCTGACCACTTGATAGCGGTCGCTGCGGTGAAATCCGTCGACCACGGTCGACAACACCGTCTCGTCGAGGGAAAAGCCCAACAGCACGCAGCGAATGGATCGCAGATTGGACATGTATTCGGCGTACCGCGTCGAACTATAGGCCGACGGCAGCGGATGCTCGAAGGCGAGCTCGCCCGGCCTCGGCTTCATTTCGGCGATCCAGTTCGTCAAATTCGACGCCGGATTGAACCATGCGGCCTGAGCGATCCGCTTCAGATGCATGACGGGCCAGAGATTGTCGCGCCAGAGCGTCATCAATTCGAGACAACGCAACATGACCACATCCGCATCGCTGATGACATGGCTACGCCCTTCGGTCAGATATTCAATCTGAAGGTCGGCGCAGATTAGGATCGGCGGATCGTTTTCGAACGAGGCAGCCATTTTTCGATTTTTACTCATTTTCACGCGAGCGCCGCGTCGCGCAGCGGCGATGAGGCCGCCCGGGTTGAGGAGAGGTCGAGAACGCCGGGCCGGTCCCAGTCGCCCTCGGGGCGGATGATGACATAGGGATCACTATCCAGCGTGATGGCATCGGCACTGGGTTCGATGTCGAGCACCATCTCCGTGTAGGAGAAATCGGAGAAGGTGAGCTTGCGATTGTGACCGAGCGGCTTGGCGCCGAAATGCGCCCAGAAATCGACCAGCCGGTCCTGTGCCTGGCCGTAGATCTTGCGAAAACCTTTGCGCTTGACGTATTCGACGCTCGCCTGCACCAGCTTGAACGACACCCGCGAACGTCGAAACTGATGGCGCACGGCAAGCCGTTCCACCTTGGCGAATTCGCCGAAAAAACGCACACGCAAGCAGCCCGCCGGCTCCTTGCCGACGAATCCGATGAAGTGAGCGGCAACCAGATCGTTGCCGTCGAACTCCTCCTCGATCGGACAATCCTGCTCCGCGAGATAGACGGCGGAGCGGATCGCGGTGACCAGCATGAGGTCGTTCGGATCGCGCGCGATACGGATGGTGATCGCGCGAGACTCGTTGTTCAGCGAAAGCGCTTTAGTGCCGTGCATCTGCATGACTCCTGACTGACATTGAGATACAAGGTGTCGGCACGCTCGGCGGGAGGCGATTCCACGACCGTTCGTAGGACCAGAGGTTCGGCTGGAAGCTCGGGATCGGCGCAAAGCCCAGCGCGATCAAGAGATCGCGCCCGGCGGTGCTCGATGGCTGCGCGAAGTAATCGGCGCTCACAAATCGCGGCCGCCTCAGATATTCGGCGACATTGGCCAATCCGATCATGGCCCGTCCATGACCGGCAAGCGCCCACACATAGATCGCCGACACGTCCTCGTCCGGCCGCGCAAGATAGTACCGGCTCGGATTCTTCAGATCGATCTCGTCCAGCAGCAGCGCGTCGTGGCCGCGGCAATTGAGGTAAAGAAAGGCGATACCGCCAAGCAGCGCGCCGTTGCGCACAAACGCAAAGATCGATTGCGGATCATCCCGCAGGAACTGCACGAGTCCCGCTTCCGAGGCATTGACCCCCGGAATCTCCCTTTTTGCGATGGCCGCCAAGCCGGCGAGTTGCTCGTAAGTCGCTGGCCGTGCGGCGATTGCGGGGGTCGTTGGCAGCCGATCCAAATCATGCCGGCGGTCAAAATGACCGCTTTCTCGTGTCGCTGTCTGCATTTATTGTCCCTGCTTGAGGTTACAATTGTAACTGACGGGATGGGCGGGTATGCCGCAACATTTGCATCGGGGTGCTGCATTGATGCAGCGCAGACGAATAGAGGATGCTCCCAACGCGTCGTGGGAGGATTTACGCGCATTTCTGTTCTGCACGCGGCACCAGAGCTTCCGGAACGCCGCAGAGGTGCTCGGCATGACCGGTACCACCTTGATGCGGAAGATCGACCGGCTCGAGGAGGAGCTCGGGTTCAAGCTTTTCATTCGCGATCAGTCGGGACTGTCGCTCAGCGACGAAGGCCAGGCCCTGCTGTTCGACGTCGAACAGATGGAGCGCCTGAGCTTCAATATTTTCCGCCGCGCCTCGCTATCCACCGACACGCGCGGCTCGGTGCGGGTCGCCGTCACGGAGGGACCGGGCAATTTCTGGGTGCTTCCACGCTTGATCGATTTTCAGAGGACCTATCGCAAGATCATGGTCGACCTGCGCTGCGCCATGGAACAGGCCGACGTCTCGCGTCTCGAAGCCGACATCTCGATTCAGTTCGAGCGGCCGACCAATCCCGACGTCATCGTCACCAAGCTCGGCCGGCTGCACATCTACACCTATTGCTCCGAAGCCTATCGGGACAGCTATGGCGTGCCGGAATCTCTCGCCGATCTGAAGAATCACCGGATCATCAAGCAGCATGGCGTACAGCTCGACGAGACCGGTTATGCGCGCGTTCTTCGCCTTGAGTCGCTCGAAGGCATCGTCGGAATCTCGACCAATTCGAGCGTCGCGGTTCTCTACGCGGTCGAGCGCGGAGCGGGCGTCGGCTTCTTGCCGACGTCGGCGATCGCACTCGGCGCCCCCCTCGTCCCGATCGATCTCGGCATCAATTACCACATGGATCTCTGGCTGACCTATCACCGGGAGTTCCGTCATTCGGACCGGCATAAGCTCGTGATCGATTGGCTGAAGAGCATTTTCGATCCGAAGCTCTATGCCTGTTTCCGCGACGAGTTCATTCACCCGAATGATCTGGTGCCGATGATGGCGGCGTCACGAGAGAATTTCGGGCTGCAGGGCTACGTCGCGCCGAAACCATTCTGACGGTTGGCGCGCACCCGCTTACCATTTGCGTTCGCCGTTCGGTGCGGTTTTCCGGCGAAATTGCCCCGAGTTCCCATCTGCTCAGTCGGGCGAGGCCGCGATTGGTGGGAATTGCGCTTGCGCCGCCCAAATTCCTGAGCCTCGCCAGAGGCTTGCGAAGGCGGGGATTTCGTGTTGCAATCGCATTCACAATCGCATTTGGCCGTTCGACTTTGCATTTCGCGACTACGAAATTGAGCAGGACTTTCGGAGGCCCGTTTGTGGCGTGGCACGTGGAAACGTGACCGCGTCTTTTTTTGTTTGTTTGTTCGTGTCCAGAGCAGGAGACAGGCGATGCCCAAGGGTACCGTCAAGTGGTTCAACCCGACCAAGGGCTATGGGTTCATCAAGCCGGCCGCCGGCGAGAAGGACGTGTTCGTCCACATCTCGGCGGTCGAGCGCGCCGGACTCTCGACCCTCAATGAAAATCAGACCGTGGAATATGACCTCGTGGAAAATCGCGGCAAAGCCTCGGCGGAAAACCTGAAGGTCTTCTAGAGCGCGATGGGATCGGGTTCGATCGCCATCGCGCTTTTTATTTGAGCACGATCTCCGCGCAAATGCCTTCGGCGTTTGTCGCGAGGGAAAATCGCTGCACATCCGTCGGGTTGCAGCCCGAGGGCATGCTTTTCCGGATCATGCTCTAGGTGATATCGCTTTGCTCAAGTAGCGGACCGCCCCCGCAATTTCCAGCAACGCCTCTCGATCTGCTGCTCCACGAACTCCGCAAAGAGGGCGTTCAGATGCGTCGTCGGGTGCCTCGTGTCCGCAAACATGAAGGTCTCATCGGCTCCCTTGCTGACATAAGTCTGCGGCGAACAGAACAGCGACTGACCGAATAGCGATGGATTGTCCAAGTGCAAGTTGGTCGCCTTCATCACCTGAGCCGATAGATCACACGCGAATCCGGTATTCGACACTCTAAACCCGTGCTGTTGGAAGTTGGCAATCATGTCGTCGCCGAACGAGAACGTATCGATCAGGAGAACCTTTTCACCAAGATCCCGCTGACTCAGCGCGCCCGCCAACGTTGAATTGAATAATTGGGAAATCTGCGTGAGCAACTGTCCACGATCCACGCTGGCCAATCCTGCCGGAACCTTTCCGATATCGGGCATATTGATCACCACGACATGGGTCGCGCCGCTTTTGACGATCGTGCCGACAATGCCGGCCAGGTCGAGAGCGGACTGAGTGATGGCTTTGATCGCATCCTGCTGGGCTTGCGCAGTGCCCGCCGCCTGGGCCGCGGTCAATTGAAAGAAGATGTCGTTCGCTCCCCCGTTAATGAAGATCAACTGGTCTGGACTGAACCGCTGATGAGCCTTCAGGAATTCGGCCACCTGCTCCTTCACCGGTATCGTCGTCTGTTCCGCGAAGTCTGCGTGCGGTGATCCTGGCGGGGCATGATCGACGCCGGGCTGCATCGTCACGCGCGAGCCGCCTTGCGCGTAGTTCCGGCCACCGGCCGGAACGAGAGGCAGGCCGTAGCCGCCAACAAATGCAGGCGTCAGCTCACTTCCATAAAAGCGAGCGATCAGTTGGGTGAAATTGAGGCCCGGATTTGTTGTATAGCGACCGCCGCCGAACTTCGCTTCGGCAACCGGCGAGTATGTACCGGCATCCAGGAGACTGTCGCCGAAGGCGACGAGTTCCAGCTTGTTCGCACCAAACGAGACGTTCGATGAGGTGAGCCCCAAAGTGATCGCCGCCACCGCGGCGGCCTTGAACAGCAACCCGGCAAGAACCTTCCGCGGTCTTACGGGAGCTTTACAATGTTGCGGATGATCCATGTCGTCAACTTTCATTTGTGGTGGCATGCGTGGTTGCTGATAGCGCCGGTGAGCGTAAGCCGGCCGCATGACAAATTTATTCGTGCGACGCGGAAGCGTTACGGGCGTAACTCAAAATTTTCTAAGCGTTTGAAGTTTTCAAAGCGTTTGAAGTTTTCAAAGCGTTTAGACCGGAGCGCAGGAAACGCTCACTCCAGGAACACTCACTCCAAGTCAGCTCACGCCAAGTCAGCTCACTCAAAGTCAGCTCACTCAAAGCCAGCTCACTCCAAGTCCGCGTCAGCGTCGCTGAACGGAGCGGCCTCCACGGCCGGAGAGATCAGGAAATTGCCCGATCCGGCGCCGGCCGTTGTCTTGCAAAGATCGCCTTCGAGTTGCACTCCGCCGCTGGCTAGCAACCGCAGCGCATCGGGATAGATGCGATGCTCGATCTCCAGAATGCGCTCCGCCAGAGTCTGCGCGGTGTCGTGATCACTGACGGCGATTGCGCCCTGCATCAGGATCGGGCCGGCATCGGTTTCAGGGGTCACGAAATGCACGGTCGCGCCGGAGATCTTCACGCCTGCGCGCAGCGCCTGGCCATGCGGGTCCAGGCCGCGAAACGATGGCAGCAGCGAGGGGTGAATGTTGAGCATCCTGCCGTACCAGCGCTGCACGAAGTCGGCGGTGAACAGCCGCATGAAGCCGCCAAGACAGATCAGTTCGACGCGATGTTCATCGAGCACGGCCTGCAGCGCTGTCTCGAACGCCGCGCGATCCTTGCCGAACGGCTTGCTTTCGATCACCGCCGTCGGAATACCGCTGGCCTTTGCCCGCTCCAGGCCACCCGCCTCAGTGCGGTTGGCGATCACGACCGCGATCTGCGCCGGATAATCTTCCGCCGCCGCGGCATGGATCAGCGCCGCCATGTTCGATCCGCGGCCCGAGATCAGAATGGCGACGCGGCGTTTCATGAGGAAAGATCGAGCTGGCCGTTATAGACGACGCGCTGCTCGCCCCTGGCCGGAATGACCTCGCCGAGCAGCGCGACGGTCTCGCCATTGGCGGTGAGGATTTCGCTGACCTGCTCGACCGCATCC
>Ga0126371_10006607_pt1 | contig 10327 bp, 5 predicted proteins | sample PanSoiMetaPlot_4_FD_110145 | JGI IMG/M metagenome (GOLD analysis project Ga0126371, IMG submission 110145) | Tropical forest soil microbial communities from Panama - MetaG Plot_4 | ecosystem: Environmental > Terrestrial > Soil > Tropical forest > Bulk soil | place: Panama | collected 2016-02-17
CACGTCATTGAAGGCAGTTTCGATCCTGCGTTCCTCGAATTGCCCGACGAAATTCTCATCACCGTGATGCGCGACCACCAGAAATATTTCGCCGTGGAAAAGCGGGGCGGGGAACTGGCCCCGAAATTCCTCGCGGTCATCAATCTGGCCAAAGACTCCCAGGGCCTCGTTCGTGCCGGACACGAACGGGTCCTGCGCGCGCGCTTTGCCGACGCGCGCTTCTTCTGGGAGTCCGACCAGAAAGTCCGCCTCGCGGACATTCTCCCGAAGCTCGAAAAGATCACCTACGAGTCGCGCCTCGGTAGCTATCACGCCAAGGTCGAACGCATGCGCGCCATCGCCCGCTGGCTTACCGAGCAGTGGTACAACCTCGGCATGGTCGAGGCGCACGTGGCCGATGCGGACCGCGCCGCGGAGCTTGCCAAGTGCGATCTCGCGACGGAGATGGTTCGCGAGTTCACGGAACTCCAAGGCGTTGTCGGTGGGCTCTATGCCCGCGCACAAGGCGAACCCGAAGTGGTGGCCGACGCGGTCTACGATCACTATCGTCCCGTGGGCCTGGATGATCCCATTCCACGTAACCTTATTGGGTGCGCCGTGGCCTTGGCCGACAAGTTCGATTCCATCGTGAGCTGCTTCACCGTAGGCGTGGTGCCTACGGGTTCAAGCGATCCCTACGCTTTGCGCCGCGCCGCGCTGGGCATCATGAAGATCATCCTCGATCAAAAACTTCCCGTTTCGTTGTCGCTGGCCGTCGGTGCCGCCTCGAAAGCGCTCGTCACCAACCCGCCGAAGAAAACGGTTACGCCACAGCAGGAGCAGCAGGTGTTGGAGTTTCTCGAGGAACGCGCCAAGTTCGTGCTCAAGGAAAGATTCGGATACGCCTATGACGAAGTCGCCGCGGTTTTTCAGGCCGGGGCCGACGACCTGGTGGACGCCGAGAAGCGCCTGCGCGCGCTCAAGACCATCCGCAAGTCGCGCAACTTCGAGCCGCTGGCCGTCTCCTTTAAGCGCATCCGCAAAATTCTGGAGAAGGCCAACGTGCCCGCCGAGGAGTTGCAGCACGTGGATATCCAGCTGTTTGACAGGGACGCAGAGAAAAATCTCCACCTGGCCGTGCGCAAGGCGGCGGCAAGTGTTAGTGTGGACAAGCGCGCGGGGAAATATTCGGAGGCGCTCGAAGAGATTGCCGGATTGCGCAAAGTGGTGGACAGTTTCTTCGAGGAAGTAATGGTCATGACCGAAGACGAAACGGTGCGCAAAAACCGCCTGGCGCTGCTGGCCGAGTTGCTGCGCGAGTTCACCACGATCGCCGACTTTTCCGAGCTTGGCGGCGAGACGTAGACCAGCAGCTTGCCATACCATTAGGAGGCCGTTGGGTGACGCTGTGGTTTTTGTTAGAGGCCGGGAGCTCTGCAGCGTTTGTTGCTGGCGCTTTGGCTGCTGCGAGGCTGGCGCACGCAAAGATCATCGGCTATGCGGCGGTGCTCTCTCTGGGCTTTCTTTTGGCCCTCCTGAACGGGTGGGCAGTGGATCGCGTCGGGCGCTATTCCTATCGTTCCGCGCAGTGCCACTCGGTAAGAAGGCAGGAGTGGTCGGCTCGCGCCACCTATTTCGGACTATTCGTTTGGATTTGCGTGGCCCTCTTCTTAGGCGTGGGGGTCTCAGGATTGGTTTTGCGCGCGATCGGGAATGCGGCAAACCTTCAAGTAAAACTTTAAATGTCGGCGCGCCGACATTTGATGTTGCGAGACGGTAGTGGCCGGCCTTTAGGCTGGTTCTTCCTCGGTTTGCAAGCTCGGAACTGACCTAAAGGTCGGCCACGCGAAAGACCGCTCGAGTGGCGGTCGCAACAGAACGATCTTCTTCCGGCGCATCGAGCGCGGCGCTCCAATCTCAAATCGGGCGCCGCCTGGTTCGCCAGTAAACGGCAAGTCACAACCTAAGCGAGGCGTAACGTGAAAAAATGGGTCTATTTTTTCGGTGCAGGCAAAGCGGAAGGCGACGGGGAATGGCGCGACCTTCTGGGCGGCAAGGGGGCGGGTCTGGCCGAGATGACCAAGATCGGCCTCCCCGTTCCTGCGGGTTTCACCATCTCCACGGAGACCTGCGACTACTTCTATAAGAACGGCAAGAACTATCCCTCCGAGCTCAACAAGCAGGTCATCGATAACGTCAAGAAGCTCGAGAAGGTCACCGACAAGAAACTTGGCGATCCCAAGAGCCCCCTGCTCGTCAGCGTGCGCTCGGGCTCCGCGCGTTCCATGCCGGGCATGATGGAGACGATTCTCAATCTTGGCCTGAACGACAAGTCCGTCGAAGGACTGGCCAAGGCCACAGGCAACGACCGGTTCGCCTACGACGCGTATCGCCGCTTTGTGCAGATGTATTCCACGGTCGTGATGGGCATGTCCAAGGAGGACCTGGAACACCGCTTGCGCGACATGAAGAAGCGCCTCAGCGTGAAAGAAGACACTGCCGTACCCGCGAGCGGCTGGAAGGATCTCGTCAGCGAGTACAAGCAATACTTCAAAGAGAAGTCCGGCCACGCGTTTCCTGACGATCCGATGGAGCAGCTCTGGGGCGCCATCGGCGCGGTGTTTGGCTCCTGGATGGCAGAGAAGGCGGTCACCTACCGCCGCGTGGAGAAGATCGCCGGACTGCTGGGCACGGCCGTCAACGTGGTGCAGATGGTGTTCGGCAATACGGGAGACAACTCCGGCACGGGCGTCTGCTTCACGCGCGACCCCAGCTCCGGTGAGAAGATTTTCTACGGCGACTATCTGACCAACGCGCAGGGCGAAGACGTGGTGGCCGGCATCCGCACTCCGGTTCATCTCACGGAGCTCAAGAAGATCATGCCCAAGGCCTACAAGCAGCTCGAAAAGGTTCGAGTAAAACTTGAAGGTCACTACAAAGACATGCAGGACATGGAGTTCACCATTGAGGAAGGGAAACTCTACATGTTGCAGACGCGCACCGGGAAGCGCACCCCGGCCGCGGCGTTCAAGATCGCCACGGACATGGCCACCGAAAAGCTCATCACCGAGGAAGAAGCTCTGTTGCGCATCAAGCCGGAAGACATCGAGCGGCTCTTCTATCCGGTGATCGATTCCAAAGTGGACAAGATGGCGTTGAGCAGCAAGGTGCTGGCAAACGGTATTGACGCTGTGCCCGGGGCGGCCGTCGGCAAGGTGTGCTTCAGCGCAGCCGATGCCGAGGAATGGGCGCATCGCGGCGAGAAGGTGATTCTGGTACGCCGCGAAACCAGCCCGGAGGACGTTGGCGGCATGGCCGTGGCCCAGGGCATTCTCACTGCTACCGGCGGAAAGACTTCGCACGCTGCGGTGGTGGCACGCGGCTGGGGCAAGTGCTGCATCGTTGGCGCGGAAAGCCTGGACATTGACTACAAAGCGAAGCAGATGACCGCTTCGAAGAACGGCAAGGTGGTGAAGGAAGGGGACTGGCTGACGCTGGACGGCAGCGAAGGCATCGTCTACGCCGCACAATTGCCGCTGGTGACGCCAGAATTCCCGAAGGCTTACCACACCATCATGAAGTGGGCGGATGAGATCCGCACCCTGGGCGTGCGCACCAATGCGGATACGCCGCAAGACGCCCGCAAAGCCATCGAGTTCGGCGCGGAAGGCATCGGGCTGTGCCGGACCGAGCACATGTTCTTCACGGACTTTGAATTTCCGGAGAAGAGCGCGCAGCGGCAGCGCGCGATCGAGGAAATGATCGTCGCCGATAACCGGGAAGCGCGCGTCAAGGCGCTCGACAAATTGTTACCGTTCCAGAGACGTGACTTTATCGGTATCTTCAAGGCCATGGACGGATTCCCGGTCACTATCCGCCTGATGGATCCACCACTGCACGAGTTCGTGCCGCACGACCGCGAAAAGCAGGCAGGACTCGCCAGGGATCTGGGAATTCCGGTGGAAACCGTGGCGCGGCGAGTGGAGCAGTTGCACGAGGCCAATCCCATGCTTGGGCATCGCGGTTGCCGCTTGTCCATCACCTATCCAGAGATTCTGGAAATGCAGGTGCGGGCCATCATTGAAGCGGCCATCGAATGCCAGAAGAACAAAATCAAAGTGCTGCCAGAAATCATGATTCCCCTGACGCTCGACAAGAAGGAACTGGGCATCCTGACCGATGCCACAAGGCGCGTGGCGGACGACCTGATTAAGAAGACCGGCGTGAAATTGCCGTATCTCGTGGGGACGATGATCGAATTGCCGCGCGCGGCGTTGCTGGCCGATGAAATCGCCGAGGTGGCGGAGTTCTTCAGCTTCGGCACCAACGACCTGACGCAAACCACCATGGGCCTTTCGCGCGACGACGCGGGCCGCTTCCTGCCCGACTACGTGGACGAAAAGAAGGCTGGGGTGTTCGCTGGCGATCCGTTTCAGACGCTCGATACCAAGGGCGTGGGAATGTTGGTGCGCTGGGGCATCGAAAAGGGCCGAGAGACGCGTCCAAAGTTGAAAGTCGGCATTTGCGGCGAACACGGCGGTGACGCGGACAGCGTGAAGTTCTGTCACCAGGTCGGCATGGACTATGTGAGCGCTTCTCCGTTCCGCGTGCCCGTTTCGCGTTTGGCGGCGGCACAGGCGGTGGTGGAGGCCAAGAAAGCCGCAAAGGCCAAACGGAAGTAATTTGCGGGAGCAGCCTGCCTCCAAGCGCCCGGGGCAAGGAATGAAATTCCCGCTTTTACGGTTGTATTCTAGAGGGACGGTCGGCGTTACTTTGCATCCTCGGCCGTAAAAGCGGGAGCCACTGCTATTGCGCTCCAGGGGGGCGTGCTTCGGTGTGGAGAAATCTTCTCCGTGTGGCTGCGAGCCTGGCCTTGCTGCTGGTTTGCTCGGGCAGCAGGGCCGCCTCTAGTCCGTTGACGATGCACGGGCGCGTCCTCGATGAAAACGGGCAGCCCGTGGCAAACGTTCAAGTAAAGCTCGAAGGTTTGGGAATCGCCGGTGCCTCGGTGCTGACCGACGACGCCGGTTATTTTTCTGTTGCGAATCTTTCGCCCGGTACCTATTCCGTCCAACTGGAAAAGATCGGCTTCTTTCTTCTGCGCTCGCAAGAGATTCATCTCGCCGCGGACACGACGGAATTCGCATTCACCCTGAACCATATTCAGGAGGTGCGCGAGAAGGTGGACGTGGCGACCGACCCCAACCGCATTGAGCCTGAAGAGATGCCACAGTCGGCCGTGCTCACTTCCACGGAGATCTTCTATATTCCAATCCCCAATTCTCACAACTTGCAGCAGAGCCTGGTGGCCCTGCCGCAAGTCGTGCGCGACAACACGGCGCTGATTCATGTGGCGGGGTCGCGGGATACCCAGGCGCTCTATCTGCTGGACGGCTTCGATGTCGGCAATCCGGTAAGCGGCGCGTACACCATCCGCCTGATCGTGGACACGGTGCGCATGAGTGAAGTACAGACGGGGCGGCTCGGCGCAGAATACGCGCACCCCGGGACGGGGGTTTTGCGCTTCGAGACGCAGGAGGGGGACGACCACTGGCGCTTCAATGCCACCGACTTCATTCCGGGGATCAACAACCAAGAGGGCTTCCGCCTAGGGAACTACTACCCGCGGATTACCTTTTCCGGGCCCCTGGTGAAGGACAAGTTCTGGTTCCTGCAATCGTTCGATATTGACCACACGCTGGGAGTGTTGCGCGACGTTCCCGCCGACTTCGGGCCAAACACCACCGAGGAGTGGGGCGGCGACAGTTTTTCGCGGCTGCTGTGGCACGTGACGCCGAGCGACTCGGTGCACATCAGTTTTCTTTACAACAATGAGAGCGATACCAGCGTGGGCCTCAACGCGTTGCGCCCGCACATGGCCACCACCGACGACAGTGACAACCGTCTGTTCGGCTCCGTGAAGAACCAGTTGTGGGTGAACCACACGCTATTTGAGGTGGGCTTCTCCGAGGACCGCACTTACGGCGACTCGAACCCTCAGGGCACCGCGCCGTATATTCAGCTGGTGAATGGCGCGCAGGGAAATTTCTTCGCATCTACCGAAAACAAAAGCCGCCGCCACCAGGTGATAGCCGACGCCATTCATCCCGGCCTGCGGTGGCATGGCACGCATACAATCTCCGCGGGCGGCAATTTCTCGATTGTTGAGCTGATCAAATACGGGTCGCGCACCTCCATCCAGGCCGAGGACGCGCAGGGGCGCGTGGTGCGGCAGACGTCGTTTGTCGCTTATCCCGGGTTCGACGTGATCAATCACGTGGCAGGCGGCTTTCTCGAGGACAACTGGGTGGTGAATTCGCACTGGGTGATGCAGGCGGGCGTGCGCGCCGACTGGGATAAATTCGTCCGATCGGGGATGGTGGCGCCGAGCGCGGCGGTAAGCTACCTGCCGTTTGCGGACGGGAGCGGAAAGTTTTCCGTCGGTTGGGGCCTTTACAATGCGCCGCTGAACCTCTCGGTAATCGGGCAGACCTTGGACCAGTGGCAGGTGGACACGCTGTTTTCCTACGGGCCGAACTGCACGCCTCCTACGCTGCCTGGTTGCACGGTCACGAGTACCGGGCCGGCGACGAGCATCTTTGCGCTGCCCTCGAGTGGCTTACACCAGCCGTACTACGACATCACCAGCGCGGGCTGGCAACAGCGCTTCGGCAGGAACACCATTGCTTCTGTGGAATTGTTGGCGCGCAACGGTCACCGCGAACTCGCCTTTCAGACGCTGACGCCCGGGCAGATTGGCAGCATCTTCCTGCTCGAATCCACGCGGCGCGATAAGTATCGCGGCGCTACTTTTTCCGCCCGGCACACCTTCCAGAATGGCGCGGTGTTGTTCGGCAGCTATACGCGATCGAAGGCCAACACGGATCAGGTCCTCGACCCCGTGCTGGGACAGCTCTATTTCGCGGCACAGCAGGGCGGACCGCTGAGCTGGGACGCGCCGAACCGCGCGCTTTCCTGGGGCACGATTCCCACACATCTTTGGGGCGTGGATTTCGCGTATTTCTTCGAGTACCGCACGGGCTATCCCTTCACCAGCATCGATCAACGCCAATTTCTTGTCGGCGCACCCAATGACCACCGCTTTCCGGATTACGCAAGCCTGAACATCAGCCTGGAGAAGAAATTCCGCTTCGGAAAATACCTGTTTGCTGTCCGCGGCACGATAGTGAACCTAGCCGATCGGCAAAACCCGGATGTGGTGGTGAACAACTTTGACGCCGTCGGCGTGAACCCGGGCTACCTAACTTTTCTCGGTGGGCAAGGTCGCGCGGTAACGGGCCGCTTGCGCTTCCTCGGCCGGCTATAGCAACTGATTTCGTGGGACGCTACAAATGGGGAGGGGAGGCGAGGCCACTGGTGACGCGGAACCAGACGAGCGAAAGACAAAGAACGGCCAGAACTGTAATGCCCGAGATAATTTTCGCGTTGCGGGAGACGCCTGGGCGGCGCAGCAGGAGAATTTGTCCGACCAGCAAAACGGAACAGGCGATGCCGATGGCCGCGAAGGTCAGCAGCCAAGCAATCCCCGGAGGTTGCGGAACGAGCGATGGAAAATCGGGAACCTTGGACCGCAGCCAGGAGTCCAGCCACACATTTTCCACAGTAATAAGAAACAGACCGGAAGCGAGAAGCCAGGTAAGACTGAGCGTGAGCGACTTCCGGCCGGACGGCAAAGCCACCGAAGCCATAGGGCGTCCTCGATCGGAGGGGGACCTGGTAAGACTCTAAACCACGGGGGTGGTGGACTCCAGTTCGAAATAAGAAATTTTAGTTTGGAAACGAGCTTGTACCGGTACTAATCTTTTCGCCGACGTCATGATGACAAGGGACTTACCTCAAAGAATACAGGCGAATCCGGAGCAAGATACTCCCAAGGGCTGAAGCCGTACGGTCTAGCAGTCTAGAGGAAACTCCCAGGACGCAGGCAGGGGAGCATGCTACCTTTTTGGGGTTTCGGGCGTTTAAGAATTTGGGCCTAAGTGGTGGAGAATGAAGCGGACAAGCCGCTTCGAGGGAGAAGGAAATGGCGAATTTGAGGATGGTCTGGCGGCACATCGCGTTGGCCGCGATGTTGTTCGCGGCAATGGGTGGCGCGCGCGCGACGTGGCCGCAGGCGGCAGAAGAGCACGGGGTTGTGCGCGAGAACATGGACCCGTCTGTCAAGCCTGGTGACGACTTTTTCCGCTATAGCAATGGCGGGTGGATCGAGCGGACGGAGATACCGGCGGACCGCGCTACGGTGGGAGCATTTTTGCTGCTGCGCGATAAAAGCGACAAGCGCGTGAAGGGACTGGTCGACGAAGCGCTGAAAGCGAACGCCGCGCCGGGAACGAACATGCGCAAGATGGCCGATCTGTACAACTCGTATATGGATGAGGCGGGAATCGAAGCCAAGGGCCTGGGGCCGCTCGAATCCCACTTGAAGGAGATTGCGGCCATCAAGAGCAAGAAGGAGTTGGCGTTTGTGCTGGGAAAAACCCTGCGTGCGGACGTGGACGCGCTGAACAACACCAATTTCCATACTGCCAATCTTTTCGGGGTATGGGTGGCACCGGATTTCGACGACTCGGATCACTACGCGGCGTACCTCCTCGAAGGCGGTTTGCAATTACCTGACCGCGAGTATTACCTGGGGCAGAGCGAACGGATGAAGAACCTGCGCGCGGAATACCAAAAGCATGTGGCCGCAATGTTGCAGCTGGCCGGGTTTTCCGAACCGGAGACTCGCGCTGCGAAGGTCCTGGAGCTCGAGCATGCCATCGCGGAGAAGCACCTGAGTCTGGCAGAGAACGAAGACATCCACAAGGCCAACAATCACTGGAAGCGCACGGAATTCGCTGCTAAGGCGCCGGGGCTCGATTGGGACGAATATTTCCGCGGCGCGGGCCTGGAGAAGCAGGCGAATTTCATCGTGTGGCAGCCGACTGCGTTTGTGGGTGAGTCGGCGCTGGTAGCGTCCGAGCCGCCGCAGGTCTGGCAGGACTGGCTGGCATACCATTTGATCGAGGCGTACGCGCCGGTTCTCCCCAAGGCGGTGGCCGACGAACGTTTCGCATTTTTCGGCACGGCCATGACCGGTGCGAGCGAGCAGCGGCCTCGCTGGCAGCGCGCGGTGAGTCTGGTGAACCAGCAACTGGGCGACGCAGTTGGCCAGATGTATGCCAAGGAATATTTTCCGGCGGAGTCGAAAGCGCGCGTGGACCAGATGGTGACGAACATCGTGACGGCGTTTCACAAGCGCATTGACGCTTTGGACTGGATGGACCCGGCAACAAAGGCGGAGGCGCACGCAAAGCTGAAGACGCTGTATGTGGGCATCGGCTATACGGAGCAGTGGCAGGATTATTCGCGGCTGGAAATAAAGCCCGGCGAGGCGTTCGGAAACCTGTGGCGCGGGGGCCTGTTTGTTTATCAGGCGAAGATCGCGCAACTCGGCAAGCCCGTGAATCGCAAGCAATGGTCCATGACGCCGCAGACGGTGAACGCGGTGAACCTGCCGCTGCAGAATGCACTGAATTTTCCGGCGGCGATTCTGGAGCCGCCGTTTTTCGATGGCAAAGCCTCCGACGCTTTCAATTACGGGGCGATCGGATCGGTGATTGGGCATGAGGTGAGCCACACGTTTGACGCGGAAGGCTCGGCGTTTGACGCCAAGGGTGCAGTGCGCAACTGGTGGACGCCCGCGGACCTTGCGCATTTCGAGGCGTCAACGCAGAAACTCGTGGAACAGTACGACGCCTACCGGCCATTTCCGGACCTGGCGTTGAACGGAAAGCAGACGATAGACGAGAACATCGCGGACGTGGCGGGCATTGCTGCGTCGCTGGATGCCTACCACGCTTCGTTGAACGGGAAGACGCCGCCGGAGCAGGCGGGTTTCAACAGCGACCAGCAGTTTTTCCTGGCGTATGCACAGACGCGCGCCGGCAAGTCGCGCGAGGGGGCGCTGCGGCAGCAAGTGCTGACCGATCCGCACTCGCCTTCGGAATACCGCGCGGACGCGGTGCGGAATATTGACGCGTGGTACCCGGCGTTCGGCGCAAGGGATGGGGAGAAGCTGTATCTGAAACCCGAGGAGCGCGTCCGCATCTGGTAGCAGCATGAGCCAGAGGATAGGCCGGAGAACTCTCGAAACGCGGCTGGCCGAACCGGTTCCGCCCGAGTGCATGAAGCGTCCGGTAGTCCTGGCCGACAATTCCCGCCGATTAATTTGCATAAATAAGTCAGATAAATACCCGAGGAGAGATACGGCCTCGCAAGACACTGTTTATGCGGGGAAATGTAGTTGCTCGCAAAGTGTATTCCCGTATGTGCGCAAAGAAATGGC
>Ga0126371_10006608_pt1 | contig 10326 bp, 9 predicted proteins | sample PanSoiMetaPlot_4_FD_110145 | JGI IMG/M metagenome (GOLD analysis project Ga0126371, IMG submission 110145) | Tropical forest soil microbial communities from Panama - MetaG Plot_4 | ecosystem: Environmental > Terrestrial > Soil > Tropical forest > Bulk soil | place: Panama | collected 2016-02-17
CGGTTGCGGGGTGCCTTCACAGCCAGGCGATTCGCCTTAGGGCGGTCCCATTCAATGGAGTGGTTTACCATTCCCAATTCGATGCACGCAACCGGAGCTGTCCATCAACACTGCATCAAGCGATACGCTTGTCGGTCTGAGGCGAAGCCTCGCTGGCGTGGTGTTCCAGAGTTTGACGGATATGTCGGCGCGCCCGAAGGCGCGCCCCAGGCACGACTGAACTCAAGCTTCGCCGGTCTGCTCGGCCCGGCCCTCCCAGCCGGCGCCGGCTGTCGAACGCCTGGCTACGCTTCGGCGGGGCGGATCCTTCGGCTTCGCTCAGGACAGGCTGCGTCCACCCTACACTAGACGTTCTCGAAGATTCCGGCGGCGCCCATGCCGCCGCCGACGCACATCGTGACCATGCCGTAACGGGCGTTGCGACGCTTTAGTTCGCGAATCACTGTGGCTGTCAGCTTGGCGCCAGTGCAGCCCAACGGATGTCCCAGGGCGATCGCTCCGCCATTTGGATTTATTTTGTCCGGATCGAGTCCGCCTTCCTTGATTACCGCAAGCGATTGCGCTGCGAAGGCTTCGTTCAGCTCGATCACATCGACGTCAGCGAGTTTGAGTCCGGCCATCTTCAAAGCCTTCGGAATTGCGAACACCGGGCCGAGTCCCATTTCTTCCGGTTTGTATCCTGCGGTGGCGAAGGAAACATAACGCGCGAGAGGGTTGATGCCCAGTGCCTGCGCACGCTCGGCTGACATAACGACGGCAGCCGCGGCACCGTCGGACATCTGCGACGAATTCCCGGCGGTCACAGTTCCCTTCACGTGAAATGCCGCCTTGAGCGCGGAAAGCGCTTCAAGCGAAGTATCGGCACGAGGTCCCTCGTCGGTTTTGAAGACCATCTCCTGCCGCTTGGGTTTCGATCCGTTCGGAGTCGAGAAACTTACGGGCACGGGGACTACTTCGTCGTTAAAGTTCCCGGCTTGGATTGCGGCCAGCGCTTTCTGATGGCTGCGCAGCGAAAATTCGTCGGCAGCTTCGCGCGTAATGCCGAAGCGTTGTGCCACTCGCTCGGCGGTGAGCCCCATCGAGAGATAGGCATCCGGATAGTGATCGACGAGCCACGGGTTGGGAGAAATCTTGTGGCCTCCCATCGGGATCATCGACATGGACTCGGTTCCTCCGGCGACGATCACCTCGGCGCCGCCAGCCATGATTCGTTCGGCCGCCATGGCGATCGCCTGCAATCCCGAAGAACAGAAACGATTGATGGTCAGCGCCGATATTTCGACGGGCAGGGCCGCCCGCAATGCTGCGATGCGGGCGACGTTCATTCCCTGCTCGGCTTCGGGCATAGCGCAGCCGAGGATGACGTCTTCGATCTCCTTCACATCGAGCTGCGGAACCCGATCGAGTGCACCTTTGATAGCGGTCGCTGCTAATTCATCGGGACGAGTGGTACGTAGCGTCCCTTTGAATGCCCGACCGACGGGAGTTCGAACTGAGGATGCAATGATGACTTCGCGCATGATTTTTCTCCAGTTTGATGAACAGGTATTAGATGTTGGGCCGTGGGCTTCGGGCTCTGGGCTTCAAGCTTCGGGCTTCTACCACTGCACTCGTTTTGGGTCGAAGCCAGAAGCCTGACGGCCGAAGCCCGCTCACTTTGTTGGTGCGAAAAAGTAATAGTCTGCCGTGTAGTCGCTCTTTGTCTCCGCATCTTTGTGGGACTCATCGCAGGGATCGTTTCCCGGTTTGCCGCCATGTGTGTGCACTCGCTGGATCTTGGTCACCTTCGCGAGAACACCTTTTCCGGAATTGTTTACTACATCCACAAGGAGCCAAGGAATGGAATCGGAATCCAGCGATTCGACATGGGCGGCAGCCTTGCCGGTGACTTCGCTGCCGTCCTTCAATTTCCAGGTCGGACCGGCCAGGTGCTGGCCGACGACTTTATCCTTACGGTCTTTGAGTTCTGCGTCGGGACCTTTCAGTGTCCAGGAAAAATTCCCGTCCGACCCGGCCTGACAGGTGTAGTTTTGTGTGCCCTTCGCGCGCACGAATAAGACTGGGTGCAAACCCTCCGGCACCGCGATTGCGTCCGGCACATCGGGTCCCGTCTCATCCACTGCGGCATCTTTGGTGTCTTTCTGGGCGCTTGCGGCAAACGAGAACACAAGGAGAACAACCAGGACGTTGAATGTGCGCACTACATTTCTGAAAGCGTTCATCTCAATTCCTTAGTGTTTTTCCGGTTTTCAACGTGTATTGAATTCGTTCCTGCGTCTTGCGTTCGCCGCACAGGGACTTGAAGTTCTCGCGCTCGAGATCGAGGATGTACTGCTCGCTGACCGGGGTACCTGGAGTGACGTTGCCGCCGCACAGCACCTCAGCAATCTTGCCTGCGAGCTTCACCTCGTAATCAGTGACGAAATCGCCTTGCCGCATGAGATGCACCCCCATCCTGAGAGCCGCCAGCAGACTTTCGCCCGGGGCTGGGACGTCGGTACGTGGCACCGGAGGCGCATAACCGGCCCTCACCAATTCCAGGGCGCGCGCTTTGGCGTCGCTGAGAATGCGATCGCGGTTCATGGTGATGCTGTCAGAGTCGGAGAGGAAGCCGAGTCCGCGGGCCTCGTGTGCTGAGGTGGCGACCTTCGCCGTAGCGATCGTTTCGAAAGCCTTCTTCATGGCTTCCATCATTTCTACGGATCCGGCGAGGACCTGGCCCGAGGCTTGCGCGTGTGACGCGGTTGCGCTGTCGACGGCGCGCAACAACATCTCTTTACAGCCACCGCCTCCAGGCAACAGTCCGACGCCAACCTCGACCAATCCGGTGTAAAGTTCGGCGTGCGGCTGACGGGCCGAAGCGTGCAGAGAAATTTCGGTGCCGCCTCCGAGGCAGAGTCCAAAAGGAGCAGACACCACCGGCTTCGGCGAAAATTTGACCGCCTGCGTCATGTTCTGGAACTGCCGGATGGCGAGATCGACCTCGTCCCACTCTTCCTCTTGCACGCTCATGAGCAAGAGCATCAAGTTCGCGCCGACGGAGAAATTCTGGGCATCGTTGGTGATGACAAAGGCGTCAAAGTTGTCTCCCGCACCTCCCGGCTTTAGCGTTTGGGTAATCAGCCCGACGATGTCGGTGCCTAGCGAGTTCATCTTGCTGTGGAACTCGATGCAGGCCACGCCATCACCGAGGTCGATGAGCGAAGCCCCGGAATTTTTCTTCACCACGCCATTCGATTTCTTGGCAACCGTTACGGACCAGACGCCGGCTGGAACTTCGACTGGGTTCCAGTTTGATTTCGGTAGATCCCAATACTTGCGTCCGGCGGGAGATTTGGGATCGTCGGCGTACCAGGATTTTTGTCCGGAGGCGAGCAATTTCTCGACGTTTTCTGCGATCGGCTTGCCATCCTTTTTCATGCGGGCGACCGTGGCCTCTACGCCGGCTGAATCCCATAATTCAAATGGGCCAAGATCCCAGTTGAAGCCGAGCTTCATGGCGCGGTCGATCTCGACGACAGTGTCAGAGATTTCAGGAATGCGGTTGGCTGAGTAGGTCCACAGATCAGTCAGCGCACTCCACAGGAATGTGCCGGCTTTGTCGCCCTTCGGCAGACCGCTTCCATCCATTCCCAGCAGCATGCGAAGGCGCGCGCCGGTGTCCTCCACATTTTTTGCCATGTCGAGAGCAGGGAACCTGGGTTTCTGCCGCGGATGGTATTCGAGCGTCTTCCAATCCAGAGCTTGGCGCTCGTCTTCCGTTCCGTCTCCCGCCTTGGTCTTTTTGTAGAAGCCGCCTTTGGTCTTGTCGCCAAGCCACTTCCTCTGCAGCATCTGAGTGAAGAAGTCGGGCAGCTTCAGGTCACTGCGCTCGTCGCGGACGTTATTAGTCATGTTGCTGACGACGTGGCCGAGAATGTCGAGCCCGACGAGATCGATAGTGCGGAAGGTGGCGGACTTCGGCCATCCGACGGCTTGCCCGGTCAGAGCGTCAACATCTTCGATGGAAAAATCCATCTCCTGCATGAGGCGGATGACGTTGAGGACAGAAAAAGTGCCGATGCGATTGCCGATGAAGTTTGGCGTATCTTTCGCGACGACGACACCTTTGCCCAGGCGAACGTCGCAGAAGTGCGAGACTGCATCGATCGAGGCGCGGTCGGCTTCGGGTGTGGGGATAATCTCCAGCAGCCGCATATAGCGCGGCGGATTGAAGAAATGCGTTCCGAACCAGGAGCGACGGAAACCATCTGAGAAACCTTCGGCGATTTTGCCCACTGGCAGGCCGCTCGTGTTGGTGGTGATGATCGTGTCGGGCTTGCGGACCGCTTCGATCTTTCTTAACAAACTGCGTTTGATATCGAGGTTCTCGACGATGGCTTCGATGATCCAGTCGACGTCGGCCAGTTTTTTGAGATCGTCGTCAAAATTCCCGACGGTCACGAAACGTCGGAGCGAGGGATCCATAAATGCCGCGGGTTTTGACTTCTTTGCGGCTTCGAGTCCTGAGGAGGCAATTTTGTTTCGCGCCGGGACGTCAGCATCCGGGGGGACGATGTCGAGCAGGTAGCTGGGAACTCCGGCATTGGCGAAATGTGCGGCGATGCGGGCGCCCATGGTTCCAGCGCCGAGAATGGCAACTTTATGAACGCGCTTCATGGCTCCAACCTCAAAGTGGACGACTTCGAATGATCGTTATTGGTTTGGGACGGTGAAAGTACAATGAACGTTAGCTTGTGGTTGGCCAGGGCTTAACGAATGTGCGTGAGAAGCGCATCGTTCCGATAGGACGCACGCAAGTTCCCACGTTAACCAGGGCTCACGAGTCTGTGTGCAAAGCTCAGGCGTCCCTCCGGGACGCGGTGAGATTTCCGAATTTTCCCCCGGCGCTGGAAGCGCCGGGCTATTGTCAGACGCCCCTCAGCCTCTGACGCCTTGGGCTAACTCATTCCGCCGCTCCGCGGCTGCGTTCTCGCAGGACTTGCTCCACCGTCAGCGACAAAAAAATTTGGTTCTCAGAGACACACTGAAACGGCTATGCAGAGCAATGCTAATCCCATTGGGGCGACTTTTCCAGTTGCCTACGCCTCGGGATGCGCTTCGAGATATTCGAGCGCTTGCCGTGCGATCTGTTTCTCGCCCTTGTAGGCGAGCAGTTTAGGAGCGTCAGCGAGTGGAACCCAGAGTGCCCGCACCACCTCGACCCGCATGTCCTCGGAAATGTTGTCAATTTCTCCTGATTCGTAACGCAGAAGATAGAAGCTCACGATTTTGAAGACACGTTCGCCGTCGCTCCAACTGCGCACGTACATGTACTTGATGTCGGCGAGTTTGGTGATCGACGATGCGGTAATTCCGGTTTCTTCCTGCACCTCACGCAGCGCTGCTTCTAGGGCCTTCTCGCCAGGGTCCACGAGTCCTTTGGGAAGACAAAGCGTGGTCTTGGCTTTGGGCTGGACGGCACGTTTCTTAGCCGAGGATGGCGGCTTCGGGAGCACAGAATCGCCAGCCGGTTGGATGGCGGCCATCCACCAGGTGCCGTCTCTGCTCCGAACCACTACCCCTCCGGCGGAAATCTCGCGAATCATACTGTCCGCAACTTAGCAGGAATACTGGAATTTGGTCACCTTTCTGAGGTCTCGACAGTAACTGGTTATATACACAGGTACTTACGAGACTGGCACGGAAGTGCCGTTACACCCTTTTGGGGAACTGTGGCATCTTAATAGACAGGTGTATGGGGTTTAGGACCTGGCCAAAACAGGCCGGGTTGGTGGGGTTCGCCGTGAAGCATCTGGGGAAGATTATTCGGTCGGTGCAGGCTTTCGGCCGAGAGCTTTCGCGCAAGTCTTTTCCCATCGCTCCCCAGGATCTCGCCATTGGTATTGCACTCGGCGGTGGCTTTGCCCGCGGCATCGCTCATGTCGGTGTCCTGAAGGTCCTCGAACAAGAAAATATTCCGGTCCGCGTTATCTGCGGAACCAGTGTGGGCGCGTTGATCGGCGCCTGCTATTGCAGCGGACTGTCGGCTACCGAGATGGAAGAGGTCGCTCGCAAGACGCGCTTCACCAGTTTTGCCCGCTGGACGCTCTCGCGCTGCGGCTTTGCTTCTAACGATCGAATGATCGAGTACCTCTCGCGCACGTTGAAGTGCCAGACATTCGAAGAACTGCGCATACCGCTGGGTGTGACTGCCACCGACTTCAACACCGGCGAGTCAGTTGTGTTTCATTCGGGATCGATCATCGACCCCGTGCGTGCCAGCTGTGCCTATCCGGGGATGTTTTTGCCGATCGAAATCGGCGGCCGTCATCTTGTCGACGGCATGCTCTCGCACCCCGTGCCGACGCGTCCGGTACGTGAAATGGGCGCCGATCGCGTGATTGCGGTGCACTTGAGGGGCACCTGGTCCAATGGCGGACCGCCCCGGCATTTGTTCGACGTGATTGGGCAGTCGTTCGCGATTGCGCAGGACGCGATGGCGCCGGCCTGGCGCGGCGCTGCGGACTTGGTCGTTGAGCCGGAAGTCGCCGGTTTTGCGTATGACGATTTCAAGCGTGCCGGCGATCTGATCAAAGTTGGGGAAACCGCCATGCGCAAGGCTCTGCCCGAGGTTCGCAAATGGTTAGAGGCCCCGGCAGAGGCGACCTATCCAGCCGTCGAACGCCGCCGTGAGCCGCGAACTGCACCGATGCCGGCGGATTGATTCACACCTATTCTTCCAGTTCAACCTCTTGCCTGTTCACACAGGTGACTCTTGGACCTCCCTGGCCTCTGTGGTGTGCGACCTTTTCCACCACAGGGGACACAGAGGGTCACAGGGTGCTGCTTCGCTCGAGTTCCGCCGCACCGCCGCATCACGTTTAGAATCAAGGAATGTTCGCCCGCAAGATCCGTGTGCATTATGAAAATGGCGGCCGCGCCATTCCTTGTCCTTTGAAGTGGCTGGATTCCTTCTCGATGCGCGGTTTCACCAATGCCAGCGTTTTTGACGACACCCTTCCCGTAGCTGACGGAGAGATGGAGATCGGCTCTAGTGTTCCCCTAGACCAGTTGAAGGAATCGATGGAGGACTGGTTCCGCCGTAAGGGATACCTGCCCAGGGACTCGTATCTGGTACTAGCCGAGGGCGCGAAATAGGTCGAAACTTCCTGGCAGAACAGGTGTTTACCCGTTAAGTCATGTGTCCCGAAAGGGGCTTGATTTTTCGACTCATTTCGGAAAGGAACGGGTTTTTTGACGCTGTACAAGATGCCAGCAACCCGGCCGCGTAAAAGATCCTCTTACTCTCAGGTATTTGCGCGACGGCGGGTTATGGCAGGCGAGTTGCACGGTGATCCGAGGAGGTGCTTAATGAGCTTCAAGTTGCTTCAGTTCTCCCCCCAAACAAGCACTCGCGCTGTCCGCATGCAGATCGTTCCGGAGCGCTGGACCGAGGGATATGAGTATTCGCGGGGGGTGAGGTTTCTTCCCGCATGGACGGATGACGATGGTGGCGCATCCGGAAAACGGGATATCAACTGGGGCGCGCTTTCTGGATTGGCGTTGTCATTTGTGATTAGCGGAAGCTTTTGGGTCGGAATCGGATTACTCGTCGCGCACATTGTGAAGTAGGAACGAGTTTATCGATCGAAAAGAGAACGGGACCGGACGCCAACCAGCGTCGGTCCCGTTTTCGTTTTTCTGTAGGCCAGCTAAGCGGATCAAGAACTTAACGCCAAGTTGACCCGAACCTCTATCTCAGCCGGCAACGGAGTCCCGCAGTTGGCGGGACTATACTCCCACTGCTTCACTGCTTCGATTGCGGCTCGATCCAAGCTATCCCCGGCCGATTCCAGCACTCTCGTGTCTTGCACGTGGCCCGCACCAGACAGCAGCACATAGAGAACTACTCATCCCTGGATGTAATTAAATGGGCGTCCTCTGGATAATTTGGCGGTACCTTCTTTACAAGATCACCTTGCGATCGTTCACATACAGCCAACTGAAGCGCACTGGGCGGGTGCTCAAATGACTTCGGCGTCAGATCCGATATAGCAACTGGATCCTCCATGCTAATGTTAAGCACCTCTTTCCCCTTCTCCTATACGTGGATACTCCGGGGAAATACCTCATCGCCGAACTTCGCATATTGGCTGTATTCAAAACGTTGTTCGCCGATTTCCTCCACCGACAGGGAACCACTGGAATCGAAACACAGTTCACGACTCACCCAGTGCGGAAACTGTAGGCGGACACAGCGCAGATCCGTTCCTTCTTTTTTGGGCTGCGAACTTCCCCAACTTCTTCTTGCGCGAGGAGGTCGAACCGCACCAATATCGAGCGCTCCATCAGGGACACCACTCGAGGCTGGAAGTCCAAGTTTCGGCTAGTCCATTTGGAGCCGGCGTCTCCAACCTCTACTTGTTCAAAGCCCGGAAAAGCAATCTCACGACGCCATTTTTCCGCAGAGATCGAACTCTCGGCGCAGGTACGTTCCGCTGGCGTTGCCACGACTCTCCGCGCATGCACTTTCATATGAAGTCGAAAGGGTCTCATGTTAGGCGATCGGAGGTCTTGCGCGTCGGCCGCTTTGGCCATAAGGTCCAATGCTTCGTGCTGTTCCTCAGTTTTGGACGCCGAGCACACGCCCACTGGTATCAAGAACAAAACGCACGCAGCCTAACGCATTCTAAGAACACCCCCAACGCCTTATTTCTCGTATTTCAGCAAGGACATGACGTCGTATTTCTTCAGCTTATCGCGGCCCTTTAGGAATTGCAGCTCGACGACGAATCCGAGGCCGGCGACCTTGCCGCCGAGCGCCTCGGCCAGTTTGGCTGTGGCATCTGCCGTGCCGCCAGTGGCTAGGAGATCGTCGACGATCAGGACGCGCTGGCCTTTCTGGATTGCGTCTTTGTGGATCTCGAGCGTATTGGTTCCGTACTCAAGAGCGTAGTCGTACTTCACGCATTCGGCCGGTAGCTTGCCGGGCTTGCGTACCGGGACGAATCCTGCATTCAGGCGATAGGCGAGCGCGGGAGCAAAGATAAATCCACGCGCTTCCATACCTAGGACAAGATCCACATCCTGCTTCATGTAATGCTCGGCGAACTTGTCGATTAGCGTGGCGAGGCCCGTTTTGTCTTTCAGAAGCGTGGTGATGTCGTAGAAAAGGATCCCCTTCTTGGGAAAATCAGGGATTTCGCGGATCAGCTTTTTCAGGTGTATAACTTCTTGAGTAGTGACCGGGGAAGGCTTGCTAGCTGACATCGACTCACGCTCCTGTGCTAACTGTTTCTCTGCGCTCTCGTCGTCTGTGGTTCAGGCTTTTTCAAAATCTTGAACCGCCGAGAACGCAGAGTTCAATGCTATAACCTTGGAACTCCGAACTCTGTTTACGACGCTCCTTCAATTCGAAACGAACTTAGTCCTGTAGTTGGCTTTTCATCCTCGACTTCGACGGAATCCACACGTGCGGCGCGTGGTCCCTCGCGCAGGCGCGAATGCAATCCCGAAAGCTGATCGCGGGTGCCCTGCGCCAGCACTTCTACGCTGCCGTCATGATTGTTGCGAACCCACCCGGCGATGCCCAGGATGTGCGCTTCGCGCTCGACGAACCAGCGGAAGCCGACACCCTGAACGCGTCCGCGGACGAAGTAACGACGGGCCTGAACTGGTTTTTCGCTGGAACTCATTTTCTTCCAGTTGTCATCCTCGGCGGAGAATTAGCTTCGCCGAGGCGAAGCTAATTTGTAGTCGAAGGATCCCCGCAATCGCAAATTCCTCTTAATACTTCAGCATTCAGCGGGAGAATTCTTTGCCGCGACGAATCAGCTATCTACTGGGTAGGGATCCTTCGACTCCACAAGGCCTCTCTTGGCGAGGTCTCGTTCCGCTCAGGATGACAGAATTCCCTTAGGCTCTCGACAGATACGCCCCTTCTGACGTATCGACCTTGATCTTCTCGCCTTCGTTGATGAAGGGGGGGACTTGCACGACAAGGCCGGTTTCGGTTTTCGCGGGCTTGGTCACGCTCGATGCGGTGGCGCTCTTCAGTCCGGGTTCGGTCTCAATGACGGTGAGTTCCACGGTCTGCGGCAGTTCGATCCCGACAGCCTTGCCATCAAAGAATTCCACCTTGATCTGCAGGTTGGGGATTAGGTAATCGACGGCATCGCCCAGGGTGTCTTTGGTCAGGTGGGTCTGCTCGTAGTTCGAGGTGTCCATGAAATAGTAGCTGTCGCCATCGTTGTAGAGGTACTCCATCTCGACTTCGTCGACGTTGATCTTCTCGATGGGGTCGGGCGAGCGAAAGCGGTGCTCGAACATGGCTCCGGTGCGCAG
>Ga0126371_10006609_pt1 | contig 10326 bp, 7 predicted proteins | sample PanSoiMetaPlot_4_FD_110145 | JGI IMG/M metagenome (GOLD analysis project Ga0126371, IMG submission 110145) | Tropical forest soil microbial communities from Panama - MetaG Plot_4 | ecosystem: Environmental > Terrestrial > Soil > Tropical forest > Bulk soil | place: Panama | collected 2016-02-17
TCCTCCTCCAGCTCCTTCAGGTGCGCCATCCGGTCGGCGCCCGAGACGAAGCGCGGATCGCGCGCGAGCTCGGGCGCGCCCAGCACCTCCAGCAGCAGCAGCCAATGCTTGCGGTTGGCGCCGCCCACCACGATCCAGCCGTCGGACGCCGCGAACGCCTGATAGGGCGCGTTGAGCGGATGCGCCGAGCCCATCGCGCGCGGCGCGACGCCGGTCGCGAGCGCGATCGCCGACTGCCAATAGGTCTGCACCAGGGCGGCCTCGAACAGCGAGGTCTCGACCCATTGGCCCTCGCCGGTCTTCAACCGGTGGGCATACGCCGCGGCAATGCCCATGGCGGCGAGGATGCCGGCCGTGATGTCGGAGAGCGGCGCGCCGCATTTGACCGGCGGGCCGTCCGGCCGCTCGCCCGTGAAGCTCATGATGCCGCTCATCGCCTGCGCGACGAGATCGAATCCGCGCCGGTGCCGGTAGGGGCCGGTGCGGCCGAAGCCCGACAGCGAGCAGTAGATCAGCGCCGGATGCTCCTGGCGCAGCGCCGCATAGCCGAAGCCCAGCCGTTCCATCGCGTCGGGCGCGAAATTCTCCACCAGCACGTCGGCGGTGCGGATCAGCTCGCGCAGGATCCGCTTGCCGCTCTCGGTCTTGAGATCGACCACAATTCCCCGCTTGTTGCGGTTCATCATCAGGAAGGCCGCGGTCTCGTCGCCGACCTTGGGCGGGATCATGTGGCGCGAGTCGTCGCCGTCCGGCTTCTTCTCCACCTTGATGACGTCGGCGCCCATGTCGGCGAGCATCAGCGTGCAGGTCGGGCCCGCCATCACGTGGGTGAGGTCGATGACCCTGAGCCCGGCGAGCGGGCCGGTCGGAGGCTTCGCCGCCATGGCTATTCGCCCGTCCATTGCGGCGGGCGCTTGCTCAGGAACGCGTCCAGCCCCTCGCGAAAGTCGCGGCTCATGTAGCACAGCAGGATCAGGTCCTCGCCTTCCTCGCGCGTGAGCTTGCGCCCCAGCCGCGCCAGCGCCTGCTTGGTGGCGCTGAGCGTGAGCGGCGCGTGGCCGGCGATCAGCGTCGCCAGCTCGTCGGCGCGCCGTTGCAGCGCGCTGAGGTCCTCGACCACCTCGCTGAGCAGCCCGGCGGCGGCGGCCTCCTCGGCGCCGAGCAGGCGCGCCGTGAAGATGATGTCCTTGACGCGCGCCGGCCCGACCAGGGCGGTGAGCCGGCTCAAGCTCGACATCGACAGGCAGTTGCCGAGGGTGCGCGCGATGGGAAATCCGAACCGGGTGGTCTTCGTCCCGATCCGCAGGTCGCAGCACGCCGCGATGCCGGCGCCGCCGCCAGTGCAGGCGCCGGTGATCGCCGCGATGGTCGGCACGCGGCATTCCTCGACCTGCGCCAGCACGCGGTCGAGGCGGGCCTCGTACTCGATCGCGTGCTGCGGGGTCGCGAAGGCGCGGAACTGGTTGATGTCGGTGCCCGACGCGAAGGCCTTATCGCCGGCGCCCTGCAGCACCAGTACCTTGATCGACCGGTCCTGGTTCGCCTGCTCGCAGATCTGCGCCAGCCGTTCGTACATGGCGAACGTGAACGCGTTGCGCGCCTGCGGGCGGTTGAACGTGACCCGCCCGATGCCGTCGCGCAGCTCGAAGAGGATGTCGTCGCTTGCTGACTGCTGATCCATGGCCGTTTCTTCCGCTGGTGAGGCGGAAGTCTGGCGGCCGCGGCGGCAAAAGGCAATCAGGCGGCGGCGGAGGAGCGTGCGTGCTCGGCGATGAACCTGGTCAGCGTCTCGGCGATCTCGTCCTCGTAAGGCGCCCAGTCGGGAAACGGAATCAGCGGCACATCCTGGTCCTCGATCGGCAGGCGATGCAGCTCGCTGCCCGGAATCAGCCGGTGCGCCGCAAGCCCGCTCGTGCTGGCATGCGTCTTGTCGTTGCCGGGAATGACGATCGCCGGCACTTTTAGCGAGCCGAGCTCCTGCTCCGAGACGCCCATCACCGGATGGTGTCCGCCCGACACGAAGATGTCGTTCCACCGCGACATCACGGCGATGAATTTCTCGACCGGCAGGCTCCTGAGATATTCGGCGTTGCGCGGATTGGCCTTGATGCGCTCCTGATACTGCTCGGTGGCGCATACCGCCGCCATGCCGCCCTCGCGCGCCGCGCGGATGAACTGCCCGTAGTAGTTCTCCGGCAGCCGCCCCGCCGCGAACGCGCCGCCGGTGACCCGCAACAGCAGCAGGCCGCGCACGGCCGCCGGATTGCGCAGCGCGAACAGGATCGAGGTACGCGCGCCCGACGAGCTGCCGCCGAAGAACGCCGGCAGCGCGCCGAGGCTCTCCATCAGCTCGTGCATGTCCTCGGTCCAGATGACCTCCTCGCCCGCGTCGCCCTCGATCAGCACGTCGGAGGCGCCGGTGTTGCGCCGGTCATGCAGCACCACGCGATGGCCATGCGCCGCGAGCTTTTTCGCCAGCGGGATGAACTCGTCGTGGCCGCGCCGCCCGCCCGTGGTCAGCATGATCCATGGGCCACGGTCGCCGATCTGTTGCCAGTTGATGTTCACTCCGCGGATTTTCGTGACGGGCATGGTCCCCTCGCTGGTCTGGTCGCTTACCTCGGAGAGGCAAGGCTAGCGCATATCGGAGCGAAAGCGATAGCGATACCGGGTCGCCGCCGCCGCCGGCCTCAATCCGGCTTCATGCCGGAGTCCTTGATGACCTTGGCCCATTTGGCGGCGTCGCTCTTGAAGCGCGCGGTGGCCTCCTCGGCCGTGCTCATCAGCGGCACGTAGCCGAGCACGCCGAGCCGCTGCTGCACGTCCGGCTCCGCCACCGCCTTGGCGACGCCGGCATGCAGCTTCGCGACGATGTCCTTCGGCGTGCCGGCCGGCACCACCACGCAGAACCAGGTGTCGCCGTCGATCTCGGGAAAGCCCGCTTCGGCAAAAGTCGGCACGTCGGGCAGCGCCGACATTCTCGCCTTGCCGGTGACCGCGAGCGCCCGCAGCTTGGCGGACTTGACGTGCGGGATCGCCGGCGCGATCGCGCCGAACGAGATCGGCGTCTGGCCGCCGAGCGCCGAGGTGAGCGCCTCGCCGCCGCCCTTGAACGGCACACGCACAAGATCGAGCTTGAGCGCCAGGCGAAATAGCTCGCCGACCAGGTCGGGCGGCGTGCCGGTCGCCGGCGTGGCGAAGCTGTACTTCTGCGGATCGGCCCGGATCAGCTCGACCAGCTCCTTGACGGTGTTGGCCGGTACCGAGGGGTTGACGGTGAGCAGCACCGGCGAGGTCACCGCGATGGTGACCGGGTCGAAGCTCTTGATCGGGTCGTACGGCACCTCGTGGAAGAGCGACGGATTGATCACGTGGTTGCCGCCGTTGACGAACACCGTGTAGCCATCGGGCGCCGCCTGCGCGGCGCGGCCGGCGCCGATGTTGCCGCCGGCGCCGCCGACGTTCTCGACGTAGAACTGCTGGCCCATCTGGTCGGCGAGCTTCGCGGCGATCAGCCGCGCAAACAGATCGGTCGGCCCGCCCGGCGTGAACGGCACGATCACGCGCACGGCGCGCGTCGGATAGGCCTGCGCCCGCGCCATGCGCGGCGCGGCGATGCCGACCGCGGCTGCGCCGGCGAGTTGGAGAAGCTGTCGGCGACCGAGTGTCATGACGTCTCGCGGGTGGCTGCGGTGTTGCATGGATGAAGTGTCACACGTCTGTTGCGACGCCGGCAATACGCGCGAGCTTGCTGCGGCGCTCGGTCGCGATATCGTCAAGGCGCCCGAAGCCGACGGACACCGCCGATGCCGCCGCGGCTCACTCGCCCTTGGCGCCGGAGACGCGGACGACCTTGGTCCATTTCGCGGCTTCGGCCCTGAATTTCGCCGCGCACTCCTCGGGCGAGCTCGACACTTCGACGTAGCCGAGCACGGCGAGGCGCTGCTTCACGTCCGGCGTCGCCACCGCCCTGGCGATCTCGCGATTGAGCCGTCCGATGATCTCCTTGGGCGTGCCGGCCGGCACGACCAGGGCGAACCACGACTCGCCTTCGACCTCCGGATAGCCTTCCTCCGCCATGGTCGGCACGTCGGGAAGGGCCGGCGACCGCGTCTTGCTCGCGACCGCAAGCGCGCGCAGCCGCCCGTCCTTGACCAATGGCACCGCCGGCGCCAATGCGCCGAACGAGACCGGTGTCTGCCCGCCGACCGCCGAGGCGATCGCCTCGCCGCCGCCCTTGAACGGCACGTGCAGGAGATCGAGGCCGAGCGTGATGCGAAACAGCTCGCCGACGAGCTGGGGCGGCGTGCCCGTTCCGGGCGATGCGTAGCTGTACTTGCTCGCATTGGCCTTGATCAGCGCGACCAGCTCCTTGACGGTCTTCGCCGGCACCGAGGGATGGACGGTGAGGATCACGGCGGAGGTGACCGACATCGTGACCGCTTCGAAGCTCTTAAACGGATCGTACGGGACCGACGCGTAGAGCGCCGAGTTGACCACGAAGTTGGCCCCGTCGACCAGGAGCGTGTAGCCGTCGGGCGCCGCCTGCGCGGCGCGGCCGGCGCCGATATTGCCGCCCGCGCCGCCCACGTTCTCGATATAGAACTGCTGGCCCATCTGCTCGGAGAGCTTCGGAGCGATCATCCGCGCGAACAGATCGGTCGGGCCGCCTGGCGCGAACGGAACGATCATGCGCACCGATCGTGTCGGGTATGACTGCGCCCGCCCGACGCGCGGCGCGGCAAGCACTGCGGCAGTGGTGCCGGCGAGGCGCAGGAAACGTCGGCGGGGAAGCATCATGGCGTTTCCGGGATTTGCGGGTTGCGCCTGCTCCCCGCAGTGTCACACGGAACCCGCGATCCCCGCAATCCGCACGATTTTGCCCCAGCGCGAAGCGGTGAAACCAGCAGGTGAACACCTCCGCCTCACTTGCGGCTTCTGGCACAATGCGGACCCGCCGGGCAGCCTGCGTGGTCGACGCATCGATCGGGAGGGGAGCGGGAATGATGAAGCGAATTTCTCTGAAGGGTGTTGCGATTGGCAACGTCGTCGACATCCTGGCGACGAACATAGTCGTTTTGCCGGTGATGGTGTATATCCTGATCTCATCGGGACCGTTCGATGCCGGTACCGCCAGCCAGATCCTGAAGGCAAGCGGCGTCTTCAAGATTTGGTCGAGCGTTTTGGGCGCACTCTGTTCCGTGCTGGGCGGTTACGTTTCGGCGCGGATCGCCAAGCACCACGAGGTCCTGAACGGGGCACTTTCGTCGATTCTTTGCGTCGGAGCCGGAGTGTACGCTGTACTCGGCGGCAGCGCGGCGGACGACCTGGGACGTCACCTCGCCTTCTTGCCGCTGAGCCCCGCCCTCGCGGCCCTCGGCGGATATCTGTGTGCGCGGCGAAATGCTCAGCAGCGCTGATCAGGCGTAGAAAATCGTGGAGTCGCGCTCGACCTCGGCAGGCCGCGCGACGCCCCCGCGCTGCCGCACTTCGCCGCAGCGCCGCTCTTGCGCCAGGCTACCTGAGTCCCGCGCGGCGGAAGCCTTCCAGGTAGTGCTCCAGGTCGACCGGATGGCGGATCGCCATGTTGGTCGCGAGCCAGGCGAGCGAGACGTTCGGCTGCACGCGCCGCAGCTCGGCCAGGGCGGCTGCCGCGACCCCGTCCTCGCCGGCCATGCCGGCCGCCGCGGTGAGTACGCGATGGGCACCGACGAAATCGCTGCGCTGCCGGATGGCGTCGCGTGCAAGCCGCATCGCTTCCTGATAGCAGCGTGCGCCGAAATGGGCGAAGGCGGCCGCCCCGCAGAAGATCGCCGCGAACGGATCGCGCCGGCTCAGCTGCAGCGCGCGGCGCTCCGCCGTGATTGCTTCCTCCCAGCGGCCGCCGAGCGACAACGCGACGCCGAGGTAGCCCTGCGCCAGCGCGAAATTCGGATTGAGGCTCAGCGCCAGCTCGAACTGGGCGAGCGCATCGTCCCAGCGTCGCGCCAGCACGTGCACGCAGCCGAGCGCGTGCTGCGCCCACGGGTCCTCGCCATCGGCGCGGACCGCGGCGGCGGCGGCGGACTCGGCGCGCGCGAAGGAGGCCGCCCTGTCGGTCCAGCCCATGTAGGCGCTGAACGCGTGGCTCGCCGCCAGCACGCCGAGCGCCTGCCCATAGTGCGGATCGATGGCGATCGCCTGCTCGAGCAGCGCGTGCGCGGTCACGCTGTCCTGCTGCGTCATCCGCCAGAAATGCGACAGCGCCCGCATCGCCAGGTCCCAGGCGTCCAGGCTGTCGGTCGGCTTGCGCCGGGCGCGGAAGCTCTCGGCCGCATAGAGTTGCGGCTCGATCGAGCCGACGATCGCGGCGGTGATCTCGTCCTGCATCGCGAACACGTCGGCGAGGTCGCGGTCGTAGCGCTCCGCCCAGATCTGGCTGCCGGTGGCGGCGTCGTTGAGCTGCACCGTGATGCGGAGGCGGCCGCATGCCTTGCGCACGCTGCCCTCGACCACGTAGCGCACGCCGAGCTCCTCGGCGATCTGCCGGACGTGGACGGCCTGCCCCTTGTAGACGAACGAGGAGTTGCGGGCGATGACGAAGAACCAGCGCAGCTTCGCCAGCGCCGTGATGATGTCCTCGCTGATGCCATCGGAAAAATAGTCCTGCTCGGGATCGCCGCTCATGTTGATGAACGGCAGCACCGCGATCGCCGGCCGGTCGGGCAGCGGCGGCGCCATGGGCGGCCGCTCGCGTGCTGCCTCCGGTGTCGCCTCGGCCAGCGCCTCGTCGCCGCTCGGCTGCGTGCTGACCGGTGCGACGAAGCGCAGGCCCTTGCGCGCGATGGTGCGGATCAGCTTCTGCTGGTCGCCGCTGTCGCCGAGCGCCTTGCGGGCGGCATAGATGCGGCTCGAGAGCGTCGCGTCCGATACGATCCGTCCGCGCCACACCGAGGCGATGAGATCGTCCTTGCTCACCACCCGGTCGCGGCTCTGCACCAGGTAGGCGAGCAGGTCGAACACCTGCGGCTCGAGCGCGATCGATGCGTCGCCGCGGCGCAGCTCGCGCCGCTCGATATCGAGCGTGTGATCGGCAAAGGAGAATTGCAAAGGTTGTGCCCCGGACTGGAACAGCCTGTCGTAGTCGCGCCCTATATCGACCCCACGTAACCCAGGCGCATCCTCCGATCGGAGGACGCGGGCGCCGGCTCGCGATCTGTTGATCGATAGTTGGCCGCTATCGGCCGCTGCCCAAAATCCAGGCCGTCTCAACGAAAATTCAAGCGAGCCTTGAGCCGCACTTCAAGTCGGCCAGGCGCGACGGCGCTAAGCCATAGCGCTCAGGCGCCCCACGCCCCCAACGCCAACGCGCTCCCCCCGCGCCGCGGCCAAAACCCCAGAGGACTACACACATGGCTACCACGGCTAGCTTTCTTCCGACCGCCGGCCAGCTCACTGTGATCGGCGACGCATTCAAGAATTCGGTCACCGTGAGCCGCGACGCGGCAGGTAAACTTCTCGTGAACGGCGGCGCCGTCGCGGTGCAGGGCGGCACTCCGACCGTCGCCAACACATCGTCGATCCAGATGTTCGGCCAGGGCGGCGACGACACGCTCGCGCTCGACGAAGCCAACGGCGCGCTGCCCGCCGCCAACCTGTTCGGCGGCAACGGCAACGACACGCTGATCGGCGGCTCGGGCAACGACCTGCTGTTCGGCCAGGCCGGCAACGACGTCCTCTTCGGCAAGGGCGGCAACGACTTCCTGTTCGGCGGTGACGGCAACGACACGCTGACCGGCGGCGACGGCGACGACCAGGTGTTCGGCGAGGCCGGCAACGACACCATGATCTGGAATCCCGGCGACGACAGCGACCTGTTCGAGGGCGGCGACGGCAACGACACCGCCGTGGTGAACGGCGGCAACGGGTCGGAGACGTTCAACATCACGGCCAACGGCACGCGCGTGCGCTTCGACCGCATCACCCCGGCGCCGTTCACCCTCGACATCGGCACCACCGAGAATCTCGTGCTCAACGCCGGTGGCGGCGATGACGTCATCACGGCGCAGAATGGTCTCGCCAACCTGATCAACCTCACCCTCGACGGCGGCGCCGGCAACGACCGGATCACCGGCGGCGACGGCAACGACACGCTGATCGGCGGCGATGGCGATGATTTCGTCGTCGGCGGCCGCGGCAGCGACACGGCCCGGCTCGGCGCCGGCAACGACACGTTCGCGTGGAATCCCGGCGACGGCTCCGACACGGTCGACGGCGGCGACGGCTTCGACACGCTGCAGTTCAACGGCGCCAACATCGCCGAGACGATGAACATCGCCGCCGCGGCTGGCGGGCACGTGACGCTCACGCGCGATATCGGCACCGTCTCCATGGACCTCGTCAACATGGAGGACATCCAGATCGCCGCCGCCGGCGGCGCCGACTCCATCACGGTCGGCGATCTCACCGGCACCGGCGTGACGCAGGTCGGGATCGACCTCGGCGGGCTCAACACCGGAGCGCCCGACAGCGCCGCCGATCAGGTGACCGTCAACGGCACGGCGCACGCCGACCAGGTCAGCGTCGTGGCGACCGCCACCGGCGTGGCGGTCACCGGATTGGCCGAACAGGTGAACATCGATCATCCGGACGCGACCGACACGCTGGTGATCAAGACCGGCGCCGGCAACGACACGATCAATGCGAACACGCTGCAGGCCGGGGTCATCGGCCTCACGATCGACGGCGGTGCCGGCAACGACACCATCATCGGCAGCCGGGGCGCCGACATGCTGCTCGGCGGCGACGGCAGCGACACCGTGACCGGCGGCCAAGGCAACGACACCGCCTTCCTCGGCAACGGCAACGACACGTTCGTCTGGAACCCGGGCGACGGCAGCGACGTCGTCGAAGGGCAGGGCGGAACGGACACGCTGGTGTTCAACGGCGCCAACATCGGCGAGAGAATGGATATCTCGGCGAACGGCCCGCGCGTGCGGCTCACCCGCGATGTCGGCAACGTCACGATGGACCTCGACGGCGTCGAGCACATCCAGCTCGCGGCCGCGGGCGGCCCCGACCAGATCGTGGTCAACGACCTCACCGGCACCGCCGTCACCCAGGTCGCGCTCGACCTGTCGGCGCCGGCGGGAAGCGGCCAGGGCGACGGCGCAGCCGACACGGTGACCGACAACGCCACCGCCGGCGACGACAGGATCAACGTCGTCACCAGCGGCTCCGCCATCCTGGTCAACGGCCTGCAGGCGCAGCTCAGCATCAAGGGCGCCGAAGGGAGCCTCGACTCCCTCGTCGTCGACGGGCAAGCCGGCAACGACGTGATCAACGCGTCCACGCTGGTCGCCGGCCAGGTCAACCTGACGATCAGGGGCGGCGCGGGCGACGATCAGATCACCGGCAGCGCCGGCAACGACGTGATCATCGGTGGCCAGGGCAGCGACGTCGCACGCATGGGTGCGGGCGACGACACATTCGTCTGGAACCCGGGCGACGGCTCCGACACCGTCGATGGCCAGGCGGGCAACGACACGCTTGCGTTCAACGGCGCCAACATCGCCGAGAACATCGCGATCTCGGCCGGTGCCAACGGTGCCGCGACGCTCACCCGCGACATCGCCGGCATCACGATGAACCTCAACAACATGGAGACCATCGATCTCGCGACCCTCGGCGGCGCCGACACCGTCACCGTGAACGACATGAGCAAGACCTCGGTCAGGAACGTCAACATCGACCTCGGTGCGGGGCCCAACGACGCCCCGGACGGGGCGGACGACACGGTCGTCATCAACGCGACCGACGCGGCCGACACGATCACGATCACCAACGACAACGGGGTGATCACCGTGTCGGGGCTGGCCGAGACGGTGACGATCAAGAACTTCGACGCGACCGATCACCTCGTCATCAAGGGCCTCGGCGGCGACGATGTCATCGGGGTGGTGGGGGGCGACCCCGGCATGCTGCTCACCCTCGACGGCGGCGCCGGCGATGACATCCTGGTCGGCGGTCCGGGCAACGACACGCTGCTCGGCCAGGACGGAGACGACGTGCTGATCGGCGGCGGGGGCATCGACGTCCTCGACGGCGGTACGGGCCAAAACGTCATCATCCCGGGTGGCGTCGGCATCCCGCCGGCCATCGCGACGACCCCGCCGGCGGGCGCGGCCCAGCTCGTCCAGGCCATGGCGACGACGTTCGTCACCGACGGCGGCAGCGACGGCGGCACGCCGCTGGTCGATCCGGCGACGGTGCAGCCGCCGCTGCTCGCCCAGCCGCACGCCTGATCCGAAGCCCCTGGAGAACGCACGTGAACAACGGGATCAACCA
>Ga0126371_10006610_pt1 | contig 10326 bp, 5 predicted proteins | sample PanSoiMetaPlot_4_FD_110145 | JGI IMG/M metagenome (GOLD analysis project Ga0126371, IMG submission 110145) | Tropical forest soil microbial communities from Panama - MetaG Plot_4 | ecosystem: Environmental > Terrestrial > Soil > Tropical forest > Bulk soil | place: Panama | collected 2016-02-17
CAGGAATCAAGGAGGTTATTGCAAGTTTGTTTGCTTTGCGTTCGAAGACGCTGGAAGCGGCGATTCGCAAGATGCTTCTAGACGTCAACGGAAACGTCGCACAGAAAATTCTTGAACACCCCGTGATCGCGGCCTCTGCGCCACCAGGAAAGAAGCTACCCTCCTATATTGCGTCAAGAAACTTCGCGTTGGCACTGCTTGACACCGTGGCTCCCATGAAAGACGCCGCGCAACCGCGCACCATTCAGAGTCTGCGGGCAAGCATTGCGGCGCTCCCCCAAACAAATCTGCGCAATACCCTACTGGGGTTCATCGACTCAGCCAAGGGTGATCTGGAAAGTGTCCAAAAGAAAATAGAACGCTGGTTCGACGACACTATGGAACGCGCCAGCGGATGGTACAAGCGAACGGCGCAAAAATTGATATTCGGCGCGGGCCTGGTGCTTTGTCTAGCGCTGAACGCAGACACATTTCAGGTCGCCAAGGAGCTCTGGAGTGACGAAGCGCTGCGAACTGCTGTGGTGACCCAGGCCACCGAACGAGTGCGGGAGGGTAACTCCGTGAACCCTCCCGATAGTTCAGCGAGCGTCGTTAAGGCGGATTCTCTTCCGATTTCGGATCAGCTTCTGCAAGTCGGCGAAGCTATTCGCGCGGCGCAGCCGCTGCCTTTCGGCTGGAGTCACGAACAAAACGGCGCGCTACGCGCGATCTTCGCGTGGCCCCGGGGCCTATTCAAGTTCCTCGGAATCCTGGTGAGCTCGTTCGCCATCCTGATGGGAGCACCCTTTTGGTTCGACATGCTTAACAAGATCATCAATCTGCGAATCTCCGGTAATCCGCCTGCGCCATCGCGCTGACGGATTCCGATTCTTAGGACCTGTTATCCGAAGAAAACGGCCATCCAAGGAGCCTTCTCATGACAAGCGCGCTTGTCTCTAGGGTTCAGAACAGTCCTCAGCGCTACTCTCGCTTCTATCCTTTTCACGGGGCGCGCAAGCCCTTGGCCTTGCTGCTGGTAACTCTCATGAGCGGCTGTGCCACAACTCGCGTCACGCAATTTCACAACTTCTCGCAGGCCGGGAGCGCTTATGTCAAAGCGAGCCAAGTAGTTCTTGACGAGGCGGGAACTGCCGCGATCGATGCCGATTCCCTGATCTCGCAGCAGGGCAGGGATGCCTTGAAGACCGCGGACGAACGGCGAAAATCCATCACGACGAGTGATGAAGAATTACGAGAACGACTTCTAATCCTTCGAGAGATCGGGCGCCATGAAAGGCTGCTGCAGTCATATTTTGAAACACTCGGAGCCCTGGCGGACTCTAATGCGCCCTCGACACTCGGAACCGCTGCCGAGGGAGTGTTCGACTCAATCAGCAAGCTTAGCCCAATCATTAAAAATGCAAGCCTCGGAGGAGTGAAAATTGAAAATCGCATCCCCCAGGCGACGAGCTTCGTTGTGCAGTCATTCAAAGTCAAAGCCCTTGAAAAGGAGCTGAAAGCTCGATCTGCAGCCATTGAGCGCGAAATCGCCTTGGAAGAGGCTGCATTCAAAGTGATTGCCGACAATCTGCAAACGGACCTCACCGTGCGTCTACAACTGCAAGAGTCACAGGAGGTAATTGAACCCTATGCGAGCCCCGACGCCCTGCCTCCGAGCTGGCCTCAACGGAGAAACGAGATCCTGCAAGCAACCGTAGCTGCTCAGTCGGCTCAGTCAGCGGCAGAAGCCGCTGGAAAGCTTCGCGAGAGTTTCATCGCTCTGGTGGAGAACCGATTGAGCGAGCCATCGATCTCACAAGTTATCGCGGCCATTAACTCGATGCTGGACCTCGTACAGCAGATTCAGAAGGCCAGTCCAACGAAATGATTGACAGCGGCGAAAGGAAAAGAAAATGGATGCCACACAGCTCTATTCCTCCACGCTTGAGCAACTCAATCAGATCATCGTCAAAATGACTTCTCCTGAGTGGAACGCCGATGTTCAGGGCTCTCCGCCTGACCAGCGACAGCAAGCCCTCAGCGAGCTCCTGCGTGTGCAACACGCGCGCTTGGTTCTCGGAAACGAGGTACTACAGGACATTTCCGAAGACTTGAAGGGAAACGAAAAGGACCTTCTGGATGGCCAGGCTGCTGTCCAGGCGGCGCTTGACTCCCTGGCCGCGGTACAGACCGTGCTTACTGCGGTGAGTTCCCTAATTAATGTGGTCGCCCGGATTGTACCGTTGTGAGGTTCGACCTTCAATCAAATAGAACCCGCAACATTGGGAGACATCGGCTAAAGGAGATACAAAAATACGACCCGAAGACGAAAGTGCACGTTCTGGAGGTCCAAGTTCGTTTTGGTAAATCGATCGTTGACAGAGTGAGGACAAATGAACAGCGGCAACATCATCGTGAGCTATGCACACGTTCAGGCAGCATTCGACGAGAATCCCGACCAATTTCAACAGTCCGTGTACCAGAGTGCCGACAAGGCTGCCAATGGCGACACTGTTGAGCGAGCCAGGCTCCTCGCTGATTGGAACAAGGCGCTTGCAGCGCTCCAGGGCGAAAAATCGTCCACAGGAGTGATGTCCACGCCACGCAACGCCATGGCGTCGCGGCTTCAAACCTTGTTGGCGGCTCAAACCGCGCAGGCCGTGCAAGCAGGAGATCTCGGAAAACTGTCGGTCATTCGGCCCGCACAATCCATCACTATAGCTCCAGGAGTGCAAAGTTCTGTTCCGACGGTCCAGGAAGTAAAGTTCGACAACGAGGATGTCGTGGGATGGTTGGGTATGGCGTGGAAGTTTATCTTCAAGCCCGATGTTCATCCGTGGATAGCGCCGCCGACCATACCACAAACGATTGCTGACGATGCCCGGGTTGCCCTCTTTAGCGACTGGGGCACCGGACTATACGGCGCACCGGAGATTTGCAAATCCATCGCCAAACTCGATCGTTGCGATGTCGTACTGCATCTGGGTGATACGTACTATTCGGGCGCTAACGATGAGATCACCAATCGGCTGGTTGGAGATTGGCCGACTCGCGGTGGCAGCACCATAAACCGGTCGCTCAATGGAAATCATGAGATGTACTCGGGCGGGCAGGGATATTTCGCAGCGCTTGCCGCCTTTTTCCAACAACCGGCAAGTTGCTTTGCCTTACAGAATTCCAGTTGGATTCTCGTTTGTCTCGATACGGCCTACAAGGATTTCGACTTAGACAGCGCCCAAGTAGCGTGGCTGAAGTCGATCGTGGATGCCGCAGGAGGCCGCAAGCTGCTTCTTTTTTCACATCATCAGCCGTTTTCGCAACTCGATGCGCAAGGACCGACTATTCAAACGGCTCTGGCGGATATTTTGAGCAAGCAACGGGTTCACGCATGGTTCTGGGGGCATGAGCATCGCCTCGTGCTATACGAGCCCCATTCCACGTGGGGCTTTAAGGGGCGCTGCATCGGCAATGGAGGCTTCCCTGGTTTTCGTGACAATCTCACCGATCCTCCGAGCGACGTCTACGTGTGGGTAAATTTAACGCCACAATCTTCAGGCGTTCCCGCAGCTAAGCTGCTAGATGGCCCGAACTTCTGGGTGGCAGAGGACCCTATGAGGTACAGTCCACATGGCTTTGTGACCCTGGAGTTCGATGGGGATAAAGTTTGGGAGACTTATTACACCCCCGACCACATTGCACTTACGCCCCGAACACAGCTCTAGTGCTGACTCAGGGTTTCGCGTGGCGCGTCGTGAATTGCTACGTTCTCAAGGATTCGGTCGGATACGGGAGCTCGCGGATACCGCGGAGAACTCCAAGCTGTGACCGATACACGCACTGTCATCATTATTCTTGGAGAAGGAGGAATCATGGCCCGCTACGTACTGGTCAATCGTCGTGCCGGCAAATTCACCGCAGAGCAAAAGCGTGCTTCTCGCGCCGCAGTGGCAATGACGCTAGCGAGCTTCGAAGGAAGCTCCCGGATTGTGAGCGATAAGGATCCTGCCGATGAGCTCGCGCGGCGAGTCGTTGTACTCGATGCGGATCCATCGCGTGTGGCTAGCATGCTAGCTTCTCTGCCGCCCGATGCGGTTTTGGAGCCGCTCATTCGGCGCTCACTTCATTTCAAGATGCCCCTGGAGTTGCGGCATGCGTTATCATTGACGGCAGCCTCAGCGCAAGTCGCGGCCTCTTCGGTGTATCGCGTTACTATAACGGGTGCGGGGAAGCCTCTCTCCGGGATTCAAGTCATCTTCTACCTTCAGGATCCCACGGGACAAATGCGCACCGCCCAGGTTTCGACTGATCAACAAGGCCAAGCGATGGTAAATGCACCGGCCGGATATATCCTCTCGTTCGTAGAGCCAATTCCGTACTCCGATTTTTGGATCATGCTTTCGGAAGCGCCCCCATCGGGCAGCACGATCGATTGCACGCCGATTGCCAAGGCCGGCCCCGGCGGTGTTGGTTGGTGGCACACGGCAATGGGTGTCGACGTCAACGTCGGTAACCGGGGTGCTGGCCTTAGAGTTGGCGTGATTGACACCGGCTGTGGACCGCATCCAAATCTGGCCCATGTGAACTTGGTGGGGGTTTTTGTCGACGGCCAGGTACTGCCCCCTGCTCAAGCAACCGACGTGGCCGAGCACGGTACGCACACGACAGGAATCATCGGCGCTCGACCTACGCAAGACGGAGATTTTGCGGGATTGGCTGCCGGTTGTGACTTGTATCACGCCCGGGTGTTCCAAAGCGAAGACGAGGGCCCGTCTCAGGCTGACCTCATCAACGCAATTGACTCGCTCTCGCGAGACAACGGTTGCGATCTCATCAATATGAGCCTAGGCGGGGGGCCTTCATCACAAGCGGAAGAAGACGCCATCCGTGATGCTGCAGAGCGGGGCACGCTCTGCATCTGCTCCGCGGGCAATGAAGCTGGGCCCATTGATTTTCCTGCAGCGTATCCTGAATGCGCCGCTGTTTCCGCCATTGGCCAGATCGGTTGGGCACCTCCGGGAACATTCTCGTTCGGCAATCGGCCAAAGGACCCCTCGAAAATCGGACAGCAAAACTTGTTTGTTGCCACGTTTAGTTGTTTCGGTCCGACGCTCGCTTGCGCTGCGCCAGGCGTCGGCGTCGTCTCGTCGGTGCCCAACCGGAATGGCGCCGCTGACCTGTACATGGAGATGGACGGAACATCAATGGCTAGCCCCGCGGCCTGCGGGGCACTCGCGGTGATTTTGTCCGGGGATGCGAACTACGTGTCGTTGCCGCGCGATTCATCGCGCTCGAACGCTGCTCGTAATCTGCTGGCACAACATTGCGAACCATTCGGTTTGCCCACAGAGTACGAAGGTAGAGGTCTACCCCGCACGTGAGGGTTGGGTCTTGACACGATACGTTGTGACAACACGGCGAGACGCTCGAGCCGACCCCCGAACACCCACCGCGCTCGACGTAGCATCATCACATCCGGGGGTTAGAGTCCTCGCGTATTCAGATCCTCACATGGTGACTATCGAAGCGAGCTCTGAGATCGCTGATCAGCTTCGCCAGAAACTGAGTGCAACGCACTTCGTGGAGCCAGAGGTGAGGCGCGGGCTGGAATAAATCATCGTGGTGAACAAAACTTCGATCTGCGCTCCCAGGTTTACGCCGGAGAAGGTAATCGTGAAACGCTTTCGCCTTGTTGTGCACTATCCGGCAGGAGCCCCCTTCTGAAATTGTAAGCCGTCGGAATGCCCTCTGGTGAGAAGAGCGGCGGCGTCCGCCGTGTGGATTCCTCAAAGGAGGAAGTCCGGTGCAAAGTTCAACCGGCAAGCTTCAAAAACTTCTGACCGTGCTCATCACGTGGGCAGTGCTTCTCGGCTTTTTCTTTCTCTATGAAAGCTACTTTGTCGCGGGTCAAAGAGAATTCTTGATTGAGCGCCATTTTAGAAGCCTGTCGGCGCTCTCGAGCGCGCTGAGCGCGGAATTCGAGCGCGCGCGGACTTCTGTCGAATCGTCTCTACGGCTTGTGGCTTCCGCCTCCAAAAGGCATCCCCGGGTAGAGCCCCTGCTCGATTGTCAAGACGCTTCGAACGTTCAGAAATGCTTCGACCGCTTCACAACCATTTATCTGGGAGACGTTCTCCTGACGGGCAAACCACCGATGACAGTCCCGAGATGCTGGAGTCCTGCTGCCAGCCGCATCCCTCTGCAGATGGCGACCGATAATGGCCGGCCGACGCTTAGCGTTAGCTGTTTTTCGAGGGAAGACCCCAAACAGCCGGGCAACGTGGACCCAAACAGCAGTGCCGGCGTATTTACACTGGACATGACCCCTTGGATCGAGCGTGGGCTGCGGCATCTGGGGGATCCTTTCGACGATGTGCTGCTCGCTGAGGCTTCGGGCCGCGTGCTCTTTCAGCGGTCCACAACCGACCCAAGAATCGCGAATTTGAGTCCCATCGTGGCAAACAGCATGGAGTTGGGACCACGGCAAACGATCGTCGCGCCACCGAGTGCTGGCAGCCAAGATCGTCCATTGGCCCAGGACGCCGAACAGGAAAAATCTCCAGTTCCTGCCGCCGGCGCAGCCGCGAAACCCAAGCGGAGCCCCGCGAGCGAGTTTGAAAGACTGCTGGTCGCAAGCGCCGTCCGAAGAGCGGTCATCGGCGGACAGAATTATGAGCTTTTTTCGCAACCCGCTCACATCACACTCGGGAGTTACCCTTCGGGCGGGAAGGTCTGGAACTTGGTTTTGGTAGGGATTCGCCGCACTAGTAGTTTGGATGCGGAAAGCCACGCGTTACCGTATTCAACATTGATCTGGATTGGGCTGTCTGCCGTTGTACTCCTCAGCTTAAGCTGGCCTCTGTTCAAGTTGCGCTACATGAGCAACACCGAGAGATTCAGCCCGAGGGATGGATGGTACCTTGTTCTGGCGTTCTTCCTCCTGACCACTTCCGCAACCGCAATTCTCTTGAACGCCAGCTATGTGGTTCAAGCTCGAAACACAGACGACGCCGCAATGCGGTTGCTTGCCGAGAGAATCAAGGAGAATTTCGAAAGTGAAGTTCGCGTCGCGTTCGCGCAACTTCAGGGTATCCGTCAGGACCCGATCTTTCTGAGTGCCCGAAAAAACGCGGAAGCCCCAGGACTCTACGGGGCTTACCTAAGCGCCGCAAAGACGCCTCTCAACTATCCGTACTTCGAGATTGCCTTTTGGACTAACTGCAAAGGCGACCAGGTGCTCAAACTCGACGTGCGCGCGGCCCCCACGCCGCCGACGGACGTCTCTCCGTTCGCGTTCTTCCAGAACCTGGCGTCCGCCGTGGAGTGGCGAAGCCCACTCTTAGGGTGGCAAGATCGCTCGTGTGTGAGCATCCCTCCTGATTTGGACCACGTCGATCACGCCTATCTGCAGCCCGTCGCGTCTCCTAACACCGATGAATTTGCTCCCATACTGGCGGCTCCTTTTGCGGGCGACCCGGAACCTGATCCCTCCGCACGGATCAGCTTCCAGGTCCTCGCTCTGCGCCCCATGTCCGTGGTAGACCCGCTTCTGCCTCCCGAGTATGCCTTCGCCGTGATCGATAATAATTGCCTAGTGCTATTTCACTCCGATTCATTTCGGGACTTGAAGGAGAATTTCTGCGACGAGTCCAAAAATAGGACGGAACTACGCCCATGGCTGGCTGCCGGCGCGGATAGGTCACTGAACATTTCCTACTCCGGCAGGACACAGCGAGCTTACCTGACGAGCTTTCCCCTTCCCGGCATTGTCTCGAAAGGAAACGCGTTTCTAGTCGTCTTTCGCGATGGCGAACGCGAGCTAACCGTAAATCTGGCCATTATCCTGGTCTGCTCTATCTTGCTAGGCGTCTATTTTCTGGCTCTGGTCGCGCTTGCGGTTTCGCATCTTTCGCTGCGGGAATCTCTCCGGCAAGTCTATGCACCAGGATTCGTGTGGCCGTGCCCACAGAACACCCGATTTTATTTGCAGATGCTCGGCGCCAACTTACTGATACTGTCCTTCTATTGGGTTTCCTACCGCCGGCTCTACGAGGCCTCCCTGTTGCTGTTGACGATGGAGGTTGCCCTGCTTTCGGTGCTTTTCGGTGTTGCGACCTTCTGCTGCAGCGTTTCCGCTTTATATCGATGGGGAAGAAGGCTAGCCGCCGCGGCGATTGTGGGATTCTTGGTCATTGGGATTTTGAACCTGCTCCTGGGCCGGGCTTTGCTCGAATGGCTGTTTCTCTTCTTGCTGCCCACCGTTTTGGGCTTCTTCACGATGCTCGTCGCTGGGCAAGCTTCTTCGACCAGGCGCCTGGCCGATTGGCTGAGAACAGACGGTCTGTCCGCAATCGCTAAGAGGCACTTCACGTCGGTCTATGCTCTAACCGTAGTGAGCCTCATCGCGTGCGCAGCCCTGGTCCCTTGCCTGGGCTTTTTCAAGTATGCCTATGATGCCGTGAGCGAGATCGCGCTGAAAGACGACCAAATCGCACTCTCGCAGAACTTGTTGGCGCGCCTCGACCGGATTCGGACCTACTACGAGAAACTCCAGGCTCCCGAGATTGCGAGCCGCCGCCTCGTGGAAACACGTGACCGCTACGACGCCGCCTGGCACAGGACAAACTGTGATCCAACCTTCAATCAGGCTTTACGCGACTCTTGCGCCAACTCTCCTGAACTGCCCGCGGATTGCGACGCAGTCAACCCGCCCGAGACTGGCGGGACTTGGAACGACTGGGTCGAGCGGCAGATGGCTCGGGCCACTCTCACCTTTCCGTCCAATGAGATCGGCTCAGCGATGAGCGGGCTGGGAGTCGCTTCGACGGATGCCAATGCCTCCTGGGAACGCTCCTGGCTCGAGTTGAGTCCAAGATGCTTCCTTTTGCGTTGGAAGCCTGCCTCCAGGATGCCTGGATTCAGCGTGGCTTCATCCTACCCCCCGTGGCATGGCCTGAGCGGCCCGGCAACTGGCGGCCTCGCGGTGGTTATCGCGGGACTCGTGTTCTGGGTCGTGCGTCTCTCGAGACAGATCTTTCTCACCAAGTTCGCCAGTGCTCCCAAGTTTGAAACGGTAAACTGGAAAAATGTGTCCGAGATCACGAGGAATTCTCTCGTCATTGGTCGCGCGTACTCCGGAAAAAGCAAACGCCTGAAAGCACTCTCGGGCCTGGATCCCGATGCCTGGCGGGATCTGCGCAGCGAGGTTCTCAACCGAACCAAAGGTCAAGAGCAGCAAGCGAGCCCTTGCCAAGGATGCGTTATGATTCTCGATCACTTTGAGTTCAACATTCGCGACCGTGTTTCCAATCTGGCAAGGCTTGAGCTGCTCGAAACCCTGCTCTACGGAACGCATTGCAGGCTAGTCATCATCTCAACCGTGGATCCCTTGTATTTCTTGTCCGAAGAAGCTCCGAGCGTGTTGTCCGACGGCAAGGACCCGGAGGAGTCCCGTCGGCTTCTGGACCGCTGGGCACGAGTGCTGAGCAAATTTACAAAAGTGAATTTGGCCCCGGAAGGGCCGGATGCGTTGTCCGGGAAAGCCGGCCAGATGGCAATGCTCGGCCCAGAGCAAGCTCGATTCGCGGAGTGGACGAGTGTCGAATGTGGAGCCACGGCCTTCCTCCGGAATCTGGGCGTCAGGATCCTTGACGAATTCCAGTGCCGGCCGCCGGCGACTCGCGAGGAGTTACTCGAGATCGTTCTCGACCGCGCCGGGGCGTTCTACCATGTCTTATGGTCGGGGTTGACCGGCGCGGAACGCCTCGTCTTGTACCAATTGGCGCTCGACGGTTGGGCAAACCCAAAAAATGCGGCGGCTATTCAGCAGCTTGAAAGAAAGCAGTTGATTCGCAGGGCCCCGATGTATTGCATCATCAACAGCAGCCTCCGACGCTTCGTCCAGTCGACCGAGCATACCGAAGAGATAGCCGAGTGGGAGAAGCACGAGCAGCAAAGTACCTGGCGAGCGCTGCGTTTTGCCATCATAGCAGCAGTCATAGGTGCGGGAGTCTGGTTACTCTATACGCAAGCACAACTCTTTCAAATTGGAACTGGCTACATCACAGCGATTGCCGCCTTGCTGACGGCACTAGCCGGTTTCTCGGCTCGCTTGAAGCGGCCGACACCCCAGCAATCGGAAGCATTGACGGAGTCATAGCTATGCGTGACGCAACAGCAGTTCTTGATTGACTGTTCCGGTGACATAGCCGAGCAGGCGCGCCCAAAGCATCTTGGATTCCTCTCCAATCTATAACTTCGCAAAAATGAGATTGTAGGCGCTGTTTCTGGATGTGAAGAAGCCTATTCGAAAAGGGAGCCTGTGCAAATTCCTATGGCACGCTGTTTCAA
>Ga0126371_10006611_pt1 | contig 10325 bp, 14 predicted proteins | sample PanSoiMetaPlot_4_FD_110145 | JGI IMG/M metagenome (GOLD analysis project Ga0126371, IMG submission 110145) | Tropical forest soil microbial communities from Panama - MetaG Plot_4 | ecosystem: Environmental > Terrestrial > Soil > Tropical forest > Bulk soil | place: Panama | collected 2016-02-17
ATCCCCGGCTCCCATTTCGGGGCTCATCCCACTTAGTGTATGGAATGTTCAGACTACGGCGTACCCCAAAAATATTGCGTTACAAGCGACACCTGGACTGACACGATGCAACCGGTGTCCGGTGCGACTTCGGGCACCTGGCACCAAAGCTCAAGCGGCCTCATGGCGGTCCTCAAGCCTCGAGATCGCTTCCCGAATCGGCAGGAGCCATTTCGAGAGTGGATTGCGTCTCGGCTTGCGCGCCTCATAGGTGTCAAAGTTCCGATCATTGAGCTCTATGAACATCCTCAGGGTCCCGGGGCGCTTGTATATCAGCCGAGCCCGAAGGCGTTCCCCTACACGGATAAGGTCGCCACTACACCTGAGGCTAAGGCGGCCTTCGGTGTTTACATCGGCATTATAGTGCTTGACGCCTTGATCGGCGCAAGTGATCGCAGCGAAAATAACCTGGTCTTTCACGAGGCATCTCAATCGTGGTACTCAATCGATTACTCGTTCTGCTTTGGAGTCGGAAACGCCGGGAGCGGTGTCGCCGCCGACCCGTCGCACCCATATCGGCCGAGCCCTAACTACCCGCCTGAAGTAAAGAGTGCGCTCGATTACGCTGGTCCAATCGAGAGAGCCCTTTCGAGGGCCGAAAGACTGACCGATACAGAGATTGAGGTGCTTTGTTCTGAGCCACCTCCCCTGTTCTTCCAGGGGGACCGGACGCCCATCACCGAATACCTCAAGTTCAGGAAGAATATCATCCGAGCTTTGGTGAACGACTGGCTATCCGAAACGATGCAGAAGCCTCCACTCCGACCATGCGATCCGCCGAGGGATCCTTAATTGTACCAGACAGACCTGCTGTATTACCCTGATAATAGCAGGGCGAATCATTACACGTTCGGACGACTGTCTGCAACGAAAGTTGGAGAGAGTTTTTCTATCGTGTACGATTGCAATCAAGATCTACTTCGTTTGCTGATTGAGAAGGCCGATAGTCCACTCATGCGCGATGTGCTTACCGATCTTCCGTCTTTCCTAGCGCATGAACGTGGCCTTATTGAAGTCCACAAAGATATGAGCGAGGCGGATGCGCTCATCGCATTAACACGGGTGCTGCCAGGGAATATTCACATCACGACTCCCACCGAAAGGCGTCCGCGGAATACTATCGAGATTGCCGCGCGGTCTACAGAGTTTACGTTCGCTTAGAACCCTCGTCGACGCACATTAGTTGACGAAGACCCTGACCATTTCATCAAGTCACTTGACAGGATCCAAACTTGACCGGCAGGGATTGTTTGGAGGTCGATTGTCGTTCGTTCAGGGCCTTAGAACGGAGTCGCCGCTTCCATGAACAGCCTCACGAAGTGGCGGCCCTTGTTGGTTGCGCTCATAGTCCTGGTTTGTGTCGGGCTAACACCGGTTATGCGGTACGTCTTCTGTTGGGATGTCTCGACGGTGGCGTCGGTATGGGTCGCGATCGGTACCTCTGCTTTAGCGTTAGTGACTTGGTGGAGCGTTCTCCAGACGCGAAAGGTCATTGCCGGCGAAGACCGGCGTCATCAACAGTCCTTTGTCCCGATTGTCAAGATCGACGAACCGCCTCGCATCGACATCTATGGATGGGCGTCCCTTTGGTCGGCGAATGCCGGCAGAGGACCGGCCTTGGCCGTTAGAGCTCGCTTAACAGGATGGGTATTCGCAACCTTTTATTCCAAGAGCGGTAATCGTGATCAAAACTATTCAATCGATCATCTAGTCTTTGAGATTTCCGTCGCATCGACCGGTAGCAGGACGGACGACCATTTCAACCTTATCGCTCGTGACGATAACCTAAAACAGTATGATAAAATAGACATCAAGGAAACTGTTATTTCAGCAGCAGAAATCGAGTACTGCGACCTCTTCGGCAATAAGTATAAGACTATCTACGACGACTTTGGACTCAAGCGGTTTCATATTGAACAACCGGAACATTTGCGAATACCCGCAGACGCCTAAAGTCTTACCGTCGTTCGATAGGTAATACCGGTTCGACTTCGGGAGAACCAATGTACTTAGCAGATGCGGTATCATATTTGTGGACCGTGCACGACTTCTTGGTGGATGGAACCACGGGTTTCATACTCTCTAATGTCGAGGCTAACAGAGATCTGCCAGCGTCTCAGGCTATAGATGCCCACGCCTACCTGAACCACTCGTCAGAAATCCGCGCAGAAGCTATGCGTCTTCAGGAACAACTGGGGCGCGGGGATAAGACTCGACCTTTCGAGGTTCGGTGTGACCGCGTTACAAGTGCAATTGCCAGCGCCATCGACCTAATTGAGAAATATAGCGATGGGGGTAACGCGAGAACGTTCCTTGGGCTCACACCCGATTGGACCAGAAGGTCGTTGGCTGCCCTCGATAGCCAATGTCCATCCGGTGAAACAATTAGCCAACGAATTGGGATGATTGAAGATCGGATAAGAGACTACACCGCAAGATTTAACCTTTAGGCTGCAGACAAGATCCCCCAGCGCCGGCGAGGCCCGTCAGGCACGCAATATAGTCATCCCAAGTGCCCCCGCACTTCCGACAATAGCGATCGTAGAGCGGGTTGCCGCAAAAGAATGCGCAAGGATCGTGCTGGCCTGGAGCCTTCAGAATCGCCACGATATCGCGCTTCAGAATAGTTAGAGCGGCACGGACCCCTTGTGTAAGCGCTTTTCGTGGAGCACGAAAGTGAAGAAGGCTTCCCCTTGCCTCCAGAAGGACGCCGGACTCCCGCGCACGTTGGAGAACGCTTGCGCCGGTCACACGTCACCTTCTTCGTACTCCGGTTCTTCCGCCGCGTCAGCGGTCTTCGCCGCCTCAGTTAACGTCTCGACCTCTGGTAAGATTTGCATATTCTGAGGAAGCGCGTCGCCCACCATCAGATTGAACGCTTTGCCCTTCGTGCTTTCCAAATTCCTTAAGTACCCGCGTTCAAGGGCGTTACCTACGCGTCGAGAAGCCGAAGATGTATCGATTCCCAGCCTTCGCGCTAGGATCGTAACGGTAATGTTGCGGCCTGGGTCCTCAGCACTGAGCTCCTCGACTGCCCCAACGGTCGTCCTCACCGTTGACGAAACTGTTCTCTCAACCCCTTCGGAGAGCAGGTCGACGACCAATTCACGAACGACCGCGTAGTCAGTCAGCTCGGCAATCACACGGCCTTTTGCTTCCTTCTTGCGGTTTGCTTGGTGAAGCAAGGCGTGAGCACGGATCAGGTTTAGAAGTGCCGCAACGTCTCTTCGCAGCCGGACCGCGACAGGTGGTATCCGACGCACCAAGTCGTGCGCAAACGGAATGGTTACGTGATGGGATTGCCCTTCCAGCCAAATCTGTAAGGTATGCCAAGTGGACAAATCGCGGGCCGGTTGACGTTCATCTTCCTGGGCCTGCCGCAGCAAGATTTGGCGAGTCTGCTCTTGACTGTCTGCGAGTGGGATTGAAAAAAGTCGCGTCTCGTTTTCGCTATGTAAGCTACTGGCTGTCGTGGTGATGATCACGCCCGTTGGGCCTGGTCTATGAAGGAGTTTGGGCCGAAAGCCCTCCTTTGTGGCCTCGACCGTTTCGTGTCTTATTTGACCTTCGCTAAGCAATGTTCGAAGCAGATAAGAGGCTGTTTCGCTCTTAGTCCCATCCCACTCATAGAAGACGAGAAAGCGGTGAACGATCGATTCCTTCGAGTACGCCAGAGCCTTGTCGCTTACTGACGACAGATCGTAGTACGCCCCTGGTGGGAAAAACGTAACGTTTGTTTTACAACATAGGACTTACCCGCCGAAGAGGGCCCCTTGAGGACCACAGATATTGGCCGATCGAAAACCCGACTCGTGAGAGCCAGAAAGAGAAGCTTCGCCGCCCGCTGTTCACCGACCAAACCAAGGGTTTCGATCTCGATTGCAAAGCAATCAAGTATGTTTTCGACCTGCGCCAATGCGGGTGTTGCACTCTTGCGTCGATTTCCGAGTGGATTGCCATGGTTCGAGGCGTCCTGGGCCCCGTCGGTATGAGCGCGAAGAGTTAGCTCCTCTTGAGGAGAAGGACTCGGTTGGTTGACCATAGCGTGTGCCGGGCAGAGCGTGACGGCTCTTGCCCGGTTCTTTATTCCTTTGCTTTATGGTTATCGCGCGGATCCGCCGTCAAGAATCGTTCAAGCTCCGTAGCCGGCACCAGTATACGCCGACCCACCCGGACCGTTCGGAGTTCCCCTGAAGAAATCAAATTGTAGAAGGTTGTTCGGCCAAGGCCCAAGGCGCGCCGACTTTCGGCAGGGCTTAGAGCAAGCTTCTCCATAATTCGTGTACCTCCGACACCAATATAATACTCGCCGTAACTCAAAGGAACAGTCGTGATTGTTAATTAATTCGTGCATATGGCTCGAATCGCTGAAAGCCAAATTGACGGTGTCCGGTTGACATGGCCAACGTGGCTCAACTCGCTTGTAAGCGAAGGCCGTTGGACGGATTACAGGTTTGCAAATCTGATAAACAACGCCGACGTTAACGACGGGACTAAGGCTTCGTTGCCACCTTCCAGGGTGAAAGAGTGGCGTGAGGGCCGATCGTTGCCATCCTTGAAAACAGCATTTCGTATCGGCGAAGCGCTGCGGGATCTTCCAGTCGGTTGGGGACCACTAGGACGGAGAAAGGAATGGGCGTCGGGTCCAATCGCGCTCTACGCGGCGGGTTATCTAGCTGACTGTGTTGGCTTCCTAGTCCGTATGATTGCATTGGGCGCGGAGAACTATGCGGTTGGCCTGATCGCTTCGATACCTGTCCTCGTCATTGGCTCGACACTAACTCAGAAACAACGTGTCGCGCTGGAGAAGCTGTATAGAAATCCTATTGAGCTGGACGTGATTCAGAACGTGGCTCGAACAACTGCCCTGATTCACACCGAAAAAAGCGGCAGCTTTTTTCGGTACGCTTGGGCGAACTGGCTGCAAAAACGATCGCCGTTAGGTGCTCCGTCGCAATACCTCAAGACTGCGCTCGACGTGTCAGCAACGCGCCTCCCATTTGGGATTCGAGCAAGAATCGCATGGGACTTGCTAGACGCTTGGGCAATGGCTGAGCACGAAGAGTCTTATACGATGCCTCGACGGCAATTGTTGAGCGCGTGGCGCGAATTACAACTCGTTGAGGCTATTCCAACACTTCCACGAATAGGAGACGGCCGATGAGAGGGTCGATTTTTAAGCGGCGATATAGGGATGGCTCTATTGGCTATGGGGTCATTTACGACAATCACCCGGAGCCAGGGAAGCCTCGAAAGCAAAAACGGATCCGCGGGTTTCGCACTAAGAAAGAGGCGGAGCACAAACTCACGGAAATTCGATGGGCCATCCAAAACGGCGGGTACTACGAGCCATCTAAATCGCTAGTTTCCGAATATGCCGACAAGTGGCTTGCCGAAGTTGCGCATCGGGTTAGACCATTCACCCATTACGGCTACAAAGAGCGGCTCAAGGACTACGTCTGTCCTCACATCGGCCACGTGCCAATAGCCTGGGTCCAACCGCAACACGTAAAGGACTTGTACGATCTTCTTCTACGCGACGGTCGCAAGCGGTCACGAACGACTAAGACCGGGCTTCATCCGCGATCGGTTGTGCATGTCCACAGAATCTTGAACGCGATGTTTGGCGAGGCCGTAAGATCAAAGGTCATATTCGTCAATCCTTGCGCTCACGTGCGGCCGCCGCGCGTCCCACAGCGGGAACAGAGGGTCTTGAGCGAGTCAGAGGCCCGAAGCCTTGTTCAAGCCGCCGAGAGCTCTGATCTATATGCCTTCGTCGTTTTGGCGCTTTCGAGCGGAGCGAGGGCCGGCGAAGTAGCGGCGCTCACTTGGCCACGCATAGACCTCGAATCTGGCCGCATCACTATCGCATACGGACTTTCGAAGGATGGCTCCGCATCTGAGGAGCTAAAGACAAAGCGATCACGCCGGAGCGTAACCTTGCCTCCCTGGGCAGTCACCGTCCTGAAGGTTCATAGAGCCAAGAGAAAACTCGCCTTGGGCGAGTTTTGGTCGGACGACGGTTTCGTGATATCTGACAAAGTGGGTCGGCCGATTCGGGTAACCGATCTCGCCTGGCGGTTCCGTGAAATCACGAAACGGGCGCACCTTGGACTCGATGTTCATCCCCACACTTTGCGCCATACCTACGCGTCGCTCGCGCTGAAAGCGGGTGTCCCTGTGACGACGGTGGCGGCGAACCTTGGGCACAGTAGCTCCGCCACGACTATGAACGTCTATGCGCATCACATACCGTCATCCGAGGACGCGGCGGCTAAGGCGCTTGAGCGGGTGCTTGTAGGCGCTTCATGACGTCCAGAAGAAGCGATTTTGGACGGTCCGTGACCAATCCGTGACCAAATCGCGGGTCCTAGTGGTGCTCGATCACCGCAAACCCGCATGAAATAAGCGTGGGAGAAGTCTGGGGCTGGTGCTCCTGCTGGTCTTCAAAACCAGTTGGTCTTCGCAAGGGGACTGGTAGGTTCGATTCCTATCTTCTCCCGCCAGGTGCGGCGAGCCAATCGCGCTTCAAGACAGCCATCCACACGAGATCGCGCCATTCACCTTCGTGGTGGACGTAGCGCCGCAGCAGCGCTTCGTGCCTGAACCCGCACTTCTCATACACTCTGATCGCCGCTGCGTTATCGGGATATACGCCGAGTTCGACCCGATGCGTTCCCACAGTCGTGAAAGCGATTTCACACATCTTCGAAACAGCGAAAGTCCCCGCGCCTCGTCCGCGCTCCTCCGGATCGAAGATGACGATCGCGAGCTCCAGCCCGGCGTATTGCGGCTCTGAAAACCTGCACGTGCCGATCAGCCGTTCGCTCCGCATGATCGCGTAGCGCTGCTGCCCTCTCAGACTCATCGCCGACAACGAATGCGGCAAGTGCCAACGCGTCGATGCTGCTGCCGCACCGGAGTTGAACCCGTCTCGCAATGCCGCGGCATGCTTAGGCCCCGCGCGCTCGAGGCGAACACCTCCCGGACCTCCGGTCAAAACGATCTTAGGCATCAAACAGCACGCTCATGACGGCCGCGTCGCGGTAGACCTTGCCATCGAGCAACGCCTCTCGCAACACGCCTTCGCGATGAAAGCCTGCCTTGCGGTGCGCTTCGACCGAGTGCGAACCAGTCGGGACGAGCGCTTCGATCCGCTGCACCGGCAGCGTCCGCGGCAACCCGTTGCAGATCACCCGAAGCGCATCGGCCGCGGAACCATCGACGTAGCGTCGCTCGTCGACAAACCCTAAGGCAACGGCGGCGTGCGGGCCGCTGACGAGCAGGCCGAGCACGCCGATATCGGTCCCGTCGAGCGTCTGGATGACGAACCCACGCGCCTGCGGATCGATCGCCAGCCGGCACCGTTTGAAGAACGGCACATCTTCGACTTCAAGCGCGCGCAGGCGCGTCTTCTTGCCGACGAGCCATGTCGGCGGCAACATGACGTACCTTTTCATAGAGCGTCTGCACGCGTGCTATCGAACATGTCACGCATGCTCGTCGCACTGGTCGTCGCGCTCCTGGCAACTGCGTCGCCGTCGACGCCGACGCTCGCCGAACTGTCGAAGCTCCACCGGCATGCGATGGGCCAGATGCCGGCTTCGACTGCCCGCTGGTCCGGTTCGATCACGCACGGCGCTGTCGTCCAACCGTTCACAGTCACCGCCGATTCAACCGGCCGCTATCGCGGGTCCTGGCAAACGGCGCTCGGCACGACGGTGGTCGGCTCGGATGGCTCGATCGATTGGACGCAGGACGAATCGGGTGCGGTCGAATCACAGCCGACGGACCACCAGTTCGCGCTCGGCTTCGAGCTCGCGCGTCTCGACGCATACGACTTCGGCGACAAGAGCGCCACCGTCAACGGTCCGCTTACCGTCGATGGCCACAAGGTCTACGCGATCAAGATAGCCGACGCCGCCAATCCGATGACGCTCTATCTCGATGCGAAGACGTACCTCGTGTACGGCGCTGATTCGACCGATTCGACGATCCGCTACAGGGCGCACAAGCGCTTCGACGGTTTCGAGGTCCCGACCCAGATCGACGACACCACGAACGGTCAGACGACGACGCGCAAGATCGATAGCGTCGCCTTCGGCGTCGACGTCTCCGATTCGTTCGCAGCTCCAACCTCGCGCGAACCGGCGTTTCCGGCGAACTCCACCGACGTCACGATCGACTTCAACAACCCCAACGGACTCATCCTCATCCCTGCGTCGATCGATGGCCAGACAGTGCACCTACTCGTCGACTCAGGGAGCTCGACTTCCGTCATCGACGCGGATGTCGCGAAAAGATTGAATCTGCCGACCGCCGGCATCGCGAAGATCGAAGGCGCCGATCTCCTCACCGGCACATATGCGCGTGCCGATACGCTCACGGTCGGCGGCATCGCCTTCGATCCGTTCATCCTCGAAGCAGTGCCGCTCGAACTTCCGCAGCCTCTAAGACATCTCGGCATCGACGGCGTGCTCGGTTACGACTTCCTCGAGCACGTCGTCGCGAGAATAGCCTACTATCCACGCAAGCTGCAGCTCATCCAGCCGACGGCTTTCACCTACAGCGGCACGGGCGCGATCATGGATGTCGATCTCTCGAATCGCGTGCCGATCGTAACCGCGGCGATGAGCGGCAACGACAAAGCGACGTTCACCGTCGACACCGGCAGCGATCAGGGCCTTGTCCTCTACGATACGTTCGCGAACTCGCACCCGAGGGATTTCACGCATCCCCTCGATATCGATCCGAGCCAGTCGGGCGGCGTTGGCGGTTCGGTGTCTGCACGACCCGTGACCGTCGTCGAGGTCGATCTCGGGCAATTCACGGTCAGAAACGTGACGGCTGAAGTCTTGTTGCGATCGACCGGAGCATTCGCGCCCGGTTTATCTGACGGCCTGATAGGTGCGAGTCTTCTCGGCGCGTTTCGCGCTGTGTTTCTCGATTATCGCGGAAAGCGTTTGATCTTAGAGAAATAGCAAGGCCGCGCCGGTCGAGCTAAAGCTCGACCGCTACAATTACATACGCTCGGAGCGGGCTTCGAAGAAAGCGCCGAGACGGTCGAGTTCGTCGTCCGTCAGCGAGACGAAGGCGACGCCGAATTCACCAAGATCGCTCGATCGCACGAGCGATGCCTCGATCCGCATCGACATGTCAGCCGCGACAGGCAAGTCGATGAAAAGGCGGCTGCCGGCATCGATGCGCTCGTCGATCAGCAAGAGCACGCCGCCGAGACTGATGTTGTCGACCGTCGCCGCAAACGCACGACCGGTGACCGCATCGTACACGGTCACCGGCATCGATATGTTGAAACGCGGGGCGCTCCGGCGTTCGTTGACCGGCGGCACGGCGGCATCTCCCGCCATCTACGGCTGCTCGATCGTGTCGACCACCCAGTCGGACGCCGTCGTGTGGGCGAACGCGCCGCAGTAGTCGCAGCGCCCGTTCGTCAGTTTGAGCGGCGCGCCGCACGACTGGCATGTCGCGGCGAGCGTCGTGTCGGCGGCGGACGTCTTCACGCCTGCCTTGCGGATGAACGTCCAGAACTCGGTGAACGTCTGGCGGAATTGGTTGCCGCTGACGACTTGGCGTGTGTTCTCGTCGATCGTGTAATCGTTCATGCTCGCCGTGAACGCGACGACGATCGAGTCGTACGCGTTGCCGGCGCTCGCGCTCATGATGTGCGCGTTACCGATGACGATGTTCTCGAGCACGTCGATCTGATGGTTCGCGATGAGCTGATCGGTCTGTATCTTGTGCCGCTCGTAAAGGGCGTCGCTCATGCACTCACGCGCGAGATCCTGATTGCGCGCGGCCCAGGCTTGCTGCACCTTGAAGAACGACGTTTGCGCACGATCGAGGAAAGCGCGCTCGTCGAAATTCGGATCTTTCGCCTTTATCGAAGCGATGCCGTCTTGAGCATCCGACTCATCGAAACGGCGAGCCGGAATCGCCGGCGCTTCGGTCGGCGCCCAGCCGGGCGTCGGCGGCGACGAATCCATGATGTCGCCGACGAGCGTCGTGCCGCCTCCGAACCCGCCGAAACCGCCGCGCATGCCTTTCGCGCCGCGCCGTATCTGACGAAAGACGTAGAGCACGACGAAGAGCGCGACGAGTCCGCCCCAGCCGTGACCGACAAAAAGCAACGGCCACAAACCCCAAAGACCATCGCCACCGTCGCCGCCGAAATCACCGCCGCCGCTGCTACCGCCACCACCGTAGCTCTGACCGCCGCCGGCGCGAGCAAGCGCGATGGCTGGCGCGATGAAAAACGTAGTAGAGCA
>Ga0126371_10006612_pt1 | contig 10325 bp, 10 predicted proteins | sample PanSoiMetaPlot_4_FD_110145 | JGI IMG/M metagenome (GOLD analysis project Ga0126371, IMG submission 110145) | Tropical forest soil microbial communities from Panama - MetaG Plot_4 | ecosystem: Environmental > Terrestrial > Soil > Tropical forest > Bulk soil | place: Panama | collected 2016-02-17
CAGCCCACGCTCCCCGCTTCAGGGCAGCGCGGGCGTGCCGGGGCAAGCTTAATTTCGTGCCTGGATTCGATCCAGAATTCTCTGGGCTACGTCTCGCACCTCATGCACGCGCTTGCTTGCTGAACCGTTGGGGTCGAGCCGCAGGTAATTGTCGAGGTCTTGGACCTGGTCACGGTAATCCTGACGGCGAGCGCAGGAATCGGCAAGCACGAGGTAGGCGTTAGCCATATTGGGATCCCTGACCAGCGCCTCACGAGCGCTCTTTTCTGCCTCGTCCGGCCGGTTCAAGCGCAGAAGCGTCATGCCCAGGATGACGTACCCATCGGCTGAGTTCGGGTCGATTTCGAGGCCCCTCCGAACGGTAGTTTCCGCCTCCGCTGCGTCTCCCTGCAAATAGTGAATGTAGCCGATTCCGAATACCGCTCGGGCATACCGCCCGCCGCTCACAACAATGGCCTTTTCGAAGGCCTGCATCGCCTTTTCCAATTGTCCCAGATTGGTGTGCACAATTCCCAAGTGGTACAGAGCCTCAAAGTAACCTGGGAATAGCTGGACAGCTTTCATAAGATGACTCAAGCTTCCGTTCGAGTCTTTCTTGGCCAGACGCTCCAGCCCCTTGCGGTACTCATCTTGCGCTTTCTCAGGAATCTTCAGCTCTCTTACCGAGATGGTATAGGCATTTGCCGGAACCGGTGACGTGCCGGGTGCCGTGAGGCGAAGCCCAAGTTTCAGGGCGGTTCCGTCAAACTGGGCGGTGCTTCGGTAACGCTCGTAACCCTGCTCTTCGACACTGATCTCATATGTACCGGCAGGCAGCCCCTGAACTTCGAAATGGCCGTCATAGCCGGTCAACACACTGCGAAAGATTCCGGCGGCATGCGATTTCACGCTAACCGCCACTTGACTGGCGGGTTGATTGTCGCCGGGTAAATACACCGTTCCCGAGATCGCTCCATCGGTCTTTTGCGAGTCTTGCTCTTGGGCGTTGACCTTCGCACCCCAAGCAACCACCGCAAAGCTCAACGCGATAGGCAGGATTCGGCCGCATAGAAAGGCTCGTAGAACGGCCGGGAGAACGGTTGACCGTATCTCTGTACCGGTAATATCGGACAGCTTGCACTGCATCTCGACCTGCAGCGCACTTTTGAGGAGTATCCCCGGGGGAGTTGGCGGTTGAGGGAGTCAATCACTGCGTTCCCGAGGAGCTCTGGACTAAACTGACCCAGTTTACCGATGGCTTCCCCGGTTCCGCTTTGCACCGGATCTCTCGTTTCCAACCGTCGCGTGCGCAGACCTGCAGGGAGGACATGCACAGCTTATGCCAGAAGCGTCAGTCGCTGCCATCTTTCCTGGAAACTGGGGAAGAAACCTCCATCGCCAGGCGCTCGAGCCTGCCGAGCGCAGCATCTTCTTTTTTATCAACAATCGCGGCCTGTTTCTGTTTTCCGCAGCGTTGCGAGTCAGATAACCATCTAGGCACTAGCGCGTCGAGCCCGTTGCCAATCCTTTGCCGATAAACGGAAGCAATCGTCTCATGCCGCTACAGTCCCCGACATTGCTTGGCTCAATGTGAGATTTGAGGTAAGGCAGGAGGCTACTCCCGTCTCGTAGGCTCGTGCAATGCTTCACTCTGAACCGATGTTGGGTCGGCCAGAAAGCGCGCGACCGTTGGCCCCACAGAAATGCAACCGGGGCTGAGGTGACCGCAGGCAGAGTCCAACTCCACAACCGGGGCATGGGCGGCGGCCGCAAACTTTATTGCCGGTTCTGGGTTCACCATGTGATCTTCGGGAGAAACAATGACCAAGAGCTTCGCGCGCACCTTCGCCGCAGCTTGTTCCAGGTTCACACCAAGCGCTGCGGGAATATCGAGCGCCATAATCGCCTGGCGCTGGCGAATCCGGTCGCACGCCACTCCGCCATTTCCCCTGGCGCCATTTCTTATTTCTGTGAGAAGTTCGTTAAGCCCATCGGGCTTGGTGTGAGCCACGCGGTAGGCCGGCGAGGTCAGATTCATAGAGCCGATTTCCTCCACGAGACCGAGACTTCGATCCATTGGCCCAGTGGGATTGCCGTGATTCCAGGCCGGGTCGAGCTCGATCGCGTCGATTTGAGCGGTCCACAGCAGCTTGTCATAGGAGGTGGACTGCGGCGAGCCAAGTATGGGGATCAGCAAATCCATGAAATCGGGATAGGCGACGCCCCATTCAAAGGTCTGCATGCCGCCCATAGAGATGCCCATGACAGCGCGCAAATGCGACAGGTGCAGGACGTCCGTGGCGAGGCGGTGTTCGGATTCCACCATATCTCGAATGGTGAATTCCGGGAACTTCAGCAGCGGCTGCTTTGCGCTGTTCGATGGTGAACTGGTTACGCCGTCGCCAATCGCATCGACGAGAATCACGAAATAGCGGGTGCTGTCCACCCATTTGTTTGGTCCGACGGAGGGCAACAAGTCTTCCGACTTTCCGCCCAGCCACGATGGCCAAAGGATAGCGTTCGACCTCTCCGCGTTGAGCTTCCCGAGGGTGCGGTAGCCCAGCCGGAAATCGCGAATGACGCTGCCGTTCCCCAATCGGAAGTCGCCGAGTTCGGCAAATTGTTGCGCTCCTTCGGCTTGCGATTGAGCAATTTGTGCGGTTTGCCCGGTAGACAGAGTCGGCCCGGAGAGAATAAGGACCAGCGAAGCGAGTGCTGCGAATCTGAACGAGTCTTTCATGCCCGGCATTCTACTCCAGAGTCAAAGCACGGCGGTCCGACGACTGCCGAGTGCTACACCAAGTGGGGCCAGCCCCCAGGGGACAAGGAGCATGACAGAAAGAAAGAAGATGGCGAGACACATTATTTTCAATCAGGAGGCTTGGGGAGGTCTCACGTCGGTCGATGGCAGCGATTACCACCCTATTTCGTTGCCGCTTCGCGGTGAGTTCTCCAAATGGATGCGTCAGCAGGAGAGGGTTACCTGGATTCCTGACCATGTAGCCTGGACGTGCCTGAGGGAGTACAACCCGTTATTTTGCTCCAGCGAAGGTACGGGAGTAGCGGGAGAGCCTTAACACGGATGTGCAGAAAAAGAAGGGCACGGCATGCCGTGCCCCTGCAGACGTGTGATGTTTAATTGGCAGGCTGCTGCAGAAGTGCTGTGCTTCGGGGGCTAAAGCCCGCGCTCACAAGACAACACTTTCGCGGGGGCTGAAGCCCCCGCATCCTGAAGTACCCTGCGTTTTAGGGTCCTGGTTAGACCTTAGAAGCGGTAGCGGACGCCGCCCGAGACGCGCAGGTTATTCTGCGACCTCCGGCTCGTGCCGACTTCAGGGAATTGCGTCCAGAGGTAATCGACCGGGCCGAAGCGAAGCGAAATGTGGCCCCGGAACGGAACGTCCACGCCTCCTCCGAGCGCCATGGCGAAGGAATTGTGCGTTGTCGGACTGAAGGCACCGGTGCCGTTACGGGCGACGCCAAGAAGTTCCTGAGCAAACGGCGAGAAGCGGCGGTAATGGTGGAAATAGAGCTGCGGGCCGAACATGTAGGTGAACAAGTCCGTGCTCACGTTCGCGCTGCCGATTTGGCCGATGTGATACCCGCTGAATTCACCCGCGAGGCCGAAAAAGCTCCGCGGATTGTAGGCGAAAGAGGCGGAGCCACCGTTGGCGTCGAAGGTCGGTAAGCCGGTGGTCGCAGGATGTGCACGCAAGAAGGAGTATCCGATCGAAACGTCTTTCGATCCGCCCTCTTGCGCCAGTGCAGGCAGGCTGGCGAAAGCGAAGAGCCCCACGAGGAACACGAATTTGCGCATAAAGATGACCTTTCTCCATGCTTGCTGTTTTGGATTTCTTGGATAGAGGGCTTGGAAGGATCCAAGGTGGCGGGGCAGACGCTAGGCTATCAGACATCACCGCCATTAGTTTCGATGCCGGGCTTTTCAGAGAAGTTGCTGTAAAAAATCGCCTCTAACTCATTGATTGCACGGCACATGTGCACAGCGCTGGCTCTCTTGCACGCTTTTTTGAGGATTTGAGGTTGGCGGGAGAGTGGAGGTGATCACGCCTTTGCGTCGGCAATTCTCAAGCTCCCTTGCCCTGTGCCGGCACTACCCCCCCTTCCGGCCTGAATCCCTGCCTAAAAGCCCGCGGACGCGCTTGCTGCAGCGGCTCGACCGATCGAGAACGATCGGGTACTCTTGCGAAGGATGCGCCGTCGATGTAGCATGAAAATATGAATGCCCGCAGCCGGAACAACGTCACACTGTGCATCTGTTGTATGTGCTGTACGCGTGTTTCTTCTGGCGCGGGGAGGCTGAGCAGCTGAGATTTCTTCGAGCCTCAAAGCTTCGAGCCCACCGCCAGAGGATATGGCCGGTGGGTTTTTTGTTTTGTGTGGCAAGGCGATTCGGCGAGTTTCGAAGGAAAACACCTAAGCTAACGAGGAGCATGAAAATGGCAGAGTACAAACACCCCGAAGTTCTGGTATCCACCGAGTGGGCGGCGCAGAACCTCAACGCGCCAAACACGCGTTTCGTGGAAGTGGACGTGGACACCGCAGCGTACGATCAAGGACACCTTCCCGGAGCCGTGGCTTGGAACTGGCAGACGCAGCTGCAGGACGGCATCCGACGCGATTTGATCGACAAAGCTGCGCTCGAGAAACTGCTCGGAGCTTCCGGCGTTTCAAACGACACCGTGGTCATTCTTTACGGCGACAACAACAACTGGTTCGCGGCGTACGCCTTATGGCAGCTGAAGCTTTACGGGCACAAGGATGTGCGCCTAATGAACGGCGGGCGAAAAAAATGGCTGGAAGAAAAGCGACCGCTCACCAAGGAGGCGCCGAATGTGAGCCCATCCACGTATCGCGTTTCGGCGACGGATGCGGGCGTTCGGGCGTTCAAGGAAGATGTTTCCGCCATCCTCGACGGCAAGAAATCCGGCAAGCTTGTCGACGTTCGCTCCGTGGATGAATTCACGGGGAAAATCATCGCGCCTCCGGGCATGAACGAAACCGCGCAGCGCGCCGGCCACATCCCCAAAGCCGCGAATATTCCCTGGGTGCAGGCCGCCAACGAGGACGGCACGTTCAAATCGTTCGAAGATTTGAAGAAGCTGTATGAAGCCAAAGGCATCGACGGCAAAGATGAGGTAATCGCGTACTGCCGCATCGGGGAGCGCAGCTCGCATACTTGGTTTGTGCTCAAGTATTTGCTGGGCTTTGACAAGGTGCGGAATTACGACGGCTCGTGGACCGAATGGGGCAATTTGGTTGGCGCGCCGATCGTGAACGAATGGCGCTCCGCGCAATCCGGCGCCGCTGCCACACACTAACGCAACGGTTTGTACCGACCGTCAAGGATTTTGCGAGGGACAGGGCACCCGTGCAAACGAGCGCACAGCGGTGGATGCTTGTCGGCGTAGTGACGGGCCTTCAGATCGGTTTTCTGCATCGAAGGGGGACGGCCGACAACAAAGCGTCGGTACCCAGGAATGTATCGGTCCGCACTGGCCGAGGAACTGACAGGGTCGCGAGGGCAGTTTGGGAGGCATTTTGGGTACAGTGTTGGGTATAGGCAGATGCAGCTTTATCCAACCCTGCTAAAACCTTTATCTCGAAGGTGGCGATGCCAAAGTGGTCGAGGCGTCGGCCTGCAAAGCCGATCTTAGTGGGTTCGAGTCCCACCGTCACCTCCATCCTTCCAGGGATCTGTAGCGGCACAGCAATATCGCGAAATTACAAGAGACGGAATGCCATCTCCACGTTGGTTCTCACTGAAACAGGGTTGCCGTCTTTCTGGGCTGGTTCCATCCGCCAGTTCCTTGTGGCTTTGATGGCTACGGCCGTCAGACCGAAAGGCGCGCCTTTCAAAACGTAGATACCGGTCAGTTGTCCTTCAGCGGTGACGAGAACTGAGAGAACTACCGTTCCCTGGAAGCTCACCGCACGGGCGGCGTCGGAATAATCCGGATTCGGACAATATATGCATTTTGGCTGCATGACGCCATTGACCCCGGCCCTGAAAACGTCAGGCTCCTCGGGGATTTTGTCCGCAGAGCGAATGTAGTTGGGACCAGGATGATATAGGGCCGAGCGCAGCTCTTCGGTCAATGGGAATACGACTGTTCTATCGCGTAAAGCGAAAATATCGTCTTGCCTTTCAGGCGGACCAAATCCCTCAAGACGAAGAGTGAGATTGACGTTGCCATTCTTTTCCGTGAGCGTTCCCAGAATCGCTCCAGTGGCCCCTAGCTGACGAGCCACCTCTAAGCAGATTTCGTTGGATTTAAGATCTTCCAACCCCGTCCAGTTCTCAAATAGATAGTCTTTGAGGACTTTGCGATCAAGGATGTGGATACCAGACGAATACGTTGTCACGGACTCTGAGAAACCATCCGCAAGCAGTGTACCCAGTTGCGAGGATTCGCCGGTGGAGTTTCGAAAGAAATCCACAACAAGGACTTTGGGTTCTTCCTCGAGCTTCAGTTCGTGAATCTTGTTTGCTGTGAGCATTGCAAGCGAATCCAGCTGCGCTTCGTCTAGTCGATTCAACGTGAAATGTGGGGTTTGAGCGTGAGCGATGGTGGGTGAGAGCCATAGAACTGCTGAGGCCAGAAGGAGAGACCAGACGCCCTTGAATATCATGCCCATATGAAGCGGCTGTCAGAAGAAATTAGATGCAGAAAATCAGCCCTAGTAGATCTCAGCTGAGCGAAGTTGGCGAGGGCAGTGGATTCGAGATTCGAGACGCTGAAAAGAGTTGCCAAGCTGGTCCTCACCGCCCTCAAAAAGACCGAACTCAAGACAATCATCCCGCGTATTATGAGAGAGATCAGTATGTCTGTGGGGAGGATTCATGTTTTGCGATCAGTGTGGTGCGCCTCTGCAATCGGGTCAGCAGCGTTGTGCCCGATGCGGCAAAGAAGTGCTCAGGCGCATCGAGGCGGTCTATGTTCAGAGAAATCGCGTGCAGGAACACGTGCGGCTGCTCGCGATTCTTTGGATGGCGTACAGCGGGCTGACTGTTGTCGGCGGAATCGTCCTGATTGTGATTTCCAACACTCTGTTCGGCCGCTTCAGCCAGGCCGGACCACCTCCCGAAGTCACAAGCTGGCTGCGCCCGTTTCTCACCGTCATTGGATACCTGATTCTAGCTAAAGCTGCCGCCAGCCTTATTGCCGGCTTGGGGTTGCTGCAACGCGAGCCCTGGGGAAGAACTCTGACCCTCGTGGTGGGTTTCATTTCGCTTTTCAACATTCCTATCGGGACAGCCCTGGGTGTCTACACGCTCTGGGTGTTGCTGCCTGCACAATCCGACGAGGAGTATCGCGCCTTTTCGCGAGCACGCGCGGCGTAGCCCGGCGCGCGCACACCGCTGATTAGCCACGCCGCTGGGCTCAATTGCAGGAATCCGCACCCAGCTTTGGAATCGCCGAGGGTCGACGTAGCTCAGTTGGGAGAGCGATTCGTAAGTGCCCTCGAGCAGTGCATCATCACAGTTCGGTCGCAAGAAGATGAAAATGGCGGCTTGATTAACGCCGCCCTTTCTTTTCAAGAGCCAAGTCCTTTGCCGACAGCCGTACGAAACGCTCCACTCAGAAAGTTTGGCCATTGTTGTACGCGCGTTGGACTCTCTTGCGGTCATCGAGCTTTTCGTTATTGCTATCGCTGTCGATCAGCATGTCGAAGATTCGATTAATATCCGGGGTTGGAATCCGAGGAAGTTGCAAGTTGGTGATGTCACCTATCTGTCTGGCTCAATGAAGTCCTCGATCACGGCGTAGTCACGTTTGTAGCTCGCGATTGTGACAGGTCGTAACGGACGTCGTGACTTGCTGCCGATACCCGCCGCGACGTATCGCTTATCGGCGGTTCGATTCCGCCCCGCGCCTCCAAAAAGCAAAATTGAAAACCGGATGATTGCAAAGCATTGCACTGAATAACAGGGCACGGCCTTATCACCACAAGTGCAAAAGAGGTGACAAAAATGAAAGGAAGGCCCGAGGCGCGAATCGGTTTGCCCAAATCTTTTCGCTTCCGCGACAGTCGAACGGGCCGCCGAGGTTGAAGCGGAATCGACGCTCGGAGCGCTGTCCGCGGTCTGCACCGATCTTCTGGACGGAGGGGCATGTGTTTGACCGGACGTGGATTTGGTTGCCTGTTATCATTCGTCGACCCGTCAATTCCTTGTATTGCGGCCGAGGCCACAGCATCCGGGTTCAACTGAAAAGACCCGGCCAGGATTTGTTATAGTCTGCCTGTTCTTGGCTCCGAGGGAGGCTACGACATGAAGTACCTTATGCTGTTTCTTCTGTTCATTTTACCAACAGCTGCAAATTCCCAGACGGTCAACGGAAATCTTGACGCGGCCTTCGCTGTTGGTAAGTGGAAGGAATCCCACGAGGGCGTGAGCCTATTCTGTGTTCGTGTCACGACTCAAGAGGATGTGTTGAAAGGCGACAGCAGCGGAGCATGTTTCCTGACCGAAGCGCAAGCCAATGCAAAGGATTCCGTCACTATGTCCACGAATACGTTCGCCGTCACAGCTTGGGACGAACATACTCTTACCGCAATTACCGAATTCTACGCAGACAAGAATGGAGAACAAACCAGCAAACCGAGTCCCGGCGCAACCAAGTTTGTATTTCGCTTAGTTTTGGACTTCGAGACCCATCAAATGACGAAGTTTGTCGAGCCGGGCAGTGGTAACACCCGCGGATATCATCTGGTGGACCAGTGAGGGGTGTAGAATTGCGCCAGGACTCGAATCTTCATGAATCGTTCGCGCATTGCTTGGCCTTCTGTAGGCACACGGGATTGTGTCGCACAAGGTTTCTGTGGCGTCCGCCCATTTGCACTTCAACACCGGCTGCCCGGCGGGTAGGCGAGTTAAGGATCCGGCACGTACCCGCAGAACGGACCTTCGCGCGGATACTAGGTCCGCAACTACGCAGCCTTTTTTATCCTAGCCCAGCGCGCCCTTTGCGCCTTCGCTATTCTGGCTCTCGCGCTTGCAGACAAGTGCCGTTTCTTGCCACGCTTGTTGCGACTGACGCTGCTCTTTCCGCCTAACATCTTCATGGCCGCGTTGATTGTGTCCAACTTCTCCTGCAGCTTTGACGCTTCGCTTTTGAGGGCTGATAGAATGTCCATGTTTCCTCCGACAAGAATGTATCACAGGAAATCGAGTAAGCATGAGACGTTAACTTGCGTGGCTCTGGAATGCGTAGACAGCATGAGAATCGTTGTGCAGAAAAATGCCCGGCGCTAATCGCCTAACGAGGCGCCAAGAGGGAAGCAGAGTTCAAGAGCATTATTCGCTCATGGAGTTCTTACCACACTGTGAGGAAAGCTGAGTAAGACTCACCAACTTCCAGATTACCGGGTAGACGCTGCGTCCATTATTATAGCCTCCTTGCACTTCAAATCACTGAGCGGCATCTTCTCCTTTTGTAACTCCTGGGCTGTAGTTCGCATTCCTATTATAGGTGTTGAGTGGCCGAAAACCGCGGGTTGCGTCCCTGTCGAGAATATTGAATGCTCTGCAACGCATGGCATCAAGGTGTGCTCGCGCTAGTGACCCTTGGTGCTCACTTTGCTGTCTAAATGTCCGGGCAAGACAGGCGTTCATTTTGCCGGAGGCGCTTTACGAAGGGGGCGGCCGGCCAGTGCGCCGTTGTACTTGCCGTCTTCCACGGCAAGCTTTCCGTTGACGATGACATACTTTATGCCCGTGGCGAGCTCGTTGGGATGTTCGTAGGTGGACTGATCCGCGATGGTAGCGGGATCGAAGGCGATGACATCGGCGAAATAACGCATCCGCAGCAAGCCGCGCTCCGATATGCCGATCGTCTGCGCCGCGAAATCGCTGCTGGCGTGAATCATGAAGGGTAGGGTGATGACCTTTTTCTGATAGACATAAACGCGTAGCTTGCGAGGGAAAGTTCCGAACATGCGCGGATGACCGTGCGAGCCGTCAGAGCCGGTCATCACCCAGGGCCGCTCCATGAAGCGGATCACATCGTCTTCGCTCATGTTAAACGAGGCGACGGCAAGACCTTCGAGCTTGCGATCGCGCATGAGCGCGAGCGCGGCTTCCACCGGCGGCAGGTTCTTTTCCTTAGCAACTTCCGAGAGCCGCTTGCCGATCAGCTCCGGAGCGCCGGAGGAGGTGAATAGCAGTGCATCTGCGCCGCCGCGCCGCTTGAGGTTCTGTGTCATTTCTTCCAGCAAGCGCGGATGAACCGTGGGATCATCGAGACGCGCCAGGACCTCCTCGGTTTTGCCTGCCTGAGCCCACGCGGGAAGCAGGCTCGCGATCAGGCTCGAACCCGAAGCGG
>Ga0126371_10006614_pt1 | contig 10323 bp, 9 predicted proteins | sample PanSoiMetaPlot_4_FD_110145 | JGI IMG/M metagenome (GOLD analysis project Ga0126371, IMG submission 110145) | Tropical forest soil microbial communities from Panama - MetaG Plot_4 | ecosystem: Environmental > Terrestrial > Soil > Tropical forest > Bulk soil | place: Panama | collected 2016-02-17
CGGTGGTGGGAGCCGACATCCGGGCAACCGGATCCGACCGTCCGGGCATCCACCCAGTGATCGGTGACCTGACCAGCCCCGGAGCCGTCGAGGCCCTGCTCGCCCAGCCACCGCTCGGCGGAACGCTCGACTATCTGGTGAACGCTGCGGGGGTGGCGTTGCTGGGCCACGACGGTCCGGCACCCTGCGTCGACGAGAACACCTGGCAGCGGGTGATCGACGTTAACTTCGGGGTCACGCGCCGGCTGTGCATCGCTGCGCTTCCCCTGCTGCGTCGCGGCGCGGGTCGAGCGATCGTCAACATCGCCAGCATCGCCGGGCTGCGCAACATGGATACCCCGATGGACGCCTACCAGGTCAGCAAGGCGGCGGTCGTCTCGTTCACCAGATCGCTCGCCGAGCAACTAGGCCCTGAGGGTATCCGCTGCAACACCATCTGCCCGGGAGCGATCCTCACCCCTATGGTCGAGCCCTTGTATGCGGAGGACCCCCGGCGCCGGGAGTCGATGGAACGCCGTACCCCGCTGCGACGGCTGGGTACTCCAACGGACATCGCCTCTGCGGCGGCGTTCCTCCTATCGGAGGAGGCATCTTTCATCACCGGCGCTGACCTCGTCGTCGACGGCGGCTGGATGATCCAGACCGTCTGAGTCACCCGATATCGAGCCATCGCACATTGACTGTTCTCACCTAAAGGACTGCTCGCCGGTGAAGCATGGCCGAATCTTACGGGTGCCTGGCGCCACGTCAGCGGGCCGCGTCCAACCTCGTGCGCTGCTCCGCGGTCAGCTCCAGGTCCACCGCGGCCAGGCTCTCGTCCAGTTGCGTTACTGAGGAGGCACCGACTAGCGGGATCACTGGGACCTCCTCACCGATCAGCCAGGCCAGCACTACCTGGTTGACCGTCGCGCCGGCGTCCTTGGCCACCTCCCCCAGCGCCGCCAGCCGGACGGTCGTACCCGGGTGGTCGTACTCGGCGTCCAGCGGCTTGTCCTGGCGCACGTAGCCGCCCTTAAGCAGTGGCGAGTAAGCGACCATCGTGAGCTGCGGTTCGGCCCGCAGGTAGCTGAGCAGGTCGCCGCCCGCCACGCCATACATGCCGTCCGTGGAGAGCAGGCCCGGCAGGTCAGTGCGAGGCCGCAGGTAGCTGTGCTGGTACTGCAGCACCTCATAGCCGGGCAGCCCAGCAGCGGCAGCCAAACTGCGGGCCCGTTCCACCCGCCACGTCCAGTGATTGCTGACCCCCAGCAGGCCCACGGCTCCCTCGGCCACCAGCGCGGCGAAAGCCTCCACGGTCTCGCCCAGCGGCACCGCCGGATCGTCGATATGCGCGTAAAGCAAGTCCAGCCGCGACATGCCGAGCCGGTCCCGGCTGCGTTCGGAAGACTCGTGGATGACGCGGGCCGACAATCCTTCGGCGTTGTCGGTAAAGCTGGTGCCCGGGGCCAGCGGCCGGGCGCCGACCTTGGTTGCGATCACGATCTCATCGCCGACGCCACGGCTCCGCCGCCACCGGCCCAGCAGTTCCTCGCTCTCCCCTCCTTGGGTGCCTGTCCAGAAGGCGTAGTTGTCGGCGGTGTCGATGAATGTGCCGCCGGCCTCCACGTACCGGTCCAGGATCGCGAACGAGGTCGCCTCGTCCGTCGCCGTGCCGAAATGCATCGTGCCCAGGCTGAGCGCGCTCACCTCGCGGCGGGCCTTCGGGTCCGTGCCAATCGTGCGGTATTTCATGCGGGGTTCCTCTCCAGCCACCCGATCGGCCCGGGCGCTGAGCACGAGTCTGGATGCTAGAGCGAGCTCAAGGTCAACCACGCCGGGCCTGGGCACCAGACGAAACCGCTGTCCTGGCTGCTGGCGGCGCACCTCGGCCACATGGACGGCTCCCCTACCAGGACAGTCTTACGGCCGGCATCAACGACCCCATCTGGCGCTCATCGGGCCAGCCACCCACCGTCCACGACTAGCTGAGTGCCCGTGATGTACGAGGCGTCGTCGGAGAGAAGGAAGGACACTGCCGCCGCGATGTCAGCCGGTTCGGCGAGCCGGGGGACGAGCAGCCGTTCCTTCGCGGCGGCTGGCAGCTCGACCGTCTCGGGATCTACCCCTGGGATGAAGCCAGTCCGCACCGGGCCGGGGGCTACCGCGTTGACGCGCGTGCCCTGCCGGGCCAGTTCGACGGCCGCCGCCTTGGTCAGCATTTTCACCCCACCCTTGCTGGCGTTGTAGTGGGGTTGGCAAAACCCACCCGAGGAGACGACCACCTCTGCCTCGACGGTGGACAGGTTGACGATGGCCGACGGCGGGCTCTGCGCGAGCAGGGGCGCTGCGAGCTGGGTCACGATGAACTGGCCCTTCAAGTTGACGCCGAGGACCTTGTCCCACTCTTCGTCCGACAGGTCGGCGAGCGAGCGCATAGTGACGATCCCAGCGTTGTTGACGACATAGTTCACATGACCGAATCGTATGGCGATCGCTTCGAGAGCTCCCTCGACCTCCGCCCGTTCAGCCACGTCCATCCCGAATGCCTCAGCGTCGCCACCCGCGTCCCGGATACTTTCCGCGACGCGGCTCGCTGCAGCGTGCTTCACGTCAGTGCACGCGACGGCACATCCTTCCGCGGCTAGACGGTTGGCGACTGCGCGACCGATTCCGGCCCCAGCGCCAGTGACCAGCGCCACGCGGCCGGAGTGACGGTTGACATCCATGCATGTCCTCCATTTCCGGGCATCCGGGTCAGGTTTCTACAGATGCCGAGCCCGCACAAGGTAGCCAAGGTGGAGGCTCTACGGATCAGAGGTCTACCTTGACACTGGTCTAAACTTTAGACCATAATCCGTATCCGTGGCGATGCACCAGACGACGGTCCTGGCCAGGCCCATCGAAGTGTCGGCGATGTACGAACGAGTGGTGGACCGGATCCACCGGGCCATCCATCTCGGGCAGCTCCTGCCCGGTGACACGTTGCCGCCCGAAAGGGTCCTAGCGGACCAGCTCAAGGTCTCGAGAGTCACCCTCCGAGAGGCCCTCCGGCTTCTCGAAGGCGAGGGCTACGTGCAGACCCGGCTGGGGGCACGCGCCGGTCAGACTGTCTCCACTCCCTCGATCTCAGCCGAGGACACGCGCCGGCGTCTCCTCTCGCGGCTCGACGCGACCGATTCGATCCTCGAGTTCCGGGAGGCCACCGAGTCTCATGCCGCGCGATTGGCCGCGGCACGCCGTGACCCCGCCGACCTGGAGGCCCTCGAGGGCGCACTGACGGAGATGTCGGTGACACGGAACGTGCCGGAGTTTCGCCGGTCGGATTCGGCATTCCACCTGGCGGTCGCCGACGCAGCCAGGAATCCGATGCTGAGGAGTGCTATCGAGGATGCCCGGGCCGCGATGTTCCTCCCCATCGATGCTTTCCCTTTCAACGTGATGTTGGCGTCGTCGATGACGAGTCATTCAGAGATCTTCCAAGCCATCCGGGATGGGAATGAGCGCGGAGCCGAAGATGCGATGAGGGCCCACATCGTCTCAGTCCATGACGAGCTTCGCATGGTCCTCGGAGTTAAGAAGGCAGCTGGATGAGGCCCGATATCCCACTTCTCTTCAGTCAGATCCCAGAATGCCGTCATGGCGACCATCGCTCGTGCACGGATGGGACCTGCAATGGCTGACACATCACTTGGCCGGGACGTGGCCTTCAATCCCGACGACTGGGCCATGCGCCGAAACGCACCTATGACCTATGCGGCGATGCGGGAGCGCTGCCCCGTAGCCCACTCGACGTCGTTGGGCGGCTTCTGGACGATTGCCCGTTACGAGGACGTCTTCGCCGTAGCCCGCGATCCGGCGACGTTCTCGTCGGCCTCGGGTGTCTTGATCCCGCCGCTTGAGTCCGACGCTCGACTATTGCCCATGGAGTCCGATCCGCCGTTTCACTCCGATCTCCGCCGGGCGTTGATCAGTTTCTTCTCGCCGAGGCAGATCGAACCGCTCGAACCGCTCGTCCGCAGCCTCGCGAACGATCTTCTCGACCCTGTGCTGACTGAGGGGATTCACGATCTGTCTCGCGACTACGCCTGGCGAATCCCCACGGCAACGACCTGCCACCTGCTTGGCATCACTCCGCTCGACCAGTTCCACGAGTGGGCCGAGCAGATTGTCTACGGCCGCTCCGAGGACCCTGAATCATCCGCCGCGGCCAGTCGGGCTGCGTGGTCGTACATCGACCGGGTCGTCGAGGCGCGCGAATCCCGGCCGGGGACCGATCTCATCAGCACCGTGCTCGGCGCTCACGTTCAGGGTCGCCGCCTGTCCCGGAAGGAAGCCGTAGACACCTCGTTCTTCCTGTTCTTGGCCGGGCTCGACAACACCGCGTTCGCGATACGAGCGAGCCTTCTCTCGCTTGCCGGAGAGCGATCTCTGCGAGAACGACTGCGGGAGGAGCCTGCGCTCCTACCCTCACTCGTTGAGGAGTGGCTTCGCCTCTCGTCCCCCGTGCCCGGGCTCTGCCGCCTGACGACCCGCGACGTGGAACTCGGCGGCGTGGTCGTCCCCGCCGGTGAGCGCGTCTACCTGATGTGGGGATCCGCGAACCGCGATTCCCAGGAGTTCGTCGATCCTGACGCCCTCATTCCCGACCGACTGCCGAACCGACACATGGCCTTCGGGGTCGGGATCCACCGGTGTCTCGGTGCTCCCCTCGCCCGCCTCGAGATCCGCGTCGCGGTAGAGCAAGTCCTGACGCGCGCCCGCGACCTCGACCTCGACTTCGAGCTCGGAGCTTCCGAGCAAGTCGAGCCGATCGGCCTAGGTCCCCTGCCGATCCGGTTTGCCCGGAGAAACGCCACCTCTCCTCTCATCCTTGCGGAGCGTCCCTGATGCGCGTGCACGTCGACCCATCGGTGTGCCAGGCACATAACCGATGCCACAGCGTCGCGCCGGAAGTCTACGAGCTCGATGACATGGGCTTCGGCCACGCGAGCATGACAACTGTCCCGAAAGAGTTGGAAGAAGCGGCACGTCGTGGAGCGCTTGCCTGCCCAGAGCGAGCCATTTCGGTACGAGATGATTCAAGTGATAAGGCGGAATAGAGGGAGGATTCGCCGCAGATGATCGACCTAGGGGAATTCAGGGAGTCTAACCGGCAAGCCCTCGAGTCGATCGCGCAAGACCTGGAGCGGGCCGGCGTGCATTTCGCGCAGGTGCAGATACCCTTCTTCTCGGGCGTGATCCGGACTAAGCTAGCGCCCATCGGTGAGGCCCTGGGTCTTCAAGGAGAGGGCCTCAACACCGCCGCTTACGGCCTGACGCACGGCGACGGTCAGCCCGACGGTGACGTGCTCTTCGACGGCCCAACGGTCGGTTCGAACCAGGGCTGGCCGAATATCACGGCTATGGCCGATCCGACAACGGTGGCGCAGCTGCCGTGGCATCCGGACACCGCAGCCGTACTGATCCACACGTTCGCCCTCGACGGCTCGGTCTGCGGGCTCGACGTGCGAGCACTGCTCCGCCGCGTGGAAGAACGAGCGGCCGCGCTCGGCTTCGAGACGAAGGTGGCCTTCGAGTACGAGGCGTTCGTGTACGAGGTTGATGACGAGGCGATCAGGTCTGGTCGCATCGCAGACCTCACCCCGTATGGACGCCATCTCGCCGTTTACGACGGCGGGCGGGCCCCCGGCTTCGAGGACTTTTGCCGGGTGTTTATGAGTCGCATGGACGCCCTCGGGGCCAGCGTCGTTGCCGTACACACGGAGTATGGCTACGGGATGATCGAGTTCGCCCTGGAGCCGCTCCCGGCGTTGAAGGCCGCCGACGCCGCTGCGCGGGCCAAGCTCGTGCTGAGCGAACTCTGTGAGGAGCGCGGGCTGGTCGTTACGTTCATGGCGCGGTCCCGCCCAATGGGAGGCGAGTCCGCCGCGGGTGCACACCTCCATCAGAGCCTGCTCCGCGACGGAGAGAACGCCTTCTATAGCCCGGAAGGCGACGGCCTCTCGGAAGTGGCGCGTCACTACCTGGCGGGAATCCTCGCCACCTTGCCAGAGCTGCACCTCATCTATCGTCCCACTGTGAACTCCTACCGGCGCTTCGACCGGACGGCTTGGTCGCCGGACGACGCCTCCTGGGGCTACGAGAACCGGTATTGCGCGATGCGGGCGATCACACAGCCAGCACCGCACGGCGTGCGCTTCGAGAACCGGGTGGCGGGCGCCGACGTCAACCCCTACCTCGCGATTGCGGCCTCCGTTGGCGCAGGGCTCTGGGGAATCGAAGAACAGCTCAAACCGCCGGAGCCGGTCATCGACGACCCGCTGCGAACGGATCGCTTCCCCCCGCTCCCGCGCCGACTTCCCGAGTCGATCGAGGCGTTCGAGAAATCGAAGCTCGCCCCCGCGCTGTTCGGGAGCGAGCTCACGAACCACTACGTGGCCAGTCGGCAGGCGGAGTGGGACGCCTTCTCCCACTGGCTCGACAATCGGATCACCGAGTTTGAGTACCTCCGTTACTTCGAATCACGCTAAATTCCCAGCGCAGATGCATCGGCCCGACCTAGGCCTTAACGATCCCAGAAGAGTCTTGCCGCTAGAACGGAGGACGACGTGGCTGCCACTGATCATCTCATAGGCGAACGTAACGAGGTGGAAAACAAGGCCATCGAGTACCTGTGGCCGCACTCAAACGACTTGCAATGGGACGAGTTCATCGACAGAGGGCTGCGCGTCTTCAGCAGCGGGAGGGACTGTACTCTGACCGATGTCCAGGGCCGGACATATATCGATGGGCTGGCCGGCCTGTTCTTGGTGAACGTCGGGCACGGACGCACCGAGATTGCCGCCGCTATGGCAGAGCAAGCCGGGCGGCTGGCGTACACGGCGGCATCCAACTTCACCAACCCGGCCACCGTGGCCCTCGCTGAGGCCATCGCCTCGATCACGCCTGGCGACCTTGACCGCGTCTTCTTCTGTTCGGGAGGTTCCGAAGCGGTCGAGACGGCACTGAAGATCGCCAAGCAAGCACAGGTACTCCGCGGCCATCCGAAGCGCTATAAGGTGATCTGCCGACGGGGCTCCTACCATGGTCATACATTCGGCGCCATGAGCCTGACCAGCGCTGCCAAAGAACAGTACTTCGGTCCCTTTATGGCGGGCGTCTCCAAGGTCCCCTCGCCCAACCACTACCGAAACGACTTCGGGCTGGAGGGAGAGGACGGTGACATGATGTGTGCGCGATACCTTGAGCAAGAGATACTCGCCCAAGGTCCGGAGTTCGTCGCCGCAGTCATCGGCGAGCCGATTTCGGCCTCCAACGGGACTCATTTCCCATCGCCCGGCTACTGGCAGGAGGTACGCCGTATCTGTGACCGTCACGGCGTACTCCTGATCATGGATGAGGTCATCACCGGTTACGGTCGGACCGGTGCCATGTTCGCGGCCGAGCACTATGGTGTGGTGCCGGACATTATGACCATGGCTAAGGGGCTCTCGAGTGGCTATGCCCCCATCGCCGCGGTGGCCGTGCGGCCCCACGTATTCGAGCCTTTCACCAAACACGGGAACGCCATCAATCACCTGCTGACCTACGGTGGCCACGCCGTGGCTGCGGCCGCGGCCAGAAAAAATATCGAAATTATACAGCGTGAGCGCCTAATCGAACGCTCGGCTGAAATGGGCCGCTACCTTCTCAGACTTGCAGACAGTCTTCGGAAGCATCCCACTGTCGGTGATGTCCGAGGCGGCATGGGGCTCATGTGCGCAATCGAACTGGTTCGCAACAGGGAGACAAAGGAGCCATGGGGAACTGAGCATCCTTTCATCAAGGGCCTTGGTTTCCTCATGCAGGAGCGGGGACTGATCACTCGGGTCTGGGATGTCCTGCATCTGGCACCTCCGCTAGTAATCACGGAAGCTGAGATCGAGCGGATGATAGAGATTGTCGACAGCTGCCTTACCGAGATGGAGGATGAGTTCGCCGACGACATCAGCTGAGCGAAACGTGGCATCCAGGTCAGCGGCTCAGCGACCCGGCGTGTAGTCCACAGCCTGCCCATGGTTAAGACAGCCGAGCAGGTCAACACCCATTCCGGCCAGTCACCGTCCGTTCAGTGCGTCGGCAACAGGCCCGAGAGGGAGAGCGTGCACGGTGTTGCCGTCCCGCCCGGTCATCGTTTCCGCCGCGAACAGGGCGTTGACGATTGCTTCCTCGGTCGCGTCGATCGCCGCGTAGAACAGCTCGTCGATGTACGGGTCTGAAAGCTGATCGACAGCGACGGTCAGCGGTGGCAGATCACTATGCGCCTCAGCGATCTGCGGATTGGCCGTAGAGAAGGCCAGCAGCATGTCGCCGCTCCAGTTCTCGCCGGCTCCTCCCATGCGGGCAATACCAAAAGACGCCCGCTGCGCAAGCCTGCTGCACTGCCGAGGCAGCAGCGGCGCATCGGTGGCGACAATGACGATCACCGACCCTCCGCGCCCCTGTGGTGGTGCGATGGCCGCCCGGCCGTACATGTGGCCGGCATCTGCGGGGATCGGAACGTCGGTCACGCTGAACAGTCCGCCAACATTGCACCCGTTGATGCGCAGCCGTTTGCGGTGGCCGTGGTTTGCCTGAACAAGGACGCCCACGCCGAAAGACCTGTTACCGATGGTTACCAGCCGTGACGAGGTGCCGATGCCGCCCTTGAACCCGTGGCAGACCATCCCAGTTCCGCCTCCAACGTTTCCCTCGCGGACTGGGCCGCCGGCGGCGCGAGCAAGCGCGGCGTCGACGTGCTCGGGGCCGACGTGTTGCCCCTCAACATCGTTGAGCAGGCCGTCCCAGGTCTCGCCCACTACCGGCATCGCCCACAGCGGTGAGCTGCCTTGGCGTTCCCGCACCGCGGCCGCTACCAGAGCATCACGAACAGTGCCGACAGACCAGGTATTGGTGAGAGCGATCGGGCCCTTGAGCATCCCCCACTCGCCAACCAGCGTCAGCCCGGTAAGCTCACCGACGCCGGACACGCAATGAAACCCCGCGAACCGGGGCCGATCCCACGGCTCCGGGCCCGGAATGATAACTGTCACCCCGGTCCGGACCGGGCCGACACCGCGAATCAGCGGCCCCGACCCGCTGACAATTGTCTCGTGACCGACACACACTCCGGCGATATCGGTGATGGCATTCAGGATCCCGCGGGGGTAATCGCCAACCGTGATGCCGTAGTCGCTGAGCCGGGCGCGCGGTGACGCCGCTTGAAGTTCCGCCACTGCCTTGCCACCTTGTCACATGCATGAGCGGCGATGACACCGCAGCCTTGTGTGCGAGCCTAGCCTCGATGTTTCGCGATCTTGAACTATCCGGCCGAGACAGCGGCCGTTTGCTGGTTTTCAGCGCTTGGCCGTGCCGGGCTGCCCGGCTGTCGCGCCGGGCTGGCGGGGTTCCACGGGCCCTGAGTTCTCTTTCCTGGTCGTAGGGGCGGTCGGTGGTGGTCAGCCAGGCGCGAGGGCCTGCAGGCGGGTGAGGGACTTCGACGGCCGCCCTTCCTGACCCCTGGGAGGGTTGACTAGGGCAGCGACGTTGCGGCTCACCAGGTCGTTGGCTTCGGCGTGCCGGATGGTGCGCTTCAGCGCGAGGTGACTCATGGTCACCGCCAAGCTGGAATACCCGGCGGTCATCGTGGACACTGCCTGACGCACATCGGCCGCTGCAGTTCGCTTAGGCTTCGGGCGCCGATGACCTTCAGGATCGGCTCGAGCATGTTCTGGTTCTTCTTGATCGTCTTGGCCGAGCGGCCGGCCAGCCCGTTGGCCAGCCAGTCCTCCGCGGCTTGGCGTACGGTGTAGTTCGCGTAGCCGGTCTTCGGGACGACTCCCTGGCGGAGATCCGAATGCAGTTCCCTGAGCTTGTCTACGACGGCAGCCTTGGTCTTGCCGCTGACTTTCCGCCGGGCGCGTTTCCCGTCGCTGGTGTATCCGAGCGTTATTTCTCCGTGCCACAGCCCCGAGCAACTGTCCGAGCTTCTTGAGCGCATCGCGGGTGGCGGATGATGGTACCTCGGTATAAATCTCCATCGTGATGGCGATCTTGCTGTGCCGGAGGATCTGCACCGCCACGCGAGGGTGGACCTCAAGAGTCGCGAGCAGTGATCCGCATGTTTTGCGCGCACCGTGCACAGTGATCTTGGAGACCCCTGCCTTGGTTATGCCGGGGTCGAAGCTGCGCCTGAAGTTGCCTGGGTCGATCAGCGTGCCGGGCCTGGCGGTGCACACCAGGCCAGTCTCGATCCAGGCTCTCCCGGCCTGGTCACGCTCGGCGTTCTGCTGCTGCTTACGAAGCCTCAGTGCGGTGATGCACAGC
>Ga0126371_10006615_pt1 | contig 10320 bp, 6 predicted proteins | sample PanSoiMetaPlot_4_FD_110145 | JGI IMG/M metagenome (GOLD analysis project Ga0126371, IMG submission 110145) | Tropical forest soil microbial communities from Panama - MetaG Plot_4 | ecosystem: Environmental > Terrestrial > Soil > Tropical forest > Bulk soil | place: Panama | collected 2016-02-17
CAAGGAGAGCGGCATCCCCACGCCCATGCTGTGGGAGGGCACGAAGGGGAAGCCGGCAACGCCGGTGATGCCCTTTGATCTCAATGTGCGGCCAACGATTGACGACAAGTACATCGTTCCGAAGACGATCGAGTTCATTAAACGGAATGCGGCGTCAAAGAAACCGTTCTTCGTCTACGTTGGCTACTCTCAGATGCACCCGCCGACGGCCGGTAACCCCGACTTCGTCGGGAAGTCCACCGAGCGCGGTGGACTATACTCCGATATCATCGGTGAGATGGACTATCACGTCGGGCAGATTCTTGACGCCGTCAAGGAAGCCGGAATCGACGACAACACAATCGTCATTCTCAGCAGTGATAACGCAGGCGGCGGCGCAGTTCCGCAACTTGGGCCAGGTTCGAACGGCCCGTGGCGCGGCAATTTTATGAACACGCCTTTTGAGGGAAGTCATCGAGTGCCAGCTATTGTCCGGTCTCCCGGCACGGTCCCGTCTGGTGTCGTCACCGAGCAGATGCTTGCCGCGGTGGACTGGCTGCCAACGCTGGCCGGACTCGTAGGTGCGTCGAACCTGGTGCCCAAGGATCGCCCCATCGACGGTCTCGACGCCTCCCAGTTCATGCAAGGAAAGAGCGAGACCACCGGTCGCGACTCCTACATGTTCTTTGGTACAGATGGCGGGCTGCTGTCCGTGAAATGGAAGATTTATAAGGTAATCCTTCGGTACACGGAAGATACGCCGCGGCCGGCCATAGAGCAACCCTACGTCAAGCCGCAGTTTCCACTCTGCTACGATCTCAGCAGCGATCCGCATGAAGATAATAACCTATTCTATTCGGATCTCACCAACGCTTGGATGTTCGCGCCGGTTTTTGGAGTCATCGCACAATACGAGCGCAGCCTAACAAAATACCCTAACATCAAGGTTGGCGAGGACTTCAAGGGTTATCAGTAAGTAACTTCGGCCCCGCGCAGCTGGTGCCAGCTAGATGAAGTTCGAGTATTGACGGCTCGTTTTCTGGACCCAGCTTGCCGCTACTTTCCATGCGCCGATGAACCTTCCGCATTCTGGGAGTCGGGTGACGCGCGTAATCCTTGGTACCCTAGGATCGAATGCTTCTCCATTAAACCAATCTCGTACATAGAAGTGAAGGCACACTTAACTCGTCTGGGTCGAAACGGCGAATCAGAACGGTTGTCTCGCTCGTGGCGTGGTCGATTAGTGACGAAACGAGGGCAAAAAAACTTGGTGGGACAATAACGGGGCGAAACCCAGAAGCACCATTCGGTTGCTTCATTGCCGGCGAGCCCCAGTTGTCAGGAGGTTTTCGCTATGACTCCACAACCATCTGCCTCCGACAAGGCCTACATCAATCGCGCAATGGAGGTGTCGCTCCGCGTCGGATTGGCGGCCCTGTTGGTGATTGCGTGTTTGCTGATCCTGAAACCGTTTCTCCCGGTGATCGCGTGGGGCTTCATTATCGCGATCGCTTCCTATCCTGTGTTTCTGAAGATACAGGGCTCACTGGGCGGGCGCAGCGGATTATCCGCGACGCTTTACGCCCTCATTTTGCTTGCGATTCTCATCATTCCGGTAGCCTTGTTGGCGCACAGCTTGCTGGAGAGCGTGCAGACGCTGTCGGCGCAGATGAATGAGGGGACGCTGGCCCTGCCCGCCCCGCCCGAGAGCATTGCGAGCTGGCCGATAATCGGAGCGCGGCTCTACGATCTGTGGAAAGCCGCGTCCAACGACCTCGCCGCTGTGGCGCTGCAATTTGCTCCGCAGATCAAGTCGGCCCTTCCCAAGTTGCTGTCGGCGACCGCGGGACTCGGCCTCACGGTGCTGCAATTTGCGTTTGCGATTCTTGTCGCCGGATTGCTGTTGGCAAACGCCCCTGCCGCCTCAAAAGCGGCGCGCTCCCTGTTCGTCCGCATCTTCGAGGAAAAAGGCCCGGAACTCCAAGAGCTTGTTTCGTCGACGGTTCGCAGCGTCACGAACGGAATTCTTGGCGTTGCAATCATTCAGACCATAGGCGCGGCCCTGGGATTTTTCGTGGCCGGATTGCCCGGCGCTGGGTTATGGGCCGTTATCTTCCTCATCGGCGCGGTGCTTCAGGTGGGCATGCTGGTGATGATCCCAGCGATCATCTACATGTTCGCGATCGCGAGCACCACCAAAGCAGTCATCTTTGCCATTTGGTGCATCATCGTCGGCGCGGGGGATGCCGTGCTAAAACCGTTGCTGTTGGGACGCGGCGTCGCGGTTCCGATCGCAGTCGTGTTTCTGGGCGCCATCGGCGGGTTCGTAGTCATGGGGATCATCGGACTGTTCGTCGGTGCGGTCGTCCTGTCAGTGGGATACAAGTTGTTCATGGCCCGGATTGAGCCGGCGACGGGGCAAGAGCAGAGTGGTTGAATTCTTCCAAATAAGGAGTTCTCAAGAGTGGGCTTTGTCCGGGGGGTTTGCAGCTTCGGCTGGTCGTTAGGAGCTCAAATTGAAACCATCACTCCTGATCGTACTCGTCAGCGTCATGGTAGGACTGGCCACAGCAGCGAAGGCGGGTGATCTATCCGACGCGTTTGCGATAGCGCACAAATCGCTTGTCCTTGTGAAAGCTGCCGGTTTCGGTTCTGGATTTGTAGTGCACTCTTCACCTGAAAGCTCAGCTATTCTGACCGTTGCTCACATACTTGGGGAAAGACGCAGCGCCATTATCTATCTAAATGACGATCCTTCGGTAGGCTACGCCGCTTCGGTCCTTAAGATTGACAAGACCACTGACCTTGCACTGTTGAGTGTTAGGCAGGGCAGGATGGTGCCAATGATCCTATCGACAAATGTCAGACTAGGCGGACGGATCGCCGTTGTCGGCTATCCCTATTCGTCGCTAAGGTCAATTGCGGAGGCTAAAGAAATAAAGCCCTCATTGCAAGATGGAGTCGTACGACTCGTGCCTCCGACAGGCTATAGCATTGAATATAGCGCGACGACCTACCAAGGCAATTCGGGTGGGCCCATTCTAGACGTTGTTTCCGGTTATTATGTTGGGGTTGTGTCACACTGGCTCAAGAATGTTCACGGTGCCTACGAGGCTGTTGGGCCATCTGCAATTCACGATTTTCTCAAGAAATCTGGGTTCGACATCGCGACGATGGAATATACAGGTAAGAGCCGATAAACATGCTGGCGATTCTTCAGGGTCCAGCGAAATGAGTGGGTGTTCCCAACAGTGCCGCATCTTGGAGAGACAGTTCGACTCGCGTCTCATCGACGGATGAGGAGATCGGCGTGATACCCAAATTTCTTCTCGTGCTTGCAGCTGCGCTCACTTTGGCTGCATGCGCAGGCAACAAACAGGGCGCCGTGACCAACACTCCCGCCTCGGCAGAAAGTACGGTCGCAACCACTGCACCGGCCGCAGTGAGCGCCGACGCGGCCGGCTATGCGATGACGACCGCATCGACGAATGGGGGAGAGAGGGCCGCCGGGACGATTCGGGGCGCAGTGTTAGGAGCTGGTTTTCCAATCACCGGATCAACGGTTACGCTGTGGCAAGCCGGCGCAAACGCACCCAAACAGCTCGCCCAAACCCAAACCGACAGTGCGGGCAATTTTGAGGTCCCCACGAAAGACGCGCAAGCAGGTAACACACTCTATCTCGTCGCGACAGGCGGACAACCAAAGGGTGCCGGCGGCGACAATTCGGCCATCACTCTGCTTTCTGTTGTTGGCGGCACTCCGCCCGCGCACATCGTCATCAACGAGATGACGACTCTCGCGTCGGTGATCACTCACGCACAGTTCATCGACGGAACAGCGATCAGCGGCCCGCCGCTTGGGTTGCGGATCGCGGCGGGCAACGTGCCAAACTTTGTCGATCTGCAGACCGGTGGCTTCGGCGAGACCATGCTCGACAATCTCAACAGCGTGCAGACACCGACGTTGGCGAACTTCGGCACGCTCTCGAACATCCTGGCTGCGTGCGTCGCGCACCTACGGTCTGACGCGTGCAGCAGCTTGTTCGGCGTGGCGACACCGCCCAGCGGCGCGGCGCCCACAGACACGTTGGCCGTGTCCGAGTCCATCGTCCGCTACCCTTCGCACAATGCCGCTAAGATCTTCGGGCTGCTCAACACTTTGTACCCGCTTCCGAAGTTCGCTCCCGGCAGAGTGTTGCGCGTGACGCCATTCCTTCCGTATCTGAATTTCGCTCCCAGCGCGTGGGTATTTCCGCTGCGGTTCAGCGGTGGTGGGCTGAGCGGTCCCGGCAAGCTGATGTTCGACAGCGCCGGCAACGCGTGGATCGCCGACAACTTCACAGTTGGCGCCCAAAACTTAGATGCCTCATGGACGGGCAACATCACTGAGTTCGCCCCTAACGGCAAGGCGCTATCGCCGAGCCCTCTTGGGTTTAGAGGCGGCGGAGTCGCGGGACCTGGATTCGGGTTGGCGGTCGATGCTCACGACAACGTCTGGGTCGATAGTTTCACCGGTCAAACGATCTCGAAGTTCGACAGTGAGGGTAGACCGCTCTCACCGCCAGAGGGTTGGAACTTCAACGGGAAGCTCAGCCAGATGCAAGGCATCATCGCCACGCCGAGCGGAGATATCTGGGCGGCTGACACGCTCAATGATCAGATTCTTCGCCTGCCGGACGGTGATCCGACGAAGGTTCAATTCTACTGCCACAATGCGACCAACGATCCTCTGAAGAATCCCTGCAAGTTCCTTTCCCCTTTCGCGCTCGCTATCGACCAACAGAATCGCATCTGGATCACCAATTTCAGCGCCGACCATGTCACGCGCTTTCCCGCCTCTGACCCGAGCAGAGTGTCGGTCTTCAAGGTTGGCTACTCGCCGACAGGTCTCGCGGTCGACAGCCTTGGCAATGTTTGGGTCGCCAACAAGTTGGGGAGCTCGGAGCGAGCCCATGCGAAGCTGATAGAGATGCTCGCTGCCTACAAATTCAACACCATGGGCATCTCTGATCCAGGTCAGCGCGTGACAAGGGTGTTTGTTTCCGCGGTGGTTGCTCAGACGCCGGGCTTCGAATCGGGTGGGAGCATCACCGTTTTACGGCCGGATGGGACCCAGGCTTCATTCTCACCGATATATGGCAAGGGCTTGGCCGCCCCATGGAACGTTGCAATCGATGGGAACGACAACGTTTGGATTTCCAACTTCGCAAATTCAACGTATGGCGTTGTGGAGTTGTGCGGCTTCCGCACTGAGCATTGTGCTCCGGGCATGAAGACCGGTGACGCGATTTCGCCGCCGGGCGGCTACGTCGGCGGAGGTCTGCAGCTGCAGATCGACGTCGGAATCGGACCTGCCGGCGACGTTTGGGCGACTAACAACTGGCAGTACTACCCAGCAGCGTTCGGTAAGGTCGCCGAGGCCTTATCGACGACCGCCGCCGGTCAAGGCGTGGTAGTCTTCTTCGGCATGGCAAGACCAGTCAAAACACCCCTAATTGGACCACCACGGCAACCTTAAGTTGAAATCGGTTTAAGAACACGCTGTCGAATGATCTTTGACGGCAAGACAAATCTCGCTGTTGACTGTCTCGGATGGGTCGATCATGGCTCGCTCTGGACATACAACATCGTTGATAAGAAGGAACAACGCGTTCCGATCGCCGGTGCGAGCTATGCCATCGTTCGAAAAGGTGAAAATGGTCTGTTCCGAGTCGTCCAACAGGAAAACGCAGGCGCGACCATTACAATTCGACACTTCCAGAACCCGGCCGCTGAGCTAGCCCGCATCAGGGTCGAAAGCGGAGTGGCCCGCTTTGATGGTGATGATAGCCTTTGGGGCAGCGTGGAAAATGTTGCAATCGTCGGCGTTACGAATGGCCAACGACTTATCTGGATCAATGCATCGGCGAGGTCTGTTATCGATCTAGATATTAGCTGGTTTAACAACGACAATTATGACGTCGGTTATTCAGGCCTTATTGATTGCATCACCCTGCCAGGCGGAACGTTGGTTCTTGTCTCGGCCCAGCGAAGCTCACGGCTATCAATCGTTGACCTTCAGCAAAACAAGGAGGTAGAGTCACTTAAGCTCGTGGACCGCAACGGAAATCCGCAACTCGCCATGCTGGACGCCGACGAGCTCTTGACGAGTGACTACGACACGATGTGTCGGGTCAATTTGAATCAGCGGAGGGTCGTGGCGTCGGCACTCCTACAACAACCGGTTGCGGGCTTTATGCACGAATTTATCGGGGACTTCGATCTTCACGGGAACGGAACTTGCGCGGTTGCCCGACCGTTCAGTGAGGACGTTCTCCTATTAAACGTAAAAACGTTACAGGTGACTAAGAGAGTCCGTGTGGGAGGGCAACCTCTGCGCGTTTCGATGGTTTCGGACTCTGATGTCATCACGCGCGACTGGAAGACCGGCCGGCTCGCGATTGCTACATTTAATTGAGTGCGGATCGAGCGTTGGGTTCGCGTGGATATCTAAAGCTTGAAGATAGACGAACGCGCGACTCAGGATCCGCCCGATAAAATCATCGGAGGATTGATCCTCGGCCTTACTGTTACCCTCATTGCAATCGGAGTCGCCAGAGCTGTAGCCTGGAACACTAGATATCACGACCAACTTTATGTGCAATTTGGCCTGCTGGGTGCAGCACCAGGCGCGGCCCTTGAAAGAGCAGACTACGTTTTCAATGGCCCTTCCGTGATGGGAACCTTCTCCCGTATCGCAGATAAGACCCAAGTTGCGCACTACTATACCGAACGGTTTCGCACACTTGGCTACGAGGCGTGGCAAGCAAACTCGATCGAGCACGGGTACGATTTCAACGAAGGTGTCTTTGTCGCGCACCTTTTCTTTGATGAGAGCGGAGGCGACACGTACACACTCGACATGTCAGCGCCCATGCCACCGTTATTCGGACAAACGTCACACTGTTCTCTATAGCTTTGCAGCGCTTAGCGCAAATGGCTGTTCCCAAAAATGCCGCAAATCGGACGGAGTCTTTACCTACCCCGGTCTGGTCGCGCCTTGACAGGGTATGCCACACCCTATATAATAAGGCCATTAACCATCAGGAGCTAAACAACATTAATGAAGAATGAGCCTGTTCTCGAGGCCACCGTCCCAGAGAGCGACATGTCGCATTTCCGTAAGAGCCTCCAAGGCTATTGCGCGGCGCGACACGGGGACTTCGAGACCGTCAACCTCTTCGTCACTCTGAAGCGGACGGTCAACGAACTCAACGGCATACTCGAGGCGTACTATCCTGGACCGCTGCGCGTAACGCCCGGTCGCATCAACGTCTTGATGACCCTCGACAACAGCACCGACAAGCGCATGCCGTTGTCTGAATTGGGTGAGTATCTCGTCGTAACTAGAGCGAACATCACCGGCCTCATCGACGGCCTCGTAAAAGATGGCCTTGTGCGCCGGATCGACCACCCCGAGGATCGGCGCATGGTCCTTGCGGAGCTGACGGAAAAGGGTAAGAAGTTCATCAGTTGGTTTTCACCGCGCCATCAGGCGCTTATCAAGCGCCTTGGAAGCTGCCTTTCGAGCGAAGAAAAGACCAAGCTCGTCAACTGGCTCGATTGCCTACGCGAGCACGTTCGAACGCTCCCCGTCCAGCCGATTGAGCCGTTTGTCGAGTAAAGAGATTTCATGGCACAGACTCGTCCTGTGATAGCGCGACCCGAGGGCGAAACCGAGGTGACGCTGGCCAAGCCGAGCCGGCGCCGCATCGTCGTCCCCATCCTCATCGGGCTGGCCATCATCGTGGCCGCGATCAGCATTCCCTACCTTATATATGCGTCGCACCACGTCTCCACTGACGATGCTCAGATCGACGGCAACATCACGACCATCGCCCCAAAGGTGAAGGGCCAAGTATCGGCCATCTATGTGGACGACAATTCAAACGTGCGCACGGGTGACATCCTCGTCAAACTCGATGATCGCGACCTTCGTGCGGCGGTCGACCAGGCACGGGCGACCTATGCTCAAGCCGGCGCCACGGAAAACGCCGCAGCAATCGGCGTGCCGCAGCAGGCGCAGCTGACGTCGGCGCAGATCGCGCAAGCAAATGCCGGTATCGGCCAAGGTCAAAGCGGAGTTACCACCGCGCAGGCGGCGGTTGCTGCTGCGCAAGCGCAGCTCAAAGCAGCTGAAGCTAACCTGGTCAATGCCTCGAAGGCATGGACGCGCGCGAAAGAATTGGTCGCGCAGGGTGCGATCGCGCAGGCTGAAGCCGACTCTGCGCAGGCCGCCTATCAATCGGCGGTGTCCGCGCGCGACTCCGCCGCGCAAGGCGTGACGCAGGCGCAAGCCGGGCTGCAGCGTGCACAAGCGCAGCTCGATGCCAACGCGGCAGAGTTGCAGCAAGCGCAGGCGGGCGTCGACACCACCAAGATCAAGGCCGCGCAAGCCCACACCAGCGCTGCGCAGGTCCAAGCAGCGAGGGCGGCGCTCGACGTCGCGGAGCTGCAGCTTTCCTACGCGACGATCAAGGCGCCTGTCGACGGCGTCATCAGCAAACGCTCGGTCAATGTCGGTGATTTTGTCAGCGCAGGCCAGGCACTCATGGCGGTTGTCGACACCAAGAACATCTGGGTCACCGCAAATCTCAAAGAGACGCAGATGACCAACGTCCGGCTGGGCCAGCCGGTGTCGATCAAAGTCGACTCCTATCCGCACGAGCACTTCCGCGGTACTGTTGAGAGCATCGCACCGGCGACAGGGTCGACCTTCGCGCTGATCCCGCCGGACAACGCGACGGGCAATTTCACCAAGGTCGTGCAGCGCGTGCCTGTCCGCGTCAAGATCGACCAAACGTCGGATCCGAATCACCTGCTGCGCCAGGGCCTCTCGGTCGAAGTCACGATCGACACCAGCAACCACTAAGGACGCGCGATGCCGTCACGCCTGATCGGCAACAAGTGGCTGATCGCCATCCCCGTCATGCTTGCCGCGCTGACGGCCGTGTTGGACGCGAGCATCGTCAACGTCGCGATCCCGCACATGCAGTCATCTTTCGGCGCGGCCGTCGACGAGATCGACTGGGTCATCACCGGCTACCTGATCAGCAACGTCATCATCATCCCCACGACGGGATGGCTGTCCAGCGTCTTCGGCCTGCGCACGTATTTCGCGATGAGCCAATTCGTGTTCATCATCGCGTCGCTGCTCTGCGGGTTCTCGTGGAGCCTTGGCTCGTTGGTCTTCTTCCGCATCTTGCAGGGCATCGGCGGCGGCGCGATTCTCCCGGTCTCGCTGACCATTTTGCTCGAGGCGTTCCCGCCGGAAGAGTTTGCGATGGCATCTGCCCTCTATGGTGTTGGCGCGACGCTAGGTCCGGCGATCGGGCCGACACTTGGTGGCTATCTCACCGACGCGCTTTCGTGGCCATGGATCTTCTTCGTCAACGTACCGTTGGTGGGGCTGTCGATCTTCTTCACCTTCCTGTTCATCCGTGAGAACCGCGATGTCACGTCCAAGCGCGCTTCGGCGAAGGTCGACTATTGGGGATTGATCTTCGTCGCGGTCTGGTTAGGCACGCTTCAGGTCGTCTTGCAAGAGGGTCAAAAAGACGACTGGTTCCAGTCGCCGTTCATCTTCTGGATGACGTTCGTCTCGGTGTTATCGTTCGTGGCATTCCTGTTCGTTGAGCTGACCGAAGAGCATCCGCTCATCAACGTCAGGATCTTTAAGAACCGTAACTTCACGTTGGGTTCGGTCGCCGGCGCCATGCTGGGCGCGGCCCTGTTCGGCATGCTGTTCTTGGTGCCGCTGTTCACGGGGAACCTGTTGAACTATACCGCACTACAGATCGGCATGCTCCTGCTACCCGCCGCACTCGTGAGTCTGGTATTTTTCCCGCTGGTTGGCCGCATCGCGTCGTTCGTCGACGCGCGCATCCTTATCTTCACCGGTCTGGCACTCTTCGCGACCGCGCTCTACTTGCAGAGCAAGGTTGACCTGTCGGTCAGCTATAGCGAGTTGATGTGGATCCAGGTCCTGCGCGGCGCGTCGCTCCCGTTCATGTTCACGTCCATCGGCGCGATTTCTCTAACCACGCTCAAACCGAGCGAGCGCGCTGACGGATCGTCGCTTTTCAATCTGACGCGCACCTTAGGCGGTTCCTTCGGAATCGCGATTCTCGCAACGCTGCTGGTGAACCGCGAGCGTTTCCACTTCGAGCGCTATGGTGAGGCGATCACGCAGTTCTCGCAGGCCACGCAGCAGCAACTTGCGCAAATCGCCGGGGGCTTCGTGGCACGCGGAGGCTATGATGCCGTAACGGCGTCGCACCAGGCGCTTGGCGCGCTCTACGG
>Ga0126371_10006616_pt1 | contig 10320 bp, 8 predicted proteins | sample PanSoiMetaPlot_4_FD_110145 | JGI IMG/M metagenome (GOLD analysis project Ga0126371, IMG submission 110145) | Tropical forest soil microbial communities from Panama - MetaG Plot_4 | ecosystem: Environmental > Terrestrial > Soil > Tropical forest > Bulk soil | place: Panama | collected 2016-02-17
AAGGTGGTGGCGACGAACTCGGCGCTCACCCACTACAACTTCCTCGGCCAGGGCTCGGCGGCGGTTCCGATGCAGGATACCGACCTCGCCGTCATGTTCATCGCGCCGATGAACGCGCCGGGCGTGAAGCTGATCTGCCGGACCTCCTACGAGATGATGGCGAGCGTCGTCGGCACGCCGTTCGATTATCCCTTGTCGTCACGCTTTGACGAGAACGACGCCATCTTTGTTTTCGACAATGTCCTGATCCCGTGGGAGGACGTGCTGCTGCATCGCGACCTGGAGAAACTGAAGACGTTCTTTCCGCGATCCGGTTTTCTCCAGGGCTATCAGCTGCAGGGCTGCACCCGCCTCGCGGTCAAGCTCGACTTTCTCGTCGGCGTCATCACCAAGGCACTGCGGGCGGCCGGCTCGGACGAATTCCGCGGCAACCAGGCGCTGCTCGGCGAGATCATCGCCTGGCGCAATCTCTTCTGGGCCCTGACCGATGCCATGGCGCACAATCCGACGCCCTGGGTCGATGGCGCCGTGCTGCCCAATGCGCAATCGGGCGCGAGCTACCGGGTTCTCGCCGGCGATGCCTATCGCCGCGTCCGCGAGATCGTGGAGAAGATCATCGCGTCCTCGCTGATCTACCTTCCCTCGTCGACCAAGGACTTCCGCAATCCGGCGATCGATCCCTATCTGGCACGATACGTGCGCGGCTCGTACGGGATCGGCTACAAGGAGCGGATCAAGATCATGAAGCTGCTGTGGGACGCGATCGGCACCGAATTCGGCGGCCGCCACGGCCTGTACGAGACCAATTACGCCGGCAATCACGAGGACATTCGCATCCAGGCCTTATGGCACGCGCGCGGCTCGGGAACCCTGGACGGCATGATCGCGCTCGCCGAGCAGTGCCTCGCCGATTACGACGAGGACGGCTGGCGCGACGCGGCATGGCGCGATCCGGGCGTCTATTCGGGGCCGCCCGACGCACGCGCCGCGGAGTAATGAAAGAAAGAGGGTGGGGCATCCGGTTCGGCCACGATCATGACGGTCAGTGCCGACCAGAAGGGCACCTCGCGCCGGAGCCAGAATCGCGTACCCAAAGCGGTGGTCCTTCGCGTGACGAACGAGGGCCGTTCGCAGGCCCAATTCACGCGAGATAACCGGAAATGCCGTCCCAAAACAACTTCAGCGCCGTCACCACCAGCAATCCGTAGCAGGCGCGATAGATCTGACGCTGATCCAGCGTGCCGTGCAGCCGCCAACCCAGCCATACGCCGGCCGGAATGGCGAACAGGCAGATCGCCATCAATGTCCAGACGCCGGCGGTCGGCTTCACCAGCAGCAGCCACGGCACCGCTTTGGTCGCGTTGCCAACGGTGAAGAACAGGCTCGTCGTTCCCGCGTAGATGTCCTTGCCGAGGCCGAGGGGCAGCAGATACATCGCAAGCGGCGGTCCGCCCGAGTGCGCCACCATGGTGGTGATGCCCGAGGTGAGACCGGCCGTGATCGCCTTCGGCGTCGAACGCGGACGGGTCACCACCTCAGCGCCCGCGGCAAGCCACAGGCCGACAAAGATCAGGGTGATCGCCGACATCACGATCGCGATGGCGCGGTGGTCGAGGAAGCGGAAGAGCAGATAGCCGAACCCGATGCCGATCACGAGCCCCGGCAGGAGCCGCACGAGGTCCGGCTTCGACCAGGTCGAGGGCTTCCAGTAGCGCAGCGCAAACAGATCCATCGCGATGAACAAGGGCGCGAGCAGACCGCCGGCGGTGACCGGGTCCATCACGATTGACAACAACGGAATGCCGACGATGGAGAATCCGCCACCGAACGCTCCCTTCATGAAGCAGATCAGGAATACGCCTGCGAAGGCGACCAGGATCGTGGCAACCGTCAGCTCCATGGGGATCATCGCATCCTCCCCTGGCCGAAAGGCGTGATGACACCGTCGACCGCCGCCTTGATCTGCGAGCGCTCGAGGCCGATGTCCCGCAGGACGCGATCGTCGAGCTCGCGCAGGCTTGCAATGGCGGCGCGACGGACGAAAGAGCGCGCGATCGCGTCCCAGCAGGCGCTGACGAGCCGAGAGAATGCGCCGCGCCTGTTCGGGATCTCGGGCCGAACGATCGTGGCAACGGTTGCGGACATTTTCGTTCTCCCATGCTTGCGCCGACGCAATGCGACGCCGTCGGCGCCCGCGCTCGTCGAGCGGGCCGCTTGTCACTGACCCCGGTATCTTTCGCTATGCCCCGTACAATCGGGTTGATGTCGACAAAATGGTCCGATATGAATCTCGGTGCAAGTTAAACATTGATCTCGGTGCAATTAACATTGCTCTCGGTGCAATAAATGACGAAGTCCGAATATCTGAAGCTGGCCGACGTCATCGCGACGGAGATCGCCGATGGCTCACTCAAACCGGGCGATCGTCTGCCGCCCCAGCGCGATTTTGCCTATGCGCGCAAGATCGCCGTCTCGACCGCGAGCCGCGTCTACGCCGAGCTGTTGCGCCGTCGCCTTGTCGTCGGCGAGGTCGGAAGAGGGACCTTCATCTCGGGCGACGCCAGGCGCGGCACGGCAGCGCCGGGCGAACCGCGCGGCATCCGGATCGATCTCGAGTTCAACTATCCGATCCTTCCCGATCAGACGGCGCTCGTCGCAAAAAGCCTGAACGGCCTGGCGAAGCCCGCGGCGCTCCATGCCGCCTTGCGACAGGCAACCAGCGTCGGAACACCGGCGGTTCGCAGCGTTGCAGCCGCGTACCTCACGCAGGGCGCATGGTCCCCCACCCCTGAACAGCTCGTGTTTACCGGCAACGGGCGGCAGAGCATCGCCGCGGCGCTCGGCGCAGTCGTTCCCACGGGCGGCCGCTGCGGCGTGGAGGCTTTGACCTACCCCTGCATCCAGGGCATCGCGGCGCGGCTCGGTGTTTCGCTGGTGCCGCTGGCGATGGATGAAGGCGGGGTGCGGCCCGACTCGGTGCAAAAGGCGCACCGCGAGGCCCGTCTCTCGGCCATCTACATTCAGCCGGTGATCCAGAATCCCTTGGGCATGACGATGACCGCGGCGCGCCGGGCCGATCTCCTGCGCGTCGTCGAAAAGCTCGGCCTTCCGGTCATCGAGGACAATGTCTATGGCTTCCTCGACAATGAGCCACCGCTTGCCGCGCTCGCGCCGGATGCCTGCATCGTCCTCGACAGCCTTTCCAAGAAGGTCGCGCCGGGCCTGGCGCTGGGCTTCATCGTGGCGCCGCGGCGGCTGCGCGAAAGCGTGGTGGCCTCGGTGCGTTCGGGCGGATGGTCCGCCTCGGGATTTGCCTTTGCGGCCGCGCAGCGGATGATGGGCGACGGCACCGTTGCCGAGCTCGCAAGACTGAAGCGCATCGATGCGCGCGCGCGTCAGAAGCTGGCGGCGGAGCGTCTTTCGGGTTTCGAAATCCAGGCCAACGACAAATGCTATCATCTGTGGCTGACGCTGCCGGCGCACTGGCGCTCGCAGACGTTCGTCGCGGCCGCCGCCAGACGGGATATTGCGTTGACGCCCTCGACGACCTTCGCGGTCACGCCCGGCCATGCGCCGAACGCCGTGCGGCTGGCGTTGGCGGCTCCGACCATGGATCAGCTCGATGCCGGCCTGCGCACGCTGGCCGCGATGCTCAATGCCAGAGAGGACGATTTCGATTCGACCGAATGAGCGAGGGCTCTGCTATGAGTCTTTGGCGGACTCGAAAGGCACTCAAAACGACCGTTGATCGATGGGTCAGTGGGCAGTCTGCTCGCGAGATCGCGAGATCACTCGACAGGAAATCGAACTCGCGCCGGCCGCTGTATCCTTCGTTTGCGTAGCGGCGCAGCACGACACCCCTCCGATGGCCGGGTCGCGGCTTCAGGGGAATGCCTTGATTGCTTTTTCAATGGCTGCCTTGACGAGGCCGTCTTTCTCCAGAGGCAGGCTTTTCTGCAGGGCGGCCAGCGCCTTCGCGCCGCCGATCTTCCCGAGCGCCTTTGCCGCCTCACTCCTCACGCCCGCCGACGGGTGCTTTTCGAGCATGATCACCAGGAGCTCCACCGCCCTGGCGTCCCGGATTTCACCGAGCGCGCTTACGATATCCTCTGCCAATTTCTCTACGCTGAGGTGCTGCTTGAGTTGGTTCAGCAGCGGATCTGTCGCACGCTTGTCCTTGAGTTTCCCCAGAGCGTCGATCGACGCCCGCGGCAGTACGTCCCCGGTGCTGTTTTCCATCTCGCGGATCAGCGCCTTCAGGACCGGTTCCTTCTCCTGACTGGTCAAGCTATCGCCGATGTTTCCCAGGGCCGATATGATTTGGGCCTTCACGCTCGGATCCGTTTCCTTTTTGAGCGCTGTCAGCAAGCTGGTCGCCACTTGGCCGCCGCCGGCAGCAGACAATCCGCCGGTTGCCATCGTTCTGTCTTGGGGGTCTTTGCTGTTGAGCAAGTCGTTCAATTTTGCCAGCGCGGCGGCGCCGCCGATCTTGCCAAGAGAAACCACCGCCTCCTGTTGCAGCAGGCGCTTTTGTTGGGGCTCGAAGTCGTTCGGGCCAAAGAAGAGCTTACCCTCGACGAGCTCGATCAGCGCCTTCACGGCGATCTCGTCTTTCAAGTCCCCCAGCTTGGCGATCGCCGCCAGTCTTCTTTGAAACCTCAGGCTTTGCACGAAGGCCGCCTTGTCGGGGATACTGAGCGGACGGTACTGCTTTTGGAACTCGGCACTCTGATGCACAGCTAATGGAAGCCCTCCCTCCCTTAATATCGCAATCTGATCATCGACCCCACCGGGAGCAGAGGGATCACCTTTCGTCGCCGGTTGGCGCTGAATGGTGGCTGGCGACCCTTGCTGCTGCACCGTATGCACCAGCTCGTGCGCAAGCAGTCGCGTCCCGTCTCCGCTATCGGGCGCGTATTCCCCCGCGCCGAACACGATATCCCGGCCGAGCGTGAAGGCGCGCGCGTTGACGCTCGCGGCGAGCGTCGCGGCGCGGGAATCGGCGTGGATTCGGATTCCGCTGAAGTCGTGCCCGATGCGTGACTCGAAGAACGCGCGATGCGGCGTGGGGAGCGGCAGCCCGCCGTGCAGCGCCCGCACTTCGGGCGCCATAGCGCCGTCTGCCTCCGTCGTATCGGACTGTGTCGTCCGCAGCGTCTTGGCATCGCCGTCCTGGCCAGCAGCCGGGTTGCGGCTGACCTGCGGCGAGTCGGCCGCGGGGGAGGGCGCCGCCGGGCTCCTCGTCCGCATCACCTGGTCGGCGATGCGGTCTGCCTCGTGCTCGAGCGGATCGTCGGCTTGTCGGGCAACGGGCTTGCGCTGAGTGATGCGGGGTTGCGACGATGACCCGCGGATTGCCTGGGCAGGCGGATATGGCGGGATCTTGCTGAAATTCCACGCGGCACCGACCGATGTCGTTTGGACCATCGTGTTGCCGGCAGTGCCGCCGTCCTGCTCACGATGGGGCGCGCGTGCGCTTCCCGCGGTCTCGGCAGCCTTCGTCCTTGCTTGAACGAGCTTCGGAGCCAACATCGCGGTACCTCCGCGGGCAAATGGGACAGGCGGGAAGATCGCTTCTGAAACGAGCTCAATCCAATCCATTCAGTTTGTATCACTCGGCGGCCGCCAACCTCACGAAGTTCCGCAGCGACTCCGCTGCATCAGATCGTCGCGCAGCGGGATACAGAAGGCATGAGGCGCCGCCGAACAGCCGCGACCTCAGCCCCGTCGCGCAGCTTTTCATCGACTGCGCATGCGAAGTCGCAAGGACTCGAATCAAGCGAAAACACGTGAAGCCGAGTTCGATTTTGCACTTGCCATGATTCGGCGTCGGCGTTGGGTCCGGAATGCGACTCTGAGTGGAACTTCCTGCGCGTGCGGTATCATTATCCTTCGAGCCCCTCTATTTTACTACTTGCGGTATCGACATGCCATGGAACTTGTGGCTTTTCAGAAAATCAACTCGTGAGTGTGGTTTTTCAGCACTAGCAAATGTGCATTCAACGCGCGTAGTTTTTTGCGGTGGAAATGGACCCTGGGGGTGTGCAGATGAGAAAGCTTTTCGTCTTCCTTTTGTGCTCGCTGGCCGTGGTGAGCCTTGGTGCGTGTGCTGGTAAATCACCGAAGGCTCCTCCTCCGCCGGTCATCACGAAGGGCTGATCCGACGCCGCTCGGCGGGACGGAGTCGGCGACAGCCGGCTCCTCCCTCCGGCTCATCGGCGATACGATCGGAGGTTTGTCACGCCTGTCCGGCTGCGAAGACGCGGCAGGCGCACGACGGATTCGGGGGAGCGTCCGACATGCGGATCGATCACGCGATCGCGCGCGCGTTCAAGCTCGCGACGTTGGTATTCGCGCTTTCGGCCGGCGCGCAGGTCTCCGCCGCAAGCGCGCAAGCCGTCGCGACAGCGGGGCTCGGCTCTCGCGTGCAGGAGTCGCGGGCCGTGCCGGCGCCGTCCGTGACCGGGAGCCCGGCGAACCCGACTGCTCAGAGGTATTTCATCGAGTTCCGCTCGCGCTATGCCCAGAGCTATGGCCACGCCTTCGTTGTGTTCGGCCCTGGCAACGGGCCGGGCAAGAAGATCTCTCCGAATCAGATTGCGGGCCTCCATCCCGCGACCAACAGTCCGGTTCCGTTCTGGGTCGGACACGTCGTTCCGGTCGCCTCGGAGACCGGCGCGAGCGAAGGCGATACCGACGAGATCTATGTCTCGGCGCGATACCGCGTGCTGCTCACCAAGGCCGAGTACGACAAGACCGTCGCCTATATCCGCAAGCTGCAGAAGACCAAGACGCTGTGGCAAGAGATGGTCTACAACTGCAACAGCTTCATCGGCGACATCGCGACCTTCGTGGGCCTCAAGACGCCGCTGTCCACCTTGGTGATGCCGCAGACCTACGTCACCGAGCTGCGCGACCTCAACGAGGGTCGCCCGCGCGCCGCCATCGCGGAGAACACGCGGGCTGCGTCCCCATCGCGCCAGTCGACGCAGCAGTAGGGCCGCCTCGGCGCCGGGGATGCTCGAGCGCGCGTGAGGCGCGGAGTGCCGCAAAGCGCCGCTTCCCGTGCCGTCTCGACTGGCGATCTACTTTGCGATGACGACGACCGCCGTGCCGACGCTCACACGGCCGTACAAATCCATGATGTCCTGATTGTACATGCGAATGCAGCCATAGGACACGAAACCGCCGATCGAGCCCGGCGTGTTCGTGCCGTGAATGGCGTACTCGCCGCCCGCGAGGGTCATGGCGGCGACGCCCATCGGATTATGCGGCGAACCGCCGGGGATGACGCTCGGCAGCGAAGGCTTGTCGTGCCTGATCTCCGCGGGTGGCGACCATGCGGGGTGAAGGTATTTTCCGCTGATTTCCGACGTTCCCGCCCACTGCTTGCCAAGACGGCCGACGCCGACCGGATAGCGGATGGCTCGCCCGTCGGCGATCACGTAATAGAGCCTGCGTTCGGCCGTGCGGATCACGATGGTACCGGCGGAATAGCCCGAGAAGGCGATGATCTCGCGCCCCGCGGCAGGCTGCCCCGCAAGCGCCGCGATCGCACCAACGGCGGCTGCAATGAAACGCATGGTACGCATGAGCATCGTCCTACGCGAGCGACGACGGCTCCTGTCTCGAGGGCGTCGACGCGGCCCGCGTGATTATGCCTCAACCGCCCCCGGGAAACCATTGCAGTTGCGCAAGACCCGGGCGCGAAGAATCCGTTTGGATTGGGGCGGGGCAGAAAGCCGATGAACTCGCGAGCAACGTCCGGCGCCAGGAGTTGGCCACGAGCTGCTGCAACGTATTACACCGCTCGAAACGAGCCCAGCCAAGTTCCGATGGCATAGCGTCGACGTGGGTTCGACCAAGCGCGCGCCTCCGCGGTCCGCGAGGCAAAAACGTTACGATCCAAAATACGGGTGTCGACATGATTGACGAGTGGGGTGGCTGCACTCGGATAGTCGTGCGTGCGTATTCTTCGCGCGCGGTGCCGTGATTCGGGGTCGCGCACCAACCGATCTCTTTTGAGTTTTAGAATGACGATGATCGTGGTTCCGATGACGACGCTGAGCAGAAGCCAGCCCACCAGCGTCGAGTATCGCGCCGCGGAGCGGATCGGCGGCGCCCCTTGCGGCGGCGACTGGCTTATTTCCGAAAGTTCAACAGCGCTGTCCGCAGGATCCAGGATTCGCCGCTGCGATGCTGGGACAGACTTCATGTCCGACCCGACAGCATTGAGCGCTTCGGCGACTCCACGCGTGACCTCAGCATTCTCAAGTCGACCCCACAACGGCTCGACAATCTCGCGCTCGTTTCCGACGTTGGGGAGCGCTTGTGCGGGCCCCGATTGGTCGGATTGATCCGCTTTCGACGGCGGCGCGACTCGTTCTGCCTTCTTCTTCGCAACCCACACATCGTGAGGAGCTGGATATCCCGCAAACCAGCAACGCGTGCCGGCGACCAAGTGGTAGGCCAAATGAGCGGTGGGGTTTGACGCCTTGGCCTGAGCCAACGTCTGACAGTCGGCAAGGACGACCGACGCTCCGCTCACTAAGAAGCCGGTCGTGAGAGTCGCCAGGATGATCATCCGCATGGCGCATCCTCGCGTGATCGCGATCGTGCCCTCGCTGCGGCTCAGGTCGTGAGTCGCAACGACATTGCTCACGTTCGGCGCACCGGCGCCACGCCACGGTAGAGCGCACGCCAATGCAGACCACGTTCAATCTTTCTCGTGGCGAAGACCTGCACTTGAAACACGGCGAAACTTGCCGAGAGTCCTTCGACTCTAAGTTGACACGCGACGTATCCACAGAATTGAGGGCAGCCGGTGAGCTCATGGGGTGTCATCACACCCGCTGCGCAGATAGCCGCGGCCCGGCGCGCTCTAAACCATACGTTTTTGCAATCCGAATCGATAAACTCAGTCGTAACAATGGACGATTGCCGCCAAGATCGCCGCGAGCGGCTCGCGAAGCGATACGGCCTCGAGTCTAAGCGATCAGCACGAGGACGCCGATGCTCGGGTTCACCTCGAGCTCGGACCCTTGAGGAATCGCAGCCGTGATGTCCACGTCGAATCCGGCGAGCATGGGCACGCCGCCGAGCGCCGCGCCTTGCGCCAGGATGGGATTCACGGAATTGAATACGAGGGCCAACGGCACGACGCCCCGGGACTTCATCTCGTGCAGCATCCAGGCGGTTGCAACGCCGCCTTTCGCCGTGTCGAGGACGAGGATCTTGCCGACATAGGACTGCCCGGCGAGCTTGTGAGCCGGGCGGGAGAATATGCCCGCGGTGCGGTCGAGATCGTAGCGCGCGGAAAAGCCGTCGTGTGCCACCAGGGCATGGCCGCGGACCGTGTCTCCCATCGCATGGCGGGCGCGGAAGATCGTCGCCATCAGCTGCCTCTCAATCGGCCGGTGACGGCCGCGTCGACGCAGCATTCCATCGAGCCGAGCAACGGCCGGTAGCCATATCCGCCCAGGATATTGACCATCTTGGCGCTGTTCGTCGCCAGGGATCTCCAGCCTCTCGCCTCGGCAATTTCCCGTGCATACGACTGATAGAAGCACATCCCCGACAACACCGTGCCGCCGGCGGCCTCGATCCGTGCGGTGTATCCCATGCGGTCGCAATCGGGTTTGACCTGCGGACTCGTCACCGCGAGCATCGGCACGATGAACCGCCGGCCGTCGCACAGGGCCGCGAGGTCCCGCAATTCGAACAGGCTCAGCTGCGGCGCCGAGAACACGACGACGTCGACCTTGTCGTCCGAACGGTAGCGCGCCTGCAGCGCCGCGACCTCGGCGCTTCCGACGCGATGCGAAGGGAGATCGCGGTCGGCGACATCGCTCGGCTTGCCCGCCTCCGGCGTCAGTCCCGCCAGATGAAACAGCGCCACCGATCCGAAGCTCGCCATCGCGGCACCGAAATGCTTCAGCTGATCCGAGCTCGGCGCGCCCTCGATGCCTTCGATGAACGGCACCGCCCAATAATGTCCGGCGAGGCCTCCGATGACGCCGCCAAGCGCCCCCCAGTCGTTGAGCGAGGCCGGTGCGACGTCGACGCGGACACGCAGCGTCGCGCGCCGCTGCTCGGGAAGGTGAAATCCGTACCGCGGCGTGCGGCCGGTCAAGCCGGCCGCGAGCGCCGAGGGGCCGCCCTCGTAGTTCGAGCGCGCGCCGCAGATCGAGTTGGAGTAGATGACGACGCCAGTGTCGCCGAAGGCCACGTGCTCGTTGCGGGTCGGCGCCTGGATGGTCTGATAATTGATGCAGGTGTCGGTCATGACGACGCCGAGCTTCACGAAAGCGGCGATCGCCC
>Ga0126371_10006617_pt1 | contig 10320 bp, 5 predicted proteins | sample PanSoiMetaPlot_4_FD_110145 | JGI IMG/M metagenome (GOLD analysis project Ga0126371, IMG submission 110145) | Tropical forest soil microbial communities from Panama - MetaG Plot_4 | ecosystem: Environmental > Terrestrial > Soil > Tropical forest > Bulk soil | place: Panama | collected 2016-02-17
GTCACGGAGCCCCTATCGTCTGCGACCGCGGCGAGTTTCAGATACGGCACCGAGTCGAGCGGGAAATGCAGATCCTGGGCACCTCGAGGATCGAAATAGGTCGCCGCATAGGTTGGAGAATCGATTTGCGCGCGCAGCACCCGACCACGACCGAGGCGGCTCATTTGTGCGAAAGGATGAAAGATGGTTTGTCGCCAGGCCGGCCCACCGGTCTCGGTCATGATCGGCGCAATGACGTTAACAAGCTGCGCGAGGCACGCTACTTTGACCCGATCGGCATGATTGAGCAGCGCGATGCAGGCACCGCCGAACACCAGCGCATCCTCCATGGTGTAGATCTCTTCGAGGATTGACGGTGCCACTGGCCAGCCCGGCTTAACTCGGGCCTCGCGGGTGCGTCGAGTGCGGTACCAGACATTCCACTCATCAAAGCTGAGCATGATGCGTTTCGCAGAACGGCGCCGCGCCGCCACCGCGTCTGCGACGGCCACCACCTCGTCGATAAAACTGTCCATCAGGTCTGGGCTCGCCAGGAACGCCGCTCTATCGCCCGCATAGTTGTTGATGTAAGTGTGCAGCGAAGTGAATTCGACATGGTCGAAAACGTGTTCGAGGACAGTGTCCTCCCAGCTACCGAACGTTGGCATGTTGCGGGCGGAGGACCCGCACGCCGCAAGCTCGATGCTGGGATCGACCCACTTCATCATCTTCGCGGCTTCGACAGCGATGCGCCCGTACTGTTCGGCAGTTTTTGCTTCCATCTGCCACGGACCATCCATTTCATTGCCCAGGCACCAGAATTTGACCGCGTGCGGCTGCGGCCAGCCGTGCGCGGCCCGCAGATCCGATAGGGCCGTGCCAGTGGGGTGATTGCAATACTCGACCAGCCGGCGCGCCGCGTCGCCACCCCGGGTACCGAGGTTTACGGCGAGCATCGGCTCAACCTCGGCCAACCGGCACCAATCGACGAATTCATTGGTGCCGAACAGATTGGTCTCGGTCGACATCCAGGCAAGCTCGAGCCGCCGCGGTCGGCTCTCGACGGGGCCGACCCCGTCCTCCCAGTCATAGCCTGAGACGAAATTTCCGCCCGGGTAGCGGATGATGGTGGGGCCGAGCTCGCGCACCAACGCCAGCACGTCGCGGCGAAACCCTTTATGATCTGCTTGCGGGTGTCCCGGCTCGAATAAGCCCCCATAGATGCAGCGCCCGAGATGTTCGACGAAAGCGCCGAACAGCCGGCGATCGGTGGCGCCGATCGTCGCGTCACGGTCGAGAACGACATGTACCGGGCGCATGACGGGTCTCCGAACAGATGGCACAATATGGGCATAAACGTTGACGATCCGATCGTTATGATCAGTCACGAAATATATTCAGAAGATTTAAGAACGAGCGGAAAACTATCGCCCTTAACATGATCCAATCAGCGCCAACGCCCTTAGGGTCGATCGACGGGAGAAGAGCGCGCGGCAATTGAGATCGGAGTGTGGCGACTCAGCCTCTCTCGATCGGAAGTGTGGAGTCCTTCGCCCACTCACCCATCGACCCATCATAGAGAGAGAGGTCGTCGAAGCCGAGCTGGTGCAGCAAGAACAGATCGATGGTGGCGGATATGCCGCCTCCACAATACGTGATGACGTGCTTATCTTTCGTCACGCCCGCCGCCGCAAATTTTGCCTCCGCGTCAGCAAGCGACGTGAATGTCTTCCCTTGCGGGTCGACGAGGCTCGCGGCTGGCACGTTTATGCTCCCTGGCACCCGCCCGGGGCGCCCATAACGGCTAGGCTCGAGGCCTTGGTGGAATTGGGGGCCTAGCGCGTTGATGATCACGGCGTCCGGATGAGAGGTGGCGGCGAGCACCGCCTGTTTGTCAACGAACCAACCGGGCCTGGGCTTTGCGACAAATGTGGCCGGCGGATAACCTTGTGCCGGGCCGCGCTCGATGGGAAGGCCTTCTGCTTGCCATTTGTCGAATCCGCCGTTGAGAACCGCAGCACCGTCGAATCCGAGCGACTTAAGCATCCACCAGAACCGCGTGGCCCACATCATGGTGCCGATGCTGTAGAGCACAACATGGGCGCCGTTGCCCACGCCATGGCGACCGAACGCGGCCTCAAGCTGCGCCACCTTCGGCATCATGAAGCGAAGCCGCGTGGCCTGGTCGGAGAATTCGCCTTGCAGGTCGAGGAAGTTGGCACCAGGGATATGCCCAGCCTCGAAAGTGTTGCGGCCAGATACAACGATATACGGATCATCATCACCAGGCGGCGTTGGCTCCAGATACGCGGTGCAGTCATAGACTCGGATGTCGGGGCGGCCAATTTCCCGCGCCAGCGCGTCGGTGCTAATGAGGGCGGTCGGCTCGCGCATTGTCGGCTCCTTTTGCAATGGCTTCCGACAATATATTAACACAGAGGTGTCGTCGGCGTGCCGGGAGGGGCGCACCTGCTGCCAGGAGGCGGCGATCGAAATCACAACGTGCGTGCTCGCGGGCTGCGTGCAGGCCTGTGGTTGCAAAAGTCGTCCGCGTCCCGCCACAGGTTCGGCACCGCATCGGCCGCACGAGGCGTTGAGAGCGCTCTAGAATTCGGCGTCGCCGCGCGTATCACCACGCAAACGCGCGAAGGCGGTTAACTTCCCGGCCGTGGCCTAAATTCTCATGTATCTGTAACGGGTCCGAAGGCTAAACCTTCGATTCGGGATCGATGGCCTTCAACCCGCGACTTCCAGCGTGACCGGTCGGAAATTTGACAGAAAAATTAGCATTCGGTGCTCGAACAGGGTGGTAAATGCGTGAAAGTTGAAACGCTTCGACGCCCATGAGGCGCTTCTGTCCGAGCGCCGCAGTCCGCGAGAGCGTCTGCCGCACGATATCAGGTCCGCCGGATTTCTTAACCCAACGCACCCGACCAAGCTACCGGTGCTGACTGCGACGCCGCGTACGCCCGGTTCGACGCGCGGTCATAGGCGTAGACAAGCAGGCGAAGCGCCTTGATCGAGGCATGCGGGTCGAGGTGAGCACGATTGGCGCCGGTGGCGCGACTGGGCGGCTGGGCAGAAGGCTCCTTTTCGTGAGCGTAACCTCTCGTTACGCGAAGCGGCGCGACACCGCTGACGAGGAAGGCGTCCGTCCAGCGTGATCTTAGTCTTCGTTTGTTAAGTTTAAACTATTTGATTATGACTCAGCTTTAAGCACAATTATAAGTTGTTGCATTGCGTCGCCTAGTTCCGGCGGCTGGTTGTGGGTCGGGAAGTGCCCGGCAGGGCAGTCCGAATCAATCCAATGGGTTTGCGGACGCCCAGGGAGCTATTGATGAGCAATGGTGCTATTCGCAAAGTTGCCTACGATACAGTCGGACCGACGTTGACGTCGGAGTCAATCACCGTCCTCGAAGCGAAAGAGGTCGACGGCGACAATTCTGTTTTGGTCGGGGTGGGACTGGACAGCCTGTTGACGCCTGGGGACCCCCTTCCATCAGCGGACGAGGGACCCGCGGGCATCGGGATGCCATTGGCAGATACCGACACGACCGGCGCGATTCTCGTCAGCACGGCGTCAGATGCAATCCGAATGGTCGCGGGCAATTCCCTGGACGCGCCCGCGCCCCCAGGCGTCGTCGAGACGCTCTCGGTCGATCACGTCAGCGATTCGCTCGCCGGAAGTGTCGCGACGGTCTCCACGGCCGGCATCGCGCCTGCAATGGCGGCCCAAGGCGGCGCCCCCGACGCAACGAACGCCGTAGACAGCATCGGGGTGAACATCTTCGGCGGGTCCGCGATCAACACAAGTTTCGACCGAGGCGCCTCGCACAGTGACGCGCACGCGCTAACAGGTCCAACGGTCGAGAACGGCGCATCGGTCGTGGACGTACCGAACACCAACCCGGGCACCTTCGGGAGTCCCGGTATTGTGATCGGCGACGACCTCTTTGCGGGCGCGACGGCGGTCGACGGCAGAATCAAGACGGTCATGGGCGTGGAATACGGCGGCGTTAGCAATAGCCCGGCTACGTCCTCGGGATCAATCAGCGGTCCAGCTCCAGGGCATTCGATCGATCTTAAAGGCGTGAGCTTCGCCAATGGCGGAAGCGCTCAGCTTGTGTCCAGCGACGTGCTGCAGGTTGTTGAGAGCGGCAAGACTTATGATCTGCAGCTCGATCCGTCACAGGATTATTCAGATAATTCGTTCCGATTGTCTTCCGACGGCAATGGCGGCACACTCGTAACCGCGTCAAGCGGGCTGACCATCAATATTAGCTACGATAACCAGGCCGGTGTTCCTTCGAGCCTCCAAAACGCCATCAGCTACGTTGTCAACTACTACGAAACTCTGTTCTCGAATCCCATCACGGTCAATATCGATGTCGGCTACGGCGAAGTAGATAGCCAGCCACTGGGGTCGACTGCTCTCGGCGAGAGTATTTCGAATGTCGAGTCCTTCTCCTACTCCAAAGTCGTTACCGCCCTCGAGGCTCTGCCCCCATCCGGCGCTCGAACCTCAGCCTACGCGAACTTGCCCGGGACCTCTCCGGACGCGGGGAATATGTTGTTGACGACGGCGCAAGCGAAAGCGCTGGGGCTCGACCCGGGAAATTCAACCAGCTTGGATGGGTGGGTTGGATTCAGCAACACCGAGCCCTTCAGCTACACGCCCAATGCGACGCCAGGTTTGGGCCAGTACTATTTCGTCGGCGTGGCCGAACACGAGATCTCCGAGGTGATGGGCCGGCAATCCTTTCTGAACTCTGCAGCCTTCGGGGTCATGGACCTGTTCCGCTACTCCGCGGCGGGCACAATTCAAACCACCACAGGGGCCCCCTCGTATTTCTCGATTGACGGCGGCAACACCGATCTCGACAACTGGAACAACTATAAGACCGGCGACCATAACGACCTCGGGGATTGGGCGCCAAGCGCTGGCAATGACGCTTATGATGACGTTTCCAACTCGGGCGTCATCAATGAGGTTACGCAGACCGATCTCACGTTGATGAACGTTCTTGGTTATACCGAACCTGCATGCTTCATGGCGGGTACCATGATCCGCACACCCAATGGCGAGACTGCCGTTCAATCGCTCAAACCTGGCGACTTGGTCTTGACGGTCGAGGGTCGCGCCCAAACAGTGCGGTGGATTGGACGTCGAACCATCTCGACAACGTTTGGTGATCCGCTTCGCGTGCTACCGATCCGGATCAGGATGGCCGCGCTATGCGAGAACGTTCCGGCACGGGACCTCTTGCTGTCGCCGGATCATGCCGTTCTTGTTGATGGTATGCTCCTTCAGGCAGGGGCGCTCGTCAATGGCGTCTCAATCGTACGCGAGACTGAGGTTCCCCCGATATTTACCTACTATCATGTCGAACTTGACGATCATGCGCTGATCCAGGCAGAGAACACGCCAGCTGAGACCTTCGTCGACAACGTCGATCGTCTGGCCTTTGACAATTGGCACGAGCACCAGGCGCTCTATCCGGACGGCAAGGTCATCAACGAAATGGGCTATCCGCGGGCGAAAGCGCATCGCCAGGTGCCGCGAAAGCTGCGCGAACAGTTGGCCAACCGCGCGGAGAATCTATACGGAGGCCGCTCGTGGCGGGCAGCCTAACGCTGCGGCCCTTTCCCTCAAAGAGGGGCGCGGGCTGGTCGCGGGGTTCGCCAGCCAGTAGCCGCCCGTCACCGGACGGCTCCTGAGCGAGCACGCTAGCGCCTGCGGACACCGGAGCGATCGACCCTGCCATCACGCCTTCGATTCGACTGCGGCCAGCCTTTCGCGCCGTTCGAGATAGGAGTTGAGTCGACCATACACCTTACGTGCATTACCCTCAAAGATCTTGCATCGATCCTGGTCGCTGAGCGCGGCGACTTGATGAAGATAGCGCGCCGTGTCGTCGTAGTTGTGACCTGTTTGCGGGTCAACTCCCTTCACGGCCCCGACCATCTCCGAAGCAAACAGAATATTGTCGATCGGGATGACTTTGGTCAGGAGTTCGATACCTGGCAAATGGTATACACAGGTATCGAAAAAAACGTTATTCAGCAGATGCTCCGAAAGTGGTGGGCGATTCATGTCCTGTGCGAGCCCCCGGTAGCGCCCCCAATGATAGGGAACAGCGCCACCGCCGTGCGGTATGATGAATTTCAGGGTCGGAAAATCACGAAACAAGTCCGATGTAAGAAATTGCATAAACGCGGTGGTATCGCCGTTGATATAGTGGGCTCCGGTGGCGTGAAAGCACGGATTGCACGATGAACTGACATGAATCATCGCTGGCACATCGAGGTCGACCATCTTCTCATAGAGAGGATACCACCAGCGATCGGACAACGGCGGATCGCGCCAATAACCACCCGATGGATCTGGATTGAGATTGCAGCCAACGAATCCGAGCTCGGTCACACAACGTTCGAGTTCCTCACCACACCTCCTTGGTTCCACCCCGGGGCTTTGCGGCAATTGGCAGACCCCCACGAAGTTGCGTGGGTACAGGGCGCAGACCCGGTGAATAAGATCGTTGCAAATCCGCGTCCATTCGGCGCTGATCTGTGCGGTGCCGACGTGGTGAGCCATTCCTGAGGCTCGCGGGGAGAAAATCGTCACATCGGTACCCCGCTCTCGCTGCAGCTTGAGCTGCGCGCCCTCCAGACTTTGCCGGATCTGGTCGTCGGTAATACCCAAATTGGTGGTCGTAGGTCGCCGCGTGGCATCGACAAGCCCAGCGAGTTGCCGATCCCGGAACACGCCGAGCCCGGTCGGCTCGGTCGTGTAGTGACCGTGGCAATCAATAATCATCGGTCTGACCCTCTTTCTTCTTCGCGATAACGCGGGCGCTGCGCCTCACACGTGAGGTCTCGCCCGCGCTTACATCCTAAACCGGCCGCCCGTCTCCAAGTCGGGGCATCCGCCCGTCGCCACCTGCGCATTGGGTCGCCGCTCAACAAGCTATGGTACTCAGGTTTGACTCCTATCATGACGTTCGTTTGAACGAACGGGAGTTGAGAGAGATTTTTCCTGCCGGCTTATTCAATTGCCTCGTTGGCACGGGCCGAGGCTGAGGGCCAGCCCAAATTCTGTCGACTGCTGAACCAGGAGGCCCAAGGGCTTCGCACCCTTGAGAGGTGGGCGACGTTGATGCCCATTTGCCGATAGGCTCGTGCGTCAGGCTGGCGCGTGGCCGGTCAATGTGGCAACGAGGCTGGTCCTGACCGGCGCACCGACAGCAAAGTCAATGCAAATGGGTCTTCGTGGATGCCGTTGGGGAGCCACCGGCGATCGCCGCCACCTCGCCGAACCAGATCGACTGCGGACGTCGGCAGCTGCTTGTCGTGCCATCCGCCCAACGGCATTCGAGGCCGACGTTCTGACTGTTGGCGAAGTCGGTTCTATTCAGGCCTCGCCGAAAGACCCGGGGCAAAGGTATCATTCGAACAATCCCGAGCCCCAGCCTGGGCGTCCGTGTTCCATCAAGGCCAGGGACCCAAGATCAAAATCAAACCGGAGAGGCTAGTAAGTGAGCAACACAATCCACCCGCCCGTGGCTGCTCCGGGGACGCGGACGGTGCGATCTACGTGGTTTTTCGGTGCGATCGATTGCGTCATATTGCTGCAATGCGACATAGGGCCGAGGGCAGAAGAACAACCTGCGATATGATTGGGATTTGCGATAATCGTAAATTGGTGCGTTGAAACGTGTTATATCTCTGGCGCGCACCGGTGATCGGATGCCATCCGTGATCATTCGGAGCATTTTTACGGGCTACCGGATGGCCACGGTCATGATGATGGGTTGCGACGATCCGGATTGCCGCCGCACCGACGAGGTGATCGCGTGAGACAGCCGGACGTTATCGTGGGCGCGGAGCAAGGCAAGATCCGCGGCCGGCTGTTCAGAAAATACGTGGCGCTGTTCGTGGCCGTGGTCTGCGTTGCGCTGCTTGCCAATGGCCTGCTGGAAGTCTGGTTTTCCTATCAGGAGCATAAGGCGTCGCTGGTGCGCATTCAGCGCGAGCAGGCGCAAGCCGCTGCCGCCAAGATCGAGCAGTTCATCAAAGAGATCCAAAACCAGATCGGTTGGACCACGCAGCTGCCATGGAGCGCGGGCGCGGCGATCGAGCAGCGTCGGTTCGATGCGCTGCGCCTGCTGCGCCAGGTTCCGGCCATCACCGAAATCGGAGAGCTCGATCCGAGCGGCCATGAACAGGTTCGCGTGTCGCGGCTCGCCATGAACGTCCTCGGCAGCGGAACCGACTATTCGCAAGATCCGAAGTTCACCGCGGCGCAAGCCCAGAAGATCTACTATGGCCCGGTCTATTTCCGTCGCGAGTCTGAACCCTATATGACCCTGGCGTTGGCCGGAGCGCGGCGCGATGCCGGGGTCAGCGTTGCCGAGGTCAATCTCAAGTTCATCTGGGACGTCGTCTCGCAAATCAAGGCCGGTCAGCACGGCGTTGCCCTGGTGGTCGACGCCCAGGGCCGGCTCATCGCCCATCCCGATATCAGTCTGGTGCTGCGCAATACCGACCTATCCCATCTGGTGCAGGTCCAGGCGGTACGGGCTGCCGAACCCGGGACCGCGGTGCGAGAAATACAGGAAGCGACCGACGTCGAAGGCCGCAAGGTGCTCACGGCTTATGCCCCGGTCGAGCCGCTCGGCTGGCGGGTTTTCGTCGAACTCCCGGTCGATGAGGCCTACGCGCCGCTTTACGCCTCGATCGCGCGCTCAGGACTGGTGCTCGTTGGCGCGCTGGGGCTTGCAGTCTTGGCCGGCATGCTGCTCGCGCAACGCATGGTCATCCCCATCCAAAGGTTGCGCTCGGGTGCGGCACGGATCGGCAGCGGCGACCTGTCCCAGCGAATTTCAATTAGAACCGGCGACGAGCTCGAGGCGCTCGCCGATCAGTTCAACGACATGGCCGGTCAGTTGCAAGAGTCTTACGCCGATCTCGAAAAGAAGGTTCAGATCCGAACCGCAGAACTGGCGAGTTCGGTCGAGGAGCTGCGTGCGCTCGGCGAGGTGAGCCAGGCAGTCAACTCCACGCTTGATCTGGAAACGGTGCTCGCCACCATCGTGGCCAAAGCCGTGCAGCTTTCCAGCACCGATGCCGGCGCGATCTACGTGTTAGACGAAGCCGGTCGCGAATTCGAGATTCGCGCCACCCATGGCATGACCGAAGCCATGATCGCCGCCCTGCGCGATCAGCGCCTAAGCGTCTCCGAGCGCACGATTGCCCCAGCGGTCACCCAGCGTGTGCCGGTTCAGATTCCCGATTTGCTCAATGAGACCTTGACCCCTACCCTCGAAATCGTGGTGCGTGCTGGTTACAGGGCTCTATTGATCGTCCCCCTGCTGCGTCCGGACCGGATTGTCGGCGTCCTGGTGGTTCGGCGCAAACTGCCAGGCGATTTTCCCGCAAACATCGTCGGTCTGCTCGAGACCTTTGCGGCACAATCGGTCCTGGCGCTTCAGAACGCCCGGCTATTCCACGAGATCGAGGAGAAGGGGCGCGAGCTCGAGATCGCCAGTAGGCACAAGTCGCAGTTTCTGGCGAACATGAGCCATGAGCTGCGCACGCCCCTCAACGCCATCCTCGGTTACACCGAGCTCATACTTGACAACATCTACGGCGAAATCTCCGAGAAAGTGCGAGGCGTACTCGACAGAGTGCAGAGCAATGGTCGCCACCTTTTGGGACTGATTAACGATGTGCTCGATCTGGCAAAGATCGAGGCCGGCCAGCTTACCTTGTCGCTCACTGATTATTCGCTGCAAAACGTCATCGACACCGTCTTCGTGGCGGTCGAGTCGCTCGCCACCGAGAAGCAGCTCGCGCTCAGCGTCGAGATCCCGCCGAACTTGCCGAACGGCCATGGCGACGAGCGACGCCTCTCCCAGGTGCTGCTCAATTTGGTCGGCAATGCCATCAAATTCACGGACGCCGGCGAGGTGGCGATCAAAGCCTCGGCGGCCAACGGTTCGTTCACGGTTGCGGTGCGCGATACGGGGCCCGGTATCTCGCAGATTGACCAGACCAAGATTTTCGAGGAGTTCCAACAGGCCGATAGCTCCTCGACTCGCCAAAAGGGGGGTACGGGGCTCGGCCTATCGATCGCCAAGAAAATCGTTGAGATGCACGGCGGCCGTTTATGGGTCGAATCGGCGGTCGGACACGGCTCCACGTTTTTCATGGCTGTTCCGGTCAATGTCCAACGACAGGCGCACGTGACATGAGCAAGCGCATCCTATTGGTCGAAGATCAGGAGGACAATCGTCAGATCCTCCGCGACTTACTGTCGAGTGCCGGTTTCGAGCTGATCGA
>Ga0126371_10006619_pt1 | contig 10318 bp, 7 predicted proteins | sample PanSoiMetaPlot_4_FD_110145 | JGI IMG/M metagenome (GOLD analysis project Ga0126371, IMG submission 110145) | Tropical forest soil microbial communities from Panama - MetaG Plot_4 | ecosystem: Environmental > Terrestrial > Soil > Tropical forest > Bulk soil | place: Panama | collected 2016-02-17
GGTCACCGACCACTGCCTGCGCAGCCGGAATTACGTAAACGTGATCATCGCCGGCAAGCAACCTGAGCTACAGTGGCTGGATATGGATGCTGCCATCAAGCATTGCGCGGCCGGGATTGGGATCTGGGAGTGGGCCAGCAACGACGAAGGCGGCGAGCCCGACGCAGTGCTGGCGGCCGCCGGCGATGTGGCCACGCTGGAAATCCTGGCCGCAGCCTCGATACTCGGCAAACACCTGCCAGACTTAAAAATCCGAGTCGTCAACGTGCTAGACCTGATGACCTTGCAGCCTGCCTCCGAGCATCCGCACGGGTTACACGATGACGATTTCGACGCCATCTTTACCACCAGCAAGCCCGTCATCTTTGCCTACCACGGCTATCCCTGGTTGATTCATCGCCTGGCATACCGCCGCGCCAACCACGACAACCTGCACGTGCATGGCTACAGGGAAGAAGGAACCACGACCACTCCCTTTGACATGGTGGTGCGCAATAACATGGATCGTTTTCAGCTCGCCATCGACACCCTGCGGCGCGTGCCACGGATGAAAGTCACGGCCGATCCGGTTATCCAGATGTTAGAGAGCAAGCTGGTCGAGCACAAGCAATACATCGCCGAGCATGGTGAGGACCTGCCGGAAGTAGCCAACTGGCGCTGGGGGCAGGCTTGATCGATGGGACTGATCCTGTCTCTCAACGCGGGATCCTCCTCGCTGAAGTTTGCCGCCTATCGGATGCGGGGCCGGGAAGAAGAGCGCGTTTTTTCCGGCGCAGCGGAGGAGATTGGCGGGCCCCAAGGCAGGTTTTGGCTGCGCGGGGCCGGCACCAACCGACTGGCTGATCGCAAGCAGCGATTTGCCGATCATAAAGAAGCCCTGGGGGCCGTCTTCGCCGCTTTTGCCGAGCAGGGAGTCAAGGGCTTTGGCGCGGCCGGCCATCGCATTGTCCACGGCGGGCCGTTTTTCTCAGCCCCGCAGAAGGTTGACCGGGAGGTGCGAAAACGCCTGGAGCAATTGATTCCGTTCGCGCCGCTGCACCTGCCGTCGGAAATCGCCATCGTCGATGAGGTGGCCCGGGCCAGGCCGGACCTGCCTCAGGTGGTGTGCTTCGACACGGCTTTTCATCGCAGTATGCCCGAAATTGCGCGACGCTTCGCGCTGCCCGGAAAGCTCTGGGACGAAGGTGTGTTGCGCTACGGATTCCACGGTCTCTCTTATGAATTCGTGGTGGGAAAGCTTGGTCGTGATCTTGGCCGGCGCGCGATCATCGCGCACCTGGGCAACGGAGCGAGCATGGCGGCGCTCAGGGACGGCGTTCCGGCCGACACCAGCATGGGGTTGACTCCAACCGGGGGGTTCATGATGGGGACACGCAGCGGCGACCTCGATCCTGGCGTGATCCTTTATCTTCTGCGCCGCGGCGCCTCCAAACAACAACTGGAAAACCTGCTGGATCACGAATCGGGGTTGCTCGGCGTTTCCGGGTTGACCAGCGACATGCGTTCGCTGATCGAAAACCGCGATCGCCACCCCGGCGCCGCGTCGGCGGTAGAGATGTTTTGCTACCAGGCGCGGAAATTCATCGGCGCATACGCAGCTGTCTTGGGAGGCCTCGATACGCTCGTTTTTACTGCGGGCATTGGTGAGCGGTCTTCAGAGGTGCGATCGGAGATTTGTCGCGGCCTTGATTTTCTGGGCGTAGCCTTGGACGAAAGCGCCAACGACCACCATGCCGAGGTCATCAGTCGCGCCGGAAGCTCGTGTACGGTGCGCGTGGTCGCTACCGATGAGGATCTGATGATCGCTCGTCATACCGAGCGCGTCATCGGGGGCGCCTAGACGTCGATCACGGTTTACAAAATAAGTCGATGTAGGCGCGGCTTGGAGCCATCGCCCTACGTGCGGTGAGAAATGGAGACCTCCGGCTCCTCAGTCGCCTTCTGTCTCGTCTCGGTGCATTTAAAGCCATGCCCTAGGAGAGGGAACCTTTACCAAATTACCTATAGGTTAGGTTCGGATACCAATAGAACTGAAAATCAAGTTTTTTCAGTGCATAAATCTTATGGTAAGATCGTACCCCAAGAACGCGTCTGTTGGCTGTTGAATTCTTGTGCCCCTTGTAGTCTAACAAGTGCAATTCCTTTAGGCGGGATTTTTGAGTGATCTGAAATTCCGCGGGGATGTGTGGCTCCATGCGAATCCTGATTGCGGAAGACGATGCTCCGCTGGCTTCCTTCATAGCCAAGAATTTCCTGGCCGAAGATCATTCGGCGGACGTGGCTGGCGATGGCGAGGAAGCCCTGCAACGTCTGGCCGAGACAGCCTACGATCTTCTTATCCTGGATTTGAATCTCCCTAAAATGGCCGGCGGCCAGGTCCTCACCAGGATACGCAGCTATGATGCCGATCTGCCCATTCTGATCCTCACCGCGACCGACCACGTAACCGAACGCGTGGCTTGCCTGGATGCCGGCGCGGACGATTACCTCACCAAGCCATTTTCCTACTCCGAGCTGTCGGCTCGGGTGCGAGCCCTGCTGCGACGCAAAAGCCGTCCCGTCGAAACAGTTCTCAGAATCGAAGATCTGCAGCTGGACTGCGTACGGCGTACCGTACACCGCGGCGGGAAAGCCATCGAGCTGACGCCGAAGGAGTTCAGCCTGCTGGAATACTTTATGCGTAATGTGGGCCGCCGCATTACACGCAACATGATTATCGAGTTTGTCTGGAAACTCTCGCCTGATACCATGACGAATGTAGTTGACGTTTACGTAAACTATCTTCGCAAAAAAATTGACGATGGCGCGAAAGTTAAGCTGATTCACACCATACGAGGCGTCGGCTACGAATTCGGCGCCGCCGCAACCGCCGTGAGTACCTCCGCCAAGGGCGCTTGATCCCCAACCTGTCTCGATCGCCCTTCGACGGCACGTCAGTCACAATCGCCGAAGCGGCGGCGATTATCTTCACGTGCCTGAAAGCGATCGGCAGAACGCCGCGAACCCATTCGTGGAACCCATAACGCCCATAAATTTTTTCAATTTCCGCCGAGCAGCCATGGGTCGATAAATTGGGTTTAAGCTCTAAAAAGCAAATGCTGTCTTGAGGATCCCGGTCAACCCTATGGCGAAAACCTCGATTCTTGGTGTGGCGCTCGGCTTGGCTATTTTGGCCTCTTTTGTCTTGGCGTCGCGTCTTTCGGCGCAGGTGTCGAACGATCGTGCTCCTGGAGCGGCAGCCTCCCAGCCAGCCGCTCGAGAGACTGAGCGGCTCGCGCGACTGGAGCAGCAACTCGCCGACCTAAAAGCCTCCGCCGATAACGCCAAAGGCTCTGGCGACAACGCCTGGATGCTGACCAGCGCGGCATTGGTCCTGATGATGACCGGGCCCGGACTGGCTCTCTTTTACGGGGGGTTGGTTCGCAAGAAAAACGTGCTGGCCACGATGATGCAGAGCTTCGCCATGATGGCCATAGTCACTGTGGTGTGGGCGGTGTTCGGCTACAGCCTGTGCTTCGGAGCCGGAAACAGCTTCATCGGCGGCTTCCACCACCTGTTTCTGCACGGTGTCGGCGCGCAACCCGACCCCGACTACGCATCGACCATTCCGGCCGAGACCTTCATGATCTATCAACTCATGTTCGCCATCATCACGCCGGCCTTGATCACCGGGGCCTTCGCCGAGCGGATGAAGTTCAGCGCCATGACTGTATTCATGGTGTTGTGGTCGACGCTGGTCTACAGCCCGATGGCGCACATGGTATGGGGCAAAGGCGGATTGCTGAATGCATCTCTGGGCGGGCGCTTTCCGACGCTCGACTTTGCCGGCGGCACGGTCGTGCACATTACCTCCGGCGTTTCCGCGCTGGTCTCGGCGCTTTACCTCGGTAAGCGCATCGGTTACCCCAAGGCCCCCATGCCGCCTCACAGCGTGGTGCTGAGTTTTATCGGCGCTTGTTTGCTCTGGGTTGGTTGGTTTGGCTTCAACGCCGGCAGCGCCCTGGCGGCCGGCAGCCTGGCGACCAGCGCGTTCGTGGCCACGCATTTCGGCGCGGCTGCGGCGGTGATTGGATGGTGCGCCGCGGAGTGGCTGCGCAACGGGAAACCCAGCGCTCTGGGAGCCATCTCCGGTGCCGTCGCGGGACTAGTGGCCATCACGCCAGCCGCCGGTTTTGTGGGACCGATGCCGGCGCTCGGGATCGGCCTGATCGCCGGAGTTGGCTGCTACTGGATGGTCGCAAAAGTGAAATCGCGCTTTGGCTACGATGACACGCTCGACGCCTTCGGGGTTCACGGCGCGGGCGGAACCATCGGCGCGCTGCTGACCGGCCTCTTCGCTTCCAGCCTCATCAATCCGATCTTCAAAGATGCGAGAGGAAATCCGCTCCCCTCGGGAGCGATCGAAGGCAACCCTCACCAACTGCTCAACCAACTGGTGGGCATCGCAATCGCCTGGGTCCTGGCTATCGTGGGCACGCTGGTGATTCTGAAAGTTGTTGATGTCGTTATCGGGTTGCGGGTCCCCGAAGACCAGGAGATCCAGGGCCTTGATCTCTCGCAGCACGGAGAAGAAGGATATTACTGGGAGGTTTCCGCCTGAGCGTCCGCCTCGGGCAGCGAGTCTGACGAAGAGAATGGATTACTGATGACCAAAATTGAAGCCATCATTCGCACCTCCAAACTGGAAGAGGTGAAGGATGCCCTGCACGAGATCGGCGTGGAGGGCATGACGGTCCTGGAAGTGCGCGGGCACGGGCGGCAGAAGGGGCACACCGAGTTCTACCGCGGACAGGAATACACGGTGGATCTGATCCCCAAGACCAAACTCGAGCTGGTGCTAAGCGACGCCCTGGCCGAAAAGGCGGTTCGCGCCATCATGAATGCCGCACGCACCGGAAAAATCGGGGACGGAAAAATCTTCCTCTCTCGTATCGACGATGTAATCCGCATTCGCAACGAAGAGCGCGGAGAAGGCGCGCTCTAAGGGGTAGAGTCTCGAGCAAGCCCGCCATGACGACTGCCGTTTTATTGAACAGTGAACTCCGCGGCCTCTACGCCGAGGAGTCGGCCCGGATTCAACGTGAGTTCGCCGCAAGCGGCGATGGTCATCGCGCCGTGGTCGAGCGCGCCACCCTGCTCGACCGAGTCGTTCTCCGTTTGTGGGAGAAGTGGCTGAGGCCTGCCTCAGGCGACAGGGAAGGTTTGGCGCTGGTGGCGGTCGGCGGTTACGGAAGGAACCGTCTATTTCCTTTTTCCGACGTTGACTTGTTGCTCCTGCACGCCGAACGGTCGAACGAGGAGAGTCTCAAAGAGCCGATCCGCAGTTTTTCGCAGGACGTGTGGGATCTGGGAATCCGGCTCAGCCTGGCCAGCCGCTCCCTGGCGGAGTGCGACCGCTTTGATCCCAACAACGTGGAGTTCACCATCTCTGTTTTGGACGGCCGCTTGCTGGCAGGCGATCGCGAACTTTTTGCCCGGCTGCACGACAAGTTGGTCCCTAAATTGGTGATGCGGGAGTCGCAGGTCCTGGTGCAGCGCTTGGCCGAGATCACGCGTGCGCGCCATGGCAAACACGGCAACACCGTCTTTCATCTCGAGCCCAATGTGAAAGACGCCCCCGGCGGTTTGCGGGATTACAACACGGCACAATGGCTGGCGCTGATCGCCTCCCTCGACAAGCTGGGTGAGTGGCCACAGGGCAATAGCCTTTTGCCGGCGTCGATGCGAAAGCAGGTGGAAGCTGCGCACGACTTCCTGGTGTCAGTCCGCTGCTTTCTGCACGTGCGTCAGGGTCGGGACGACAACGTGCTGACCTGGGCGGCTCAGGACGAGGCCGCGGCCCGCAACATCGGCGTCAGCGAACAAGGTGTGATCGGCGCCGCCGATTGGATGCGCATCTACTTCAGCCACGCGCGCGCGGTTTATCGCATTTGCACTCAACTGCTCGACGAAGTGCTGACTTCATGGTCGTCGCTGTATCGTCATTTTCAAAGCTGGCGGTCGCGTATCTCGAATTCGGATTTCTCGGTCGTCCACGGGCTGATCTTTCTGCAACAGCCGGCATCAGTCCAGGACCCGGAAACGCTGCTCCACCTGTTCCATTTCATGGCGCATCATGGGCTGAAGCTGAGCACCACCACGGAGCAAAGGATCGAGCAGGTGCTGCCGTCGCTGGCTGCGACCCCGCCGCGAGGAGCCGAGCTGTGGGTCTACTTCCAGGAGATTCTCGAGCAGCCGCACGCCGCGGACGCCTTGCGTGCGATGCATGCTCTTCGCTTCCTCACGCTCGTCCTTCCGGAACTCAGGGTGATCGATGCCCTGGTGGTACGCGACTACTATCACCGATTTACCGTGGATGAACATTCGTTCCTTGCGATCGACAGCCTGCACCGGCTGCGCCGGTCCGCGTCGGAGTGGGACCTGCGTTACGCTGAGCTGTTGAGCGAGCTGGAGCAGCCCGAGCTCCTCTATCTGGCTCTCCTGCTGCACGACGCCGGCAAAGGCGCCCCCGGATCCAGTCAAGGGCACGTCGCAGCCAGCGTTGAGATCGCCGAGCGTGCGATGGAGCGTCTGGACCTGGAACCGCGAGACCGGGAAACGGTTGCCTTTCTCATCGCGAATCACCTGGAAATGTCGGCCGCTCTGCGCCGTGACATCTTCGACGCCGAGACGGTCCACGCTTTTGCCGAGAAAATCCAATCGCCGGAACGCTTGAAGATGCTTTGCTTGCTCACCTACGCCGACATCAAGGCGGTGAACCCGGATGCGCTGACGCCTTGGAAGGCGGAAAATATCTGGCAGCTCTATATCGAGACCGCCAACTACATGAATCTGAGCGCAGACCAGCGCCTCGATGTGGATGGGCAGGAGGAAACACACCTCGTCCGCACTTTAACGCCCGTGGCCGGAAAGAAACTGAAACCCTTTCTTGAAGGGCTGCCTCGGCGGTACTTGGCGACCTACGGCGCGAAAGAGCTGCTCGCTCATCTGGAGATGTCGAACCGCTTGAAGGGCGAACCGGTACAACTGGCGCTGGAACGGGGCCGGCACTGGTACGATCTCACACTGGTCACGTTGGACCGTCCTTTGCTTTTTGCCAAAGTCAGCGGCGTTCTCGCCGCCTGGGGCATGAGTATCGTCAAAGCCAGTGCGTTCTCGAATGCGGCAGGAACGGTTGTGGATATCTTCCACTTTACCGACCGCTTTCGGACGCTGGAATTGAATCTGCCCGAGTGGGAGCGGTTCAAGCGGAGCGTTCACGATGTTCTAACGGGCGAGGCGGACCTGGATAAGATGTTGCGCGACCGCGCGCGCAGTGAGCAATCGGGCCCCGCCCGCACCAAGGTCGCCACCAGGATCGAGTTCAACGAAACCGGCTCCTCATCGAGCACGGTACTGCAGGTGATCGCCCAGGATCGTCCCGGACTTTTGTACCGCATCAGCTCACGGCTGGCCTACCAGAAATGCAATATCGAGATCGCGCTAATTGACACCGAAGGCGAAATGGCCATTGACGTGTTTTACCTGACTTCCGGTGGCGCTCGGCTGTCCGCCGATCAGCAGCAAAAAGTGAAAGAGGCACTGCTGGCGGAGCTGAAGGAGGCATAAGACTCGTTTCCTTTCTCTCCGAATTTCGCTGCCGGCGAGCCCGGCTTGTCCACTCATCTTTCTAAACTGCCAAGATTTCGTTCCGGGCGACGACAGTGGCACGGTATCATGGCTGGCCTCCATGGTGGTTGAAACCATTGATGATGTGATCCGCGCCCTGGACGCGATCATCGACTGGGCGTGGACAGAGAAAAGCCGTCTCGGCTATTTTGCCGCCCTCTATCGTCGTGTAACCCAGGCAGTCAAAGCCGGGATCGCCAACCGGCAGTTCGACAACGGACCGCTGATGGAACGGCTGGATGTCAACTTCGCCAGCCGCTACCTCAACGCTTTCGAGCAGTTTCGTTCCGGCCAACAGACTACGCTGAGCTGGCGGATTGCTTTTGGTGCGTCTGCGCGGTGGCGACCGTTGGTGGTCGAGCACCTGCTGGCGGGGATCAACGCGCACATCAATCTTGACCTGGGCGTGGCCGCAGCCGTGACCGCCCCTGGAGACCAACTGAGCGGACTTGAATCCGACTTCAACCAGATCAATGAGGTTCTGGCTGGCTTGGTGGGCACGGTGGAGAAAGAGATCGCTGAGGTCTCGCCACTGATCGGGTTGTTAGAGAAGCTATCGCTTAGAACCGACACCGTCATCATCAACTTCAGCCTTGAAAAAGCGCGGCAGTTCGCGTGGGACCATGCCGTCAAAATGGCGCCTCTGCCGGTCCCGTCGCTCCAGGCCGCGATCCTGAAGCTTGACCCCGAAGTTGCCGAGCTGGGACGTCTTGTTGTCTCGCCGCCAACGCTAATCAAGATTCAACTTTTTGCCATACGTGTGTTTGAGAGCAGCAATGTGCGGCGGGTGCTGGACGTGCTGGTTCGAGGCAAGGCTGGAGCCGCGGCAGCCGCCACGGGTCAATAACTGGAGTTACCGCCCCCCGCCTGCTCTTGCCAAGGCCGGCGATATGGCGGCGTAAGATTCGTCCATGATGTGGATGGCTTCGTCTACGTCCGTCTTCGTTATATTGAGCGGCGGTGAGGTGCGGATCACATTGCCAAGAAGTCCACCCTTGCCGACCAGCAGTCCCCGCCTGCGGCACTCTTCCATGAACTGATTGGTCGCCTCGGGCGCGGGTTCCTTGGTCGTGCGATCTTTCACCAGTTCCATCGCTTGGAGCAGACCCATTCCGCGAACGTCGCCAACCAGCTGGTGCTTATCCTTGAGAGACTCCAGGCCCCCGCGGTAGTAGGCGCCCAGGGTAGCCGCGTTGTCCATCAGACGGTCTTCTTCGATGAGATCGATGGTGGCCTTGGCGGCCACAGAGGTTACCGGGTTGCCGCCGAAGGTCGAGATCTGCATTCCCTTGAAGCTGGCGGCAATCTCGGGCCGGGTCGCTGTGAGTCCCACGGGCACACCGTTGGCAAGTCCTTTGGCCGAGGTGATGATATCTGGCGTAACTTCCCACTGCTCGATTCCGAACCATCGTTTCCCGGTGCGCCCCCAGCCGGTCTGTACCTCGTCGGAAATGAACAATCCGCCATAGTTCTTTACGATCTTGAACACAATCTTGAAATACTCTTTCGGCGGAGTGATGAATCCCCCCACACCCTGGATCGGCTCGGCCAGGAACGCGGCGATCTGCCCGGAGGTGGTGGTCTGGATTACCGCCTCAACATCCTGGGCGCAGGCGACTTCACAGCTGGGGTAAGTTTTTGCCAGTGGACAGCGATAGCAGTAGGGATTCAACGCGTGAACGAACCCCGGTGCAGGTGAGGGCAGGGATCGGCGCCAGGCGCTATGCCCGGTGAGCGATTGCGCCATCTGTGAGCGTCCACTGTAGCCGTGGCGGAGTCCTACGACTTCATAGTGTCCGGTGTACATGCGCGCGATTTGCACCGCGGTTTCATTGGCCTCGGTGCCGCTGTTGGAGAAAAGACTCGAGCTGATCTCTCCCGGAGTGATCTGGGCGATTTTTTCGGCCAGGGCCACCACGGCCTCGTTGGGAAACACGGTGGAGGCGTGCTGCAGCTTGTCGATCTGGGCCTTGATCTTGGCGGTAACGCGGGGATTCGCATGGCCTACGGAGATAGTGACAATGCCGCCAAAGAAGTCAAGGTACTTGTTGCCATCGATGTCCCACAAGTACTGCATGCTGGCGTGATCGGTGACCAGCGGATCGCTGTAATAGGTAAATATCGAGGGGAACAAATATTGCTTGTGTTTGTTGAGTATCTCTTCTTTGGTCATGATGACCCCCTGGGGATACGGCGAGCCGCCAAAGATTTGGTTGTGGAAACAATTCTAATCGCTGGCGGTGGTTCTCATTCAACTTTTCGATCTGCCGTTTGTCTGGGGTCAGAACCGGCCTAAGTTTTCGAATCGCTAGGGAAGTGAGGATAGCAGATCAAGCGGGGAAGCATTGTCGCCGAAGGTCTCGCTGATGTGGGAAAAGAGGTCGACGTTGCCCGGGCCGAAGACAAAGCTACCCCCGAGCTGAAAGGGATCCTTACCGAGCCGGCGCTGCGGAGGTCCGGCGGATTTGGCGCGTTTACGCCACAGCCTTGGTGCACAGGTTGCGTTAGGGCGCGAAAAGCCAGCCAAGACAAAGCCTTAACTGGCTTCACGGCCGGGTCACCGTGATGTGACGCCGGGTATCTTTGTTTCGCCGCCTTTGGTCCTGTATGCTGCAGTCGCGATCGTGAGGTTTCGCGGTTGCACAAATGA
>Ga0126371_10006620_pt1 | contig 10318 bp, 7 predicted proteins | sample PanSoiMetaPlot_4_FD_110145 | JGI IMG/M metagenome (GOLD analysis project Ga0126371, IMG submission 110145) | Tropical forest soil microbial communities from Panama - MetaG Plot_4 | ecosystem: Environmental > Terrestrial > Soil > Tropical forest > Bulk soil | place: Panama | collected 2016-02-17
ACTGGTTTTGGAGACGAGAAGCTTTTCGTGACAAGCCTCGACGGTCGCATAGCTAAAATCTACCCGATTTCGGTGTGGAAGGACAACGAAAAAGTGCTCGAAGATCTGGCCAAGCAAGACCCGGACGCCGCCGAAGCGCTCGCGTTCATGGCCAACGATTTTGGAGCGGACGGAAAAATCGATCCGCAGGGCCGCGTCATGTTGCCGACCGACCTTCGGCGCACGCTGGCTCTGGAGAATCAGGAAGTGCGGTTGGATTGTTCGCCGAGCTTCGTCAGCATCTATTCGAGCGCCGAGTACGAAGCCCGCAAGCGGCAGGCGCAAGAAGGACTGGCCAACAAGCTGAAGACGGCCAAGATGAACGGTTTCAAATAGCGGCTATGTATGCACGTTCCGGTAATGCTCGCGGAGTGCCTGGAGTACCTCGCTCTGCGACCGGACGGCATTTTTTTGGATGCGACCGCGGGACTCGGAAGCCACACGGGCGCCATCGCCGAGCGGTTGACTACTGGTTTTGTGATTGCCAACGATCGCGATGCCGAGTCGCTCGATCAGGCGCGCAGGAACACCGCGCAATGGGCGGATCGGATTCGCTGGCATCGTGGAACGTTCGGCGAGCTATGGGGAGCGCTGAAGGAAGCGGGCGTCGAGAAAGTGCAAGGTTTGCTGGCCGACCTGGGTGTCAGCCGCTACCAGCTCATGGCGCCGGAGCGCGGATTTTCGTTGTCGGTGGATGGGCCATTGGACATGCGTATGCATCGCGGCCAGACCATGACCGCCGACGACATTGTGAATCAGGCATCCGAAAAGGAATTAGCCGACTTGATTTATCAACTCGGCGAAGAAAGGAGGTCGCGGAGAATCAGCAGAGCAATCGTTCGGGCGCGGCCGATCCACTCGACACAGCGACTGTCGAGTGTGATCGAAGCGGCCGTGCCCCGAACGAGCAAGATCCATCCCGCTACGCAGACGTTCATGGCGCTGCGTATGGCGGTCAACGACGAGCCAGCCGAACTCGATCGGCTGCTCAGTATCGCACCGGACTTGGTCGAGAGCGGAGGCCGAATCGTCATCCTGACATTCATGTCGCTCGAAGATCGAAAAGTGAAACGAAGTTTTCAGGCGCTGGCGCGCGAAGGTAGAGGCATCCTGCTCACCAAGCACGTCGTCAAACCTGCGCCGGGAGAAGTGAAACGCAATCCTCCATCCCGAAGCGCGAAACTACGGGCCGTGGAGATAACTTAGGCGAGCATCGAAACGAATCATGGCAACCCTGGCACCCATACTCGACCGATTCACAACCGCTGACCGCACGCAGCCGGTTCCCGCGCCCGCGCGCGCTCTGGAAATGGAGGATCAATTCGCGGTCCCCCAATTTCCCAACGAAGATGTCTATTTCCGCGTAAAGCACATCGACAATTCGCGCGTCGTACGCACGGCGGATCCGGCCGCCCGCAAGGCCTGCTGGCGGATGATCGGATATTCGTTCGTTTTCGCGACGCTGGTGATCACTCTTCTCCTCCCGACTCTCTACGACCTGATGGCGGGCTACCGCATGGAAGCCCTACGTCAGGAGCGGTCGCGCTTGCAGCTCGACCGCGCCGCGCTCGAGCTTGAGGAAGCCAAGTTGATCAGCCCTGCTCGCCTGGCCGAACTCGCGAAAATGCAGCAGTTCGTCGATCCGGCTCCGGAGAATGTGGTTTACCTGGACACCAAGTCCGACGCGATCCTCGCCAAGTCGGACGCAGATCCGGCAAAGTCCAGCGCGGCGCTCGCCGCCAAGTAATGCCATTTATGGGAGCTGCCCATGGATACTCTGGCAACGAAACGCGTGCACCTACTTGCCCGGGTGGCATTCGTCTGGGCTCTCCTAATCGTCGCTCGCCTGGTACAGCTCCAGGTCGTCCAGCACGGGAAATATAAGACTCTCGCGCAGCAGCAGCAACAGCGGCGAGTGGAGGTGCGAGCACCGCGCGGCATGATACTCGACCGGCATGGCGAGCGTCTTGCCATGAGCCTGCCCGTCGAATCGGTGTGCGTCAATCCCTTGCGCGTGCCGGATATCGCCGTGGCATCCGACATTCTTTCCAAGATCTTGAATCTGGATCACGGCGACCTTCTCTACCGGATGAAGACTGCGCTCGAAGATCGGCGAGGTTTTTTGTGGATCAAGCGCCGTGTTGCACCGCAAGAGGCAGCCCGGCTGCGCGGGCTGAAGCTCGAATGGATCGAATATCGGACGGAGAACCAGCGCTTCTACCCCAACCGAACGTTGGCCGCACACCTTCTGGGCGGGGTCGACTTTGAAGAGAACGGCAACGCCGGCGTCGAGCAGGCGTTGAACGACCGGCTGCAAGGTCACGATGGCGAGATGCTGCTCACCGAAGACGTGCAGAGGCGCGGTTTCCAGTCGACTACGCAGAGCGAAGCGCAGCCGGGCGAGGATATTCATCTCACCATCGATTCAAGTATCCAGTTCGTCGCCGAAAAAGAACTCGCGAAAATGGTAGATCAGCACCATGCTCATTCGGGCAGCGTAGTTGCGATGGACGCGCGCAGCGGCGACATTCTGGCCTATGCAAACTATCCAACCTACGATCCCAACGAGTCGCTGAAAGACAAAGAGGCGGCGGCGCGCGAGGATCTGGCCGTGGCCGCTCCCTTCGAGCCGGGATCGGTCTTCAAAGTGATCACACTTTCCGCGGCGCTCGAATGCACGCGGCTTCGTCCCGATAGCATCATCAACTGTGGCGGCGGCAAGATCGTCCTGCCCGGGCGCACTGTTCACGATCACAACCGCTATTGGGAACTATCGATGGAAGACGTGCTGGCGCGTTCGAGCAACATCGGCGCGATCAACATCGGCCTGACGGTGGGACCCAGGCTGCTCGAGTACGTCCGGCGGTTCGGGTTCGGCAAGAAAACCGGTCTGCCGCTCCCTGGTGAATCGTCCGGCATGGTACGCCGGCTTCCGTCGGGCAAAGGCGCGATCGGATCGCTCGCCTCGGTTTCAATGGGCCACGAAGTGGGTGTCACGGCGGTGCAGCTCGCGCAGGCGTGTTCGGTGATCGCAAGCGGCGGCAACCTTATCCGTCCGAGGCTTACCTTGGATACGCCAGTTGCCAAGCCGATCCGCGTATTGAAGCCGGAAACGGCAATTACGATGCGCCGCATGATGGAAGGCGTCGTGATCAAGCCCTACGGCACCGCGCACAGGTACGCTCGCATTCTAGGCTACACATCGGCCGGCAAGACCGGAACCGCGCAGATTTATGACAACCATCTCCACCAGTACACGCATCTGTATAACGCGTCGTTCATGGGTTTCGCACCGGTGACGAATCCTGCTGTTGTGGTGGTAGTAACAATTAACGGAACCGCTGGCCTGTCCGGCTACGGGGGACCGGTCTCGGCCCCCGTGTTTCGCGAAGTGGCTGCGGCCGCGCTTCGAATTCAAGATGTGCCCAAGGACTTGCCCGAGATGCTGCCCGCCACCGAGGACGATCAGGCCGATGTAAGCGACGTGGCGATCGTCGACGTGGGTTCTTCCATCCCTCCCCCGCTGGTCCAGCCGGGAGATGCCGTGACCGCCGGCGATGAACCGGCAGCCGCCGCAAAAGTCGCGTTGGACCAGCGGATTTTTTCGGCCGGTCCAGCCATTCCGGTACATGTGAGCTATGCAACTCCGGTGAGCGATGCCCCTCGAGTACCGAATTTTCAAGGAAAGACGGTACGAGACGTGATTCAAGAATCGGCCGCACTGGGGATCCCGGTGGAGTTCATTGGAAGCGGGATCGCGCGGGCTCAGATCCCGGAGCCGGGTGAAGTCTTGCCGGTGGGCCGCAGCGTGCGGATTCAATTTGGACGATGACGCTCGAAGCCATCTTGAATGGCGTGAAGCTCAGGACGGCTTTTCCCGCGGAATCGAGGAAGAAAGAGGTAGCAGGGTTGGAGTACGACTCGCGCAGAGTCGAGCCCGGGTTTCTATTTTTTGCTTTCGCGGGCGCGCATGCCGATGGCCGCCAGTTCGCGAAGCAGGCGATGGCCAGAGGCGCGGTCGCGGTAGTTAGCGAGCTGCCGGGACCGGCGGAATTTCAAGGAACCTGGATCGAATGCGAGCATGGCCGGCAGGCGCTGGCCGTCGTGTCGAAAAACTTCTATGACAAGCCGGACGAGCGTCTAATGCTGACCGGGGTGACTGGAACGAACGGCAAAACGACCACGACGTACTTGATCGATTCGGTGCTGCGCGCGGCGGGCAAGACAACCGCCGTGGTGGGGACGATTGAATACCGGCTGGCCGGTAAGGTGAGCCCGGCGGTGAATACGACACCGGAGTCGCTCGATCTGTACCGGATTTTTCACGAGTTGGAGCAGGCCCGCGGAACGCACGCGATCCTGGAGGTTTCATCGCACGCGCTCGCTCTGGACCGTGTCTACGGAATCACGTTTCACACCGCGGTGTTTACCAACCTGACGCGTGACCATCTGGATTTTCACAAGACGATGGCGGACTACTTCGCGGCCAAGGCCCTGCTGTTCCAACCGCGTACCGGCTCTCCGCCTCGCTCTGCAGTGATCAATTCCGACGATCCGCATTCGAAGGAAATTCCAGCGGCCTCGGGAATGCAAGTGATCCGCTATGGGTTCGCTGCGGGGGCCGATTTGCGCGCCTCCGAGCTTGAGATGGACTTCAAGGGGCTGCAGTTCACGGTCGAATTCGGAAACCAGCGCGTTCGGCTTGCGTCACCCCTGGTAGGCCGGATTAACGCTTATAACATCATGGCGGCGTGCGGAACAGCGCTTAGCTACGGGTTCGATTGGGACACCATCGCGCGCGGCATCGCATCCTGCCGGAACATTCCTGGGCGTTTCGAAAAAGTGGATGCCGGCCAGCCTTTCTTGGTCGTGGTGGACTACGCCCACACCGACGATGCGCTGAAGAATACTATCGCCGTCGCTCGCGCCCTGAACCCCTCGCGGGTAATGACGCTGTTCGGATGCGGCGGCGATCGTGACCGGACGAAGCGTCCGCTGATGGGGATGGCTGCCGGGGAGGCGAGCGATTTTGTCGTGCTGACATCGGACAATCCGCGCTCGGAAGATCCGCTCGCGATCATGAACGACGCCATGGTGGGGTTGCGGCGGTTCGACACGCCGCATGTCGCCGAACCGGATCGCGAGAAAGCGATTCGGATCGCGCTGAACGAAGCCAAGCCGAGCGACATCGTGATCCTGGCGGGCAAGGGTCACGAAACGTATCAAGTATTGAAGGATCGCGTCATACATTTTGATGATCGCGAAACGGCCCGCGCGATCCTGCGGGAGCTAGGCTATGGCTGATACTCTCGTGGCGCACGCACTCGTGCGTGCCGTGTCGACACTCGTGTCTACGCCGGGGTCCGAAAACATGGAATTCTCTTTGACCGAGATCGCCGAAGTTTTAGAACTTCAGTCCGGCTCCGACGCTCTCATCACCGGCTGGAGCACAGATACGCGCACGGTCGCACCCGGCGATCTGTTTTTCGCGTTACGCGGCCCGAATTTCGACGGCAACGCGTTCGTGGACCAAGCGCTCGCCAAGGGCGCCGTCGCCGCCGTTGCCAATGTCTCAAGGAACGGCCAGGTTCTCACTGTTCCCGATACCCTGATTGCCCTACAAAAAGTTGCGCGCTGGGCCCGCGACCAGTGGGCGCAGCCGGTAATTGGCGTGACAGGCAGCGCTGGAAAAACATCGACGAAAGACATCATCGCCGCGATGCTTTCCGTTCGCATGCCGGTAGGCAAGACCATCGGCAATTTGAATAACCACGTCGGCGTACCTCTCTCTCTCTTACGCCTCCCCCGAGAATCACAGGTCGCGGTGATCGAACTGGCGATGAATCACGCCGGCGAGATCCGCGACCTGTGCGCAATTGCGAAGCCGAACATCGGAGTAGTGACCAATGTCGGACACGCGCACATCGAGTCCTTCGCGTCGATCGATGGCATCGCCGCGGCAAAGCGCGAGCTGATCGAGTCCTTGCCCGAGGATGGAATCGCGGTGTTGAACGCAGATGACTCCCTGGTATCGCAATTTGGCCGGGCGCATCGGGGAGAGACAATCACGTTCGGTCTCGGCGAGGGTGCGAGAGTTCGCGCCACTGACGTCGAACTTACCGGCGATGGTCTGCGCTTCAGCGCCGACGGCACTCCGTTCGAAAGCCCACTTGCTGGTCGGCACAATCTGATGAACTTACTCGCCGGGATCGCGGTGGCACGTATTTTCGGCATCAATTCGCGCGACCTCACCGAAGTAGTCGCGAACTTCACGCCCGGCTCGATGCGAGGTGAACGCTTCGTCCACAACGGCGTCCTGATTTTGAACGACTGCTACAACTCCAATCCCGATGCGGCGCGTGCCATGATCGACGCGCTTCGGGACACACCAGCCAATCGGCGCATCGCCGTGCTGGGGGAGATGCTTGAGCTCGGCCGTTGGGCTGAGTCCCTGCATCGCGACGTAGGTCGCTACGTTGCGAGCAGCGGGATTGATGTGCTCGTTGGAATACGCGGCGAGGCCCGCCACTTAGTCGACGCAGCTAAGGAAGCGGACCATGCTGTCGTCGCCGCGTTTTTTTTCAACGATCCGGCCGAAGCCGGCGACCAGCTCCGCCGAGTTGCCCAACCCGGCGACGTCATTTTATTTAAGGGCTCTCGCGGTACCCACGTAGAGTGCGCCCTGGAGAGGTTCACCGCTCCGCTGAAATAGATGCTCTATTGGCTGTTTTACGAGAAGCTGTTCCATTCTTTCACGCCGTTTCGCGTGTTCGGATACGCTACGTTCCGCACTGCTTTCGCGAGCATCACTGCGCTCGTGCTTTCGGTGGTTCTCGGTCCGTGGCTGATCGCGAAGCTACGCGAGTTTCAGATCGGGCAGTACATTCGCGAAGATGGCCCGCAATCGCATCAGAAAAAAGCAGGCACGCCGACGATGGGCGGAATTCTGATCATCATCGCCATCGTGGTGCCAACCGTGCTTTGGGCCAATCTCGCCAACGCGTATATCTGGATTGCTTTGTTCGGACTCGTGAGCTTCGGGCTGATCGGATTTTGGGACGACTATGCGAAGATCCGTCGCCAGCGCAATCTCGGATTGACCGTGAAGGAAAAATTCTCGTTGCAAATCGCCGCGGCGCTCCTGGTTGGCCTCATGCTCTTGACGCTGCACGCACACAAGGCCTACTCCACCAGCGTCAATGTGCCGTTTTTCAAGTCGTTCCGGCCCGATCTGCTAATCGATTCGCTGATGACGCGCTGGTTTACGTATCCGCTGGCGTTCATCGGATTTTACGCGTTTATGGTGCTGGTGATCGTGGGCTCTTCTGACGCCGTCAACCTGACGGATGGGCTCGATGGGCTAGCAATCGGGCTGATGATTATCGCCTCAGGCGCTATGACCGTGCTGACGTACGTCGAAGGCAACGCCCGATTTGCCGAATATCTGGAACTGGCGCGGTCGCCGGGCACCTCGGAATTGACCATCTTTTGCGGTTCGATGGTCGGCGCGTCGCTCGGTTTCCTCTGGTACAACGCGCATCCAGCGGAGATCTTCATGGGCGACGTCGGGTCGCTTGCGCTGGGCGGCGCGTTAGGCGTGGTGGCCGTACTGATCAAACAGGAAGTGCTGCTGATTTTTATCGGCGGTGTTTACGTGATCGAAGCGCTATCAGTGATTCTACAAGTCGGAAGCTACAAGCTTCGCAAGAAGCGAATCTTCCGTATGGCGCCGATCCATCATCATTTTGAGGCGCTCGGATGGCCGGAATCGAAAATAATCACCCGGTTTTGGATCACGGGACTAGTGATGGCGTTGTTCGCGCTCACTACGTTGAAGTTGAGGTGAGGTGCTAGGTGTTAGGTGTTAGGTGCTAGGGCGTGGAGCTACGGGGCAAAAGAGTCGTCGTGGTGGGGATGGCGAAGTCCGGCGTGGCGGCGTTGCGGCTGCTGCGGGAGAAGGGTGCTTGTGTTCGCGCGGTTGACGAGAAGCCGATGGGCGAAATTGACGGAGTGAAAGTTGAGGCGCAGACGGCTGACACTTTGCGCGATGCGGAGTTGGTTGTGATTTCGCCGGGCGTGCCCGCAGATTTAGAGATCTTGCGCGAGGTGCGTGAACGTCGCGTGCCGGTGATCGGTGAGTTGGAGCTGGCCGCACCGTTTTTGCTCGGACGGAACATTGGTGTGACGGGAACGAACGGGAAGACGACTACGACCGCACTGACCGGCCATATCTTGCGGGAATCCGGAATCGCCTGCCAGGTGGGAGGAAATATCGGTACACCGGCGGCCGCGATGGTCGACACTTCGCTTCCGGGCCAGTTCAATGTTCTCGAGTTATCGAGTTTTCAGTTGGAAACGATTCAGACTTTCCATGCCTCCATCGCGGCTTGTTTGAACGTCACCCAGAATCATCTCGATCGTCATCACACGCTTCAGGGCTACGCCGACGCGAAGGCGCGATTGTTCGAGGCGCAGCAAGCCAGCGATCTCGCGGTGCTGAACGCGGACGATCCGTTCACGGTTTCTTTCGCAAAGCGCACGCCAGCGCGTGTGGTCTGGTTCAGCGGGACCCATCAAGTTTCGGGTGCATGGATCCAGCAGAACGACGTTGTGATCGAGGGCGAGCGGTTGCTCGACGTTGGCGAGCTGCGACTACGCGGCCGCCACAATTACGAAAACGTAATGGCTGCCGCGCTTATCGCGCGAGAAGCCGGTGCCTCAACGCAGCAGATCGCCCAGGCTGCGGTGACTTTTGCGCCGGTTGAACATCGTCTGGAGCTGGTCCGCGAGATCAACGGCGTGGCTTACTACAACGATTCGAAAGCCACCAGTGTCGATGCTACTTCGAAGGCCATCGACGCGTTTCCCGGCAGATTGTGGATCATTCTCGGCGGCAAGGACAAGGATAGCGACTACACGGTGCTTCGCAGCGCACTATGCGCAAAGGCGCGCGGAGTCTTGTTGATCGGTGTTTCGGCGGAGAAGATCGCATCGCAGCTCGGAGACGTGGGTGTGCCTATCGTTCATAGCGGGACTGTGGCGGCAGCGCTTCAGCAAGCTTATCGATCGGCGGAGCCAGGCGATACGGTCCTGCTTGCGCCTGCCTGCGCCAGCTTCGATCAGTTCGAGAATTTTGAGCAGCGCGGGCGCGTCTTCAAAGAACTCGTGAACGCTTTGGCCGAAGGAGGCGAATAGATTGGCGCAGCGATTGAAATCGGACTGGGTGCTGTTCTCCACCGTTGTTGCCATGGTCACCTTCGGCATCGTGATGGTCTACAGCGCGTCGTCGGCCGCCTCGGTGGCGCCCGTGGCAGCGCAGTCGGACACCAAGATCAACTCGACCTTTCACTACGCAATTCGGCAGCTCGCCTGGGCCGTCGTTTCATTTGCCGCGCTGATGTATTTCAAGCGGCGCGATTACCGGCGTCTTCAAAGCGCGGGCTGGGCATTCGGGTCGCTCGGCGCTGTGCTTTTCTTGCAGCTTCTGGTCTTTTTCTTCGATCCGAAAACCCATCGCTGGTTTCGGCTGGAGGGCATCGGAACCTTCCAGCCTTCGGAGTTCGGCAAGCCGGCACTCATCATTTTCTTCGCTTACTTCGTCACGTTGAAACAAGATGCGATCAACAACCGGAGGACAGTGATTGCCGCCGCAATGGCTCTGGCCGTCTTGGCGGCTAGCGTCGGCTTCGGCGATCTCGGGACGGCCATCGTTCTAATCCTCCCCGCCGCAATCGTGTTTTATGTGGCCGGGCTCCAGAAGAAGTTCGTGGCCGCCGCGCTGGCCGTTGGAATGTTGGCCTGCATTGGATTCGTCGCCTCGAAGCCGTATCGCATGGCGCGCATCATCGGATTTTTCGATCCCGACTACATGCTGATTTCCAGCTTCGATCCGGACGGGAAGATCAAGAAGTACGTCAGCCAATCGGTAACCACGCGCGATCCAGGCTACCAAGTGCGGCAGTCGAAAATCGCGGTCGGCAGCGGAGGCGTGATTGGGTTGGGGCTTATGCAGGGCAAGCAGAAAATTTTGTATCTACCCGAAGCTCACACGGATTTTATCTATGCTGTGGTCGGTGAGGAGTTGGGGCTGTTCGGATGCACGGCGCTAGTTGCGGGATTCCTAGTGATTTTGTGGCGCGGTCTGGAGTTGTGCTGGATCACTGACGACGCCTTCGGGCGATATCTCGCGCTGGGCGTTACTTCATCGGTGGTGCTGCAAGCTTTGATCAACATGAGCGTGGTGCTCGGAATGGGCCCCACAAAAGGCATTCCACTGCCG
>Ga0126371_10006621_pt1 | contig 10317 bp, 6 predicted proteins | sample PanSoiMetaPlot_4_FD_110145 | JGI IMG/M metagenome (GOLD analysis project Ga0126371, IMG submission 110145) | Tropical forest soil microbial communities from Panama - MetaG Plot_4 | ecosystem: Environmental > Terrestrial > Soil > Tropical forest > Bulk soil | place: Panama | collected 2016-02-17
CGGAGTACCGACGGCCGTTCGCCGAACCCGGCGAGGGGCGACGGCCGACGTTGACATGGCCCCGAGAGATCCCCATCGAAGGGGATCCGGCCGACGTGACTGCGATCGCGGCCGCCTACGCAGACTGGCTTTCGACGAGCGATGTGCCCAAGCTGTTCGTGAAGGCCGAGCCAGGTTTGCTCCTCGCCGGCGGCGCGAATCTCGACTTCGCCCGCGGGTTGCCAGCGCAGACCGAGGTGACGGTCGCGGGGCTTCATTTCCTCCAGGAAGATTCGCCGCACGAGATCGGGCAGGCCATCGCCAACTGGATGGGGCGTTGGGCTGACGCGGGCCATTCATTCCGCAAGGGAGCAAACGCAAGTGCGTGAAATGAAGGAGATACGGAAATGAAAAAGTGGGCAAAGGTTGCCATTCCTGTTATCGCCGGCCTGGTTGCTTGTGGTCAACAGGAGTATGGACGAAGCATTTCCATCTGGACCAGGCGGCTCGTCGCCGCAAGCGCTTGTCTCTGGACAGTTCTATAGCATTTTGCATCCGACGGTAGGGACCGCAACCATCTACGAAATGGGAGATGGCACTCGAGTCTTCGCCTTGCGAGCTTCCACACATCAAACGGCCCGGACGTGCACGTTTACATGGTTGCGGCCGACGATGCGAAGGACGTCGCAACGGTAGAAAAAGCCGGCTTTGTTGATCTGGGAGTGATCAAGGGCAATATCGGCGACCAGAACTACACCCTTGGCCGCGATTTGGACCTAACGAAATACCGCGCAGTGTCCATCTGGTGCAAACGATTCAGCGTGAATTTCGGAGCTGCTGCATTAAGGTCGACACAGACGTCGCAAAGTGAACAGCGCGGGCAAAGTCGTAAAGAAATTGAAGAGTGATTCTAGCGGCGATCGATGGCCGATGAACTGGGCGATTTCTGAGACGACTGCATAAATCCAACACGTCCGGATTCTCTGCGACGAGCCTCCTTTCAATGATGTTTGACTTGCTAAACTGTATCCCAAAGCATTCAATGGACACGTAAGGCTAGCCCATGGCAGTCGCTGCTGCTTCCGGAATCAAAGCTCCTCTGGGGCCGCCGCCCGGCCCGAAGGGTAACTTCCTGCTAGGCAATCTTTCCGCCGTCTCACGCGACTGGCTGGGATTTTATTCGCGTTGTGCCAGGGAGTACGGGGACGTTGTAGGCCTGCGTTATATTCACGTCCCAATCTGCTTGATTATCCATCCTCGCGATATCGAATACGTATTGATAACCAATGCTGGCAACTTCACCAAGTCCACAGACTACCGCGCCCTAAAACGCGTCCTTGGGAGGGGTTTGCTGACTAATGAAGGACAGTCATGGCAACATCAGCGCAGCCTGATCCAGCCAGCGTTCCGCCGGGAACATATTTTGTCCTACGCCTCGGTCATGGCTCACGCCACGAGCCAACTGCTGGACTCCTGGAGGGACGGCGAGTCGCGCAATCTGCATGAGGATATGATGGCTCTGACGCTGCAGATCGTCGCGCAGTGCCTGTTTGGGGCCGAAGTCGCCGGCGTCGCTGAATGTGTCGGCAAAGCGATGCAAGTCGTAACGGATAGGTTCGTAGTTGATGCAAGCCAAGCGCTTCTTTTTCCGTTCGACATCCCCGATTTTTTGGCCCCGGCGCGGTGGCGCGCCATCAGAGACTTGGATACGATCATTGAAGGCATCATTCGTCAGCGCCGCGCCTCCCAGCAGCAACACAAAGACTTGCTCAGCACGCTCTTACAGGTTCGTGATTCCTCGGGCCGGCCGATGAGTGATCGGCAGTTGCGCGATGAGGTGATGACCCTATTTCTCGCTGGGCACGAAACTACGGCTATTGCTCTGTCCTGGACCTGCTTGCTGCTCGCTCAATATCCCAGCATTGAGGCTGAGGTCGTCAAAGAACTGAGCACGGTGCTCAGTGACCGTGAGCCAACTGCAGATGATATTCCGCACCTCCGCTACACAGAAATGGCCCTCAAGGAATCGATGCGGCTCTATCCAGCCGTTTGGGGCATCGGGCGGCGGGCCATTGCAGATTGTGATATTGGCGGCTACCGAGTGGCCGCAGGCACGAATATTTTTATCTTTCAGTATCTGACACAGCGCGACCCACGTTTCTTTTCCAATCCGGAGGTATTCGACCCCGAGCGTTGGCGCGAGGACCCCATCCGTGCGGGGAAAATCCCGCGTTTCGCTTATTTCCCTTTTGGTGGAGGTCCGAGAGTCTGCGTCGGCGCCTCTTTCGCCATGCTGGAAGCGACTCTGTTGCTCGCCATGATTGAACGGAGGTTCCGTCTCCGGCTTGTCCCCGGCCGCAGCGTCGAACCAGTCGCTTCGGTAACTTTGCGTCCCAAGGACGGAATCCACCTAACTGTGCATCATCGTCGTTCGGCATCCGTTTAGAGAGTTTGCCGCGCAATCGATGAACACAACTGAGCCCCTATCGCTATGCAATCATGTGTCGTGGTAAGGACGCCGGTTACCCTGCATGACTTACGCCTACCGCATCTTGGTCCGACTCGACGCATATCCTTTGTCGCGTTGCAATCCGTAGCGACGTAACGAGGCCGGCACGAGATCGGGCGCGTACTGTCCCGCGAGCGCTGCCCGATCACGCATCGACGATTCTTGGCGGGTACTCTTGGCAACGGTGAAGGCTGCGTCTATACTCGCGGCCTACGATCTGGCGTTGGCTCAGATTCCAGAAAGGCCGAATGCCGCAGGTTCCAACTCGACGAGCACTGAGCCGCACCACCGGCTTTACTTGAATTGTCTTCTTAGTGGCGCCCGGCGGCCGCCAACCCGTGTTCCGCCAAGCCTGAAGTATCCGTGCTGACCCGTATTGCCAAATTCTTCCAACCTCGATCCCACAGCTCATTCGAGCAGCGGAGGATTCATGGCGGACATCAAGACCGTTCTTGCTGAAAACGAAAAACTATCGAAAGAAGTGTTGCGCGCCAGCGCAGATCAGATCGACCAAGCTCGCCGCTTCCCGCGCGAAAATTGTGATGTGCTGGGCAAGGCAGGCGTGCTCGGCCTGCTGATCCCCACTCAGTACGGCGGAGCCGGCGGCGGGCTCGCCGAGATGTCGCACGTGCTCGACACGCAGGCGCAGAACTGCGCTTCCACAGCGATGGTCACGCTGATGCATTATTGCGCGACGGCAGTAATCGCCGCGAAAGGGAGCGATGCCTTGAAGCAACAATTCCTGCCTGCCTGCGCCCGGGGCGAGAACATCTCCACGCTCGCCTTCAGCGAAGCCGGATCGGGCGGACATTTCTACATGCCGGTCAGCGAAGTGCGCCAGAGCGGCGGCGGCCACAAAACCCTCACCGCGATGAAGAGCTTCGTCACCAGCGCGGGCGAGGCGGACAGCTACGTGGTGTCAGCGCGCAAGGCTGGGGCAGCTGCGCCAACCGAAACGAACCTTTACGTGATTGCGAAGGGCGCGCCGGGCTTTTCGACACAGGGCCGATTTGAGGGGCTCGGCCTGGCGGGAAACGCGAGCGCTCCGATGTCGCTCACCGAGGTCGCTATCGACGACGCGACGCGCCTGGGAGGGGACGGCACCGGATTCCAGAGTATGCTCGAGATCGTGCTACCCCATTTTCAAATCGGCGTGGCCTCGGTTTCTGTGGGGATCGCAAAGGCAGCGCATCAAACGATCGTGGCGCGCATGACCACACGGAAGTATGCACACGCAGGCGGCGCCGCACTGGCATCGATTCCCCGCGTGCAATTTTTGGTGGCGGAAATCACGCTCGCGGTGAATTCCGGCCAGGCTTTTCTGCGGGAAACGATTCGCAAGGCACTCGCGGCAGATCCAGCGGCCCTTTTCGACGTGCTGGGTGTAAAGGTGGCAGCAGCGGACGCCTGCCTCACCGCCGTCTCGCGGGCGATGACACTCGGCGGTGGTTGGGCGTTTGGCAAGCGTGGAGGGCTCGAAAGAATCTTCCGCGACGCACAGGCAGCGGCCGTGATGGCGCCCTCAAGCGACGTGCTGAAGGACTTCATTGGGAAGGCAACTCTGGGCCTGCCGCTCTTCTAGCGGCAGAACTAAAGCTCTGGGAGGGACTATGTCGAGATCATTTGGAGGGCATGTATTGAAGGTAGGTGCGGTCGCATACGACCCGAAGGTCATCACGATCTGGGAAGGTTTCGTTCCCTACTTCGCGAAACGGGGCGCGGAAATCGATTACGTTCTGTATTCGAACTACGATGCACAAGTAGAGGCGAATCTTTCCGGAGAGGTTGACGCTGCCTGGAATTCTCCTCTGGCCTGGGTAAAGAGCCAGATCCTCACCAAAGGGACATGTGTAGCCATAGCCATGCGCGATTCCGACCGCGATCTCACCACCAAGATCGTCGTGCGCTCAAATTCGCAGCTTTCATCACTCGCGGATCTGAAAGGCAAGACGATTGCCGTGGGCGCTTCGGATTCGCCGCAGGCGACGCTGATTCCGCTCAATCTGGTGGCAGAATGCGGTCTCGATCCGTTGCGCGACTGCAAAGTTCTGTATCACAACGTTATGGTCGGAAAGCACGGCGACCATGTCGGTGGCGAGCGCGATGCGGCGAGAGCGCTCGCGTCCGGAGCAGCCGACGCAGCCTGCGTGCTCGACGCCAACTACGGTGTGTTTATCAACGAGGGGACGCTCGATCCGGGCACAACGCGCGTGCTGGCCTCCACGCCGGCATTCGACCACTGCAATTTCACAATACGCGCGAGCCTGCCCGAAGGGCGATGGAAGCCGTTCGTCGATGTTCTTCTCGGAATGTCCTTTCAAGATCCCGAAGTCCGGGCGTTCATGGAGATGGAAGGACTGAAGAAGTGGCTGCCCGCACGCGCGACCGGCTACACCCAGCTGGAGAAGGCGGTCGGGCGATTCAGCTTCTACAGCAAAGCGGCGACATCCGCCGCAACTTAGTGGTCGCGCAGCACCGCTATATATGCCTGACTCCACACCGAAACAAAGAGTCGAGCTCGAAGACCTTTCTCTTCACGAAGGGGCTAGCGTGCTTTTGCGCCGAGCCCTCTCCGGGCTGGCTGCGGGCGATTGGTGCGAAGTGCATGGCGATTCAGCTGAACTCGCGGACCATCTTGCAGCGTGGTGCCGCAAGCAGGGCCTGCGCTGCGAGACACAACAAGGCGTGTCGGGAACGTTTCGCATGGAGTCAGCAGGACCGGTGCCGCTGATCTCGACGTCGCGCACGGAAATCGCCGAAGCCGCCGAGGCCGATTGGGGAATCGCGCCGCGAGGGGCGAGGATCGAGCGGGGAGGGCCAGAGTTCGGCTTTACGCTAAGCCAAAAGCGCGACGTATGGGCGCGCGAGTTGAACTCCATCTATTCGCAGGCCGCGGCGAATCAGTGGTCGGCCGCGCGCGATATTCCGTGGAGCGAGCTTCCGAAGTTGCCGATGGACGTCGAAGCTGCGGTATCTCAAGTGATGACGTTTCTCACCGAAAATGAATTCGCTGCATTGTACGTCCCAGCGCGATTCATTCCGCGGATTCACCCGCACTACCGCGAGGTGGTGGAAGTGCTGGCGATGCAGGTGGTGGACGAAGCGCGGCACGGAGAAGTGTTCACACGACGCGCCGAAGCAGGAGCGGCAGGGCTTGGGACAACGGCGGTAAGCGGGCAGCTGTCGCTCAAAACGCTGCTCGAAGAGCCCGACTTCACGACAGCAACGTTTCTGCTGTGCGTCATGGGCGAGGGCACGTTTCTGACTCTGCTCAAATTTCTCGGCGACCATGCACCCGATCCAGTGACTGCCGTGTTGGCTCGGCTGGCGCACCGCGACGAAGCGCGCCACGTGGCGTTCGGAGTCGAACACATGCGTTACGTATTCGAACGCGAGCCGGAGATACGACTTTCGATGGCATCGGCGGTGGAGCGGCGCAGCCAGATGCTGGCGTCAATTTCAGGATTGAGCCCTTATGTCCATGACGCGCTTGTGGTTTATGCAGGAGGAGGTCTTTCGATCGCACAATTGCGCGCGGGCGCAAGGCATGTGGCGGAGCTCCAGCGCGAGATGGATCGGTCGCGGCGCGAACGGCTGCACTCGCTGGGATTCGAGCCGGGGCTGGCTGCGAACATGTCGGCCTATCACACGAAGAATTTCATGTAAGGCCGCGCTACGCGAAGGTCTACGGCGGTGTCGCGGATAACGACCAACTGGGGCGCAGGCAGTACCCACTACGTGGCGGAGGACCCGTAGTGCGGAAGAAGAATAGAGTCCATATTTTTTCAGGAGGAGAGAGGAATGGCCTGTCAACCAGAGATGCTGAAAAGCGTCCCCCTGTTTTCGCTGTTGGACATGGATGAAATAGAGGTGCTCGCGCAGCAGGTAGAAGCTAAGAACTACGCGCCGCGAGAGCGCGTCTACAAGATCGGAGACAAGGGCGGACAGGCCTACGTGATGCTTTCCGGGAAGGTGCGAGTGACAACGGTCGATGAAGACCAGCAGGAAGTAGTGGTGGACGAGCCGTCAAAGGGCGAATTCTTTGGATTCGCGTCGATGTTGGAACAGACCCCGCACCGAACGACAGCAATCGCATTGGAGGAGTCCTCGTGCCTGGAAGTGTCCCGGGACGATATCGCCACTCTGCTGGAGCGGAAACCGCACGCGGGAATGGACTTACTAACAACCTTGGGGCGACAATTTCATGCCTCACAAGAGCTCGTGCGTACGCGTGCCAATCGCAGTCCGAACGAAATCATCGAGGAGAAAGCCACACTGGGCGAACGGGTCGCGGACATAGTGGCGGGCTTCGGAGGTTCGTGGACGTTTATCATTCTGTTTGCCCTTTTGATCGCCGCGTACTCGATGACAAACGTCATCCTCCAGGACAAGGCCTGGGATCCATATCCGTTTATCTTGCTGAACCTATTCCTATCTCTTTTGGCTGCCATTCAGGCGCCCGTGATCATGATGAGCCAGAACCGGCAAGACACGAAGGATCGTTTGAGGGGTGAGTTGGATTTCCAAGTCAATCGGCGGGCGGCATCCGATATTCAGGGCTTGGCGCGTAAACTCAATATGCTGGATGAAAAAATTGATGACGTGGGGGAATTGCTCCGACAAGAGTTAACTAGGCACCGGTAGCATCAACCCGCAGTCGGCGAGGAGAACTTCTTCCTGTTCGGCAAGACGGTGCAGCAGGTCGAGGAGACCTCGCCGGCTGGCTACCGGCCGAGCGGGGCCATCGACCTGATCAAGGGCTTCTCTCCCACGGTGACCGAAGCCTCTTCCGCCCGCTCACAGACAACCTGCTGAACTCCGACCCTTTTATGGTAGGCGCCGCTTTCCGCGAGCCAAGTCTGGTGCATTCGGCAACAGTGGGCGCGGACGTCCCTCCTCAACGTCGCGCGCTGCGGGTACTTTGCATCGGACCGCGCGATCCGCGAGTAGAGCGAGGACATCTGGAACGTGACGCCACTCGCCCTGAAGACGTTCGGAGCTTGAGCCGCCCGACGGGTGTTCGTTCCTGACACTGTCTGAGCCCAGGACCGCGTTTGCCCGCTAAAGCCATCGCACCCCGTACACGCCTCCCCACTTGCCCATCGTTAACATTCGTTGAATTTGCCAAGGTTCAAACAGCGCGCTGGAAGTTGCTTGGTCGAAGGCGAGCAGCATTGCTTGGTTGGCAAAAACGTTCCTGCTAGTGGCTCTTCGCAAGGTGCCTCCTGCCACTGACCAGACGTCTGCAGCTTGATAGCTACAACGAGCACGTAAACAAGACGGCGACCCATTCGAATCGTCACGTAAATGCAAGTATGACGGCTCGACGATGTGATGTAGACTCACGGCAATAGAAGAGCCACTGAAGATTTACAGGCTTGTGCATCGAAGCGTTACAAAAATACCTGGTACGGGGCATCAAGGTAGCAATCTCGAAGAGACTCGGTTTGATGCAAGGAGGCGCTCCATGAGCAGATTCGTGCCTTTGCCTCGCTTCCTGGAGCTCATTTTCGTTAGCGTCATAGGAACAGCAATCTTCGTCGCGGGGAGAGTGCATGCCGTATCTGCTGAGGAACAACCCGGGGGCTCCTCTGGCCAGGCGTTGTCGTCCGTTGGTCTTTCCGCGCTCCGAGCCATTTCTGACTCTGCGCGCAATCAGGCTCTTCGATGGCCAGACTTTGCGCTGTACAAGACTGACTTCGACAAATTCTATGCGAGCAACGGTTATTCGCTGCGGTGGGTTCAGAACGGCCACGTGCGCCCACAAGGGCTTTCTGTTATCGAGGTCTTGAAAAATGCCAACAGCAAGGGACTCGAGCCCGAGGACTACGACGCGTCGCGCTGGGCCAGCCGACTCGCGAAGTTGAGACTGAGTCCTTCCGAACAGGACCTAGTTTCGTTCGACACCGCCCTAACGGTCTCGATCATGCGGTACATCCGCGCGGTCCACGCTGGCCGGGTCAATCCAAACGAGTTCAATTTTCAGCTTGCTTTGACGGGTCGTGAGTTGAATCTATCGGACTTCCTTCAAACCAATGTCCTGAACGCCAGCGATCCCGCTGCCGAAATCGAGAAAACCGAGCCTCAGTTCCCCGGCTACAGGAAGCTGCTCGCCCTTTTGCCGGTATACGAAGGATATGCGGAGAAAGTCGGTAGCGAGAAGCTGCCGCCAACGACGAAGACCGTGTTGCCCGGTCAGCCTTACGCGGGTGTGGCGCGCCTCGGTCGTTTCCTTCAATTGATCGGCGATATTCCCGCCAGCATACAATTGGATCCGAATGCGACGATTTACGAAGGTGCGCTCGTGGATGGCCTGAAGCATTACCAGAGCAGACACGGCGAAAGCCCTACCGGCAAGCTCGATGCCCGAACCATCGACGAACTCAATACACCCGCGCCCGCCCGCATTCGCCAGATTAAGCTCACCTTGGAACGATGGCGCTGGCTACCTCATTCGTTCTCGCAGCCTCCCGTGGTCGTGAATCTGCCGGAATATCGCCTGCGGGTGATGAATGCCGATGGCACGGTCGCCTTCTACAAAAACGTCATCATTGGAAAGGCCTATGGCCACAAATCGCCAGTCTTTCAGAAGGATATCCAATACATAATCTTCCGACCCTACTGGGACGTGCCTCTCAGCATTCAGCGTGGCGAAATCGTTCCGCATATCGAAAAGGATCCTGAATACATCTCCAAACACAATTTTCAGGTAGTCACTCCCCAAGGCGTGGTTGAGACGGAAGATCAAGTTAGTCCCGAAACTCTGGAGGGGATTAAGTCAGGGCGCCTGATGGTGCGGCAGAAGCCCGGGCCAACGAACTCTCTTGGTCTGGTAAAGATCATCTTTCCGAATCCTGATAATGTGTACCTACACGGCACCGACGTTCCCGGATTGTTCGGGCAGGACATTCGCGATTTCAGTCACGGATGCATTCGCGTGGAGAACCCGGCCGACCTCGCTGCTTGGCTACTTCGCAACAATCCTGGGTGGAACCTGGAACGTGTGAAGGCGTCAATGGACGGCGCCACGAACGACATGCGAGTCGATCTCACCACGCGCATCCCTGTCCTGATCGTGTATGGCACCGCCGCTGTGAACGAGGAAAATCAAATCCGATTCTTCGACGATATTTATGGCTACGATGCAGCGCTCGACAAAGCGCTCGCCGCCGGATACCCCTGGTAGCTGCTGATAGATTCCCTTTGGTGACCATAGGGTAGCGTGTTTCAGATGTGACGCTGGTCAGGCCAGCAAAGCACACTTATAATTCTGATGGAGCGTATCAAGGCAACTGAGGTTCGCCGCCATCAACTCTCTAATCCGTTTGGTTCTTTCAGGCGTTGGCGTCATTTTGTTTTCTGCGCCGCTCGGTCATAGCGCAGCGTCGCCCGTCCCTTCGACGCCCGAATATCGGCTGCGCTTCTATCACACGCATACGCGCGAGCGGATTGACATCGTTTACCGCCGCGGTGACGCATATATCCCCGAGGCTCTGGACCAGCTCGATCATTATCTGCGCGACCACCGCACGGGCGATGTGCGACACTTCGATCCCCGCCTCTTCGACCTTCTTTATGATCTGACGTCCTCCCTTCAGGATTCCGGCGGCGAGATCGATGTTATCTGCGGGTACCGCACCGCTTGGAGCAACGAGTTTCTGCGCTCACGTAGCGCGCATACGGGTGTCGCCCTCCACAGCCTGCACATGCAGGCCGAGGCCATCGATATTCGCTTGCCAGGTATCCCAACATCGGAAGTACGGGATGCGGCCCTACGCTTGCATCGTGGCGGAGTTGGCTACTATCGCAATTCAGACTTCGTCCATGTC
>Ga0126371_10006622_pt1 | contig 10317 bp, 5 predicted proteins | sample PanSoiMetaPlot_4_FD_110145 | JGI IMG/M metagenome (GOLD analysis project Ga0126371, IMG submission 110145) | Tropical forest soil microbial communities from Panama - MetaG Plot_4 | ecosystem: Environmental > Terrestrial > Soil > Tropical forest > Bulk soil | place: Panama | collected 2016-02-17
AATTCTACTGCGTGGAAGGGAGAAAAGTCTCCCTGTCAGCGAGCCAACAGAAAACGTCCCGCGCACCTGGCATATGACAGGCGCGGACTGTGCGCAGCGCAACAGTCGAAAAGTCCATACCCGCCAAAACAGTGTGCGGGTCCTTTAAGAAAATTGACGCAGTTTTTCTGGCGATGCCACGTCTTGCGGAGCAACTTCGTCCCAGATCTTGGTGGCATGTGTTTCGCGCAAGAGTAAGCTGCCCACCACGAAAGTCACGAGCGCGACAGCGATCGGATAGTACAATCCCGCATAAATATTCCCTGTCGCCGCGCATATTATCAGTCCAATCAAGGGCAGCAATCCGCCAAAGACGCCGTTACCAATGTGGTACGGAAGGGACAACGAAGTGTAGCGGACCTTCGCCGGAAATGCTTCCACCAGATACGCAGCGATCGGGCCGTACACCATGCAGACGTAAATCACCTGAATAAAGACCAGCAGGATCAACATGCCTTGCGCCGGACTAGGCGCTTCCTTCGCTGGCACCAGCGCTCCGTTCGCATCGGTGGTCAAGGGTGTCAAGCTGATAGCGCCGGTAACCTTGCTCTTCGTCGACTGCACCGTGACTACATCGTTTCCAGCCGCTCGCTGCATCGCATGATAGATCGGTATGTACGTCAACGCGGCGATCAGACACCCTGCCATCATCAGCTTCTTGCGCCCGATCCTGTCCGATAGCGCCCCGAAAACCGTGAAAAATGGCATGCCGAGCGCCAACGCGATGGCAATGATGATGTTCGAAGTTCGCGGATTCACTTTCAGAATGGTCTGCAAGTAGAAGAGCGCATAAAACTGCCCCGTGTACCAAACTACACCCTGTCCCGCTGTGGCCCCGAACAGAGAGATCAGAACCTGCTTCAAGTTAGGCCACTGCCTGAACGCATCCGTCAGTGGCCGGATCGATGCCTTGCCCGAGCTCTTGATCGCGGAGAAAATCGGAGATTCTCGCAACTTCAGCCGAATGTAGAGCGAGATCGCCACCAGCACGAGCGAGAGGAGGAACGGAATTCTCCAGCCCCACGCGCTGAAATCCTCTTTGCTCATCGAGGACTGCGTGGCCAGAATGACCAACAGGGAAATAAAGAGCCCCAGCGTGGCCGTAATTTGGATGAAGCTGGTATAGAAACCCCGTCGATTGTCGGGCGAATGCTCGCCAACATAGACAGCGGCCCCTCCATACTCGCCGCCAAGAGCCAATCCTTGCAGCACGCGGATCAGGATCAACGCGATGGGAGCGAACCATCCCGCGGTGGCATACGTCGGCATCAGTCCGATCACCGCTGTGGAAAGCCCCATAATCGAGAGTGTGACCAGGAAGGCATACTTTCTTCCAATCAGGTCTCCAATGCGTCCAAAGAAGATTGCGCCGAACGGCCGTACCACGAACCCCACGGCAAAGGTTGCCAGATACGCAATGTAGGCGAAGGTCGCATTCCCCGGCGGATAGAACTTCAGTGACAGCACCGCCGCCAGGCTGCCGAAAATATAGAAGTCGTACCACTCGATCATCGTTCCCACAGACGATGCGGTGATCACCAGCGGCAAACTATATGGCCGCTCTGCCGTGGTTCCGCTATTTGCTGATGCTGTGCCCATGTGACCTCGCGCCTTGCGGTCCGGACGAATCCGGTCGGATTCTACGCACACATCCGCATCGCCCCAGGTAGGCAATTTGGAAGCGGTGATTATGCGCCACTTTTCCGAACGCGTAAATAAGGAAAACCATCGTCGCTACCGTCGTCCGCGGTCAAAACGTCGCCAATCGTTGTAACAATCCATTAATAATTCGGCGGCAATGTCTTCACTCGCGAACGCTCAGATTCTGAAATCCTGGCGACTCGGTCGCGTAAACCCCGGTGTGATTGGTGTCACAACCTGCTGTGACCCATGTACGGGACGCCTGCGCCCCCAGCCTTCATTCTGTATGTAACGGCTGGCGTTAGCTGGCTGTACCGGGGTTAGTCCTCCTAAAAGCTGGCCCGGCAACACTCGCTAAAGGGATGCTCATGAAGCGCAAATTCAAGACCATGGACGCGAATGAGGCCGTCGCCCACGTTGCGTATCGCCTGAACGAGGTCATTGCTATCTATCCCATCACCCCGTCTTCCCCAATGGGCGAATGGGCCGATCAATGGGCTTCCGAGAACGTCCCGAACATCTGGGGAACGATCCCGCACGTTGCCGAAATGCAGAGTGAGGGCGGGGCGGCTGGGGCGGTCCATGGAGCACTGCAGACCGGAGCTCTGGCCACCACATTCACTGCCTCCCAAGGTCTGCTGTTGATGATCCCGAACATGAACAAGATTGCCGGTGAACTGACGCCGGCGACCTTTCACGTAACGGCCAGGACGCTGGCCACGCACGCGCTTTCAATCTTCGGCGATCACAGTGACGTTATGTTCTGCCGTGCCACCGGATGGGCCATGCTCTGCTCGAACTCTGTTCAGGAAGCAATGGATCTAGCCCTGATCGCTCATGCTGCATCCCTCGAGTCGCGCATCCCCTTCCTGCACTTTTTCGACGGATTCCGCACCTCCCACGAAGTCAACAAGATCGAAATGTTGACCGAAGACGACATGCGGGCCCTGATCAACATGGATCGGGTGTTCGAGCATCGCCGGCGCGCGCTCTCGCCCGATCATCCAGTCATTCGCGGAACCGCCCAGAATCCCGACGTCTTCTTCCAGATTCGCGAGACCGCCAATGCCTTCTACGACTCCTGCCCCGAGAAGGTCCAGGCTGTCATGAACAAATTCGCGGAAGTCGTCGGACGCCAGTACAAGTTGTTCGACTACGCTGGAGCGCCGGATGCCGAACGCGTCATCGTGATGATGGGATCGGGCGCGGAAGCAGCCGAGGAAGCTGTGGCCGCTCTGAATGCTAGTGGAGAGAAAGTCGGGCTCATCAAAGTCCGCCTTTATCGGCCTTTCTCCGTAAAGCATTTCTGTGAAGCCTTGCCCGCGACTGTCCGCTCGATCGCTGTGCTCGATCGCACCAAGGAGGCCGGCGCTGCAGGCGAACCGCTTTATCTGGACATTGTGAATGGAATCCAGGAAGGCCACCGGCAGAAATATGGTTCCTTCAAGACGATTCCCGTCGTGATTGGCGGCCGTTACGGACTGTCGTCCAAAGAGTTCACGCCCGCCATGGTCAAAGCTTGTTACGACAACCTGGCCAAGACCAACCCTAAAGAGCATTTCACGATCGGGATTCGGGACGACCTGAACCACACCAGTCTTGACAACAATCCCGACTTCTCTACCGAACCTGACAGCGTCGTGCGTGCGCTGTTCTACGGGCTGGGCGCAGACGGAACCGTCGGGGCCAACAAGAATTCCATCAAGATCATCGGCGAGAATACCGACAACTACGCGCAAGGCTACTTCGTCTACGACTCCAAAAAATCCGGTGCGATGACAGTCTCTCATCTTCGTTTCGGACCCAAGCCGATCCACTCGACGTATCTCGTCTCGAAAGCTAACTTCGTCGCCTGCCACCAATGGATCTTCCTTGAGCGCTACGACATGCTGAGCGCGCTGGTCCCCGGCGGCACGTTCCTGTTGAACAGTCCTTACAGCAAAGACGAAGTTTGGGATCATCTCCCGCGCACCGTTCAACAGCAGCTGATCGCAAAGAAAGCCAAATTGTTCGTTATCGATGCGTACGAAGTTGCGCGCGAAACCGGCATGGGCAGCCGCATGAACACCATCCTCCAAGTCTGCTTCTTCGCCATCTCCAAGGTTCTGCCCCGCGAAGAAGCGATCGAGGCCATTCGCAAATCGATCCGCGACACCTACGGTCGCAAGGGTGAAGAAATCGTCCAGAAAAACATGAAGGCTGTGGACGAGACACTGTCGCATCTGTTCGAAGTGAAAATCCCAGACTCTGTTTCCAGCGCCATCGAGATGCCGCCCGCCTTTTCCGACGAAGCACCGGCCTTCGAACGCGATGTCCTCGCCGCGATCTACGAAGGACGCGGCGACGAGTTGCCCGTCAGCGCCTTCCCCTGCGACGGTACCTTCCCCACCGGCACCGCCAAGTGGGAGAAGCGCAACCTTGCTCTCGAAATTCCAGTCTGGGACACCAAAACCTGCATCCAGTGCGGCAAGTGCGCAATGGTCTGCCCGCATGCGGTGATACGGATCAAGGTCTACGATTCGCGGGAACTGGAGGCCGCGCCCGCAACCTTCAAGTCCACGGAAGTTCGCGATAAGGAATGGGCCAGTATGAAGTACAGCATCCAGGTGGCGCCGGAAGACTGCACTGGATGCGGCATCTGCGTCGAGATCTGTCCCGCCAAGAACAAAACGGAAACGCGGCTGAAGGCTCTCAACATGGAATCACAGCCTCCACTGCGAGTGCCCGAGCGCGACAACTGGAACTTCTTCCTGAACATTCCTGAACTGGATCGCCGCAAGATCAAGCCAACCACGATTCGCCAGCAACAGGTACAGGAGCCTTTGTTCGAATTCTCCGGAGCTTGCTCCGGCTGCGGTGAAACACCGTACCTCAAACTGCTCTCGCAATTGTTTGGCGACCGCGCACTCATCGCCAACGCAACTGGCTGTTCCTCGATCTACGGCGGCAATCTACCCACCACACCCTGGTCGAAGAACGCCGACGGACGCGGTCCGGCTTGGGCTAACTCTCTGTTCGAAGACAACGCAGAATTTGGGCTGGGCTTCCGGCTCTCGATCGACAAGCAAACCGAGTTCGCCCGTGAACTGGTTCTTCGAGTCGGCGGTTATATCGGCGATGAACTCGCTGCCGCCATTCTCTCCGCGCCTCAGAAAGATGAGGCCGATATCTACGAGCAGCGCCAGCGCGTAAGTCTCCTGAAAGAAAAGCTCCAAGGCATCGACTCCATCCAGGCGAAACAACTTCTCGCCATCGCCGACCTCCTCGTGAAAAAGAGTGTCTGGATCGTGGGCGGCGACGGATGGGCCTACGACATCGGCTACGGCGGACTCGATCATGTCATCGCCAGCGGCAAAAACGTAAATCTGTTAGTCCTCGATACCGAGGTTTACTCCAACACCGGCGGACAGGCTTCCAAATCCACGCCCAGAGCGGCCGTTGCCAAGTTCGCTGCAGGCGGCAAGCCCGGCCCCAAGAAAGACCTCGGCCTGATTGCGATGAGCTACGGGACCGTCTATGTGGCCAGCGTGGCGATGGGTGCAAAAGACGAGCACACCTTGAAAGCGTTCCTGGAAGCTGAAGCTTACGAAGGCCCCAGCATCATCATTGCCTACTCACACTGCATTGCGCACGGTATCAACATGACCACCGGCATGGCGAATCAGAAAGCCGCTGTCGACAGCGGCCAGTGGCTGCTCTACCGCTACAACCCGGAACGCGCGGCCACGGGAGAGAATCCGCTGATTCTCGACTCCCGTACTCCCACTCGTCGCGTGCAGGACTTCATGCTCATGGAAACGCGCTTCAAGATGCTTACCAAGAGCAAGCCAGAAGACGCGAAGAAGCTTTGGCTAGAGGCGCAGCAGGACGTTGAGGCTCGCTTCCGACTGTATGAGTACCTCTCGAAGCGGAAGACAGCACCAGAACCAAGGGCTGCGGATTGAACTCGACGCGCTTGGCCCGAACCAACGACTCGAATCAATCGGCAAGAGCCTAGAAAGTCAGGGGAAGACGATGGTTGATCTAACGACGTACTACATGGGACTCAAGCTGCGCACGCCGCTGGTGGCTTCGGCATCGCCGTTGTCGCAGGAAATCAGCGGCATCCGCCGACTCGAAGATGTGGGAGCCTCCGCGGTCGTGCTCTATTCGTTATTCGAAGAACAGTTGCGGCAGGAGTCGTTGGAACTCGACTACCACCTCTCCGCTGGCACTGAAAGCTTTGCCGAATCGGTCAGCTATTTTCCCCAAGCCAGCGAGTACCGGCTTGGTCCCGAGGGATATCTCGAGCATATCCGCAAGGCTCGCCAGGCGGTTGGTATTCCGATCATTGCCAGCTTGAACGGAGCAACTCGCGGCGGCTGGGAAGAATACGCCAAGGAAATCGAAGGCGCGGGCGCCGATGCGCTTGAGTGCAACATCTATTCGATCCCCACCGATCCAGAGGTCACCGGCGCCGAGATCGAGCAGTCCTACATCGACATTCTCAAATTCGTAAAGAAGGCGATCTCAATTCCTGTTGCGGTGAAGATCAGTCCATTCTTCAGCAATCTCGCCAACATCGCCAAACGCTTCGATCTGGTCGGAGTCAACGGGCTTGTGCTATTCAATCGCTTTTATCAGCCAGACATTGATCTCGAAGAGCTCGAGATCCGGCCGAACGTTCTATTAAGCACACCGCAGGCGCTGCGCTTGCCACTGACCTGGATCGGCATCCTCTATGGTCGTGTGCAAGCAAGCCTCGCTGGCACCAGCGGCGTGCATGAAGCGACCGATGTCATCAAGCTGCTCATGGCCGGCGCCAACGTTACGATGATGTGCTCTGCCCTATTGCGAAACGGAGTCAGCCATCTGCAACACGTGGAGAAGGGCATCATCGAATGGATGCAGAACCACGAATATGAGTCGGTCCAGCAAATGCAAGGCAGCATGAGCCAGCTGCGCTGCCCGGATCCGACTGCCTTCGAGCGAGCGCAGTACATGCGGGCCGTGAAGGGCCTGGAACATGTATTGGTCAGATCCTAGGCCTTGAAGGACACGATCAAGCTACCTGCTCTGGCCGACAGCTTCGGCAGTGGGCTTGCCCTTCCAGAATCGCGTGTAGTTCTCAAGCGAGCTGAATGTTCGCGTCTGCATGCGATCGATATAGAGATTGCCCTGCAGATGATCGATCTCGTGCTGCAGAATTCTGGCGTGCCATCCCGCGGCCTGAATCAACCGCGGATTCCCTGTCGCATCCAGGCACTCGACCTTTACCGCGTACGCACGACGCACAACCCCGGTATAGCCCGGCAGGCTTAAGCATCCTTCGTAAAACTCGCGCGTCTCCTCCGATTGCCAGACCAATCTGGGGTTGATCAGCACCTGGAATGGTATGGGCTTCCTTGCTCTCGCCGCGAGTTGTTCTTCGGAGATGTCGTGATGGTATTGCTCCCGATCCTCCACGACCGCCAGTTGCAGCGGCTGGCCAATCTGCGGCGCCGCCAACCCCACACCCGGCGCGGCGCGCATGGTATCGCGCATCTTTTCAATGAGGCTTTGAATCGCGGAGCTTCGAATTTCGTCCACCGATAACTCGCGCGCCGTCTGGCGAAGCACTGGATCGCCGACCTCCACTATGGACAGAGGCGCTGGCTCTGAAGCTGCGCTCTTCCCATCTTTTTCGGGAGCCTGCGCTCCTGTCTTGGCCTCCTTCGCCCGGCGCTCGATCTCCTCTTCGCCGTACATCGTGCCGCGGCAGTCCTTGGCACCGCATTGGCACACCGCTTCGTCGTCATCGTCACCGTCGTAAAGGTTGTAATCGTAGGTCAACTCTTCCCCGGCGGCGATGTCGCGTGTCGCAATGATCCAAATGTGCTCGCCGAACTCGTCGGTCTCGCAGTTCGGATCACAGCAATGGTTGATGAAAGCCGCGACGTTGTCCCCATCCACCACGTATTCCCCCTCTCCGATACAGAACAGATAGGTGTTCGGCCGGTTGGAGTACAGGTCGTCAGCTTCTTGTTTCGAGAGGCGGGTTCCGGTGTATTCGACGATGTGCGTTCCTTCCTTGATGGGAACCGTCGTATAGCAACCACAGCCGTGAATGCCTGACTTCCGTATGAGCAACTGCGTGGGATCAGTCGAATTCATGCACTCTTCCTGTAAGAGGTAAACCAGATTAGCATGTGCCGTCGCCCGGTTCGTCGCCGGTTAATCTCTTGTCTCTATCCGGCGACGAAGACACTCATCCCGCAACCTTCAACTTGTTAAATTTTCGCCATAGTTGCAGTAAGATGAATCACCTTGGCCGTAACCGAGGATCACATGCGACCCCACAAATCCGATCGCGCGTTCACTCGCAGATTTTTTCTGGAGGGCTCTGTCGTCGCTTCCGCAGCGATGGCATTTGGCGTCGGGACCGAACCGATGCTGGCTTGGGCGGGAAGGCCGAAGCCACGTCCCGGATCGATCCTCTTGAATTCCAACGAGAATCCGCTTGGCCCTTGCGACGAAGCCAAGCAGGCGGCGCTGTCGATGGTTCCCCAGGGTGGCCGCTATCAGACCGAGCTCACGGATAAGTTCGAGCAGACGTTCGCGCGGATGGAAGGCCTGAAACCGGAATACGTTCGCTCTTTCGCCGGATCGAGCGTGCCCCTGCAAGGTTCCGTTCGGGCATTCACGAGTCCGACCCGCAGCTACGTCGCCGCCGACCCTGGATACGAAGCCGGAATATTCGCCGCTCAAAACCTCGGTGCCCGCGTTGTGAATGTGAAGCTGACGGAGACCTACGCCCACGACGTGAAAGGCATGCTGGCTGCGGCACCCGATGCCGGACTTTTCTATATCTGTGTACCGAACAATCCAACGGGCACGATCACATCGCACTCCGACATCGAATATTTGGTCGAGAAAAAGCCGAAAGACGCGATCGTCGTGGTGGATGAGGCCTATATCCATTTCTCGGATGCAACCTCGGCGATCGATCTGGTGAAAGCTGATAAGGATGTGCTTGTCCTGAGGACGTTCTCGAAGCTTTACGGGATGGCGGGCTTGCGTTGCGGATTGGGGATTGGGCGTCCAGATCTGCTCGAAAGACTCGATCACTCAGCCGGGTGGAACTTCATGCCCGTTACCGCGGTGGCCGCCGCGACGGCGAGCCTCAACCACACCACCTTGGTGCCGGATCGCAAAAAGATTAACGCGGATATTCGCAGCAAGACCTTCGAATGGCTCGACCGGAACGGTTACGCCTACATTCCCTCGCAAACGAACTGCTTTCTGGTCGACGGCAAGCGCCCCGGAAAGGAAACCATCGACGCGATGTCACGTCAGAACGTGGCCATCGGACGAGTGTGGCCCGTCATGCCAAGTTGGGTGCGCATCACGGTGGGAACGCAGGCAGAGATGGAGCAATTTCAAGCCGCGTTTCAGAAGGTAATGAGTGGGCGTACAACGGCGGGATACAGGCCCGCCCGCGTCGCAAAACACCGATCGGACGTTTTTCTTACGTAGGTTTCGCCTCAAGCAAAACCGGCTGGATTGCTTTTCAGGCCAACTCCGCAGCCGTTAAGCGTCAATACGCCGCCATCTCACCGCGTCGAGAACTTGAAGATCGTTGTCGTGTGATATTTCTGTCCCGGCTTCAACTCCGTCGACGGGAAGTTGGCATGATTGGGCGAGTCCGGGAAGTGCTGGGTCTCGAGGCAAAATCCATAGCGCAGGTTGTAGACCTTGCCGCCTTTGCCCGTGATGCTGCCGTCAAGAAAATTGCCTGAATAGAATTGCACTCCCGGCTCCGTGGTCAGCTCTTGCAAGTCGCGTCCGCTGTTCGACTCGTATGCCTCCACAGCTAGTCGCGGAGTAGTTGTAATGCCGCCGTTCAGCACCCAGTTGTGGTCGTACCCTTTGCCAAATTTAATTTGCGGATCATCGCTATTAATGCGGGCACCGATGGCAGTAGCCTTGGTGAAATCAAAGGGCGTGTCTTTCACCGCCTTCAGCTCACCCGTCGGGATGAGGGTCTGATCCACCGGAGTGAACCGATCGGCGTGGATCATCAGTTGATGTCCGAGGATGTCACCGTTCCCCTGCCCGGCTAGATTGAAGTAGGAGTGGTTCGTGAGATTGACCACGGTGTCTTTATCCGTGGTCGCCGTGTAATCGATGTGGACTTCGTTCTCGCCGGTGAGCGTATAGACAACCTTCACCGAGAGATTTCCGGGAAACCCCTCTTCGCCATCATTGCTCGTGTAGGTGAGTTCCAGCGCCTGGCCTTTGCTTCCGGAAACATCCTTGGCCGTCCACAGCCGCTTGTTGAAGCCGGTGGTACCGCCGTGCAGCGTGTTGTCTCCGTCGTTCTTCGGAAGGTTGCAGGTCTTTCCGCCGAGCTTGAATTGGCCATGCGCGATGCGGTTCCCGTAGCGGCCGATGAGCGCGCCGAAGAACGCCTTGTTGGTCAGGTATCCGTCGATCGAGTCATAACCGAGCACGACGTCGTCGAACTTTCCGTTCCGGTCGGGAGCCTTCAGCGACACGATAATTCCGCCGAAATTCGTGATGGCGACCTCCATCCCCTTCTTGTTCGTCAGGGTGTACAGGTCGACCGCTCGTCCGTCTTCCGTCTTGCCGAATGAGCTTTTCTTCATGGACGATTTC
>Ga0126371_10006623_pt1 | contig 10317 bp, 7 predicted proteins | sample PanSoiMetaPlot_4_FD_110145 | JGI IMG/M metagenome (GOLD analysis project Ga0126371, IMG submission 110145) | Tropical forest soil microbial communities from Panama - MetaG Plot_4 | ecosystem: Environmental > Terrestrial > Soil > Tropical forest > Bulk soil | place: Panama | collected 2016-02-17
AGAAGGGTTTCATGCTCTTCGCGCTCCTTCTGGTCCTGCTTGCGCAGCCGGATCACTTCGCGAAGGACCTTAACATCGAAGCCGTTGCCCTTGGCTTCAAGATAGATTTCCTTCCTCGCTTCGCTAAGCTCCTTGATTTCTTCCTCGACCTGCTCGATGCGCTCGACAATCGTCCGCAATTGATCACCTGCAACCTCACCCGATTTGCTCATGATTCACTCCTGATCAATTTGAACGTCGCGAAATTCAATTATTTGCCTGACTGCATCAATGCGAGCCGCCGAATCTGGTAAGCAACGAGTTAATAGCTGTCGCTAAGCACCGTCGCGGCATTCCAAATTCACGCCTGATTTCCGCGATATTTCGCATAGTGTCCAGAAAGACACTGTGTGGCGTCGTCTTTGGAAAGACATTTTCCTGCCATTTTTGAGTCTGTTTGATAACTGAATATGCACATCCTGCGGCGGGGGGTTCGGCGTCGGATCCGGTAATGTTCCGAGGGGATGTCTAGCGTACCGGGGTGGAAACATTGCCGGGCTTGTCGCCGGCTCCCGCTGCGAGATGCCCGAACAAAGTGGCGAATTTCAGCGCTACAACGCCTGCAGAGACGCCTGGGACCAGCAAGACCACTTTTGGTCGGCTAGCCAGATATCATCGAGAAAACACCGGTCTTTAAATCGCCGGAGGGCGTTGTAGGCTTGCTCCGCCTCCCCTTCTCCCGGAAGCGCGCCGTCTCTCTTTGCTCTCCTCCATGCGGGCGAGACGCCGGCGCTCCCGGACAGGCAAGAGATACAAGACCGCAGGCTTAACGAGGAGATTCCACATGTCTCACCGATTCTGGATCGGCGCAGCGCTGGCAGCCGCGCTGGTCGTGTTCGTTCAGGGCGCGAAGGCGGACGACGATGCCAAGTATCCTGGCAAGTATCCCAATTGGGAGGGGCTATGGAAGCGCGGCAGCCCAGTGGGTGTCTGGGATCCCACCAAGCCGCCCGGTCTCGGCCAGCAACCGCCCCTGACGCCGGAATACCAGAAGGTGTTCGAGGCGAACCTGGCCAAGGGCAAGGCCGGCGTCATGTTCGACATCAAGGGCACCTGTGGGCCGGTTGGCATGCCGCGAGTGATGATTCTCTACGAACCGATGGAAATCGTGATCAGGCCCAAAACAACCTACATGCTGCTGGAGTCCATGAGTCCGATCCGGCGCATCTATACGGACGGACGGGAATGGCCCAAAGAAACCGATCCGCAGTTCAACGGTTATTCGATCGGTACATGGCTCGACACTGACGGCGACAGCATTTACGACACGCTTGAGGTCGAAACGCGCAACCTGCGCGGCCCGCGCCTGTTCGATTCCACAGGCATTCCGCTTCACCCGGATAATGAGACCGTGGTGAAGGAGAAGCTCTATCTCGACAAGAACGATCCCGATATCCTTCGCAACGAGATCACCACCTACGATCATGCATTGACGCACCCGTGGACAGTGTCGCGGTTTTATCGACGCGAGCATAACCCGATCTACGAGGAATATCCCTGCACCGAGGATAATCGCTGGGTGACGATCGGCGGCGAACTCTATCTCGCGGACGGAGAGGGGTACCTGATGCCGATCCAAAAGGGCCAGGCCGCGCCCGACCCAAAATATCTGCAAAAATATTTTCAGCCGAAGAAGTGATCCTCGCGTCTCCGGTTCGCACGCAAGGGGGGCCCCGGCGCCCTGCAAGCTTAGGCTTCTTCGAGAAGCCTAAGAGCGAACTCCGGTCCGTCGGTCGAATGACGGCACGGCCGGCCTGCTGCTGATACCCATTCAGCACCGGAGCGCCGCTACGCACATCAGAGGTCTGGCCCCGCACCGTCGCGTTTCGTCTCGCCACATTGCAGAGCTTCGCTCTGATGTCAGGTGTCGTGCGTTTAGCCATGCGTTAACTCTGTTTCCAGCCGGCGAGGAACGCGACAAAATTGTCCGGCGTTAGAAAGTGCGCGGCTCCCGCACCAACCGCGCGAACCCCGACCCTGCTGGTCTGTACCACGGGGCCGGGGTTCTTAGATTCGCAGGCTACGCCCGCCTAGGAATTGCAGGCGCGGGACAAAAGATGATCCCGATGTTCGTCACGCTGCCGATCGGACAGCGCGCAGATTGTCCGCCGAGGACTTGCCGGTCTTTTGACTGACGACAACGTCGAAAGAGACCTTCTGCCCTTCGTTGAGGCCTTGCATCCCGGCGCGTTCGACAGCGCTGATATGCACGAAGACATCCTTGTCGCCGTTATCTGGCTGGATGAATCCGTAGCCCTTTTGGCCGTTGAACCATTTCACGGTTCCTTGCGTCATTTAACTCTTCTTTCTCAGGTAGATATGTAGTGAGGCCGCGCGCCAACGCGGCCGGTTTCGTTCGAGATTTGGAGGAAAGTCGTCAGTCCGACGCCGCGTGCGCGGCGAGGCCAAGTCGTTCGGCCGAAGCTCGATTGCCGCAATATGGTGCATCACGCATTGGGCTGCAAGGCTCGCCGCCAATTCGGCGGCCGACGGGCGCTCGCTCGAAATGGACATCTACTCGGCCGGCCGCGTTCCCCAGGGCCTTCTCGTGGCAGCCTCGGATGCTGGCTCGCTTCTTCGGCGTATCAGTCCTGCCAATCGGTATAATCGATAAGACTGATTTGACCATAATGGATTAACAGTCTTATCAATCATGTCGGCGATCGCGAAGCTGATGCCTCGCACTCGAACAAAGCATTTTCTGCGAAGTCGTGCCAAGCAGGGACCGTGACCGATGACTCGCGACGATTCGAGCTCCAAACAGAACGTCTCCGAAATGCGGGAGCCTAGCATCGACGAGATCGGCACTGCGGCGGACACGTTCGCAGCCGCGGACCCATCGGCACTACGAGCACCTCAAACGACGCGACGCATGGTGCTGAAGGCGATCGCGGCGTCAGGGGTATCACTGGCCATCGGGGCCGCTCTCGCTGAGGACAGCTTTGCCGAAACAGCTGACGGGACGCAATTTAATGCTTGGGTCGGCATACGTGCTGACGGCAAGACCGTCATCGCTGTGTCGCAGACGGAGATGGGCCAAGGGATCTCCACCACCTTGCCGGTCGTGCTCGCCGACGAGCTTGGCGTTCGCCTCCAAGATATCGTGCGAAGAGACGTGTCATTCGATCCTGCCTACCGGCATCCCGAGTACCACTGGATGTTCACGGGCAACAGCGAGAGCATCAGCGCCTTTTATGAGCTGATGCGCCGCATGGGCGCGGCCGCGCGCGAAATGCTTGTCGCTGCGGCGGCGCAGAGGCTGAAGGTCGATCCCAAGGAGCTCAGTGCCGGTGCCGGCAGGATCCGGCATGCCCGGTCCGGGAGAAGTGTTGGGTTCGGCGAGGTGGCGGCCGCTGCGGCGCGGCTGCCGGTTCCGGCAGAGCCGAAGCTCAAGGCGCAAAGCGAGCAGGTGTTGGTCGGCCGCTCCGTGCCCCGGTTCGACTTGCCCGCGAAGACGGACGGCTCAGCCATGTTCGGGATCGACGTGGTCGTTCCCGGAATGCTCAGCGCGGCGCTGAAGCGTTCGCCCTGGTCCGGGGGAAAGCCCGCGCAATATCCAGCCGATGCAATCAAGAGCCGACCCGGCGTCATCGCAGTCGTAGAATTGCTCGACGGAATCGCGGTCGTTGCGCGCTCCTATTGGCAAGCCCGCAAGGCACTCGACAATGCCCGAATAACATGGACAGCCGGTGTCGCGGAGGCAAAAGAGCTCGCCTCCTCCGCAATCGCGGACGACTATCGTAGGCGTCTGGAGCAGGGGCCGTTTTATGTCCATCTCGAGAAGGGAAACGGCGATGCCGCTGTGGGCGGGAGACGCATGGAAGCCGTCTATGAGCTGCCGTTCCAGGCCCACGCCACGATGGAGCCGATGAACTGCACTGCCAGCGTGACCAAAGACTCCTGCGAAATCTGGGTCCCGACCCAGGGCATGGAGCTGACCCACGGCGTCGCGATGCAGGAAACAGGACTGCGGCCGGAGCAAATCAAGATTCACCGGACTCTGGCGGGAGGAGGGTTCGGCCGTCGGCTCCTTGCTGATTTTGTGAAGCAGGCGATCCAAATATCAACGCGCGTTGGCCGTCCCGTGAAGCTCGTGTGGTCTCGCGAAGAGGACATGACTCACGATGCTTACCGGCCGGCGGTGCTGCATCGGGTTTCGGCTGTGCTCGATGCGGCCGGCAGGCCTCAGGCGATCCAACACCGCGTCGTATCGCCGTCGTGCCTGCTCTACGTCTTTCCGCGCGGGACCTTCCCGGACTTGAAGGACTGGTCTTTGCCGATCGCGCCGCCGCCGCAATATGACCCCATGGCGGTCGAAGGGCTGCGCAGTGCACTCTATGACATTCCAAATCAAAAGATCGAGCAGCACTACTATGACTCGAAGATTCCGGTATCGGTCTGGCGCACCACCGGTCATGGCCCGAACAATTTCGTGCTCGAAAGCTTCATCGACGACTTGGCTGCCGCAGCGGCGCGCGATCCGTTGGAGTATCGGCGCGAGCTTCTGCGCGGCAATGATCGCGCCTTGAAGGTGCTAAATTTGGCTGGCCAAAAGGCCGGATGGGGTCAACCCTTGCCGCCCGGACACGCACGCGGTTTGGCGTTCGCCAATGCATTCGGCGGACTGATTGCGCAAGTGGCCGAGATTGAAATTCGCGGCAAGGGGATAAAGCTCAAGCGCATCGTTTGCGCGGTCGATCCCGGCCGGGTGCTCGATCCGGGCATCGCCGAATCCAACATCGCAGGAGGAATCGTCTGGGGGATTTCCGCGCTGCGCACCCAGATCACGTTCAAGAACGGCTCGCCCGAGCAAACCAATTTCGACAGCTTCGACCCGCTGCATCTGTGGGAGATGCCGCAGTTGGCGGTTCACTTCATTGAGAGCGGGGAAAAGCTCGGTGGTCTTGGCGAAATCGGCCCGGTGCCGACGGGCGCCGCCATTTGCAACGCCATCGCAGCGGCCACCGGCGAACGCATTCGCTCCCTGCCGATCACCGGAGCGGGATACAATTTCACCTAGACGGTTTCCGATATGGTTGAACCAACGACGTTGCTGCGTCGCCCTTCACCTCTCCCAGGAGGGAGAGGTGAAGCTGCACTCGCTTCAAGTGATTGGAATCTGCTCGGAGGAGGGTAATCGTGATTGCATTCGATTTGAACGGGAAGCAGGTGAATGCCGGCGTCGATCCCGAAACTCCGCTGCTGTGGGCGATCAGGGAGGAGTTCGGGCTGACGGGCACCAAGTACGGCTGCGGCATCGCCGCCTGCGGCGCCTGCACAGTCCACGTCGACGGCGATGCGGTGCGATCATGCTCTATTCCAGTGTCGGCCGTCCAAGGCAGAAAGGTCGTCACCATCGAGGGCCTGTCGAAAGACCGGTCTCACCCGGTTCAAATGGCCTGGATCGCGCGCCAGGTTCCTCAATGCGGTTACTGTCAAAGCGGCATGATCATGGCCGCCGCGGCGCTGCTTGCGCGGATCTCACGCCCAGCCGATAGCGATATCGATGACGCCATCACCAATATCTGCCGGTGCGGAACATATAAGCGCATCAGGGAGGCGATACATGCCGCGGCAAAGCGCTGAGCCGCCGAGCAGGTGCTCAAACCTGACCGCCATCCGTCAAGGGCCAAGTACGGTGTGCGAGATGATCGCGATCAAGCATGGAGCCTCAGTGTCCGCTTTGTCCGTCTTCATTGCCGTGTTGCTCTGCTCATTTTTGCCATGCGAGTCCTTCGGTCAAGCCGGCGACGCTGATCGTGCGGCGCAATCGCAGCAGGCGTTCATGGAGATGGCGGCGGTGTTGAGACATCCGCGCTGCCTTAACTGCCACACATCCGTTGATTATCCGCGGCAGGGCGACGATCAACATCGACACCTGTTTAACGTGAAGCGAGGTCCCGACGACCGCGGTGTCGTCGCGCTGCGGTGCCGAACCTGTCATCAAGCGGACAATCAGCAGGCGAGCGGCGTTCCCGGCGCCCCAGGCTGGCGGCTTGCGCCATTGCGAATGGCCTGGGATGGCTTGTCGCCCGGGCAATTGTGCAGGGCATTGCTCGACCCGACCAGGGGCGGTATGACGGCCGCGACGCTCGTTGAACATCTGCAAACCGAGAGGCTGGTGGCCTGGGCGTGGCAGCCGGGACGAAATTCCCACGGCGAACGGCGCCAAGAGCCGCCGCTTTCGCGTGAGCAATTCCTGGCGCTCGTGGGGAGTTGGGCCGAACTCGGCGCTGTCTGTCCCGAATAGACGCTCGCTTCGACCCATCGGAAGGAGCATCGTGAAAAGCGATAAGCCGTAGACTCGTGCCGGTGTAGGCGCGACCCTCCCCAAACCATGACGGCTCGAGGTCAAGCGCTGCCTTCCCGACTGTGTTAGCGCCAAGCCCAGATTCTGATAGCTGCCGACTTGCTAAGGCACCTAGTCTAGATGCGTCCCAGCATCGCGGAGGCCCATCGCTTGAAGCCAATGCTCCTCGTGGTCGACGTGGTCCTCATCGCGCGAGAAGCCGTCAGCTCATACGATCGAGACCCTGACACCATTTCGTTCCGCTACATGAGTCGCAAGATTGCTTTTGTCGGTTCGGTCGCGGAAGTCGCGTTGGTATCCGCGCGACCGACTTGCGCGGTTGAGAATGTCACCTGCCGTGCCGACACGATCGAGGGCTCACAGTGCCAATCTACCGACCTGCTTAGAAGCTCTGCGCCGCCAAGATCACCAGTTTCAGATCAAAGTGCGCGCTACGCCACTAAACGCCAAGATACCGTTCCAGGACCTTCGGTCGCGCTTTGATCTCGCTGGTTGGCCCTTCGTGGGCGATATGGCCGTTATTGATGATGTAGGCGCGATGCGCCAACGTCAGCGCGGCACCGAGATTTTGCTCGACCAGAACGATGGTCTGCCCGGCGTCTGCGAGATCGCGGCAGGCTTTGACAAGATCACGCACGATCACCGGCGCCAGGCCCTCAAACGGCTCATCGAGCAGGATTATCTTGGGATCGCGGATGAGCGCGCGGGCTATTGCCAGCATCTGCTGCTCCCCGCCCGAAAGATCGGTGCCGCGGCCTCCCCGCCGCTCCTTCAGACGCGGGAATATCTCGTAGATGCGCTCAAGCGGCCAGCGATTCTCAGCCGTGAGCCCGGCCAGTACCAGGTTCTCCTCGACGTTCAGGCTGCTGAAGATGCGGCGGTCCTCGTGTACCAATTGCATGCCCGCGCGCGCGATAGCGTGACTCCTCATACCCACAATCTCGGCGCCGTCGAAAACAATCGAGCCGTCGCGCGGGGTCACTACGCCCATTATGCTTTTCAAGGTCGTGCTCTTCCCCGCGCCGTTGCGGCCGAGCAGCGCCACCACCTCGTTCCGCTCGACGCGCAAGGCAATGTCAAAGAGGATGTGGCTGTCCCCGTAGTAGGTATTAAGACCCGTGACCTCGAGCAGGCTCATTCTGCCGCCAACACGCCGTGCACGCCGCCGAGATAGGCTTCCTGCACTTTGCTGTTGCCCTTGATTTCGTCCGGCGTACCTTCAACCAGCACCCGGCCCTCCTGCAGAACGGTGACGCGTTCGACCAGCTCGAACAGCGAATCCATGTCGTGATCGATGATCATCATGGTGCGGCCGCGGGCGATCGACTTGAGCAGCCGCACCGTCTCCACGCGCTCCCGCGGGCTCATGCCAGCGAGTGGCTCGTCGAGCAGCAAGAGGCCCGGTGAGGTGGCAAGCGCCAAGCCAATCTCAAGCCGACGCTTTTCGCCGTACGCCAAATCCGACACGGGGGTGTCGGCGCGCTCGACCAGATCGACCAGCTTGACCGTGTGCTCGACCTGTTCGTCGAGGCCAGGGACCCTCCGCAGGGATTTGAACAGATCGAGCCTGAACTTGCCGCGCAGCGCCGCCAGCGCCGCGACGGTGAGGTTCTGGCGCACGGTCAGGCGGTTGAACAGCTGGTTGATCTGGTAGCTCTTGGTCAGGCCAAGTTGGCAGACGTCGGTCACCGTCATGCCGGCAATGTTGCGCCCCTCGAATATGATCTGGCCCGAGGTGGGCGGCACCTCGCAAGTCAACATCTTGAAGAAGGTGGTTTTGCCGGCACCGTTTGGGCCGATGATGCCGCGCAGCTCGCCGTGACTGAGGGCAAAATCGATGTCGGTGTTGGCGGCGAGGCCGCCGTAGTGCTTGGTCAGGCCCTTGGCTTGCAAGATCAGCCCGGTCTTGCGGTCGGTTTCACGGTGGCGCGCCGGCATGGCGGCGATCGCCGGTTGGCGCGTGGCGGCGTCCTTCTGCTCGTCTTCCGCCGTGATGCAGACCATTGATGGATCTTTAACGGGCTCGGCCTTTTTCCTGGAGCTGCTCGCCAGCCCGTAGAGGTCCTCAATGCCACCGATCAATCCACGGCGCAGGAAGCAAACCAGAAGTACGAAGATCACGCCGAGCACCAACTTCCAGGTGGCACCGAGATGTAGCGTGGTCTGCAAAAAGTCGCTCAGATAGAGCCAAACCGTAGCGCCGACCAGCGGCCCGAATAGCGTGCCGGCGCCGCCGATCGCCGTCTGCATCACCAGCTGCCCGGAAGTGTCGAACATGAAGGCGTCCGGCGGCATGAAGCCTTGCATGACGCCGAGGAGACCACCGGCGAAGCCCGCATAGGCTGCCGCAACGACGAATGCGGTCAGCTTGTAGCCATGGATGTTGTGGCCCACGGCGGCGGCGCGCACCGGATTATCGCGGATTGCGCGCAGCACGGCGCCAACGGGCGACCGCACGATGCGCAGCGCGATTACCAATCCGACGAAGTACCAGAACGCCAGGAAAACGTAGAGCAACGAGTCCGAATCGAAATGCATGGTGGTGAAGCCAAGATACAGATTCGGCGTCGGAACGCCTGGCAGCCCGTTCTCGCCGCCGGTATAGGCCGAGAGCGGATTGAACTCGACGAAGAAGAACACCTCCGCGATCGCCACGGTGATCATGGCGAAATAGATGCCGGTTCGTCTGAGCGCGATAAGCCCCACAAGGTAACCGACGATGCCGGCAGCAATCATGCCGATAACCAGCGCCGCCATCACGTAGGGGAAGTTAACGATCGTGAGCAGATAGGCCGCAACCATACCGCCGATGCCGAAGAAGGCGGACTGGCCGAATGAGAGCAGGCCGGTGAAGCCGAACAGGATGTCGAAGCCGATGCCGAACACACCCCAGACCAGGATGCGATTGACTGTGGTCGGCGTGAATCCGAGGTAAGGCAGGATGAACGGTGCGGCGATCAGCCCGGCGGCGGTCAAAACCTCGACGATAAAAGGGCGTTGCCTGAGCATAGATGACCACGCTCATTCGCGGCCGGCCGTGCCGAGCAGCCCGTAGGGACGCAGCACGAGCACCAGCGTCATGGCGATGAACAGCATGACGTACGAGTAGCCTGGGTTGAACATTGAGGTGATGCTGATGATCTCGCCGGCGATCAGGCCCCCGAGGATGGCGCCCGGGAATGAGCCGACGCCGCCGATGACGACCACGACGAAGGTTTGCACCAGGATCGCCTCGCCGACGTCGGGCGCGATCGAGACTACTGGCGCGTTGATGATACCGGCGAAACCCGCTGCCATGGCGCCGATGCCGAACACGAGCATGAAGACCTTGTAAACATCGATGCCCAGCGAATCGACCATCAACGAGTCCTCGATGCCAGCGCGCACGATCATGCCGATGCGCGTGCGATAGAGCACAACATAGAGCGCCAGCAGCGCAACCGCGACGATGCCAAGCAGTGCGAGACGGTAGGTCGGGTAGAACATGAAACCGAGCGGCGTGATGCCTACTAGTAGCGAGGGCGGCGGCAAGGTTTTCGACAGGCTACCGAAGAAGAACCGCACCGTCTCGACGAAAACGATGCCTAGGCCGAACGTGACCAGTAGCTGGTCCTCGTGAGGGCGACTGTAGAAATGGCGGATGATCACCCGCTCCACCAACACGCCGACGATCATGACGAAAATCGCGCCAGCGAGGACCGCGGCGATAAAGGAGTCCGTGTAGCTATAGGTCAACCAGCCGGCATAGCCGCCAAGCATGAACATGGCGCCGTGGGCGAGATTGAGGACGCCGAGCATGCCGTAGATGATGGTCAGGCCCGACGAGACCAACGCGAGCAAAGCGCCCAGCACCAAGCCGTTGAAGCATTGCGATATGAAATTGGCCCAATTGATCATTTGGTCGAGGAATTCCGGACAAACCGACTGCGATGCGGCGCCGCGGGCAGCTGAGATTGCCCGCGGCGCGG